>Ga0209581_1000200_pt1 | contig 184169 bp, 208 predicted proteins | sample Coa_R2_FD_187160 | JGI IMG/M metagenome (GOLD analysis project Ga0209581, IMG submission 187160) | Surface soil microbial communities from Centralia Pennsylvania, which are recovering from an underground coalmine fire - Coalmine... | ecosystem: Environmental > Terrestrial > Soil > Unclassified...
CGAGGGGGCCGGAGCGCCGCCTGGCGCACGGGCCTTCCGTAGTTGCCTCCCTTGCGGGAGGCGCGCCCTGCGGCGCTCCAGCTCGGCGATTTCTCGGCATGGGCCGCGCTTTTCGTGAGGCGAAAGCCTCTCCGTCAGCGAGCTCCTCGCGCCGGTTCGTAGTGACCGGAGGCGGGGCCCCATGCCGTCCCGGGAGCGCGGCAGCGGGCCGCGCCCGCGGGCGCCGGACCTTTCCCCGCACAAATGACGCCTCATGAATGCGCCCCTCGCGGGAAAGGGTGATAGGAATATAAACTGATAGGAATATATTGTCAATTGGTGCATTTCACGGGGCCCTGCCCCTGCCTGCGCACAAAACAAAACCCGGGCTTGCCCGGGTTTTGTTTCTTTCATCGGTTCGGCGGCGCGTTTAATTCGACATCGCCATCATGTCGCCGATGCCCATCTTCCGGGCGAGCCTGCGCACCGTTTCCTTTTGCTCTTCATCGAGGCTCGCCAGCAGCGGGAGCGCGGCGTCCTTTATGCGTTGCATCACGGCACCATTGAACGCAATCGAAACGACGCGGCGGCTGACGCGGCGCACGAAGCCCGCCGATTCGGTCTGTGCCTGTTCCCGGGCCACCGACAACAAAACGCTTTCCACGCGCGCCCACAGCGGCTGTTGCTCCGCCTTCAGCTTCAAAAGACTCTTGATTTGAGCAATGTTCACTTCGGTGATTTGGTTGGCTTCGAGGGTGGCAGCGCTTGCCGTATCGAGATTGACCGCAGCCGGCCCCATTGTCGCGAATGCGATCGCACCCGCGAGTATCCACGTCTTCATTCCAAGCTCCGTTTATATTGGATGGCCGCCGTCCTAAGCGACGAAGATGCCCGCTCGGCGGTCTAAATGAGGACAAATTGTGATTTCTAGCGAGAAAACGCCGCTCAAACCCCCGTCGCGAAAGCGCAAATTACGCCGTCGCCGCTTGCTCCTGCTTCGGCTGCGCGGCCTTCTCGGCCTCGATGCGCGCGCGGTCGGCCTTGCCCTTCGCCTCGACGTCGCGGTCGACGAATTCGATCACCGCGACCGGCGCGGAGTCGCCGTAGCGGAAGCCCGCTTTCACGATGCGGAGATAACCGCCGTTCCGCGCCTTGTAACGCGGACCAATCACCTCGAAGAGCTTCTTGACGGCGTCGAGATCGCGGATCTGCGAGACCGCGCGGCGGCGCGCATGCAGATCGCCCTGCTTCGCGAGCGTGACAAGCTTTTCCACGACAGGACGAAGATCCTTCGCCTTCGGAAGCGTGGTGACCACCTGCTCGTGCGTGATCAGCGCAGCCGACATATTGGCGAACATCGCCTTGCGATGCTCGGCGGTGCGATTGAATTTCCGGTGGGCGCGTGCGTGACGCATGACGAATTCCTCTTTGGCTTCCTTCTTCTGTCATGCCCGGCCTTGTGCCGGGCATCCACGCCTTTATTCCTCGGCCAAGACATGGATGGCCGGGACAAGCCCTGCCATAACGAATGTCTGGCTTAGTAGTGATCCTCGAATCGCTTCGCGAGCTCTTCGATGTTCTCCGGCGGCCAGCCCTGCACTTCCATGCCGAGATGGAGGCCCATCGTCGCGAGCACTTCCTTGATTTCGTTGAGCGACTTGCGGCCGAAGTTCGGGGTGCGGAGCATCTCCGCTTCCGACTTCTGGATCAGGTCGCCGATGTAAACGATGTTGTCGTTCTTCAAGCAGTTGGCCGAGCGGACCGAAAGCTCGAGCTCGTCCACCTTCTTGAGCAGCGCCGGATTGAACGGCAGCTCCTGAATCGCCGGCGCCTCGATCTCGCGGCGCGGCTCCTCGAAATTGACGAAGATGTTGAGCTGGTCTTGCAGGATGCGCGCGGCGAAGGCGAGCGCGTCCTCCGGCGTGATCGACCCGTCGGTTTCGATCTGCATCGTGAGCTTATCGTAGTCGAGGATCTGCCCTTCGCGGGTGTTCTCGACGCGATAGCTCACCTTGCGCACCGGCGAATACAGGCTGTCGACCGGGATCAAGCCGATCGGGCTGTCCTCGGAGCGGTTGCGGTCGGAAGGAACGTAGCCCTTGCCCGTCGCGACCGTGAATTCCATGCGGATCTCGGCGCCTTCGTCGAGCGTGCAGAGCACGAGTTCGGGGTTCAGAATCTGAACGTCGCCGACGGTCTGGATGTCACCGGCCGTCACCTGGCCCGGGCCCGACTTTTTCAGAACCATCTTCTTCGGGCCCTCGCCCTGCATCTTGATGGCGATGTCCTTGATGTTGAGGACGATGTCGGTCACGTCTTCGCGCACGCCCGCGATCGAGGAGAACTCATGCAGCACGCCGTCGATCTGCACGGAGGTCACTGCCGCGCCCTGCAGCGACGACAGAAGAATGCGGCGCAGCGCATTGCCGAGCGTGACGCCAAAGCCGCGCTCAAGGGGTTCCGCGACGACGGTCGCGAAACGTTTCGGGTCGTTGCCCGCGGCGACCGCGAGCTTGTCGGGGCGGATCAATTCCTGCCAATTCTTCGGATTTACCAGCGTGTTCACGTCGCTCATCCTTCACCGTTCTCTCGCGAGGCTTACGCTCGCGCCCCGCGCCCGCGGGGAAATCAATCGAGCTCGAAAGAGCTCTCGTCCAAACTCAAACGCGGCGGCGTTTGCGCGGCCGGCAGCCGTTATGCGGGATCGGAGTCACGTCGCGGATCGACGTGATCTGGAAGCCCGCCGCCTGCAACGCACGCAACGCCGACTCGCGGCCCGAACCCGGGCCGGAAACTTCCACTTCGAGAGTCCGCATGCCGTGCTCGGACGCTTTCTTGGCGGCGTCCTCCGCCGCGACCTGCGCCGCATAGGGCGTCGACTTACGCGAGCCCTTGAAACCGAGCGTGCCGGCCGACGACCATGCGATCGTATTGCCCTGCGCGTCGGTGATCGTGATCATGGTGTTGTTGAAGCTCGCGTTCACATGCGCGATGCCCGACACAATGTTCTTGCGCTCGCGGCGGCGAACGCGGCCGGGTGCCTGTTGTCCTGCTGCGGCAGGTGCTTCCTTGCTCATTAGCTGATCCTCTTAGCCCTTCGACGGGGCGGCTTTCTTGCCGGCGACCGTCTTGGGTTTGCCCTTCCGGGTGCGGGCGTTGGTATGGGTGCGCTGGCCGCGCACCGGCAAATTCCTGCGGTGACGAAGACCGCGATAGCAGCCGAGGTCGCTCAGGCGCTTGATGTTGTTCCGGATCTCGGTGCGAAGATCGCCTTCCACGCGGTACTCGCGGTCGATCATTTCGCGGATCTGCAGAACTTCCTGATCGGTGAGCTGGTTCACGCGGCGCTCGGCCGGGATTTTCAGCGCGTTTACGATGTCATTCGCGCGCTTCTCGCCGATGCCATAAATGTACTGCAAACCGATCATGACTCGCTTGCCGGTCGGGAGGTTCACACCTGCGATACGGGCCACTTAAATTCTCCGCTTTCTAGTCAGTTCCTGGCTCAAGGCTTGGCTCGAACCTATTGAAATACCGATGAAATTCGCCTTGGCGGCGGTTGAGCCGATGCGCAAAAACGACGCCCGGTTCACCCCCCTGGGGTGGCCCGGCATCGTTCGTATGACCGACAGAAGATAGCTATTTAGGCCTTGCTCACTCACCCGTCAACCTCACGCTGCCACGCGCTTTTGAAGCGCCTTTTCGATCTCGGCCTCGACCTTATCCATAGGTTGCATGCCGTCGATCGGCAAAAGCGCCCCCGTCTGCTGGTAGTAGTCAGATAACGGCGCGGTTTCTTTGCGATAATTCGCGATCCGCTGCCTCAGCACCGAGGGGTCGTCGTCCGAGCGCACGGCATGGCCTTTCGCCTTGTGCTCGGCCACGCGTTTTTCGATACGAGCCAGGAGCGCCGCCTCGTCCACTTTCAGCTCGATCACGGCATCGAGCTTTAACCCGCGATCCTTGAGCAACCGGTCGAGCGCCTCGGCCTGCTTCACGGTGCGCGGAAACCCGTCGAGGATGAAGCCGTTCTTTGCCTCAGGCGCGTCGATCGCCTGCGCAATCAGCGAAACCACCATCTCGTCCGGCACGAGATCGCCGCGCGAAATGGTGTCTTTGACTTTCTTGCCGATCGCGTTTTCCGCCGCGACCGCGGCGCGCAGCATGTCGCCGGTCGAGAGTGGAACGATATTGTAACGGGCGACGAGACGCTCCGTCTGCGTGCCCTTGCCCGCACCGGGAGGTCCGAGCAATACGAGCCTCATCGGCGCATCCCCCTCAGCCGCGAACGCTTGATCAAGCCTTCATACTGGTGAGCCAGGAGATAACCCTGAATCTGCGCGACCGTATCGAGGGTGACGCTGACGACGATCAGAAGCGAAGTGCCGCCGAAATAGAACGGAACCGCGGCATAGGAGACCAGAAGCTCGGGCAGCAAGCAGACGAGCGCGAGATATCCCGCGCCGATCACGGTGATGCGCGTCAGCACATAATCGATGTATTCCGCCGTGCGCTCGCCGGGGCGGATGCCGGGGATGAAGCCGCCGTGCTTCTTCAGATTGTCGGCGGTCTCCACCGGATTGAATACGATCGCGGTGTAGAAGAACGCGAAGAAGACGATCAGGCCGATATAGAGCACCATGAACAGCGGGCGGCCGTGGCCGATCAGCGTCGTGATGTAGGTGAGCCACTCCGGCCCGCCCTGGCTGAAATTCGCGACCGTGGTCGGAACGAGCAGGAGCGACGAAGCGAAAATCGGCGGGATCACGCCCGAGGTGTTGAGCTTCAAGGGCAGATGCGAGCTCTGCCCTTCGAACATCTGGTTGCCGATTTGCCGTTTCGGATACTGGATCAAAAGCCGCCGCTGCGCGCGTTCCATGAAAACGATGAACGCGATCACGCCGACCGCAACCACAATCACCGTGAGGATCAGGCCCGTCGAGATCGCGCCCTGGCGGCCGAGCTCCAATGTGCTCGCGATCGCGCTCGGAATATTCGCGACGATGCCAGCCATGATGATAAGCGACGTGCCGTTGCCGATGCCGCGGGCGGTAATCTGCTCGCCGAGCCACATCAGGAACATCGTGCCGCCGGTGAGCGTGATCACCGTCGAGATACGGAAGAACCAGCCCGGATCGGGGACGATATTGCCGGAGCCCTCGAGGCCGATCGCGATGCCGTACGCCTGAAAGGCGGCGAGCACCGCTGTGAGATAGCGCGTGTACTGGTTGAGAATCTTGCGGCCCGCCTCGCCTTCTTTCTTCAGCGCCTCCAGCGACGGCGAGACCGTTTGCAGGAGCTGGAAGATAATCGAGGCCGAGATATAGGGCATGATATTGAGCGAGAAGATTGCCATGCGCTCGACGGCGCCGCCCGAAAACATATTGAAGAGGCCGAGAATGCCGCCGCTCGCATTCTTGAAGGCGTCGGCGAAGGCATCCGGGTTGATGCCCGGCATCGGGATATAGGTGCCGAGGCGGTAGACGATCAGCGCGCCGAGCGTGAACCAGATGCGCTTCTTGAGATCTTCGGCCTTCGCCAAAGCGCCGAAATTCAGGTTCGCTGCCAGTTGTTCCGCTGCCGAGACCATATCCGCTCCGGTGCCGCCCCACCCTATTTAGGGATCAGTTTTTCGCTTCGCCCGCTTTTTTTGCCGGTTCCTTTTTCTCTGCCGCGAGCTTCTTTACCGAGCCACCGAGCTTTTCGATCGCGGCCGTCGCCGAGCCCGACGCGCCATGCACTTCGAACGCGACCTTGGTCTTGAGTTCGCCTCCGCCGAGAATGCGCACGCCATCGAGCGCGCGGCTGATCACGCCGGCCGCAACCAGTGCTTCCGCCGTCACCGGCTTCGAGGCATCGAGCTTCCCCTTGTCGATCGCAGTCTGCACGCGGCCGAGATTCACCTCGTTCAACTCCAGCGCGAAGATGTTGTTGAAGCCGCGCTTCGGTAGCCGGCGGTAGATGGGCATCTGCCCGCCTTCAAAGCCCTTGATGCGCACGCCCGTGCGGGACTTCTGGCCCTTGACGCCGCGCCCGCCGGTCTTGCCCTTGCCCGAGCCGATGCCGCGGCCGACGCGCTTGGAGTTGTGGCGCGAACCGGGGCGTCCGGCGATCTGGTTGAGTTTCATCGCAGTCACCTTGCGCTTACTTTTCTTCGACGACGCGCACGAGATGCGCGACCTTGGCGATCATGCCGCGAACCTGCGGCGAATCCTTGAGCTGTCGGCGGCGGCCGATCTTGTTCAGCCCGAGGCCGATCAGCGTCGCTTCCTGCTGCGGCTGGCGGCGAATCTCGCTGCCGATCTGCTCGATCGTGATCGTCTTGCCGGAGTTGCTCATGTTCAATTCCTGACCTTATTCCGCTTCCGCGTCGATCTTGCCGCGGCGCGATTGCAGTTCCGAAACCTTCATGCCGCGGCGAGCCGCGACCGAGCGCGGCGCATCCTGGAGCTTCAGGCCGTTAAACGTCGCCCGCACCATATTGTAGGGGTTCGACGAGCCCAAGGACTTCGCGACGATGTCGGCGACGCCCACGGTTTCGAACACCGCGCGCATCGGGCCGCCGGCGATAATCCCCGTGCCGGGAGGCGCCGCGCGGAGAATAACGCGGCCCGAGCCGTGATGGCCCTCGACATCGTGATGCAGCGTGCGGCCTTCGCGCAGCGAGACCCGCACCATGGCGCGCTTGGCGGCCTCGGTCGCCTTGCGGATCGCTTCCGGCACCTCGCGCGCCTTGCCGTGGCCGTAGCCGACGCGGCCCTTCTGGTCGCCGACGACGACGAGCGCCGCGAACGCGAAGCGCTTGCCGCCCTTCACCACCTTGGCGACGCGGTTGATGTGGACGAGCTTGTCGACGATACCGCCGGAGTCGCGCTCCTCGCGCTGACGCTCGCGGCGCTCGCCGCGGCCGCGGCCGCCGCGACCCCGTTCGCCGCGCTCACCGCGCTCACGGCCCTGTCCCTGCTCTTGTCCCGCTGCCTGTGCCATTCGGTATCCTCTTTAGAATTTCAACCCGCCCTCGCGGGCGGCGTCGGCGAGCGCCTTGATGCGCCCGTGATAGAGATATTGCCCGCGATCGAACTGGACTTCCTTGACGCCTTTCGCGGCAGCCCGCTCTGCGATCCGCTGCCCGACGGCTTTCGCCGCCTCGATATTGGCGCCGGTCTTCTTGGCGCCGCGGATTTCCGGCTCGCGTGTCGAAGCCGAGACCAGCGTCACGCCCTTTGAGTCGTCGATGAGCTGCGCATAGATGTGCTTCGACGAGCGAAACACCGAAAGACGCGGGCGGCCATAGGCCGTCCGGCGCAGTCTGCTGCGGACGCGCTGTCCGCGGCGAAAATTGCTGCTGCTTTTCGTGCTCATCTCGCCCCCGTCACTTCTTCTTGCCTTCCTTGCGGAAGATATATTCGCCGACATACTTGATGCCCTTGCCCTTGTAGGGCTCGGGCTTGCGGAACTTGCGGATCTCCGCCGCGACCTGACCGACCTTCTGCCGGTCGATGCCGGCGACCGTGATTTCCGTCGGTTTCGGCGTCGTGATCGTGATCCCCTGCGGAATCGGATAAAGCACGTCGTGCGAATAGCCGAGCGCGAGCTGCAGGTTCTTGCCCTGCACCGCCGCGCGGTAGCCGACGCCGCTGATCTCCAGCTTCTTCTCGTAGCCCTTGGTGACGCCCTCGATAAGGTTCGCCACCATCGCGCGCGTCATGCCCCAGATCGCCGCGTGGCGCTTGGTATCGCCGCGCTTCTCGATCGTGATCAGGTTCTTGTCGAGCTTCGCGCCGACTTCGTCGGTGAGCGTCATCGAAAGCTCGCCCTTCGGGCCCTTCATCTTGATCTGCTGGCCCTGCACCGTGGCGGTGACGCCGGTGGGTACCTGGACGGGCCGTTTGCCGATTTTTGACATCTCGCCCTCCTCAGAACACCGTGCAGAGAACTTCGCCGCCGACATTCTGCTCGCGCGCGGCATGGTCCGCCATCACGCCCTTCGGCGTCGACAGGATCGCGACGCCAAGGCCGTTATGGATGCGCGGCAGATTTTTCACCGACGCGTAGACGCGGCGGCCCGGCTTCGACACGCGCTCGATCTCCTTGATCACCGGCGCGCCGTCGAAATATTTCAGCTCGATGTTAAACTCGGTGCGGCCGTTCTTGTGCGCGGTCGTGGAATAGTCGCGGATATAGCCTTCCGCCTTCAGGACGTCCAAGACGCTCGCGCGGAAGGACGAACCCGGCGTAGTGACGTTCGCCATCAGCCTCAACTGCGCGTTGCGGATGCGGGTGATCATATCTCCGATCGGATCGCTTAAAGACATCGCGCGCCTCCCTTACCAGCTCGACTTCACGAGCCCGGGGATCAACCCGTTGGAGCCCAGCTCGCGCAACGCGATACGCGACAGTTTCAGCTTCGAGTAATTGCCGCGCGGACGGCCGGTGAGCTCGCAGCGGTTGCGAACCCGCTCGCGCGCCGAGTTGCGTGGCAACTGCTGCAATTTCAGGACCGCCGAAAAACGCTCCTCGATCGACAATTTCTTGTTCTTGACGATCGCGCGGAGTTTCGCGCGCTTGGGCGCGTACTGCTTCGCCATGCGGCGGCGCCGTTCGTTCTTCTCGATCATGCTTTTCTTGGCCATTGCGTTCTCCAGAGTTTCCGCGTTTGAAGCTCTCGCCTCACTGCCGGAAGGGAAAATTGAAAGCGGTCAGCAGCGCCCGCGCTTCGTCGTCGCTCTTCGCGGTCGTGCAAACGGTGATGTCCATCCCCCAGACGTCGGTGACTTTGTCGAAGTCGATTTCCGGGAAGATGATGTGCTCCTTGATGCCGCAGGTGAAATTGCCGCGGCCGTCGAAACTGTTCGGGTTCAGGCCCCGGAAGTCGCGCACGCGCGGGAGCGCGATGTTCACGAAACGGTCGATAAAGTCGTACATCCGGTACGAGCGGAGCGTGACTTTCGCGCCGATCGGCAGATCCTCGCGCAGCTTGAAATTCGCGATCGCCTTGCGGGAACGCGTGACCACGGCCTTTTGGCCGGCGATCAGCGTGAGATCGTTCGCCGCCGCCGTGACCTTCTTCTGGTCGGTCACGCCTTCGCTGCCGAGGCCCATATTGATCACGACCTTCGTGATCGCGGGCACCGCGAATACGTTCGAATAGCCGAACGCTTGCGTGAGTTTCGGCCGGATGACCTTTTCGTATTCGGTCTTCAGGCGCGGGACGTAAGTGTCAGCCATTGATCTGCTCTCCCGAGCGCTTCGCGATCCGCACCTTGGTGCCGTCGGAAAGCGTCTTGAAACCGACGCGCGTGGGTTTTCCGCCCTTCGGGTCCGCGAGCGCGACGTTGGAAATGTGAATGCTCGATTCCTTCGCGACGATGCCGCCCTGGCTCTTCGCGGTCTGGCGCTGATGGCGACGCACCATCTGCACGCCGCGCACGAGCACGCGGTTCTCGGCCGTCAGCATCTTGATCACCTCGCCGCTCTTGCCCTTGTCGCGGCCGGCGATGACGACGACCTTGTCGCCTTTCTTGATTTTCGCGGCCATTACAGCACCTCCGGCGCGAGCGAAATGATCTTCATGTGGTTCTTGGCGCGAAGCTCGCGCGGCACCGGCCCGAAAATGCGGGTGCCGACCGGCTCGTTCTGCGGAGTCATGAGCACGGCGGCGTTCCTGTCGAAGCGGATCACCGAACCGTCCGGACGGCGGATGTCCTTTCGGATGCGGACGATCACCGCCTTGATGACCTCGCCCTTCTTCACGCGGCCGCGCGGGATCGCCTCCTTGACGGAGACAACGATGGTGTCGCCGATCGTCGCGTATTTGCGCTTCGATCCGCCGAGCACCTTGATGCACATCACGCGTCGCGCGCCTGAATTGTCCGCGACGTCGAGGTTGGTTTGCATCTGTATCATAGCGCTTCGCCTTGTCCTTGCCCCGCGCGGAAACCGCGCGGATAAAATCCTGATTAACCCGCTTTCTTCGCCTCGGCGGGGTCGCTGCCGCGTGAAACGTCCGCACTGCGGAGCACCACCCAGCGTTTCGTCTTCGATATCGGGCGGCTCTCCTCGATCCACACGATGTCGCCGACCTTGAACTTATTGTCCTCGTCGTGAGCGTGATATTTCTTCGACTGCTTCACGGTCTTCTTGAACAGAGGATGCGTGAAGCGGCGCTCAACGAGCACGGTCACGGTTTTGCTCTGCTTGTTGCTGACGACGACGCCTTCCAGCACGCGCTTCGGCATGATCTACCTCACTTAGCCTTTTTCGCCTTCGCGGCGGGTTTGGCGGCGGGAGCCTTCTTGCCCGCGCGCATTTCCGCCGAAACCGTCTTCAGCCGCGCGATATCGCGGCGCACGACGCGCACGCGCGAGGTGCTCTCGAGCTGGCCCGTGGCCTTCTGAAAGCGCAGGTTGAACTGCTCTTTCTTCAGTTCGAGGATCTTGTCCTCGATTTCGTCGGCGCTCATCGCGCGCACATCACCGATCTTCATCGCTCTCACCTCACCCGATGCGCGACACGAAACGGGTCGCGATCGGAAGTTTCGCCGCGGCGAGGCGCATCGCCTCGCGGGCGGTCTCTTCATCCACGCCGTCGACCTCGAACATGATGCGGCCCGGCTTCACCTTGCACGCCCACCATTCCGGCTGGCCCTTGCCCTTGCCCATGCGGACTTCGACCGGCTTCTTGGAAATGGGGACGTCCGGAAACACCAGAATCCAGACGCGGCCGGCGCGCTTCATGTGATGCGTGATCGCGCGGCGCGCGGCCTCGATCTGGCGCGCGGTGAGCCGCTCCGGCGCGAGCGCCTTGAGGCCATACTGGCCGAAAGCGAGCTCGGTGCCGCCCTTCGCGTTGCCGTGGATGCGGCCCTTGAACTGCTTGCGGAATTTGGTTCGTGCGGGTTGCAACATGTCTCGAAAACCTTTGTCTTAAGCCGCGTCGCGCGAACGGCCGCGATCGCCGCCGCCCTCGCCGCCCATGCGCTTGTCCTGCGCCATCGGGTCGTGCTCGAGCACTTCGCCCTTGAAGATCCAGACTTTCACGCCGCAAGTGCCGTAGGTGGTGTAGGCCGTGGACGTACCGTAATCGACGTCGGCGCGCAGCGTATGCAGCGGCACACGGCCTTCGCGATACCATTCGGTGCGCGCGATCTCGTTGCCGCCGAGGCGTCCCGCGCAGTTGATGCGGATGCCTTCCGCGCCGAGCCGCATCGCCGACTGCACCGCGCGCTTCATCGCGCGGCGATACGCGACGCGCCGCTCGAGCTGCTGCGTGATCGAGTCCGCGACGAGCTTCGCGTCGATCTCGGGCTTGCGGATTTCGAGGATGTTGATGATCACCTCGGCGTCCGTCATCTTCGAAATGTGCTTGCGGAGCTTGTCGATGTCGGCGCCCTTCTTGCCGATCACGACGCCCGGCCGGCCGGAATAGATCGTGACCCGGCATTTGCCGTGCGGGCGCTCGATGATGATCTTCGACACCGCCGCCTGCTTGAGCTGCGCCGTGAGGTACTCGCGGATCTTGATGTCCTCGTGCAGGCGCTTACCGTATTCGCCCTTGCTCGCGAACCAGCGCGAATCCCAGGTGCGGTTGATGCCGAGCCGAAGCCCGATCGGATTGACCTTCTGACCCATCAGGCAGCTCCTTCTGCTTGCTTCGGCGCGGACTTCTTCGCGGCTTCCTTCTGCGCGGCTTCGCGCACGACGATGGTGAGGTTCGAGAAGGTGGAGAAGATCCGGCCGGATTTTCCGCGGCCGCGCGGCATCCAGCGCTTCATCACGAACGCCTTGCCGACATGCGCTTCCGCGACGACCAAATCGTCGACGTCGAGATCGTGGTTGTTTTCCGCGTTCGCGATCGCAGATTCGAGGCACTTCTTCACGTCGCGCGCGATGCGTTTCCTGGAGAATTGCAGGTCCGCGAGCGCGCCGCCGACCTTCTTGCCGCGAATAAGACCCGCGACGAGGCCGAGCTTCTGCGGCGACACGCGCAGCATGCGCGCGACCGCTTTCGCCTCGTTATCCTTGAGCGTGCGTGGTTTTGCGCTCTTGCCCATGATCTAACCTCAGCTTGCCTTGGCCGGCGCGGCCGCGGCCGGAGCAGCGGCGGGCGCAGCCCCGGGTTTCTTTGCCGCCGTCTTGTCGCCCGCGGCCGAGTGGCCGACGAAGGTGCGCGTCGGGGAAAATTCGCCGAATTTGTGCCCCACCATGTCCTCGGTGACGTAGACCGGAATGTGCTTCTGGCCGTTGTGCACGCCGAAGGTGAGTCCGACGAACTGCGGCAGGATCGTCGAGCGGCGGCTCCACGTCTTGATCACTTCCGAGCGGCCGCTTGAGCGCGCGGCATCCGCCTTCTTCAGCAGATAACCGTCGACGAACGGACCTTTCCAAACCGAACGAGCCATGTCGAATTAGTCCTTCTGCTTCTTCACGTGCCGGCTCGACACGATGAATTTGTGGGTGCGCTTGTTCTTGCGCGTCTTCTTGCCCTTGGTGGGGAAACCCCAGGGCGAAACCGGATGGCGGCCGCCGGAGGTGCGGCCTTCGCCGCCGCCGTGCGGATGGTCGACGGGGTTCATGGAGACGCCGCGGTTATGCGGCTTTTTGCCCATCCAGCGCTTGCGGCCGGCCTTGCCGATCGAAATGTTCATGTGATCTGGGTTCGAGACCGCGCCGACGGTCGCGAAGCAGCGGCCGTGCACGAAGCGCTGCTCGCCCGACTTCAGGCGGATGATGCAGTAGCCCCGGTCGCGGCCGACGATCTGCGCATAGGTGCCGGCCGAGCGCGCGAGCTGCCCGCCCTTCCCGATCTTGGTTTCGATGTTATGCACGATCGTGCCGACCGGCATGTTCTCGAGCGGCATCGCATTGCCCGGCTTCACGTCCACGTCCTCGCCGGAAATCACCGTATCGCCCGGCGCGATGCGCTGCGGCGCGAGGATATAGCGCTGCTCGCCGTCGGAATATTTCACGAGCGCGATAAACGCGGTGCGGTTCGGATCGTACTCCAGCCGCTCGACTGTCGCCGGCATGTCGTGCTTGGCGCGGCGGAAATCGACGGTACGCAGCGCCCGCTTGTGGCCGCCGCCGCGGAATCGCGAGGTCACGCGACCGTACATGCCGCGGCCGCCGGTCGAAATCTTGCCCTCGGTGAGCGCCTTGACGGGCTTGCCCTTCCAGAGACCGGCACGGTCCACCAGAATAAGTTGCCGCAGGCTCGGCGTTTTCGGTTTGAATGTTTTCAGCGCCATGATCTACCTGCCTCAGAGTCCGGTCGTCACGTCGATTGACTGACCCTCTTCAAGGGTGACGATCGCTTTCTTCACGTCGCTCCGGTGCGAGCGCACGCCGCGAAACGCCTTGAGCTTGCCCTTGCGGACCATCGTGTTGACGCGCTTCACCTTCACGTCGAACAGCCTCTCAACCGCTTCCTTGATCTGCGGCTTGGTCGCGTTCATCGCGACCTTGAAGATCACTTGGTTGTGCTCGGACGCCATCGTCGCCTTCTCCGTGATGATCGGAGAAACGATCACGTCGTAATAGCGCGAATCCTGAACGCCTTTGCTCATTTGAACCGCGCCTCCAGCGCATCCACGGCGGCCTTCGTCAGCACGAGCTTCGAGCGCCGCACGATGTCGTAGACATTCGCGCCCTGCACCGGCAGCACGTCGAAATGCGGAATGTTGCTCGCCGCCTTCTTGAAATTCCGCTCGACCTCCGCACCGTCGATCACGAGCGCGTTGGAAATTCCGAGCTTTTCGAGTTGCTCCTTGAGCTCTGCTGTCTTGCCTTTCCCGATCTTGAGATCGGAGACGACGACGAGATCGGAGCTCTTCGCCTTCGCCGAGAGCGCGTGCTTCAACGCGAGCGCCCGCACCTTCTTCGGCAGGCCGATTTCGTGGCTGCGCACGACCGGGCCGAAGGCGCGGCCGCCGCCGCGGAACTGCGGCACGCGCGCCGAGCCGTGACGGGCGTTACCAGTGCCCTTCTGCGAATACATTTTCTTGCCGGTACGCCAGATTTCGGCGCGGTTCTTGACCTTGTGCGTGCCGGCGCGGCGCTTGGCGAGCTGCCAGACGACGCAGCGGTGAATGATGTCTTCGCGCGGCTCGAGACCGAAGATCGCGTCCGAAAGCTGAACCGATCCGGACGCCTTGCCGTCGAGGCTGGTGAGTTTGAGTTCCATTATTTCTTCCCTCCAGCCGGACGTGCGGGAGCTTTCTTCTTCTCGGCGCCCTCTTTCCCGGCGCCGGTCTTCGGCGCGGTCGCGCCTTTGGCGAGAATCGCGGGTGGCGGCAGCGGGCCAGAGGATTCGGGGCGAGCGTCACCCGGGTTCAGGAACTTGCCGGGCTTCGGCGCATCCTTCGGCAGCGGACGCTTCACGGCGTCGCGCACCGTGATCCAGCCGCCATCGGCGCCGGGCACCGCGCCCTGCACCAGGATGAGGCCGCGCGCGGGGTCGGTGCGGACGACCTTGAGGTTCAATGTCGTCACCGTGCGATGGCCCATGTGGCCGGGCATCTTCTTGTTCTTGAAGGTCTTGCCCGGATCCTGACGGCCGCCGGTCGAACCGATCGAGCGGTGCGAGATCGAAACACCGTGCGAGGCGCGCAGGCCGCCGAAATTCCAGCGCTTCATACCACCCGCAAAGCCCTTGCCAATCGACGTTCCGGTGACGTCGACATACTGGCCGACGACGAAGTGATCGGCCAGGAGTTCGCAGCCGACCGGGATCAGGCTGTCGGCCGGCACGCGGAATTCGACGAGCTTCATCTTCGGCTCGACCTTCGCGCCGGCGAAGACGCCGCGCATCGCCTTCGAGACGTTCTTCACGCGGCGGCTGCCCGCGCCGAGCTGCAGCGCGACATAGCCGTTCTTTTCCGCCGTGCGATGGCCGACGACCTGGCAGTTGTCGATCTTGAGCACGGTCACAGGCACATGCTCGCCCGAGTCCGAAAAGACCCGGGTCATGCCGACCTTCTGTGCGATCACGCCGGAGCGCATGGGATCACCTTACAACTTGATTTCGACATCCACGCCGGCGGCGAGATCGAGCTTCATCAGCGCGTCCACCGTCTGCGGAGTCGGGTCAACGATATCGAGCAGACGCTTATGCGTGCGCATTTCGAACTGCTCGCGGCTCTTCTTGTCGATATGCGGCCCACGATTCACCGTGAACTTCTCGATCCGCGTCGGCAGCGGGATCGGCCCGCGCACTTGCGCGCCCGTGCGCTTCGCCGTCGCCACGATTTCCTTCGTGGACGCGTCGAGAATGCGATGATCGAACGCCTTCAGGCGGATTCGAATGTTCTGGCCGTTCATGTCTCTTCTCTCTGTCCCGTCATGGCCTCAGTCAGTTGCGGCCATCCACGTTCCCTGATTTCGCATCTAGTCGCGGATGCCCCGCCTTTCGGCGGGGCATGACGCGGAACAAACTTCCTTACTCGATCACTTTGGCGACGACGCCCGCACCGACGGTGCGGCCGCCCTCGCGGATGGCGAAGCGGAGCTTCTCCTCCATGGCGATCGGCACGATCAGCTGCACTTCCATGGAGACGTTGTCCCCCGGCATCACCATCTCGGTGCCCGAAGGCAGCGTGCACACCCCGGTCACGTCCGTGGTCCGGAAGTAAAACTGCGGCCGGTAGTTCGTGAAAAACGGCGTATGCCGCCCGCCCTCTTCCTTGGTCAGGATGTAGGCCTCCGCCGTGAACTTGGTGTGCGGCTTCACCGAGCCGGGCTTCGCCAGCACCTGCCCGCGCTCGATCTCCTCGCGCTTCGTGCCGCGCAGAAGAACGCCCACATTGTCCCCCGCCTGCCCCTGGTCCAAGAGCTTCCGGAACATCTCCACGCCCGTCACCGTCGTCTTCTGCGTGTCCTTGATCCCCACGATCTCCACTTCGTCCCCGACCTTGACCACCCCGCGCTCGACGCGCCCCGTCGCCACCGTGCCGCGGCCGGAGATCGAGAACACGTCCTCCACCGGCATCAAAAACGGCTGGTCGATCGGCCGGTCCGGCTGCGGGATGTACTCGTCCACCGCCTGCATCAGCTTCAAGACCGCGTCATGCCCAAGCTCCGGCTTCTGGCCTTCCAAGGCCATCAGCGCCGAGCCGCGGATGATCGGGATCTTGTCGCCCGGAAAGTTGTACTTCGACAAAAGCTCCCGAACCTCAAGCTCCACGAGGTCCAAAAGCTCCGGGTCGTCCACCATGTCGCACTTGTTCAAAAACACCACGATCGCCGGCACGCCCACCTGCCGCGCCAAAAGAATATGCTCGCGCGTCTGCGGCATCGGGCCGTCGGCGGCAGAGACCACCAGGATCGCGCCGTCCATCTGCGCCGCCCCCGTGATCATGTTCTTCACATAGTCCGCGTGCCCCGGGCAGTCGACATGCGCGTAGTGCCGCTTCTGCGTCTCGTACTCCACATGCGCCGTCGAAATCGTGATCCCGCGCGCCTTCTCTTCCGGCGCCTTGTCGATCTGGTCGTACGCCGTAAACGTCGCGCCTCCCGTCTCCGCCAAAACCTTCGTGATCGCAGCCGTCAAGCTCGTCTTGCCGTGGTCGACATGCCCAATCGTCCCAACATTGCAATGCGGCTTCTTGCGCTCAAATTTTTCCTTCGCCATGACTCTCTCCGTTTAATTCTTTCGGCAAAAAAGTTCAGGCGTATTTCGCCTGAACTTCCTCTGCTATGTTGGGTGGAACTTGCGCGTAGTGATCGAACTGCATCGTGAACGTCGCGCGGCCCTGGCTCATCGAGCGCAGGTTATTGACGTAGCCGAACATGTTCGCGAGCGGCACCATCGCGGTAATGACGTTCGCGTTGCCGCGCATGTCCTGGCCCTGGATCTGGCCGCGGCGTGACGAGAGATCGCCGATGACGCCGCCGGTGTAATCCTCCGGCGTCACCACCTCGACCTTCATCACCGGCTCGAGAAGAACCGAGCGGCCTTTCTGCAGCGCCTCGCGCAGACAGGCGCGCGCCGCAATTTCGAACGCGAGCGCCGACGAGTCGACGTCGTGATACTTGCCGTCGATCAGCGTAACCTTGAGGTCGACCACGGGGAAGCCCGCGAGCACGCCCGAACCGAGCACGCTCTCAAGTCCCTTCTCGACGCCGGGGATGTATTCCTTCGGCACGGCGCCGCCGACGATCTCGTTCTCGAACACGAAACCGCCGCCGGCCGGCAAGGGTTCGGCGACGATGGTGACCGCCGCGAACTGGCCGGAGCCGCCAGACTGCTTCTTGTGGGTGTATTCCTGCTCGACGCGCTGCGTGATCTTCTCGCGATACGCCACCTGCGGCGCGCCGATATTCGCTTCGACCTTGTAGGTGCGCTTCAGAATGTCGACCTTGATGTCGAGATGCAGCTCGCCCATTCCCTTGAGAATGGTCTGGCCGCTCTCCTGATCGGTCGAAACGCGGAACGACGGATCCTCCGCCGCGAGCTTCGCGAGCGCCACGCCGAGCTTCTCCTGGTCGGCTTTCGACTTCGGCTCAATCGCAATTTCGATGACCGGCTCGGGAAACTCCATCTTTTCGAGGAGCACCGGCTTCGCGGGATCGCACAGCGTGTCACCGGTGCGGACTTCCTTGAGGCCCGCGAGCGCGACGATGTCGCCGGCATAGGCTTCCTTGATATCTTCGCGGTTGTTCGCATGCATCAAGAGCATGCGGCCGATGCGCTCTTTCTTCTCGCGCGTCGTATTGACGACCTGCATGCCCGAAGTGAGCACGCCCGAATAGATGCGGCAGAACGTGATCGTGCCGACGAACGGGTCGTCCATGATCTTGAAGGCGAGAAGCGCCAAGGGCTCCGAGTCGCTCGCCTTGCGGACGGTATCGTTGCCTTTGTCATCGATGCCCTTGATCGGCGGAACGTCCAGGGGCGACGGCAGATAATCCACGACCGCGTCGAGCAAGGGCTGCACGCCCTTGTTCTTGAACGCCGAGCCGCAAAGCACTGGGTAGAACGCGCCCGAAATCACCGCCTTGCGGATGAGCGACTTCAGCGTCGCCTCGTCCGGCTCCTTGCCGTCGAGATAGGCGGTCATCGCCGCGTCATCGAGTTCGACCGCGGCTTCGATCAGCTTCTCGCGATATTCCTTGGCCTGCTCGACCATGTCGGCCGGAATGTCGATGTCGTGATATTTCGCGCCGAGCGACTCGTCCTCCCAGACGACGCCCTTCATGCGGACGAGATCGACGATACCCTTGAAGTTGTTTTCGGCGCCGATCGGGAGCTGGATCGCGACCGGTTTCGCGCCGAGGCGGTCGACAATGTCGGAGAGGCATTTGAAGAAATCGGCGCCCGTCTTGTCCATCTTGTTCGCGAAGACGATGCGCGGCACTTTGTATTTGTCGCCCTGGCGCCAGACCGTTTCCGTCTGCGGCTCTACGCCTTGGTTGGAGTCAAGGACGCATACCGCGCCGTCGAGCACGCGAAGCGAACGCTCGACTTCGATCGTGAAGTCGACATGGCCCGGCGTGTCGATGATGTTCAGGCGCTTCTCGCGCCAGAACGCGGTCGTCGCGGCGGACGTAATCGTGATGCCGCGCTCCTGCTCCTGCTCCATGAAGTCCATGGTCGCAGCGCCGTCGTGCACTTCGCCGATCTTGTGGCTCTTTCCGGTGTAGAAGAGGATCCGCTCGGTCGTCGTCGTCTTGCCGGCGTCGATATGCGCCATGATGCCGAAATTGCGGTAGTCCTCGATTTTATGCGTGCGGGGCATGATGTTTCTCCGTCACCAGCGATAATGCGAGAAGGCGCGGTTCGCCTCCGCCATGCGGTGGGTGTCTTCCCGCTTCTTGACGGCGTTGCCCCTGTTGTTCGACGCGTCGAGAAGCTCGGAAGAAAGCTTGTCGATCATGGTTTTTTCGTTGCGCTCGCGCGCAGCCTCGATGATCCAGCGGATCGCGAGCGTCTGCCGGCGCTCCGGACGGACTTCGACGGGCACCTGATAGGTGGCGCCGCCGACGCGGCGCGAACGGACCTCGATCGAGGGCGCGACATTGTCGAGCGCCTGCTCGAAGGCTTGCAGCGGATTCTGTTTGATCTTGGCCTCGATCTTGTCGAGGGCGCCGTAGACGATCGATTCGGCGACCGATTTTTTGCCCTGGCGCATGATGGAATTCATGAAGCGCGTAATTTTGACGTTTCCGAATTTCGGATCGGGAAGCGTTTCGCGGCGCTCTGCACGGTGACGGCGGGACATGGCTCTCTATCTCCTCGTCACTTCGGACGTTTGGCGCCGTAATGCGAGCGGCGCTGTTTGCGGTTCTTGACGCCCTGGGTGTCGAGCACGCCGCGGAGGATGTGATAACGGACGCCCGGAAGGTCTTTCACGCGGCCGCCGCGGATCATCACGACGGAGTGCTCTTGCAGGTTATGGCCCTCGCCCGGGATGTAACCGATCACTTCGAAGCCGTTGGTCAGGCGCACCTTCGCGACCTTACGGAGCGCGGAGTTCGGCTTCTTCGGCGTCGTCGTATAAACGCGCGTGCATACGCCGCGCTTTTGCGGCGACGCCTTGAGCGCCGGAACCTTGTTCCGGTAGCGCGGCGCAACCCGCGGCTTGCGGATCAATTGGTTGATCGTCGGCATTGGCCTCGTTCTCTTCCTCAAATTCCTCGCGCCGCCGCTTTCGCGGAAACGCAAACGAGAGCGCGCCGTCCGCCACCCGCGGAAGGGCGCTCTTTCCGTGACAAAAGACCACGACCGAGATGGACGTGGTCCTGAAAAGCACCTGACTTTGATTGTCAGAGACAGCGTTTCGGCACCCTTGGTCGATCGCTTGGCGCAATCGAACGGCGGTACCGACCGCCTGTCGTAATAGCGCGCGGTTTTAGCCTCGCCTCCCACTTGGCGTCAACCCCGAAAGCGCGAAAAAAGCTGACTTTGCGGGCGTTTCCGGCAGGATGCGAGCCGTGAACCGCAGCGAAAGGATAAATAGGAAGCGCCCTGCATCCGAACAATACCGCCATGGGCCGATTCCGCGATTCTTCCGATGAAACGGGCTCGAAACGCCCGAAAAATGCGCCTCTCCCCCGCGCCGCGGAAACAAAGCAAAAAGGCCGCCCTTTCGAGCGGCCCTTTCTTGTTTGATCCCTTTTCAGGCCTATTCGGCCGGTGTCTGTGCCGGTCCTTCGATCAAGGCCTCGGGCTTCACCGCACCTTCCGCCTGCTCCTTCTGGCGTTCGGCGAGGATCAACTCGTCGCGATGGGTCGCGACCGCCTTCAGCTTCGACATCATGGCGCCGGTGCCCGCCGGGATGAGGCGGCCGACAATGACGTTCTCCTTGAGGCCGTCGAGCGTGTCGATCTTGCCGTTGACCGCGGCTTCGGTCAGCACGCGTGTGGTCTCCTGGAAGGACGCGGCCGAGATGAACGAGCGCGTCTGCAGCGAAGCCTTGGTGATGCCGAGAAGCACCGCGTGCGCGCTTGCCGGCTTCTTGCCCGCTTCCTTCGCCTTCGAGTTGATCTGATCGAATTCGATCTTGTCGAGCTGCTCGCCCTTGATGAGCTCGGTCTCGCCCGGATCGTCGATCTCGACCTTCTGCAGCATCTGGCGAACGATCACCTCGATGTGCTTGTCGTTGATGCCGACGCCCTGCAGCCGGTAGACGTCCTGAATCTCGTTCACGAGGTAGCCCGCGAGCTCCTCGATGCCCTTGATCGCCAGGATGTCGTGCGGCGCCGGGTTGCCGTCCACGATATAGTCGCCCTTCTCGATCACGTCGCCGTCCTGCACGTAGACGTGCCGGTTCTTCGGGATGAGATACTCGACCGGCTCGACCCCCGGGTCGCTCGGGATGATCGAGATGCGATACTTGTTCTTGTAGTCCTTACCGAACGAGACCGTGCCGCCGATCTCGGCGATGATCGCCGATTCCTTCGGGCGCCGCGCCTCGAACAGCTCCGCCACACGCGGCAGACCGCCGGTGATGTCGCGCGTCTTGGCGCTGTCGGTGGGAAGACGCGCAAGCACGTCCCCCGCCTTTACCTTTTGGCCCGGCTCAACCGACAGGATCGCGTCCACCGGAAGCGTGTAACGCACTTCCTGCTGCGCCTTCCGGAGTTTCGCGAGCTTGGCGAGCGTTCCTTCCGCGCCGCGGATCGCGATCGACGGACGAAGATCCGCCGCCGCCTTGCCCGCGCCGCGCCAATCGATGACGGTGCGCTTGGTGATACCCGTCGACTCGTCGACAGCCTCGCTCATGGACTGGCCTTCGATCAGATCCTCGAAGGCGACGGTGCCGTCGGCTTCCGAAATGATCGGGCGGGAATACGGATCCCATTCCGCGAGACGCTGGCCGCGCTTGACCTTGTCGCCGTCGTCGACCTTGAGCCGCGCGCCGTACGGAATGCGGTGCGACGCGCGCTCCGTTCCGTCCGGATCCAAGACGAGGATCGCGAGCGCCCTCGTCATGACGATGTTCTCGCCGTCCGAGTTCTTCACGATCTCGCGGTTCTTGATCTTAATCGTGCCGTCGAAGTTCGATTCGAGATAGGACTGCTCCGCCAGCTGCGCCGCGCCGCCGATATGGAAGGTGCGCATGGTGAGCTGCGTGCCCGGCTCGCCGATCGACTGCGCCGCGATGACGCCCACCGCCTCGCCCATATTGACGAGCGTGCCGCGGGCGAGATCGCGCCCGTAGCATTTCTGGCAGACCCCGTTCACGGTTTCGCAGGTGAGCGCCGAACGGATACGGACTTCCTGCACACCGGCATGGACGATCTTGTCCACCTGCGCTTCCTCAAGCAGCGTGCCAGCTTTGATGATGACCTCGCCGCTTGACGGATTCGTGATGTCCTCGGCCGCGGTGCGCCCGAGAATGCGCGAGGCGAGCGAGGCCACGACATGGCCTGCGTCCACGATCGCACGCATCCGGATGCCCTGGCTCGTACCGCAATCGACTTGCGTGACGATGCAATCCTGCGCGACGTCGACGAGACGGCGCGTGAGATAGCCCGAGTTCGCGGTCTTGAGCGCGGTGTCGGCGAGACCCTTGCGGGCGCCGTGGGTCGAGTTGAAGTACTCGAGCACGGTGAGCCCTTCCTTGAAGTTCGAGATGATCGGGCTCTCGATGATCTCGCCCGACGGCTTCGCCATCAGGCCGCGCATGCCGGCGAGCTGCTTCATCTGTGCGGGCGAGCCGCGCGCGCCGGAGTGCGACATCATGTAGATCGAGTTCATCGCCGCTTCCTTGCCGGTCGCGGCGTCTTTCCGCGTCGCCGAGATTTCCTTCATCATCTCTTCGGCGATCTTGTCGGTGCACTTCGCCCAGGCGTCGACGACCTTGTTGTACTTCTCGCCCTGGGTGATGAGGCCGTCGTTGTACTGCTGGTCGTATTCCTTGGCGAGCGCGCGGGTCTGCTCGACGAGCTCCCACTTCTTCGTCGGCACCACCATGTCGTCCTTGCCGAAGGAAATGCCGGCCTTGAAGGCGTTGTAGAAGCCGAGACCCATGATCCGGTCGCAGAAGATCACAGTCTCCTTCTGTCCGCAGTGGCGGTAGACCGTGTCGATCATGTGCGAGATGTCCTTCTTCGTCATCGGACGATTGATGAGGTCGAAGGAAATCCGCGGGTGTTTCGGCAGCACTTCGCCGAGGAGCATGCGGCCCGGCGTTGTATCGTAGATCTTCGACACCTTGTTGCCGTTCTCGTCCACCGTGGTGAAACGGCCCTTGATCTTGGCGTGCAGCGATACCGCGCCCGAGGAGAGCGCGTGTTCAAGCTCGCCGATATTAGCGAAGGACATGCCCTGCCCCGCTTCGCCCTCGCGCACGAGCGAGAGGTAGTAAAGACCAAGCACGATATCCTGCGACGGCACAATGATCGGCGAGCCGTTCGCCGGATGCAGAATGTTGTTCGTCGACATCATCAGGACGCGCGCTTCGAGCTGTGCCTCGAGCGACAGCGGAACGTGCACGGCCATCTGGTCGCCGTCGAAGTCGGCGTTGAACGCGGCACAAACCAGCGGGTGCAACTGGATCGCCTTACCCTCGATCAGCACGGGCTCGAACGCCTGGATGCCGAGGCGGTGCAAGGTCGGCGCGCGGTTCAGCAGCACCGGATGCTCGCGAATGACCTCGTCGAGGATGTCCCAAACCTCGGGCTTCTCCTTTTCGACGAGCTTCTTCGCCTGCTTCACGGTGGTCGAGAGGCCCTTCGCGTCAAGCCGCGAATAGATGAACGGCTTGAAGAGTTCGAGCGCCATCTTCTTCGGCAGACCGCACTGGTGCAGCTTCAGCTCCGGACCGACGACGATCACCGAGCGGCCGGAATAGTCGACGCGCTTGCCGAGCAAGTTCTGCCGGAAGCGGCCCTGCTTGCCCTTGAGCATATCGGCGAGCGACTTCAGCGGGCGCTTGTTCGCGCCCGTGATCACACGGCCGCGGCGGCCATTGTCGAACAGGGCGTCGACGGCCTCCTGCAGCATGCGCTTTTCGTTGCGGATGATGATGTCCGGCGCCTTGAGTTCGATCAGCCGCTTCAAGCGGTTGTTGCGGTTGATCACGCGGCGATAGAGATCGTTGAGATCCGACGTAGCGAAACGGCCGCCGTCCAAGGGAACGAGCGGGCGCAGATCCGGCGGAATCACCGGGATCACGGTCATAATCATCCAGTCCGGCTTGTTGCCGGACGCGAGGAAGGCCTCGATCAGCTTCAGGCGCTTCGCGAGCTTCTTCGGCTTCAATTCGGAGGTGGACTCCGCAATCTCCTTGCGGAGTTCGGCCGCGAGCTTGTTCAGGTCGATCGCCTTCATCATCTCGCGGATCGCTTCCGCGCCGATCTTGGCGGTGAAAGAATCCTCGCCGTATTCCTCCTGCGCCTTCAGATACTCCTCTTCCGACAGAAGCTGCCGCTCCTTGAGCGGCGTGAGCCCAGGCTCGGTGACGACGTAATATTCGAAGTAGAGGATGCGCTCGAGATCTTTCAGCGTCATGTCGAGCAGCAAGCCGATGCGGCTCGGCAGCGACTTCAGAAACCAGATATGCGCGACCGGCGCGGCGAGCTCGATATGGCCCATGCGCTCGCGGCGCACGCGCGAGAGCGTGACCTCGACGCCGCACTTTTCGCAGATGATGCCCTTGTACTTCATGCGCTTGTACTTGCCGCACAAGCACTCGTAATCCTTGATCGGCCCGAAGATGCGCGCGCAGAACAGGCCGTCACGTTCCGGCTTGAACGTGCGGTAGTTGATCGTTTCGGGCTTTTTGATCTCGCCGTAGGACCACGACAGAATCTTTTCGGGCGACGCGATCGAGATCTTGATGTGATCGAAGACCTGCGCCGGCGTCTGGGGCCCGAAAATATTCGAAAGTTCCTGGTTCATCCGTCTTCTCCTGCTTTCCGGAAGAAGCGCGTTCCGCGGTCGCGCCGCTGCCGGAAGAATTGCAATCGAAACCTCTTGCGTGCGGGAGGCTGCGGAGCCTCCCGCACGAAATCTTTATTCGGCCGCGATATCCTCGGGGCCTGCGAGCTTCTTCGTGTTCACAAGCTCCACGTTGAGACCCAAGGAACGCATTTCCTTCACGAGCACGTTGAAGCTCTCCGGAATGCCGGCCTCGAAGGTGTCGTCGCCGCGAACGATGGCTTCGTACACCTTGGTGCGGCCGGCGACGTCGTCCGACTTCACGGTGAGCATTTCCTGCAGCGTGTAGGCTGAGCCATAGGCCTCGAGCGCCCACACCTCCATTTCGCCGAAACGCTGGCCGCCGAACTGCGCCTTGCCTCCGAGAGGCTGCTGCGTGACGAGCGAGTACGGGCCGATCGAACGCGCGTGGATCTTGTCGTCCACCAGGTGATGCAACTTCATGATGTAGATGTAACCGACCGTCACCTGCCGATCGAAGGGATCGCCCGTACGTCCGTCATATAGGGTCACCTGCCCCGTCTTGTTAAGGCCGGCCATCTCCAGCATGTGCTCGATATCGGCTTCCTTGGCGCCGTCGAACACGGGCGTTGCCATCGGCACGCCGCGTTTCAGGTGGTTGCCAAGTTCCACGAGCGCCTTGTCGTCGAGCGAGGCGATCCCGTCTTCCTTGCCATAGACCTGCTTCAGCGTCTCCCTGAGCGGCTTCGCGTCGTGTCTTTGCTGGTAGGCTTCCACGGCGCGCGCGACCTGCTGGCCGAGGCCGTGGCAGGCCCAGCCAAGATGCGTCTCGAGGATCTGGCCGACATTCATGCGGCTCGGCACGCCGAGCGGATTGAGCACGACATCGACCGGAGTTCCATCCTCAAGGAACGGCATGTCTTCGGCGGGCACGATCTTCGACACGACACCCTTGTTGCCGTGACGGCCGGCCATCTTGTCGCCCGGCTGGATCTTGCGCTTCACCGCGACGAAGACCTTGACCATCTTCATCACGCCCGGCGGCAGTTCGTCGCCGCGCTGGAGCTTCTCGACCTTGTCGAGGAAGCGCTGCTCGAGCCGCTTCTTCGATTCGTCGTATTGCTTCCGGAGGGCCTCGATCTCGCCCATGACTTTCTCGTTGGGCGAAACGAATTGCCACCATTGCGAGCGCGGGAACTCGTCGAGCACCGCCTGTGTGATCTTGTGATCCTTCTTGAAGCCTTTCGGGCCCGCGACGCCCTGACGGCCCTCTAGCATCTGCGCGAGGCGGCCATAGACGTTGCGATCGAGGATCGCCTGCTCGTCGTCGCGGTCCTTCGCGAGGCGTTCGATCTCCTCACGCTCGATCGCGAGCGCGCGCTCGTCCTTGTCGACGCCGTGGCGGTTGAACACGCGCACCTCGACGACCGTACCCTGCACGCCCGGCGGGACGCGCAGCGAGGTGTCGCGAACGTCCGCGGCCTTCTCGCCGAAGATCGCGCGCAAAAGCTTCTCTTCCGGCGTCATCGGGCTTTCGCCCTTCGGCGTAATCTTGCCGCAGAGGATGTCGCCCGCGCGTACTTCGGCGCCGATATAGACGATGCCCGCTTCGTCGAGGCTCTTCAGTGCCTCTTCTGAAACGTTCGGGATATCGCGGGTGATTTCTTCCGGCCCGAGCTTGGTGTCGCGCGCCATCACCTCGAATTCCTCGATGTGGATGGACGTGAACACGTCGTCCTTCACGATCCGCTCGGAAAGCAGGATCGAGTCTTCGAAGTTGTAACCGTTCCACGGCATGAACGCGACGAGCACGTTGCGGCCGAGCGCAAGCTCGCCGAGCTCGGTCGACGGACCGTCGGCGATGATGTCGCCCTTCTTGACGTGATCGCCCACGCGCACGAGCGGACGCTGGTTGATGCAGGTGTTCTGATTCGAGCGCTGGAACTTCATCAGGCGATAGATGTCGACGCCCGACTTGCCCGCGTCGGTCTCTTCCGTCGCACGGATGACGATACGCGTGCCGTCGATCTGGTCGACGACGCCGGTACGGCGCGCGGCGATGACCGCGCCCGAGTCGCGCGCGACCACATCCTCCATGCCGGTGCCGACGAGCGGCGCCTCGGCGCGGACGAGCGGCACCGCCTGGCGCTGCATGTTCGAGCCCATGAGCGCGCGGTTCGCGTCATCGTTCTCGAGGAACGGGATGAGCGCGGCGGCGACCGAAACGAGCTGCTTCGGTGAAACGTCCATGTAATCGACGCGGTCGGTCGCGACCATCAGGACGTCGCCCGCGTGGCGGCAAACCACGAGGTCCTCGGTGAACTTGCCCTTGGCGTCGAGGCTTACGTTCGCCTGCGCGACGTAATACTTCCCCTCCTCCATGGCGGAGAGGTAGTGCACCTCGTCGGTGACGCGGCCGTCCTTCACCTTACGGTACGGCGTTTCGATGAAGCCGTATTTGTTGATGCGCGCGAAGGTCGCGAGCGAGTTGATAAGGCCGATGTTCGGACCTTCCGGCGTCTCGATCGGGCAGATACGTCCGTAATGCGTCGGGTGCACGTCGCGCACCTCGAAGCCCGCGCGTTCGCGCGTAAGACCGCCCGGCCCGAGCGCCGAGAGACGCCGCTTGTGCGTGATCTCGGAAAGCGGATTGGTCTGATCCATGAACTGCGAGAGTTGCGACGAGCCGAAGAACTCGCGCACGGCGGCGGCCGCCGGCTTCGCATTGATCAGGTCCTGCGGCATGACCGTGTCGATATCGACCGAGCTCATCCGCTCCTTGATCGCGCGCTCCATGCGGAGAAGACCGATGCGATACTGGTTCTCCATCAGCTCGCCCACCGAACGGACGCGGCGGTTTCCGAGATGGTCGATGTCGTCGATCTGCCCCTTGCCCTCGCGCAGCGCGACGAGCGTCTTCACCACCGCGAGGATGTCTTCCTTGCGGAGGATGCGGACGGTGTCGGGCGCGTCGAGATCGAGGCGCATGTTCATCTTAACGCGGCCGACCGCGGAAAGATCGTAGCGCTCGGGATCGAAGAACAGCGAGTTGAACATCGCCTCCGCGGTTTCCACCGTCGGCGGCTCGCCGGGGCGCATCACGCGATAGATGTCGAACAGAGCGTCCTCGCGCGTGACGTTCTTGTCGATCGCGAGCGTGTTGCGGATGAACGGGCCGGTATTGATGTGGTCGATGTCGAGGACGGGAATCTCGTTGTAGCCCGCCTCGGTGAGCGCAACCAAAAGCTTCTCGTCGATCTCTTGGCCGGCCTCGGCGAAGATTTCGCCGGTCGAGGTGTTGACGAGATCTTCCGCGATGTAGTGGCCGAAGAGATCCTCGTCGGAAACCTTCAGCGCCTTCACGCCCTTCTCCTGGAGGAGACGCGCCTGGCGCGCGGTGAGCTTCTTGCCCGCCTCGATCACGACCTCGTCGTTGTCGGCGTTCCGCATGTCGGTCTTTGCGACGAAGCCGCGCACGCGTTTCGGATCGAACGGCAGGCGCCAGCCGCCGCTCTTGATACGCTTGTAGACGATGCGCTGATAGAACGTGTTGAGGATCTCCTCGCCCGTATAGCCGAGCGCTTGCAGAAGCGACGTCACCGGAATCTTGCGGCGGCGATCGATGCGCGCATGCACAATGTCCTTGGCGTCGAACTCGATGTCGAGCCAGGAACCGCGATACGGAATGATGCGGGCGGCGAACAGGAGCTTGCCCGAGGAATGCGTCTTGCCCTTGTCGTGGTCGAAGAACACGCCCGGCGAGCGGTGCATCTGCGATACGATCACGCGCTCGGTGCCGTTCACGATGAACGTGCCGTTCGACGTCATGAGCGGGATGTCGCCCATGTAGACGTCCTGTTCCTTGATGTCCTTGACCGACTTCGCCTGCGTTTCCGGGTCCACATCGAACACGATGAGGCGGAGCGTGACCTTGAGCGGTGCCGCGAAGGTCATGCCGCGCTGACGGCACTCGTCGACGTCATATTTCGGCGCCTCGAATTCGTAGCGCACGAATTCCAGCATCGAGTTCCCGGAGAAGTCCGAGATCGGGAACACCGATTTGAAAACGGCCTGCAAGCCGTCGTCGATCCGGCCGCTCGAAGGTTCGTGGATCTGCAGGAACTGGTCGTAGGACGCCTTCTGAACCTCGATCAGGTTCGGCATCTCGGCGACTTCTGCGATCTTCCCGAAGAACTTGCGGATCCGTTTGCGGCTGGTGAGGGTCTGCGCCATTTCGTTCTCGCTCCTGTCGGACGCGCGCCAAATCGCGCCGGCGTCCTCTTAAATCCGTTCCGCCTTTCGGCGGAGAGCCGGACGGCGCGTGAGCGCCGCCCGGTATCTTGTCTTTCGTCGTCATGGCCGGGCTTGTCATCGAAAGTCGGGTTTACCCGACTTTCGCTCCTCGCCTTTTGCCAACTCGGGCAAGCCCGAGTTGGCTGCCATCCACGCCTTACATCTCAAGATCCCCGGAACTCGCTGCGCTCGCCCGGGGATTTCGCTCAAGTAAGCAATACTTACTTGAGCTCAACCTTCGCGCCGACTTTCTCGAGCTGCGCCTTGATCTTGGCGGCGTCGTCCTTATTGACGCCTTCCTTGAGCGGCTTCGGCGCGCCCTCGACGAGGTCCTTCGCTTCCTTGAGGCCGAGGCCCGTGATTGCGCGGACTTCCTTGATGACCTCGATCTTCTTGTCGCCGGCGGCGGCAAGAACGACGGTGAAGTCGGTCTTCTCTTCGGCCGGAGCGCCGCCCGCGGCAGCGCCGCCGGGGCCGGCCGCCACCGCCACCGCGGCGGCGGCAGACACGCCCCACTTCTCTTCGAGCATCTTCGAGAGCTCGGCCGCTTCGATCACGGTGAGCTTCGAAAGTTCGTCTACGATTTTTGCCAGATCAGCCATTTTCCATTTTCCTTTTCGGTTCGAACTCTAGATCGATTGCGGAACCGCCTCAGGCGGCGCTCTTTTTGCTATAGGCGTTGACCACGCGCGCGAGCTGCGACGCCGGCGCGTTGACGATCTGCGCGATCTTGGTCGCGGGCGCCTGCAGGAGGCCCACGAGTTTCGCGCGCAGTTCATCCAGCGACGGGAGAGCGGCGAGCGCCTTCACGCCGTTGAGATCAAGCGAGGTCTTGCCCATCGCGCCGCCGAGAATGACGAATTGCTCATTCCCCTTGGCGAAATCGACAGCGACCTTGGGCGCCGTCACCGCATCCTTGGAGTAAGCGATGACTGTCGGCCCCTTGAACAGGGGCGCGAGGTGATCGACGTCCGTGCCTTCGAGAGCTTTTTTCGCGAGGCGGTTCTTGGCGACTTTTACGACGGCCCCACCCTTCTTCATCTGCCGGCGAAGCGCCGACATCTGCGCGACGGTGAGACCGGAGTAATGAGCGACCACGATCGCCTCGGCGCCCTTGAAGGCGCTGTTGAGCGATGCGACCTGCTCTTGCTTCTCCGCTCGGTCCACTTTCTCTCTCCAGTTGGCGAGCCGGGCATTACCCGGATCGCCGGTTGCACCTTTGCCGCTCGTCTTCCGCCTCAAGGGCAGAAGCGCGCGCGGCGCTTAAGCCCTGTCCCCTCAACAAGCCCGGAAAGGGCGAGCCAAGGTGCTCTGGTTCGAACCGACTTTGAGCTTTCGCTCGAAACCGGTTGGTCTCCGTCTATGCGGGCCCCTTTCGGGATTAAGTTCACACGTGTGAACACCAGCAGTCTTGGACAGGTCGCCGAAGAAGTTTTCGTTCTCCGGCTGCGCCGTCCGGGATCGCTCCCGGACGGAATTCTCTAATCAGCCTTTCACGCTCAAACTTGCGGGATCGATCCGCACGCCCGGCCCCATCGTCGATGAGATCGCGACGCGTTTGATAAACGTTCCTTTCACGCCCGAGGGCTTCGATTTCGCGACGGCATCCGCGAGCGCCCGCACGTTCTGCGCGATCGCATCCGCGGTGAACGACGCCTTGCCGACGCCGGCCTGAACGATACCGGCCTTCTCGACGCGGAACTCGACCGCACCGCCCTTCTGCGCCTTCACGGCGGCGGCGACATCGTTCGAGACCGTGCCAACCTTCGGGTTCGGCATCAGACCGCGCGGGCCCAAAACCTTACCGAGTCGGCCGACGAGCGGCATCATGTCGGGCGTCGCGATGCAGCGATCGAAATTGATCTCGCCCTTGTTCACCTGCTCGACCAGATCCTCGGCGCCGACCACGTCGGCGCCCGCCTTCTTGGCTTCTTCCGCCTTCGCGCCCTTCGCGAACACAGCGACGCGCATCGTGCGGCCTGTGCCGTTCGGCAGGTTCACGACGCCGCGCACCTGCTGATCGGTCTGCTTCGGATCGACGCCGAGATTCATCGCGATCTCGATCGTCTCGTCGAATTTCGCCTTCGCGCGCTCCTTCACGAGCTTCACGGCTTCGTCGACCGGATAGAGCTTCGTGCGCTCGATATCCTTGCGGGCGGCGGTGATGCGTTTTCCGGGTGCCTTTTGCATGACAGTTACTCCGCCACCTGAATGCCCATGGAACGCGCGGAGCCTTCGATCATCTTCATCGCGGCTTCGACCGTGTCGCAGTTCAAATCCTTCATCTTCGCTTCCGCGATTTCCTTCACCTGCTTCCTGTTCACGGTGCCGGCGAAATCGCGCCCCGGGGTCTTCGAGCCGGAGGTGAGCTTCGCCGCCTTCTTCAGGTAATAAGAGACGGGCGGCGTCCGCATCTCGAAGGTGAAGGACTTGTCCTGGTAGATCGTGATGGTGACGGGAATCGGCATTCCCTTCTCCATCTTCTGCGTCTGCGCATTGAAGTCCTTGCAGAACTGCATGATGTTGAGGCCGCGCTGGCCGAGCGCAGGCCCGATCGGCGGCGCCGGATTGGCGGAGCCTGCCGGCACCTGCAATTTTAAAAACCCTGCTACTTTCTTCGCCATCTTTCACTCCTGTTGAGCGGAACGAGCCGCTCAAGGTTCGTGGTGCGGTCCGGACGCCCGGCTAGGCGGCCTCGCCTCCCACAAGAAATGTTCAGCCCGCCTTTTCGACCTGGCCGAACTCGAGTTCGACCGGGGTGGCCCGGCCGAAAATGCTCACGGCCACCTTGAGCCGCGAGCGGTCTTCGTCGATTTCTTCCACCGTGCCGTTGAACGAGGCGAACGGCCCGTCCGCGACGCGCACCTGCTCGCCGACCTCGAACATGATCGACGGCTTCGGACGTTCGATGCCCTCCTGCACCTGATGCAGGATGCGTTCGGCTTCGGCGTCGGAAATCGGAATCGGTTTCTTGTCGGCGCCGAGGAAGCCGGTCACCTTCGGCGTGTTCTTGATGAGGTGATAGGCGTCGTCCGTAAGCTCGCACTTGACCAGAACGTAGCCCGGGAAGAACTTGCGTTCGCTGTCGATCTTGCGGCCGCGGCGCACCTCGGTGACCTTCTCGGTCGGGACGAGGATCGCCTCGAACAAATCGCCGTAGCCGCGCGCATCCGCCTGCTCGCGGATGGATTCGGCCACCTTCTTCTCGAAATTCGAGTAGGCGTGAACGATGTACCAACGCTTGGCCAATTTCGGATTCCTTTAGCGCAGGAAATTCAGGAAAGTGCCCATCGCAAAGCGCAGCACCTGGTCGATGAAGAGGAAAAACACGGACGTGACCGCAACGAAGATGAACACCATGATAGTCGTGATGATGGTTTCGCGGCGCGTCGGCCACGTTACCTTCGAGCCTTCGGCCCGCACTTCCTGCATGAATTCGAACGGATTTTGCATCGTGTTTTTCTGATCGGAGAAATCTCTGTCGAGATCGATCCGTGCCTCTCTTCCAACGCCCTACGATTGCAGGTTCACATCACGCCTCGGAGTTCCGGTTTCCTCCGTCCTGCCCGCTGGCAGGAGTGGAGGGACTCGAACCCCCAACCCCCGGTTTTGGAGACCGGTGCTCTACCAATTGAGCTACACTCCTCCGGAAGCGAAAATGGCGGCCATAGGCCCGGGGGACCCGCCGCACCGCCCTTTATTGCAAAATTCATACCCTTATTGCAAGCCCAAAGGCTGGTTTTTCGCGGCTTCGTGACCGGTTCGGAGTGCAAGAGGCCCGGCTTTCGCCGGGCCTCGCTTCATATAAGGCGTTAAGGCTGAAAAATAAGGGCTATTCGATGACTTTTGCCACCACGCCCGCGCCAACCGTTCTTCCACCTTCCCGGATGGCGAAGCGGAGCTTCTCCTCCATGGCGATCGGCACGATCAGCTGCACTTCCATGGAGACGTTGTCCCCCGGCATCACCATCTCGGTGCCCGAAGGCAGCGTGCACACCCCGGTCACGTCCGTGGTCCGGAAGTAAAACTGCGGCCGGTAGTTCGTGAAAAACGGCGTATGCCGCCCGCCCTCTTCCTTGGTCAGGATGTAGGCCTCCGCCGTGAACTTGGTGTGCGGCTTCACCGAGCCGGGCTTCGCCAGCACCTGCCCGCGCTCGATCTCCTCGCGCTTCGTGCCGCGCAGAAGAACGCCCACATTGTCCCCCGCCTGCCCCTGGTCCAAGAGCTTCCGGAACATCTCCACGCCCGTCACCGTCGTCTTCTGCGTGTCCTTGATCCCCACGATCTCCACTTCGTCCCCGACCTTGACCACCCCGCGCTCGACGCGCCCCGTCGCCACCGTGCCGCGGCCGGAGATCGAGAACACGTCCTCCACCGGCATCAAAAACGGCTGGTCGATCGGCCGGTCCGGCTGCGGGATGTACTCGTCCACCGCCTGCATCAGCTTCAAGACCGCGTCATGCCCAAGCTCCGGCTTCTGGCCTTCCAAGGCCATCAGCGCCGAGCCGCGGATGATCGGGATCTTGTCGCCCGGAAAGTTGTACTTCGACAAAAGCTCCCGAACCTCAAGCTCCACGAGGTCCAAAAGCTCCGGGTCGTCCACCATGTCGCACTTGTTCAAAAACACCACGATCGCCGGCACGCCCACCTGCCGCGCCAAAAGAATATGCTCGCGCGTCTGCGGCATCGGGCCGTCGGCGGCAGAGACCACCAGGATCGCGCCGTCCATCTGCGCCGCCCCCGTGATCATGTTCTTCACATAGTCCGCGTGCCCCGGGCAGTCGACATGCGCGTAGTGCCGCTTCTGCGTCTCGTACTCCACATGCGCCGTCGAAATCGTGATCCCGCGCGCCTTCTCTTCCGGCGCCTTGTCGATCTGGTCGTACGCCGTAAACGTCGCGCCTCCCGTCTCCGCCAAAACCTTCGTGATCGCAGCCGTCAAGCTCGTCTTGCCGTGGTCGACATGCCCAATCGTCCCAACATTGCAATGCGGCTTCTTGCGCTCAAATTTTTCCTTCGCCATGGGTCTCTCTCTTCTTTCTCCGGCAGGACGCTTATATCGGAAGTCCTCAAAACGGGAACAAGCCTTGGAGCGGGTGAAGGGAATCGAACCCTCGTCTTCAGCTTGGAAGGCTGTTGCTCTACCATTGAGCTACACCCGCAGTTGGCGGTCTTTTACGGGCAGAGAAGGACTTCGCCAAGCCAGGTTTTTTGGCCGCCGGGTTGACATAAAGTGAGCCGCTCCGCATAAACCGGCGCGAATTTTCCGAGCCTTTTCAGCGGTTACTGCGTTTATCACCTGCCCACGGCCGGAGAGGTTTCCGGGGGAGTGTCCCGAGCGGCAAAGGGGGCGGACTGTAAATCCGCTGGCTATGCCTTCGTAGGTTCGAGTCCTACCTCCCCCACCATTCTCCAATGCTTACCGCACGCGAAAGCGATTCACCGCCAAGCGCTTCCGCTCATTCGAGGAATCATGGCCTGAAATTGCCAACCGCGCGAACCAGCGGCTAGAAGCCCTTATGGGGATTCGAAAAAACCGGCACGGCGGGGGCAAAAAGCCCTGGGAGCGCGGCAAGCGCCCGTTCAAACGCAGCCCCGGGCGCACGTCGCCGCGCGACCGCGATGGCCCCGCCGTCATCTACGGCTGGCACGCGGTGGAAGCCGCGTTGAAGAACCCGAAGCGGAAAATCCGGCGCATTCTCGTCACCCAGAACGGCGAGAAGCGGCTTCAGGAACTCGGCCTTCACCCGAAAATAAAACCCGAAGTCGTCCGGCCGGAAGTCATCGACCGCGAACTTTCACCCGACGCCGTCCATCAGGGTGTGCTCGTCGAAGCCGACCCCCTTCCCGTTCCCGACATCTCGGAAATTCCGGCAAGAGGCCTTGTGCTTGTGCTCGACCAGATCACCGATCCGCATAATTTCGGCGCGATCCTGCGAAGCGCCGCCGCCTTCGGCGTCGCCGCCGTCGTCACCACCGCGCGCCACAGTCCGGAAGCGACCGGAGTGCTCGCCAAAAGCGCGTCAGGCGGACTCGAATATGTCCCGCTCGTGTTCGTGCAGAATCTCGCGCGCGCGCTGAACGAACTAAAGTCGCGCGGATTTTTGCTCGTTGGCCTTGCCGAAGAAGGCGAAGCCGACCTTTCCGATTCGGAACTGAAAGCGCCGCTCGCGCTCGTGATGGGCGCCGAAGGCAAAGGGCTTCGCCAGCTCACGCGGGAGACCTGCGATTTTCTGGCGCGACTCGATCTGCCGGGAGAAATCAAAAGTCTGAATGTTTCGAACGCCGCCGCGCTCGCACTTTATATTGCGCGCCGTGCGATATGACCGTTCGGGCTCAAATGCAGCAATCCTTTCATAGTCAATGCCAATCATTTCATTGCTAAAGCTTAGTTCAGCATGAAAAATTTCGGTTCTCATCGACAAAAGTATTGCATCCCGAAATCGGACGGCGATACCCTGCGACATCTTATCCATCGAGGGGGCGACGCACGAGCAAGCCATGCGACGCGATGAAATTGAAATCCAACGCAGTGAACTGATCGAACATCTGCAAAAACTGCCGGCCAACGGCAAGCGCCTGAATCCGCTTTACCGCAAGGCGAAACTTCTGCTGACGAACAAATGGATGCGCACGCCGGCTGTCCACCGCGTGGGGCTTCTGAAGGCCGCGATCTGGCTCATCAGTATCGCAGACAACAATCCGTTCGTTTAAAGCAAGCACAAACTAGTGCGGTTTGTGCCAGTCCTTCGGGGCGTAGATGACGGTCGGCCCCTCGACCGGCACATCGACCTGCACGGGTTCTGACGCCGGAACTGAATCGGATCCGACTCCCCACGAGCGATAATACGGCTCCGCCGGTACCGGCCGGATCGGCGGCCGCATCCTGTACGCGTTCGGGTCGCGTTGATTGCTCGGGAAGTAATACGGATCGTGGCTGTTGCTCGGATAGTAATCCGGAACGCCCTCGTTTTTCGTGATCGTCCGCCCATAGCCGTAGCAGCAGAAATACGGCCGCTCGATCAGGACCGGCACGCCCGGGCGATAAAGTCCCCAATCGCGATAGGTGATCGTTCCGTCCCGCCACAACAAGGGCTCGTTATCCGCGCGCGCGAGCTCGCGCGCGGGCAACATCAGCGCGGCGGCGAGCACAACGGCGGCGATCGAACGGTTCACGGTCACTCCTTGCAAGCCGCGCATTCTGCCATCCTAACGCTGTGCGAACGTTACTGTTCTTGGCCGTTCTCGGCTTATGGTTAGCGCATCGCAACCGTTGCCATTTCATGCTATGGTTGGCCGTTATCGCGAATTTCTGGGAATTTAGGACTGGACGGCACCATCATGAACCTCGGCTTGAGCGAACCCGAACTCGCCCTGCAAAAGCGCGCCCGCGAATTCGCGAATGCGGTTGTCCGCAAGCGCGGCATCGAGATCGACCGCACCGGCGAATATCCCTGGGACGTGGTCGAGGCCATGACCGCCGAAGGCTTTCTCGGCATGACGATCCCGCGCGAATACGGCGGCAAGGGCGCATCGTTTCTCGATGCCGTCCTGGTGATCGAGGAGCTGGGCAAGGCCTGCACCGTCGCCTCTCGGATCGTTGTCGAAACGAACATGGGCGCGATCTCCGCCGTGATGCATTACGGCTCGGAAGCGCAAAAGAAACTCGCCGCCGAACTCGTGCTCTCCGGCGACAAGCCCGCGATCTGCATTACCGAGCCCGATGCCGGGAGCGACGCCACCAACATGACGACGCGCGCTGACAAGCGCGGCGACACTTACGTCATCAACGGCCGCAAGCACTGGATCACCGGCGCGGGCGTTTCGAAGCTGCATCTCATCTTCGCGAAAGTGTTCGATGAGCAGAACCGTCCGCTCGGCATCGGCGGATTCCTCGCCGTGCGCGATAAGGACAAGGGCCTGAAATTCGTGAAACGCGAGCCGACCATGGGCTTGCGCGGCATGCCGGAGGGCGAACTTGCTTTCGAAAATCTCGAAGTACCTGCTTCGATGATGCTGGCGCCGCCCTCGGGCATCAAGCGCGGCTTTTTCGATTTGATGAACGCCTACAATTCCCAGCGCGTCGGCGCGGGCACGGTCGCGCTCGGTGTCGCAGGAGGTGCGTTCGACTACGCGCTCGAATGGATCAAAACGCGCGAGCAATTCGGCCGCCCGATTGCCGAATTCCAGGGCTTGCAGTGGATGCTCGCCGACATGCAGGTGGCGCTCACCGCCTCGCGCCTGATGCTTTACACGGCGGCACGCTCCAGGGGGCCGAACGGCAGCCCCTTCCCCGACCCGGAACTCGCGGCGCAGGCGAAAATCTTCGCCTCCGAATCCGCGATCAAGATCGTGAACGACGCGCTGCAGTTTTACGGCGCACGCGGCTATTCCAACAATTTCCCGATCGAGCGCATGGCGCGCGACGTGCGTATGTTCACGATCGGCGGCGGAACCGCGCAGGTCTTGCGCACCCTGGTCGCCGCGAAAGCGCTCGGCTGGAAGCTGCCGCAAACCCGCGAAGGCTATCTCGACATCGTCAACAAGAAGAAATCGGCGGCGGAATGATCCCGTAAAGGCGTGTGTTCGCTGGAAAATCCGGAGGTGCTCCCGTTTTTCCGAGAATGTGGTAAGCCGCCGTTTACGTCGTTTGATTTGGTGATGGACCCGGATTCCCGCAGACGAATTAGCAAATCAGCAAGCGGAAGCGGCGAGCATTCGCATGAAATTCGGTTCCCGCCGGGAAGGCCGGTTCATGATCGCGAACGATCGCAGACGCATTAAGCGCACCCAGGTCCTCAAGCATGCGAGAATCCTCCCGCTGGATTCTGCGCATGAGCTCGATTGCGTCATTTGCGATGTGACCAATCTGGGCGCGGGCCTGCGCATCCCTCCTTCTGTTTCTGCACCGCAAACATTCGAGCTGGTCTTCGGCTCCACGCTTTTCCGGCGGCGCTGCGAGGTTAAATGGGCCTTGGGTGAGCGGCTCGGCGTCGCCTTTACCGAGGTTTAAAACGTTTTCGGCGAAAGTTCAGCGGCGGAGTGACGCTTGGCGAAGAAGATAATTAAAGCAAGAATTCTCTGCATATCGCTCCGGATCGCCCTTATGGGTCAACTTCAGTAGCGGCACGAGCTTGCCCTGAAGGACGTCACGATCGGCATCGGAGACTGGCGCAGCAAGTTTTTCCGCATAAGGCACAAAATAATGCGGACCGTCCGCGGATACCTGGGGCGTCTCAGCCCATATTTTCCGGAAGCGCCTGTCGGTTTTTACTGCTTCATCAAATAATGCGTGAAACCAGAAATAGGTGTGACGCTGTTCGCGTTTTCTCCAGTAAAGAAGACACCGGCGGTACCACGCCTCCACGATATAATTGCCGGGCTTAGCGGCGAGAAACCAGCTTGAAATAACGCGCTCAGGCGCCAATCGGGCGAACGCAAAGAAACCGCTTCGCATGTTTTCATCAAGCCATGTATCGAGCGGCCGAAGGCAGTAAACGGTGCTGTCCGCCCATATTCCGCCATAACGGCGCAAGAGAGCGATCCGAACCACGTCAGCCAAGGCTTCCGGCTCGATATTCTTGCGGGCGACAATCGAGAACAATTCGTCGTCCCGAAGCAAATCGTCCAGGACGGCGCGTTCAAGCGCACGAATGGTCCAACCCGGATTGTGCATTTGCCAAGTCTTCAGACTGGCCTGCACGATGGCGGGTGCCGCAGCCCATCCTTGCAGCCATAAAATCCAAATGATCCGGGGAATTTCCCCGCTCGCTCCGGGACCTTGAAAGATCGTGACGCGATCAAAAATGCGCTGCAATCGGGCAAACATCGGCGCGCTTTCAAAAGGCCCGGGCTATGATATGTGTCCGGCCAGAAACATTCTCTATCAACCCGACTTCGATGGACAAGAAGCGTTTTCACGACAAGGTTGCCGTGATTACCGGCGCTGCGCGCGGCATTGGGTTCGCCTGCGCGGAGCGATTCATTTCCGAAGGGGCGCGGGTTGCTCTCATCGACATCGACGAAAAAGGTGCCGACGCTGCGCGCAAACTAGGATCCGGCGCTGTCTTTCTCAAATGCGATGTGGGCGAACGAGCGCAGATTGAAAGCGCGATCGCCAGGTTCCCGAAGACACACGCTGACGTCGACATTCTGGTTAATAATGCAGCGGTCCCCTGTCGCGGCGATATTCTTGCCTTGACCGAAGAGGATTTTTTGCACGCCTTGAAAGTGAACCTGCTGGGCGCTTTTCATTTCAGCCAGCTTTGCGCGCGGCAAATGATGCAGCGGGCCTGCGAGGGCAATCCCCCAGGCACGATCATCAACATCGGTTCGATCAATTCAGTTCTCGCGATGCCGGAAGCCACTGCCTATTGCGCTTCCAAGGGTGCGTTATTGCAGCTGACCCGCGCGAGCGCGCTTGCGCTTGCGCCTTATGGTATTCGGGTAAATGCGGTCGGGCCCGGATCTGTCGCGACCGAGAGAAATACAGAGTCGCTGGGTAGGGTATCGGCCCGCACCCCGCTCGGCCGTTTCGGAACGCCGGAAGAAATCGCGGGCGTCGTGGCCTTCTTGGCTTCGCCAGACGCAGCTTATATAACCGGTGAGATTATTTACGTTGACGGAGGGCGGCTCGTCTTGAATTACACGGCGCGATGAAAGCGCCGCCTTCATCGAGCGAGCTTGCCATCTTATTTTACAGAACAAACCGGAAGGAATTTGACGATGTCTGCGTCGGCGTATGCGGTTGCGAGCAAGAGCATCATCGCGAAGAGTTTCGATTCCGAATTGACACTGATCAATCTGGATACGGGACAGTATTTCGCCGCCGGTGGCAGCGCAGTCGATTTCTGGGAGGCCATCTCGCCGGGCGCGACTGTCGCGCGCGTCGAGCAGATGCTTCTCGCCCGATACCTCGCTTCCGAGGAGGTCGTCAAAATAGAAGTGGAGAAATTGCTGCGGCTGTTTCTCGAACATGGGCTTCTTGCCGAGTCGGCTGCTACCGGGGACGAAATTCCAGCGTCGAGCGGACAACAAAAGCCCTGGGAGTCAGGATGGCTCGAAGTGTACGGCGACATGAAAGAGCTTCTGCTGCTCGACCCGATCCACGACGTCGAAACCGAATGGCCGGTCGCGAAAAAGGCCTGACATGGCCGGGTCCATCCATTCGGACTTGCTTAATGCTCTTTCAGTAGCCGCAGCCGAATTTTTCGACCGGTCCGCCAAGCAAAATTTTCATCATACTGCTTCGCTGAAGCTCGGCCCGTTTTCCGTTCGGTTGTCCTGCCAGACGGAGCCGTTATACGCGGTGCTAGTGCCGCAATTCGGGCTCGTTGCGCAGAAAAGCGAAGCCACACCCGATCTTGTCGTTCGCGTTATGCAAGATGCGGAAAGCCTTGCGCACTTGCAAAAGTGCTGGTCAGCGTTCGGTCTTCCCGAACCGTACACCTCGACAACTGTCAGACATGGCGATCTGCGCATTCACGCCGAATTCGACGAACAAGGGCTTGCGATTCTTTTCGTGCTCGATATCGCCATCGGTGCCGCCGTCTACGCGGCTGCGGCGGCAGAGCGGGTAAGGAAAATCGAAGGCGCCTATCCGCTCCTGTTGCTTCTGCGGCTGTGGTCGGAACGGACGCCTTATCTCTGGACGCACGGGGCTGTTGTCGGCGCCGGCAAGGCCGGTGTGCTGATCACAGGCATTGGCGGGGCAGGGAAATCCTCGACCTCGCTTTCCGTAACCGGCGGCAAGCTCAAGCTGATCGGAGATGACCACGTATTTATCGGCCCCGACCGGATCGCACATTCGATCTACTGCACAATTAGGGTCCGCGAAGACATGCTTCCCCGGATCGAAGCCCTCGATCCGTGGTTCGGCAAGCAATGGTTTTACTGGCGCGACAAGCCCTCGCAGATTCTGCCGGCGGACAAGCATCATTTCTTCGCTCGCCAGGCGCCGCTGAAGGCCATCGTCCTGCTTCGCCATCATTGCGATGATGCCCTGACGTTTCACCCCCTGCCCCGGATTGCCGGCTTGCGCGCCATTACGCCGGTGACGGTGACCCGCTACTATTCCGACCCGATGGCCACGCTCGAAAAGCTCATCGGGATCGTCGCTCCGCTTCCGGTGTATGAGTTTCGCACCTCTCCGGATTTGTCCACGATGCGCGATCCCTTTGAACGTTTCGTGAGAACTCTCGAAGGATGACCATGACCGCGCCTTCTGTCTCTGGGATCATCGCTGTCCGCAACGGCGCGAACTATCTTGCCGAAGCGGTCGAGAGCTGCCTCGCGCAGACGCTGGCGCTAAGCGAAATTCTCGTCGTGGACGACGGTTCGACGGATAGAACCGCCGATATAGCACGCGGCTTCGGCGGGCGCGTACGGCTCGTGCGGCAGGATTGGAGCGGAGTCGGTGCTGCGCTCAACAATGGGATTTCCCGCGCTTCTTCCGAATTCATCGCCTTTCTCGACCATGACGATATTTGGCTGCCAGAAAAGACTGCACTTCAGTACGCGCGTTTGCGCGAGAATTCCGAACTGGAAGCCGTATTCTGCCATACCGAACAATTTATATCGCCGGAGCTGTTGGAAACATTGCGCGATAAGGTCCGTCTGCCGGCTGGATCGCAACCGGGTATCATGGCTTCGGGGATGCTCATCCGGAAAATCGCCTTCGATCGTCTCGGCCTGTTCGGCGGCGGCCAAAAGAATGCTGTTGCATTCGGCCCCTGGTATGCTCGCGCGCTTCAGCGGTCTCTCCGCAGCGAAATCCTTGCCGAAACGCTTGCACGCCGGCGAATTCACGATTCCAACTACACGCGAACGGAAAGACGGGACTATCACGAGCATTTGCTCGCCTTCATCCGCGATGTCACGCGGCAAAAGCGGAATTCCAACAGCACTTCCGAATGAAGCCGCCCGTGCCGGAAAAAAGAAGATTAAATATCCTGTTCTGGAACGAGCCGTACCTGCCGATGATCGGCGGGGTAGAACTTTTCACGGCACGCCTTGCGGCTGTTCTCATAAGCCGCGGTCATCGAGTCTCGGTCGTCGCGGATCGCATTCCGTCGAACACAAGCGAATTTGAAGTCATCGACGGCGTATCAGTGTATCGGTTCCCGTTCCGAAAAACGTTGCAGGCCCTAAGCGGTCCCGGCGCAGAAGGCATGGAGCAATTTTCCGCGATTATCCGGCGGATAAAATCGCTGAAACGGGATTTGCAACCCGATATCGTCCACATCAATTTTACCGGGCCGACCCCGCTATTCCATTTTCGAACGCTTGCAGACTCGGTATCTCAAACTGTGGTGACGTTTCAGGCGGCGCTGTTCGACCAACCCGCATCGATAGAGGGACTCGTTTCGACAATCCTGGAAAAAGCCAAATCCGTCGTTGCAGTTTCTCGTGCTGCAGCGAGAAATATCGAGCGGCATACTGGATTTCCCTTGAATAGGATTTCGATTGTCTTTCCCGGTATCCCTCATGCGTTGTTCGCCGCGCATCCGGAAAAAAGCGCCGCGGAACCCACGGTGGTTTTCCTCGGAAGGCTGGTTAAAGACAAAGGCGTCGACATCGCCATCCAAGCGATGGCGATATTAAAGCATGGAGCCAAGCTGAGTGTAATCGGCGACGGGCCCGAGCGTCCTGCCCTTGAGGCGCTCGTTCAACAATTGGATCTGCAACATTCCGTGCACTTCGCTGGCCGTGTCGATGACGACACACGGCGCGATATGTTGGCAAAGGCTCACGTGATGATCGTTCCGTCACGTCATGAAGAGTTGTTTGGCATGGTCGCAGCCGAAGGGGCGCTTTCATCGCTTCCCGTTATCGCAGCGCGGATGGGCGGATTGCCGGAAGTCGTGGCCGATGGAGAAACCGGAATTATCGTTCCGCCGGACGACCCTGTGGCGCTGGCGCAGGCGTTGGATCGGGTGCTGGCCGATCCGCAGCTCGCCGCGCGCATGGGGAGGAACGGCCGCGAGAGAGCCCTGCGCGAGTTTTCGCTCGAAAACACCGCCGATCGCTATGAGCGAATTTATTTCGATGCGCTAGACAAGGCTGTCGGATAGCAATTCCTGATAGAGCCGCTCGTATTTTTCGGTCATCGCGGTAAGCGTAAATTCCGCGATCGCGCGCCCCCGCGCGCGTTTTCCGTATTGCTTCGCGGTTTCGGGTTCCAGAAGGAGTTTTTCCATCGCCCCGGCCAGTTGCCCCGCATCGCCCGGTTCGACCAGCAAGCCGGTTTCTCCATGCAGCACGATTTCAGGAAGCCCGCCAATCTTCGAGGCGATGACGGCTTTGCCAGCAAGCGCCGCTTCTGTCGCGACAAGCGGCGCTGGATCGCTGAAAATGGACGGGATGACCACGGCCGCGGCTTCCGCCATGCAGCGCGCGAGCGATTCCTGCGGTAACATCCCGGCAAATTCGATAATATCGCGCAGCCCCATTCGCGAAATTTGCTCTTCGAGCAGAGCGCGCTCCGGACCCGCGCCGACGATCCGGAGCTTCGCCTTGTGGCGTGCTGTCAGCTTCGAGAAAGCCTCGATCAGAACCTGCACCCCTTTGTCGCGCACCAGCCGCCCGGCGAAGACAAAAACCGGCTCCGCTGACGACGCTTCATACGTTTTCAAAAAGCGCCCCTCATGCACGCCGTTCCGGATGACCTCCACTTTTCCTTCCGGAAGCGACAGCACTTCCTCCAGATGGCTTGCCAAAAACCGGGACGGAGCGATCAGCCGGCCGACCTGCACCGCCAGCGTCTTTCCAAGCTGCAGCCCGCCCGGCGCGGTATCGAGCGGGCTATGAAACACGACAACTGCCGCATCTTTCCTCGGCTTCGTACGCAGATAGAAAAACGGGCTCGCATCGGTGAAATTGATATGGACGAGGTCGGGACGAAAACGCTGCCGCAAGCCGGCAACTTCCTTCTGGATCTCGAAAATCGCCGCATGATCCCGTGACGTCAGAGCCTGGAAGAACGGGAAGCGGTGAACTGGAATTCCCTCAATTATTGCATGGCGATCAAAAGATTCGTTCGAATGGCTGGAGACGACCAGAACGTCGTGGCCTTTCGCGGCTAGTTTATGTGCGAGATTTTGGGTATAGATTTCCACCCCTCCCAGGGACGGCGCATATTCCTGATTCCAAAACATAATCCGCAAGAAATTTTCCCCTAGCCCGCCCCTTTAAGTTGGAGTTTCGCAAGCGCTGCCATGAATCTCAAGGACCGGGACAAGCGCCTGCTGTTGCGCGCCGCGCTCAACGAGCCGCAAGATGCGATTCGTTATTTCAAACGATGGTGCGCAACAAACACAATTTACGACGCGCCCCACAACGCTTCCCGGCTTTTCCCGCTGATCCATCAGAACATTGGCTCTCTTATCGACGACAAACAGACCGCGGAACGTCTGCGCGGATTCGCTCGGCATACATGGCTCGCAAACAATTTGCGCGTTCGCTTATGCCTGCAAGCGCTCGAGCGGTTGGCAAAAGCCGAAATCCCCACGCTCCTTCTCAAGGGCGCCGCGATGGCGAGCGTCGTTACGGGCGATTACACGGTCCGCCAAATGGGCGATTGCGACATTCTCGTGCCGCATGACCGCGCCAAAGACGCCGTCGATTGCCTCCTGACGGCGGGATTGTATTCCATTCCTTTCGACGTGCGCCGGTTCAGCGAATTCCATTTCCGTGAATTTCATGGCGCAACGTTCCGAAACAGCGACGCGGAAGTCGACGTGATCGACCTGCATTGGCGTCCGCTGCGCGAAGTCGGATGCCCGCAACTGACCTCCGACTTCTTCGCCTCCGCACGGCCGGCGAAATTCGCCGGACACGCGGCGCTGGGGCCGAGCCCCGAAACTATTTTCTTCCACATCGCGATGCACGGCAGCGAATGGGCGCCGGAAGATCGCTTCGACTGGTTCGCGGATCTCGCGATCATTTTGCGGCGATTTGAAAATTCCTTCGATTGGAGCACTGTCACCAACCTGGCCGCAAAATTCGGATGCGGACGAATCCTCTACCAGGCGCTGCGTCGCGCTCGATCGATGATCGAAATACCGGTGCCTGGAGAGGTTTTTCAAAAACTCGGCAGGCGATCCGATTTCTTTCAGCGTTACGAAGCGCGCAAGCGAATGAGCGGCGGGCCGAGATCTGAGCTCGGCAAGACGATTCTGACCTTGCAAAAATATCGGCGCAGCGGACTTCCGCTGATCCGTCTGCCGTTATCGAAAGCGGTACCGGCGATCCTGCGTGAGCGGCTGGACACGGAGAGCGAAAAGCGAGCCCCGTCGGGAGCGGGCCTCTATGAAGTAGATTTCGTTCATGGCTGGCATTCCGCGGAAGTTGGCGGGCGCTGGAGCGACGGGCGATATGCCTTCATCCGCCTCCCGAACGACCCGAAGGCGGAGCGCGAAAAATTGCTGTTCCGTTTCCATGTGATCGATCTCTACGCCGATACGATCGATATTTTTATCGGCCGCCACATGGTGAAGCGCATCTCATGGCGGAAGAAGGGACCGCGGTTTCACGCGCTGCTTCTCGACATCCCCCGCAGCGAACGTGGAAAGCATTGTCTGAGAATTTTTTTCAGGTTGCGACGGCCCCGCTCTCCCGCGGCCTTGTGGGGTGCAAAGGATGCCCGCACCCTCGGAATTTTTCTGCACGACATCCGCACACTGGGGGCGCCTCGCGACATTGCATCGGCCCCGATCGATTTCCGGACGGATGAGGAAGTCGTTTGGACAGGCTGGTCGTTTCCTGAGGATGCCGGCCGCTGGACAGACGGCGAAGAAGCGATCATCCGGTGGACATCGACAAAGGATATCCCCGCCAATTCCCTGTTGAAGCTCGCGATCGCCGGTCACTTCGGCCAACCAACGCTGACCGGAGACGTTTCGCTGAACGGCACGACGCTCGGCGCGCTTGATCTTCGCACGCCTTCAAGCGAGCAGGAAATTCTGCTGCCGGTTCCGATACGGATCGCAGCGAAAGAGGAAATCGAAATTCGGATCCGGATCGATAGACCGCGCTCGCCGGAAGAGCTCGGCTTGTCTTCCGATTCCCGGAAATTGGGGTTACTCGTTCGCACGCTAAAACTGGAACCGGTTCTTTCCGGCCACGCGCCAGCCCGATCGGCCGCCCTGACAAATTGAACGGTTGGCCGAACCCCTTATGGCGAATAGCCAGGAGAATGGCCCGGAATCGTAGCAATTCGGTAGCAGATAGCTTTTATCCTGAACGGTCAGGTGCTAATTCTCGCCCGCCCGAAAACGGCGCGCCGGCTTAGCTCAGCGGTAGAGCAGCGGTTTTGTAAACCGAAGGTCGGGAGTTCGATCCTCTCAGCCGGCACCATTCCCGCGTCTCTTCGCTATTGCAGCATCAATCACATCATTTCTGTGATGGGAGATATCGATAAGTGCAATTAAGCCGGCACAGGCGGCTTGCTTTTGGCTGCGGACGCATAGACGATCTTAAATCGCTGACAAACAGCCTTTGGGGAACACGGCAATGCCACAGCTTGTGAAAGTCGTATCTGCGGGAATCGTCGTCGCGGGAATTTTCAGCGGGGTTGCGCTCATGCCGTCACCCGCCGCAGCGGTGGTCACCCAGAAAGAGAAGGCGCTGCTCAGGCAGTCGGTCACCGAATGCAAGGCGGAAGCAAAGGACCAAAAACTGAAATGGCGCGCACGCCGGAAATACGTGAAGAGCTGTGTGATTGGAAAACTCAAGGCACATCCTGGCGTCAACGTGCAGGAGTTACTGCGCACCTACCCGGATCTGGATAAGCTGCCGAGAGCGGACGTCAGAAATCCAGTATAGCAGGCTTCAGCACGACGCGCTCGCGCGAAGACCCGATCACCGCGAGATGCGCCGCGGTCACGGCCTCTATTCGTTCGCGCCTTCGATTGACTTGATCACGGCGTCGGTCACCTGCCGCGTCGTCGCCTTGCCGCCCAAATCAGGCGTATGCAGGTTCCGGTCGGCGGTGACGCGCTCGATCGCGCGCATCAAGCGTGCGCCCGCTTCCTTCTCGCCGAGATGATCGAGCATCATCGTAGCGGTCCAGAAGGTGCCCGTCGGGTTCGCGATCCCCTTTCCGGTGATGTCGAAGGCCGAGCCGTGGATCGGCTCGAACATCGAGGGGAATTTCCGTTCTGGATTGATGTTCGCCGTCGGCGCAATACCGAGAGAGCCCGCGAGCGCCGCCGCGAGATCAGAGAGAATGTCGGCGTGCAAATTCGTCGCGACGATCGTGTCGAGCGTCTCCGGCTTGAGCGTCATCCGCATGGTCATCGCGTCGACCAGCATCTTGTCCCATTTCACGTCGGGAAATTCCTCCGCGACTTCGAGCGCGATCTCGTCCCACATCACCATGCCGTGGCGTTGCGCATTCGACTTGGTGACGATGGTGAGCAGCTTCCGCGGCCGCGAGCGAGCAAGATTGAACGCGAAACGGATGATGCGCGCGACGCCCGCCCGCGTGAACAGCGCCACATCGGTCGCCGCTTCCTCCGGCAGCCCTTTATGGACGCGCCCGCCGACGCCGGCATATTCGCCTTCGGAATTCTCGCGCACGATCACCCAGTCCAGTTCCGGTCCGGTTACGTTCCGGAGCGGGCTCGTGATCCCCGGCAGGATGCGCGTCGGACGTACATTGGCGTATTGATCGAAGGGCTGACAGATCGCGAGCCGCAATCCCCAGAGGGTGATGTGATCCGGCACATCCGGCGCGCCGACCGCGCCGAAGAAAATCGCGTCGTGATTCCGGATCGCTTCTCGGCCTCCTTCCGGCATCATCACGCCGTGCTTCTTGTAGTAGTCCGAGCCCCAATCGAAATGATCGAATTTGAACGCGAATCTTCCTTCGCGCTTCGCGAGCGCGTTCAAGACTTCGATCCCGGCGGCGATTACTTCCTTGCCGATGCCGTCGCCGGGAATGGCGGCGATCTTGTACGTCTTCATCTTTCGACTCTGTTTTTCAGGTTTGAGTTGGAATTCGCGCCGATGTCAGCTCTGCATGCCCCACTTCCGCACGGTGCGCGCTTCGACCGCGCGGAAAATCAGATTCTCCACGAGAAGGCCGATCACGATGACGGAAAGAAGCCCCGCGAACACGCCGGGAATTTCGAGCTGATTCTTCTTCTCGTAAATGTACCAGCCGAGACCGCCCGAACCCGACGATACGCCGAAGACAAGCTCGGCCGCGATCAGCGTGCGCCAGGCGAAGGCCCAGCCGATCTTGAGCCCGGTCAGAATGCTTGGAAACGCCGCCGGGATAAGAATTTTTGCGATGTAAGAAATGCCGCTGAGTCCGTAATTGCGGCCGACCATGCGCATGGTTTGCGAAACCGACTTGAATCCGGAGTGCGTGTTCAGCGCTACCGCCCACAGCACCGAATGGATCAGCACGAAGATCAGGCTCGCGTTTCCTAGGCCAAACCACAAAAGTGAAAGCGGCAGAAGTGCGATCGCGGGCAGCGGATTGAACATCGAAGTGAGCGTTTCGAGAAAATCCTGCCCGATCCGCGTGCCGATCGCGACCCCGGTGAGGATCGCCGCGAACAAAAGCCCAAGCGCATAGCCTTGCAGCAAAAGGCTCAGCGAAAACCACGCCCGCTTGAGCAAGCCGCCGGATCGAACGCCTTCAATCAGCGCCTGAAAGGTTTCCGAGAGCGTCGGAAACAAGAGCACGTTGTTAAGATGACTCGCATAAATTTGCCATGCCGCCGCCAGAATAACGATAATGAAGCACTTCCGCACCCAGTTGAGATCGTAAATCCGCTCGGGCAGCGACAGCGGTTTTTCCACGACGCCGTAGGACTTCGTGGCGGAGGTCTTGCGGATGAATTCCGGACGCACCAGGCTTTGGTCAGTCATGAACCGCCTCCTCGACTTCATCGGCGAACAAGAGTTTATGGATGCGCTCCGAGAGCGTTTCACCGGTCTTCGGGTCGGGATGATCGGAACCGTTCGAATTCAGTTCGCCCTTCACCTCGCCCGGATGCGGCGTGAGCAGAAGAATGCGGTTGCCGATCTTCACGGCCTCGGGGATCGAGTGCGTCACGAACAGGATCGTGAACTTCGTTCCCTCCCATAGTTGCAGGAGTTCGTCCTGCATCTTGCGGCGTGTGAGCGCGTCGAGCGCCGCGAACGGCTCGTCCATCAACAGAATGTCCGGCTCCATCGCCATGCCGCGCGCGATCGCGACCCGCGCCTTCATGCCGCCCGAGAGCATATGCGGGTAGCTGTCGGCGAATTTTCCCAAATTCACTTTCTCGATGTATTGCATCGCGCGCTCGTCGGCGGCCTTGGCGTTGAGCCGTCCGCTCGCGGTGAGCGCGAAAGTGACGTTTTGCTTGACTGTCTTCCAAGGCAGGAGCTGATCGAACTCCTGGAACACCATCATGCGGTCGGGGCCGGGCTTGCCGATCTCCTTTCCCTTCAGCGTGATTTTTCCTTCCACCGGCTTCATGTAGCCGCCGATCGCTTTCAGGAGCGTGGACTTGCCGCACCCGGAGGGCCCAAGCAGCACGAAACGGTCGGACTTCAAGACATTAAAATCGACGCGGTAGCACGCGGTGACGAGATGCTCCTTCGTCTTGTACTGGAGCGTCACGCCCTCGACGGAAAGATGCGGAAAGGGCGCGGCTATTCCCCCGCCCGCCGCTTTATTCGATGCGATCATGCCGCGCTCAACTTCCGTTCATCCCGTGCAGTTCGGGGAAATACATATCCTGCCACTTCTCCGGCGCGACCGGAATGCGCTTCACCTTGGCGAGAAATTGCGCGATCGGCAGCGTCTTGTGCGGCTCGACGGTGTTCACGACCAAGGGGTCGTTCAGGATTTCGAGCAGGAATTCGACTGTTTCCTTCGTTCCGGTGATGCGCTTGTAGTCTTCCGCCGCCTTCTTCTTATCTTTGTTGATGATGTCCATCGACTCTTTCAGCGCGTCGTAGAACGCTTTGTAGGCTTTCGGATTTTCGTTCCGGAATTTACTGGTCGCCCACACTACGTTGAACGTCGCCGGTCCGCCAAGAATTTCATAGTTGTTCAGCACCGTGTGAATCTTCGGGTCGGTACGCTCCGTGTACTGAAACGGCGGCGAGGAAAAATGCGCGTTGATCCCGGCATTCCCTGACATCAGCGCAGTCATCGCCTCGGGATGCGGCATCGAAACCGTGAGAGAATCGAATTTTTCGTAATTCGCTTCGCCAAATTCCTTTGCGCAAGCGATCTGCAGCAAGAGCGCCTGCGTCGAAATCTTCACGGACGTCACGGCGATTTTGTCCTTGTCGGACAAGTCCGAGAGTTTCTTCACATTCGGGTTCGCGGAGACGAGATCGACCGGCATGTCGTTCAGAGCGCCGACGCCGTGGACGGCAATCGGCGTACCCTTCGTCTTCGCCCAGAGCGTCGCGAGACTCGGCACGCCGCCGGCGCCGAAATCGATCCCGCCCGACAACAGCGCGTCGTTCATGGCGCTAGGGCCGCCGAGCGTCACCCACGAAACCTTGAGATCCCTCAAGCCCGCCGCGGCCGCTTGTTTCTCGACAAGCTTCTGATCCTCCATGATCATCAGCGGCAGGTAGCTGAGACCGTATTGCTTGGATGCCCGAATATGATCGGTTTCGGCGGAGGCAGGCGCCGATGCCGCGAGCGCTGCCACTGCGCCGGCCATCAGAATTCGGATATGCCTGAACATGAATTCCTCCCTCTTGAAATTCCCCTTCCCGGTTGGTCCGGGCTTATTGTGGCTCGCTTTTGTCGCTTTCTTGCATGCCAGCTTGCATGCAAGTATGATCGCCATCGTTAGCGGCTGTCAACCGCTCGAAAGTCTATCCATACACGAAGGCAAAGCGAGTGCCGACAACAATCCTGAAAATGCGCAGGGGTGAACGTGCGGCCGAGCCCGGCTCGCGGGTCGAAAATGCTTACGCCGCGCTGAAGTCAGCCATTCTCGACAATATTTATCCACCCGGCCACTTTGCGGCCGAAAACGACGTCGCCGCTCAGCTCGGCATGAGCCGTACGCCGGTGCACGAAGCAGCCATCCGGCTGCAGGAAGAAGGCCTTGTGGAAGTTCTGCCGCGGCGCGGCATCCTGGTGCGTGCCATCTCGCCCCGCGACATCCGGGAAATTTACGAGTTGACGATCGCACTGGAAAGCATGGCCGCCGAAGTATTGGCGGCGCGATCCCTCTCCCCGGCCGTGAAAAAAACGCTCGCTCGCCTGGAAGCCGAAACGAAGACGATGGAAATCGCGCTCAAGAAAAACGATCTCGACAGATGGGCCGCGGCCGATGACCGTTTTCATGGACTCCTGACGGGAGAATGCGGCAATCGCCGTCTTTCGAGAATGGCGTCCACGATTCGCGATCAAACGCACCGCGCACGGCTGTTGACGTTGCGGCTGCGCCCCCGGCCGGTCAAATCCGCGCCCGAACACCGCGCCATCATCGAAGCGATCCGCAGCGGCGATCCGGGGGCAGCCGCGAAAAGCGCGGGTGCGCATCGCCGCCGGGCAAGCGAAGTCATGATTCCGCTAATCGAGAAATTCAGTGCGCCAAACTCGTAAACAGCGTTACTCTCGCAAGTGCCGGATCATGGCGCCGATCACATTGGAATAGTCATCGGTCCACACCCGCTGTTCGGGATCGGCCTCCAATGAATCCCAGCCGCTGTCTTCGTCTTGCAGCACACCGAAATCCTCCGGCGCTCGCGCCGCCGCGGTAACGGAAGATGTGTAGAGATAGCGGGAATTGTCGTCTTTCTCGTCCTGCCGGGAATTGATGAGCGCCGTAAGCCCGTTCGCATGCGCAATCCCCGCGACTATGGACGCCAGCTCAAGATGGCGATTGGAGATATGCATTACAACCATACCATGCGGCGCGAGCTTGGAGAGATACGCCGCCATTGCCTCGCGGGTAAGGAGGTGAATCGGAATCGCGTCCGACGAGAACGCGTCGACGATGATGAGATCGTAAGCGCCGTCTGGCGCATCGGTGATCGTCAGCCGCGCATCGCCGAGCACGATCTTCGCCTGCGGCGCGCAGACCGGCTTATAAGTAAAATAGGCAGGATTGGTCGCGACATCAATGATGCTCTGGTCGATCTCGTAGAAATTCCACTCGTCGCCCTCGCGCGCGTAGCAGGCAAGCGTTCCCGTACCGAGGCCGATCACCGCGACTTTGAGCGGTCCCGGTTTTTTCTTGCGCGCTGCCTCAATCGTTTTCGCCAGCCCCGAATTCGCGTGATAGTAAGTGAGCGGCACCGGCCGCGTACCCGGAAGCTGCACGGCCTGCGTCACCAGCTCGGCGCCGTGCACCGTGGTCCCGTGCAAAAGCACGCGATAATAACCGCTGTCCGTGAGATAGATTTTGTGGACACCGAAGAAATTGCGGACGGATTCGCCCCGCTCCTGCTGGTTGATATAGCCGACCAGGAGAAGAATTCCTGCAATCGCCGCGATTTTCAGCGGATCCTGAAAAAGGACGACCGACACCAAAAGCACGACCGCCACGCCGGCCATAAAATGCTCGTCCGAAATCGAGCCGGCATTGAGATAGTGCTGCACCACGATCACGATGACCGTGAATGCAATGAACCAGATGAGCCGGCTTCTCGCATGCGCGGTGACGAACACGCCCGGCCGGCAGAGAAGCCCCGCAACGATCAGGAGCGGATATTCCGCCACCCAGTTGAAAATATTCGGCGCGATCAACCCGGCGAAAATTCCGCCGACCATGCCGCCGAACGACATCCATAAATAAAACGCGGTCAAATACCGCGCAGGCGGGCGGCGCTGCACGAGCTCGCCATGGCATACAAGCGCGGTAAAGAAAAACGCCGCGATGTTTACCCCGATCGATATGATAATCGAATCGGTCGAACCGTTGAGATAAACGCCGACAAGGAGCGCGACCATGACGAGTTGCGCCTTGAGCGCGAAGCGGTGCGGGATGATCGGCCTTGTCTGAAAAACGATCACGTAGGTCGTGAGATACAGCGCAAGCGGAATCACCCACAGAAGCGGCGTCGATCCGACATCCGTCGAGATGTAGGAAGTCACCGCAATCAGGAACGCCGAAGGTACCGCCGCAAGCGCCGTCCAGATGAGCGCATCGATCGCGCGGGGCGCTCCCTCCTCGCTGCGGGGTGCGACCCGCGTGCGCGACGCCTCTTTCGCCGAAGGCCAGACCAGTGCGCCGCAAAGCGCGACCAGCACGATTAAAATATAAAACCCGTAGGACCAGAACGCTCGCTGCTCGGTAAGCAAGCTGAATGGTTCGACCACGAGCGGATAGCTGAGCAGCGCAAGAAAACTTCCGACATTGCCCGCGGCATACAGGAAATACGGATCCTTCGCCGAAGGATGATTTGTTCGCGCGAACCATGCTTGCAGAAGCGGCGAATTCGCGGCGAGCGCGAAGAACGGCAAGCCGACCGAAACCGAAAACAGCCCGATCAGGTAAAGGGCTTCGCCCTGCGCGGGCGGTCTGCCCCAGCCTTCCGCGATCGAAAGAGGAAGAACGATCGTCGCGAGAAGCATCATCGCGACATGAATAACGGCCGCGTAGCGTACCGGCAGAAAGCGCGTCAGCAAATGCGCGTAGCCGTAGCCCGCAAGCAGCACCGACTGGAAGAAAACCATCGCCACCGACCACACCGACGGCGAGCCGCCGAGCCGCGGTAGCACGAGTTTCGCGAACAAAGGCTGCACCGCGAACAAGAGCGAGGCGCTGACGAAAATCGCGGCGACATAGGCCGTGAGCAAAACCCAGTTCGATGCGGCGAAGCCGCCCGCCGCGGCGGAGTTTCTGTTCGCTTGGCTGGAGGTCATTCGCGCGTTTTCGCCGTGGCTTCTGGCTTGCGGAATTGTGACGCTTGTGGAGGAGCGATCATGCCATGCGGCGCATCCGTGCGATACAGCTTCAACGCCGCAGCGCATAAGAAAAAGGGGCGGAACCGCCGCCCCTCCTCTTCAGTGCTTCCGGCGGTTAAAGGTCAATGATGGCGACAATCTCCCAGGTATACGGATCGATGATGATCAGCTTGTCGTCGACCACGATGTACTTATAGCCTTCGTAGCCCGGCACATATTCGTAGAAATAGTCCGGAATGTCATAGATCACGTAATCGCGCGGAACATAGCCGCCGATCACGATCGGCCATGGGACATATGCGACGCGATGGAAGCGACCCCGGTGATGCCGGTAGTAGTCGCGTACGCGCCATCGCTGCCGCTCCGTGAAACGAATGCGCCTGCCGCGCTCCGCGCGCTCTGCCCGTCGCTCACGCACCTCGCGGCTGCGGCTGATCTCACGCCGCCTGATCTCTCGTTGCCTGACGATATCGCGCCTCCGCTCCACGCTGCGTTCGTCACGCCGTACGCGTTCGCGCTGAACGCGCTCCCGGCGCCACTCGCGGCGCTGCTGCTGCACGTTTTGGCGGCGTACGTCGCGCTGGCGGTTCACTTCGCGCCGCTCCATCCGCGCTCGTCCGCCTTCGCGCGCGCGCTGCTGCGCCTGGCCCCACGAACGGCCCTGCACGCGTTGCTGCACCTGGCCGCCGCCGCGATTACCCTGCGATCTGGCGTGACCTCCGCCACCCTGCCCTCCGCCGCGCTGCACGGCATGGCCGCCTTTTTGATTGTCCTGCGCGTAAGAAGCTGCGGGCATCGCGAGCAGCGACAAAGCAAGCGCAATTCCCAAAACAATGGATCGCATCGCTTTTTTCTCCTTTTCGAAACGTTTCTCTCCCTCTCCAAACGGCAAAAAAGAAAACGCCCGCTCATACGATCAGTTCCCAACCTTTTTGTGCGAACGCGAGCGGCCGGGAGCAGGAATAAGCGCCGCAGGACAGGGTTCCCCGCAGCGATGCCGCCGGTTCCTGCCTCTGTCGGGCGCTAACCGTCGGCGCTATGATTGTTCCCCCGAATTTCATGAGACCCTCGTCGGGCTCACGGGGGCAAAACTCTGGGAGAAACAGGATGACTGAACTCACTCGCCGTACCGTGCTTACCGCCGCCGCGGCCGGAGCCGCCGCCGCGCTCTCTCCCGCCGGATCGCAATCCGCGCGCGCTGCCATACCATTGCAAGGCAAACAGAATTCCGGCTGGTATCGCTACAAGGTGGGCGACTACGAGGTGACTGTCGTGACCGACGGCGCCGCGACGTTTCCGCTTCCCGATAAATTCGTCGTCAATGCGAGCAAGGACGACGTTGCAGCCGAGCTCGCAAGGCAGCATCTCGACCCGACCAAGCTCACCGTTCCTTTCACCCCAATCGTCATTAACACCGGCTCGAAGCTCGTGCTGATCGACACGGGCTATGGCGAAGCGGCGGGCGCGAAGCCTGGCGCCACCACAGGACAAGTCACGGCGAACCTGAAAGCCGCCGGCATTGACCCGAAGGACATCGATATCGTCATCATCTCGCACTTCCACGGCGACCACGTGAACGGGCTCTTGAACCCCGACAACAAACTCGCTTTCGCGAACGCCGAGGTGATGGTCCCTTCCGTCGAATGGAAATTCTGGATGGACGACGGCGAAATGAGCCGCGCGCCGGAAGGCCGCATGCAGGGGCTGTTCAAGAGCAACCGCGCGATCTTCGACGCCCTGAATCGCAAGGTCACGCAATACGAATGGAACAAGGAAGTGATCCCCGGCCTCACCGCCGTAGGAACACCCGGTCACACGCCGGGCCATACGTCCTATGTGCTCTCCTCCGGCAACGGAAAAATCTTCATCCAATCGGACGTCACCAACGTGCCTTTCCTCTTCGTAAACAACCCCGGCTGGCACGCGGGTTACGACCAGGACGGCGCGATGGCGGAAACGACGCGGCGCAAGACCTACGATATGATCGTCGCGGAAAAATTGCCGGTGCAGGGCTTCCACTATCCCTTCCCGGGCCTCGGCCATCTCGAAAAAGCCGGCGACGGTTACCGGCTCGTGCCGGCACCCTGGAATCCCGTGATCTGATTCCGTGGCCTGATTCTGAATCGCCATAACGAAAAGGCCGCCTCGAAGGCGGCCTTTTTATTTTCAGCGGCGGAGATGCGCAGGGATCGGTGGCGGCGAGACCGCCTTCATTAACCCGAAAGTGAGCACGAGCACCGTGAGATAAACCACGACCTGCATCCCGCTTGGCTGGTCGGTATAGCCGATCAGTGTATGCAGCACGCGGCCGACGAAGCTCGAGTCGGGGAGAATGCCGGAAGAATCCCACAGCACGTTGCTGAGCGACGTGACAACATCCGCCTGCTGCAGAAATGCGACCGCCTGCGAAGCCAGCCCCGCCGCGAGGAACGCAATCATCCAGGTCGTGACGGCAAAGAGATAGCGTCCCGGAATTTTCAGCAAGCCGAGATATGTGAGCACGCTCACCAGCGCGCCGAGAAGAAGACCGGCCACGCCGCCGAGAAAGACACTCACATGTGTGTCGGCTGTCGAGACGATGATCCCATACAGGAACAGAACCACTTCCGAGCCTTCGCGCAACACTGCGACACCGCACACGATGGCAAGCGCAAGCAAAGTCTTCGAGCCCGCCGCGACCGACTGGCCGAGCGCCTTGGCTTCCGCTGCGAGTTCGCGCCCGTGCGACGCCATCCAGACATTATGCCAGGTCAGCATCGCGACCGCGATGCCGAGGATGCCCGCATTGAACAGCTCCTGCCCCATTCCTGCGAACGCCTCGGTGATCCGTTCGACGAAAAGCGCAACCAGACACGCACCGATAAATCCGCCAAAGATGCCATACGCGATCCAGCGGCCGCGTCCCGGCACCGATCTCGTGGCCGCCATCACGATTCCGACAACGATGCCGGCTTCGATAACTTCCCGGAATACGACGATGAGAGCAGCGAGCATTTTTTCTTCCTTGTTATTTGGCGATCAGAACGCCCTGATTTGACTGGTTGAAATCGTCGAAGAAGCCGTAGTTGCCGGGCGCGAGCGGCTTCACGTTGATGACGACCGTGCCGCCGGGAGGCACGACCTTCTCGACCCGCAGCGTGCGGCTCTCGAATTCGGCCGCGACCGGATCGGCGTTATGCACCGTGATCTTGATCGGCTTTTTCGCCGGCGCATTCAGCGTCGACGGCGAGAAATGCTTGTTCTTGATCGTAACGCTCAGGGTGGCTTCCTGCGCTGAAGCGCCGAAGCTCACACCAAGCGCGAGAAATATTACCGCCGTATATTTTGCAAATCGCATCGTTTTCTCCTCAGAACTCATATTCGAACTTCGCCTTGCCGATGTCGCGGCTGAAATCGACGAGGTTCAGATTGTCGCTCGGCGTTTCGCGCGAATGACCGCGCACCTGATGCCCCCAGGCGAGCGAAAGAAACATCTTCGGGGAGATCTGCCACCACAAGGACGGCCCGACATAGGTCGCGTCGCCGGTAAAATGATTGAGCCCAATCCCCTCGTCGTAAGCGCGCATATACTGCACCTCCGCGCCGAGCGCGAATTTCGGGAAGAAGCGGTAGCTGAGCGCGCCGGTGAAGGTAAGCGATGACTCGTGCTCGGTCGGGTCGCCGTTCTTCGGATGCACGACTTCGGGCTCGTAAATGATGTTCGAGCCGAGATAGAGCCGGTTCGGGATGAGTTCGGCGTCGGCTTGCAGCCGCGTTTCGACCGCGAATTTGCGCACCCTTGAGCCGTCGCCGTCGTCAATCCAAGCATATTCCGGCTCCACAACGAAGGTGAGTCCGATCGGCGATTCCGGTCCGCGGTTGAGGATCAGATATTTGAATTCGGTCGAGACGAAGCCGAGCCCGTTGAAGCGCTTGTTGTCGAACGGCTCCGGATTCATGACATTCTTGATGTCCGTGGAAATGCCGCCCAGCGCGACCTCAAAATGCATCCGGTCGTTCGGATTATAGCCGAAGGCAAGATGATGCTCGGCCGTGAAATATCTGCCATCGCGCTTGCGCGCCGACATTTCGGTTTCCCATTCGAGTTCTTTTTCGCCCGGCTGGCCGATATCGCTGCCTTCGGTGAAGCCGAAGAGATTATCGGTCCCGATTTCATGAAAAGCGTTCGGCACGAAATTCGGATTGGCCGTTGTTTTCAAATTTTGTGCGTCCGCCGCCGCGCCCGCAGCCAATAGCGCAACCGCCGCGCCGATACCCAAACTAGAAAGCCAAAAAAACTTCAGCATCATTAGCCCCGTCTACATTCGCCCAGCCGCCCCGTGCGCGTTTCGTAAACAAGGAAAACACCTATTCATTCCGATTTGGAAGACGCGGAAGAAAAATCAGAATTTTTCTAAATTGAAAGTTGGCTCGGCTCTTTAGAACGTCACTAAAGTGCCCGCGCCTATCGTCGCTTTTTGTGCGGAAAAACGCGGGCCGGAATTTTCATTCCGGCGAGTTGCTCACATGAAATTTACGCGAGGCAATCTGTCCGCGTCTTTGCTGTGTGGATTATGCCGCCTCGCGCGGGAGCCGCGCCGGATTGTAGGAAAGATTCGGTGCGAGCCACTTTTCGCACTCCCCGACCGTCCAGCCCTTGCGCTTGGCGTAGTCCTCGACCTGATCGCGGTCGATGCGGCCGACGCCGAAATAGGCGCTTTCGGGATGCGAGAAATAAATGCCCGAGACCGACGCGCCCGGCCACATCGCGTAGCTCTCGGTGATCGAAACGCCGATTTGCGCCTCGGCGCCGAGGAGCGAAAACAGCGTGCCCTTCTCGGTGTGATCGGGCTGCGCCGGGTAGCCGGGCGCAGGCCGAATGCCGCTATATTTTTCCTCGATCAGCTCCTCGTTGGTGAGCTTCTCGTCCGCTGCATAGCCCCAATATTCCGTACGCACGCGTTGGTGCATACGCTCGGCGAAGGACTCCGCGAGGCGATCCGAGAGCGCCTTCAGGAGGATCGCGTCGTAGTCGTTGTTTGCGCCCTTCAAGGCTTTCGACTTTTCTTCCTCACCGATGCCGGCGGTCACGACGAACGCACCGATATAGTCCGGCACTTTCGTGGAAAGCGGCGCGATGAAATCGGAAAGCGCGAGATTGACACGCGACGAATCCTTGCGCGCCATCTGCTGGCGGAGCGTGTGCAGCGTCGCGAGCCGTTCCTTGCGTGTATCGTCCTTGAAGAGAACGATATCGTCGCCGTCGGCGGCCGCCGGCCAGAAACCGATCACGGCGCGTGCCTCGATCCATTTCTCGCGAATGATCTTGTCGAGCATTTTCTGCGCGTCTTCATAAAGGCCGCGCGCCGCGGCACCATATTTGTCGTCTTCCAGAATGTGCGGGAAGCGGCCCTTCAACTCCCATGCCTGGAAGAACGGCGACCAGTCGATGGTGCGCGTGAGCTCCGAAAGATCGTAGTTCTTGAACACGCGTGTGCCAAAGAATTTCGGCTTCGGCGGCGTGTAGCTTTTGAAGTCGAGCTTCAAGCCGTTCTCGCGCGCCTGCGCGATCGGCGTGCGGGCCTTCGCGTCGTCCGCGCGCGCATGCGCTTCCGCCACCTTTTCGTATTCCGAGCGGGTGTCGGCCATATATTTCTGGCGCTGCGCCGGGTTCAGAAGCGCCGATACGACGCCAACCGCGCGGCTCGCGTCGTTCACGTAAACCGCCTGCCCGCGCACGTAATTCGGCGCGATCTTCACCGCCGTATGCACGCGGCTCGTCGTCGCCCCGCCGATCAAAAGCGGAAGATCGAGCCCCTCCCGCTCCATTTCAGCGGCTACGTTGCACATCTCGTCGAGCGAAGGCGTGATCAGGCCCGAGAGCCCGATGATATCGACCTTCTCCTTGCGCGCCGTCTCGAGAATCTTCTGCGACGGCACCATCACGCCGAGATCGATCACCTGATAATTGTTGCACTGGAGCACGACGCCGACGATGTTCTTTCCGATATCGTGCACGTCGCCTTTCACCGTCGCGAGCAGGATCTTTCCCGGCGGCGGCTGATCCGTAAGGCCCTTCTCTTCTTTTTCTTTCTCCATGAACGGCAACAGGTACGCGACAGCCTGCTTCATCACGCGCGCGGACTTCACCACCTGCGGCAGAAACATTTTTCCGGAGCCGAACAGATCGCCGACCACGTTCATGCCCGCCATCAGCGGACCTTCGATCACTTGCAGCGGCCGCTCGGCGGCCTGCCGCGCCTCTTCGGTATCTTTCTCGATGAAATCGGTGATACCGGCGACAAGCGCGTGCGAAATGCGTTTCTCCACCGGCCATTCGCGCCAGGAAAGATCGACTTCCTTCTTCTCCTTGCCGCCGCCCTTGTAGCGTTCGGCAAGCGCAAGCAATCGCTCGGTCGCGTCGTCCCGTCGATTCAGAACAACGTCCTCGCAGGCTTCGCGCAATTCCGGATCGAGTTCGTCATAAACCGCGAGCTGCCCCGCGTTGACGATGCCCATGTCCATGCCGGCCTTGATCGCATGATAGAGAAAGACCGCGTGCATCGCTTCGCGCACGGCCTCATTGCCGCGAAACGCGAAAGATAAATTCGAAACGCCGCCCGAGATATGGACGTGCGGCAGATTTTTCCGGATCCAACGCGCCGCCTCAATGAAGGCGATGCCGTAGCCCGCATGTTCCTCGATGCCGGTCGCGACCGCGAAAATGTTTGGGTCGAAAATGATGTCCTCCGGCGGAAAGCCGACTTCCTCGGTGAGGATTTTGTAGGCACGCGCGCAGATTTCCGTCTTGCGCTCGATCGTGTCCGCCTGTCCCTTCTCGTCGAACGCCATCACCACGACCGCCGCGCCGTAGGCGCGCACGAGCCTTGCGTGCTCCTTGAAAATCCCCTCGCCCTCTTTCATCGAGATCGAGTTGACGATGCTCTTCCCCTGCACGCATTTCAGGCCCGCCTCGATCACCGACCATTTCGAGGAATCGATCATCACCGGCACGCGCGCGATATCCGGCTCAGACGCGATGAGGTTCAGGAACGTCATCATCGCCTTTTCGGAATCCAAAAGGCCTTCGTCCATGTTGACGTCGATCGCTTGCGCGCCGTTCTCGACCTGATCGCGCGCGACCGCGAGCGCGGCGGCGTAATCGCCTTCCTTGATCAGCTTCCGGAATTTCGCCGAGCCCGTGACGTTGGTGCGCTCGCCTACGTTGACGAACGGAATCTCGGGCGTCAGCTCAAAAGGCTCCAGGCCCGACAAGCGCAGGCGCTGTGGGACCTCCGGAATCTTACGCGGCGCCTTGTCCTTCACCGCTTCGGCGATCGCATGGATATGATCCGGCGTCGTGCCGCAGCAGCCGCCGACGATATTCACGAGCCCGGAGGCCGCGAATTCGCCAAGGAGCTCGGCCATATATTCCGGGCTCTCGTCATAGCGGCCGAATTCGTTGGGCAGGCCCGCATTTGGATAGGCGCAGACGAACGTATCGGCGACGCGGCTGATCTCGGCGATATGCGCGCGCATTTCCTTCGCGCCAAGCGCGCAATTCAGCCCCACCGAAAACGGTTTTGCGTGCGCGACCGAATTCCAGAACGCCGCCGGCATCTGGCCGGAGAGCGTGCGGCCCGACAAATCCGTGATCGTGCCGGAGATCATCACCGGCAGACGGATTTTCCGTTCGGCGTAAAGCTTTTCGATCGCGAAGATCGCGGCCTTCGCGTTCAGCGTATCGAAGATCGTCTCGACCAGCAGAATTTCGGCGCCGCCGTCGACAAGTCCGCGCGCCTGCTCGTAGTAGGCCTCCACAAGCTGGTCGAAGGTGACGGCGCGATAGCCGGGGTTCGTAACGTCCGGTGAGATCGAAGCCGTCCGGTTCGTCGGGCCCAAAGCGCCCGCGACAAACCGTCGCCGGCCGTCTTCTTTTCGTGCGAGCTCTGCCGCTTCGCGCGCGAGCTTCGCGCCCATGACGTTCAGCTCGTAGGCGACTTCCTCCATGCCGTAATCGGCCTGCGCGATACGCGTCGAGGAAAACGTATTCGTCTCCACGATATCCGCGCCGGCCTTGAAATATTTGTGATGAATTTCGCGGACGGCTGCCGGCTGCGTGATGTTGAGGAGGTCGTTGTTTCCCCGCACCTCGCGGTTCCACGCGTCGAAGCGCGCGCCGCGAAACGCCGCCTCATCGAGCCCAAGCGCCTGAATCATCGTTCCCATCGCGCCGTCGAGCACAAGGATGCGCTCGCGCGCCGCTTCCTTCAGGGCGCGCTCGACTTCAAGACCGTCCACTTTCGGTAATTCAACCATCACGCCGCCTTTTGATTTTTATTTTCCGGGCGCAGGCCCAGAAGATGACAGATCGCGTACACGAGGTCCGCGCGGTTCAAGGTGTAGAAATGGAACTCGCGTACGCCTTTGTCGACCAGGTCGAGCACTTGCTCCGCGGCGACGGACGCCGCGATCAGCTTTCGCGTCGCCGGATCGTCGTCCAATCCTTCGAAGCGGCGCGCGAGCCACTCCGGCACTGAAGCGCCGCACTTCTCGGCAAAGGATTGCGCCTGCTTGAAATTCAGCACAGGCAAAATCCCCGGCACGATCGGAATATCGATCCCGCGCGCACGAACCTTGTCGAGATAGCGGAAGTAGACCTTGTTGTCGAAAAAGAACTGCGTCATCGCGCGGGTCGCGCCGGCGTCCACTTTCTCTTTCAGAAGATCGAGTTCGAATTCAACAGAGGGGCTCTCCGGATGCTGCTCCGGATAAGCCGAGACCGAAATTTCGAAGTCGCCGATCTTTTTCAACCCGTTGATCAAATCCTTCGTGTAGGCATAGCCGTTCGCGGGCGGGTCGTATTTCGCGCCCGCACCGGCCGGCGGATCGCCGCGCAGCGCCACGATGTGACGCACGCCCGCATCCCAATAGCCTTTTGCAACCTGATCGATCTCTTGCGTCGTCGCCGCGACGCAAGTGAGATGCGCCGCGGGCCTCAGCTTCGTTTCCTTGAGGATCCGCACGATGGTCGAATGCGTGCGCTCGCGCGTAGAGCCGCCGGCGCCGTAGGTCACCGAAACGAAATCCGGTGAAAGCGGCGCAAGCCGCGCGATCGAATTCCACAACGTCTCTTCCATCTCCGCCGTCTTCGGCGGAAAGAATTCGAACGACACGCTGATCGGCATTTGGTGTTCGCGGCTTTGGCGGATCGATTCGACGCTCATGTGGCCTCGCGATGGGCGGGAGGGGCTCGATTAGCCGAATATAGGCTTCTAGCCTGTATATAAAGACTATATAAAGATATCTTTATATCTTTTTCTAGCCCCTTCCAGTTGACTCTTGGTTAAGTCTCGCCTCTGATGGAATGAGGTGCAGACGGCTCGATCTTCATCGGTTGGGCCATATGGGAACACGGTAAGGCACTGATTTTACTGCCAAATCCGTGGCTGCTCCCGCAACTGTAGGCGGGTAGCCCCTTCCACAGGCCACTGGACGAGAGTCCGGGAAGGCGGATTGGGGCGATTACCCGCGAGCCAGGAGACCGGTCTGCACTAGTCATCCTTCCGGCGTGCGGGAAGCGCGCATGGAGCGGCTCGTCCGCAGCGGTGACTGCCCTGAAGTCAACCGTTGCGGAGCGCAAGATGCGAGAAGTCTCCAAATTCAAGAGCGAAAACGCCGGACCTGGAGTCCGTCTCGCGTTCGCGCCTCCGCGACCTGTCCAACATCGACATTCGCTGGGGGCGAAATATGTCACGCAAAAGGATTGCCGCACGGCTTAGTTTTTTTCTGCTCGGTTTGCCGATTTCATCCGCGCTCGCGCAGGTGCAAACCCTGCCCGACACGGTCGTGAGCGCGACTGCGTTTCCGACGCCAAGCGAACAGATTGGAAGTTCCGTCTCGGTCATCACCTCCGAGCAAATAGAACGCGATCAGCTTCGCACCGTTCCCGACGCGCTGCGTACCGTTCCGGGCTTGAATGTCGTATCGAACGGAGCGGTCGGCACGCAAACTTCGATTTTCATTCGCGGCACGAATTCCAACCACGTCAAAGTGCTGATCGATGGGATCGATGTGAGCGATCCCTCGAATCCGAACAACACATTCGACTTCGGGACGCTCGCCACGTCCGACATCGAACGCATCGAAGTGCTGCGCGGCCCGCAAAGCGGCCTCTATGGTTCCGACGCGATCGGCGGCGTGATTTCGATCACAACCAAGAAGGGCTCCGGCCCTGCGCAATGGAACGCTTGGGCCGAAGGCGGATCGTTCGGAACGTTCAACCAGTCGGTGGGTGTGCGCGGCGGCACCGATAACAGCAATTACGCGTTCAACGTCACGCATCTGCAGTCGACCAGCACGCCGGTGACGCCGCTCAATTTGCTTGCGCCGGGTCAGAAGCGCATCAACGACTATTACGACAATTGGACCTATAGCGGCCGCTATGGCCTCGACCTTTCGGATACCTTCGGCTTGAATTTTGTCGGTCGCTACACCGATGCCGCCCGGCACTTCATGCTGAGCGATTTCTGCGATCCGATTACCTTTGTTTGCTCGATCAACAACGATCAATCCTCGACACGCAACCACGAATTCTACGGAAACGCGGACGCAGTCTGGAAACTTCTGGACGGCAGGTTCAACAACCACGTCGGCATTAATGTCACCGACATCCAGCGCCGCGCCAACGACCCGGATGCCCCCCTCGGGTTCCTGCCGCATTTCACGCAGTTCAACGGCGCTCGCACGCGCTACTATTGGAAAGCGGATCTCGAACTGGCGAAAGGCCAGACCTTGCTGACGGGCGTCGAGCGCGATTTCGAAACCGCCCGCTTCAACGATCTTTCGGGCGACACCATGAGGCCACGCAACGGCAATACCGGCGCCTATATCGAACTGCATTCCGCCCTCACCGACCGGCTGTTCGTGACCTCGAACTTTCGTCACGACGAGAACGATGCCTTCGGCGGCCATAACACCTGGCGCGTTGCCCCCGCCTTCCTCATCCCGGAAACCGGCACAAAACTGAAAGCGAGCTATGGCACCGGCTTCAAGGCGCCAACTTTGTTTCAATTGTTCTCGCCGTTCTTCCCGGACGGCGGCAATCCGAACCTGAAGCCTGAGCAGAGCGAAGGCTACGATTTCGGCTTCGAGCAATCGCTACTCGACAAGCGCCTGCAGTTCGGCGTGACTTATTTTAACAACAACGTGAAGGATCTGATCTCGTTCGCGCCAACGCCCGATCCGAACAATCCGGGCCAGACGGTGTTCGCGCTGCAAAACGTCTCCGCGGCGAAAATCCACGGCATCGAGGCTTTCATTGCGGCGCAAGTCACAAACCAGCTACAGGTTCGCGCCGACTACACGCGTACGATCACGCGCGATCTCACGACCGAAACGGAGCTGCTGCGCAGGCCGAGCGACAAGACGAGCGTCAGCGTCGTATGGCAGCCGACCAGCAAGTGGAATATTTCCGCGACGGCGCTCTGGGTCAGCAATTGGCTCGACGTCGGCCGGCTCGATTTCGCCCGCGAATTCGCGCCGAACTACAAGGTCATAAATCTTGCGGTGAACTACGACGTGAATCCGCACCTCACCGTATTCGGTCGCATCGACAACCTGCTCGACCAGCACTACCAGAATCCGATCGGCTACGAACACGCCGGGCTGGCGGTGTACGGCGGGATTCGGGTGAGGAATTGACTCGGCGCACGAACGTTCGCTCGTCATGGCCGGGCTTGTCCCGGCCATCCACGTCTTAACGATATGTCAGCAAGAAAGGCGTGGATGCCCGGCACGAGGCCGGGCATGACGGCGGCTATTTTGTTTTTTCCGTCTCTTCCATAATCCACTCGATATACGGCTCGCTTCCGCCGAGAATCGGAAGTACCAGCAAGGCCGGCGTATCGTAAGCGTGATCGACTTTTACGGCGGCGGTGACTTTCTCGGCGAGCGAGGTCCGCGTCTTGATGATCATCACGGCCTCGTCCGCTTCCTCGATCTTGCCTTGCCAGCGATAGACCGAATGCATGCCGGGAATAACGTTAACGCAGGCGGCGAGCCTCGCTTCGACGAGTTTTCGGCCCGCCCTCCCGGCTTCGACAACGGAAGGATAGGTCGTGTATAGGAGTACCGGTTCGTCTTTCATTGTCGCGTCACATGAACAAGCCCGTTGCAGCCTACGACAAGATCGCCTTCGTCGCGAGCACGCATCCCGAAGCGGAAGCCGCGCGCGCGGAACTTATGAAGCGCTACGGCAATGCCGCGCCGGAGCAAGCGGACGTCGTGGTCGCGCTCGGCGGCGACGGGCAGATGCTGCAGACGCTTCACCGTTTCCGCGAAAGCAACAAGCCGATCTACGGCATGAACCGCGGCTCGGTTGCGTTTCTGATGAACGATTTTTCCCTCGACCGGCTGAAGGAGCGGATCGCCGCAGCGCACCGTGCGGTGATCCATCCGCTCATCATGGAAGCGGTCGATGATCAGGGAAAACAGCATCGCGCGCCCGCGATCAACGAGGTTTCGCTCCTCCGCCAGACCCATCAGGCCGCGAAGCTCCGCCTCTCGACCGACGGCAAGGTACGGCTCGCGGAATTGATCTGCGACGGCATCCTGGTGGCGACACCCGCAGGCTCGACCGCCTATAACCTCTCGGCACAGGGGCCGATCCTGCCCCTCTCCGCCACGCTGCTCGCGCTGACGCCGATCAGCCCGTTCCGACCGCGCCGCTGGCGGGGCGCACTCCTGCCCGACAGCGCCCGGATCGAAATCGCGGTGCTGGAAGCAGAAAAGCGCCCCGTGAGCGCGGTCGCCGACCACTTCGAGGTACGTTCCGTCGTGGCGGTCCGCGTCCGCATGGACAAGAGCTCCTCCATGACCATGCTGTTCGATCCCGACCGGAACATGGACGAGCGGGTGCTCGCGGAGCAGTTCGGCAGTTAGCCGCGAACTCGCGGATTTCCGAAAAATTAACGCTGTTTCGGTCCTAATGGCCCGAGTGACCGCTGCCTCCCCGGCCGCGGGAGGCCTGGATGATTCGGATCGAGTTTCAGCGTCTGCGGTTTCTGGTTGTCGACGACAACATGCACATGCGGCGCATCGTGCGCCAATTGCTGCACGGCTTCGGCTCGCGCGAAATCTACGAAGCCGAGGACGGCGCAACCGGCCTTGAAGGCTTCAACAGCCATAACCCCGACATCGTCATCACCGACTGGGCGATGCCAATCCTGGACGGGCTCGAGCTCACGCAAATGATCCGCAAGCCGGATTCGAACGCGAATCCCTATGTCCCCATCATCATGCTCTCGGGTCACTCCGAGAAAAGCCGTGTGATGCGTGCGCGCGACGCGGGCGTCACCGAGTTTCTCACCAAACCGATCGCGGCGAAGGCGCTTTACGAGCGCGTCTTGAGCGTTGTGCTCGCGCCGCGGCCCTTCATCAAGACCGCGACCTATTTCGGCCCCGACCGGCGGCGAAACGTGAACCCGAATTATTCCGGCGTCGAACGCCGCAAGGGCGAAGCGAAGTCGGAAACGATTCCGATCGCGCCGATCGACAACCGTCTAATCAACAACAATACGCGCGGCGCCAACGGGAAAGTGCCTGCCGCCTCCGAGTGACCTGTCCGATGCCGAAGCCTGCCCAGCCCCGCGCCAAAATCACCGAAACCAAATTCGCCGATCACACCGTGATCGTGCCGCCCAACCGGTTGAAATCGTTCGTCACCCGCACCAGTGACTCCATGGAAATCGCGACCGACCCGATCCGGCGCGCGGAAACCGCGCTCAAGCAGATCGAGAAGGAATTCCGCGGCTGGATGAACACCGAATGCGACACGATCGAAGTCGTGCGCGCGGCGATCCACAAGGACGGCCTTTCCGACGAATTGATCGAGCGCCTGTTCAACGCAGCGCACGACATCATGGGCCATGCCGATGTGTTCGGCTTTCCGCTTGCACGCAAAATCGCGGATTCGCTTTGCCGCCTGATCTCGGCTGCGGCCGAGCCCGAACATATCCCCTTGAACTTGATCGACTCGCATGTCGACGCGGTGCGGGCCGTCGTGCGCGAAGGCGTGCACGACGCCGACAATCGTACGGGCAACGAAATCTATCAGCGTCTTGTGAAGCTCACTGGCACCTATCTGATGAAAAGAGAGCTAAACGGCGCGGCGTCGCTGCCGAAAGTCGACGCGCCGAAGCTTTAGGCCGCCGCCAGCAAATCCGCCGTGTAAAGCCGCGCTTCGTCGCGCGCCGCCTCGCCTGCGAATTTGCGCAAGAGCGCGAGCAGATGATCGAGCTCGCCCTCGCCTGCTTCTTCGTAACGTGTAAGCACGCGTTCCGCCATTCGCCGGCGAAGCACGGCATGGCCGAGCATTTCCTCAGTGAAATTCGCTTCGTAAATCACTTCCAGCGCGGCGCGGAAGGCGCGGAACGCGCCCTGCGGCAGGCCTGCTTGCCTGTAAAGCGCCTCGAAGCCGTGACCGGAGCGGTCCGAAACAATCGCCTCAACGCGCCTTGCGTCGAAACCCGAAAGCTGCGCAAGCGCCTCGATGAAGAACTGAAGATTCCCCGCGATCAGGGCGCGCAGCACCAGTCCGCCCGTAAGCTGATGGCTTTCGACAAGGTGATGCACGAGCGAGCGGACCTCCGTGTCGCGCGTTTCCGACGCGAGCGCCACGGTCGCGCGATCGCAAGCCTCGCGCGTGACGTGCTGCGCCCGCTCTTCCGGCAGCCAGGCTTTGTGCGTGACAAAGCGCGCGAGCGTATCGGACAGTTTCGCGACCAGCGCCTGCCGCGTTTCCACCGAAAGATCGTCGCGCGCGAGCAAAGTCTCCCGCAGCGCCGCGAGATGGCCGTGCCGCCCGGCGATACGGGCGACGTCTTCCGGACCGAAACAGGCTTCTGGATTTTCGATCAGCACCAGGCACGCAGCCGCACAGCCCACTTCGGCGATGGCGGCCGAAACCGCATTCGAAAGCGGCATTCGCGACGCGATGGCGCATTGAATCTTCTCGGAGCTGCACGCGACGAGATCGACAAGCTCCGCCTCGACAAGAAGCGGCGAGCGCGCTGCCACCATTTCGGCGATATCGGGCTGGTCATGCGCGAGACCGAGAATGACGTTGTGAGGCGCCATGTTCGAAGAAGCGAGCGCTTCCGCGAGCGAAAACCGCACTAGCGGCGAAGGATCGTCCAAGAGCACCATCATCGCCGCTTCGGCGGCAAGCCGGTCTTCCTGCGTCATGTCCGAATAAAGATAAGCGCGGGCCAAGGCGCTCGTGGCATCCGCGCGCTCGCCGGGCGCGGCGGTCTGAATCCAACGTAGAAACTGACGCACGATCATAGCGATACCTACTCGACACCACCGAACTACACACCGGAGTATCGCAGGCTCCGCTTAATAAAGCGTTCAGTTTAAATATTTGGATTTAATTAAGATTCGCGGATCAGGCCGGTTTCTCGATATTGCTCGGGAAGAAACGCTTCCGCTCGCCGCCGTCGGCCGCAATTTCGTCGGCGCCACTCCGCCCCCAGATCTCGCGCACCGCGTTCGGGATCGGACCGCGCTCGTTCGAAAACATGGTCTGGAAAACCGGCGCATCGCTCGATAGCGCCGCTTGCGCGTTCTGATCGCTTTCGAGATCGGGAAGCTGCACCACGACCTGCCGTACCTGCGCCGCCTGCAAGGGCGGCTCGCTCCGCTGGCTCGCCGGAAGCACCACCTGCGCTTCGCGGCTGGGCGCGGCTCGAGTCACCGATGCGACTTGTGTCGCCGGCGGTTGCGGCGGTTGCGGTACGAAATCGTGCTTGGCGACAAGCGAGGCATAGACCGCCTCCGCGCTCTTCGCGCGGCCGTGATTGTCGTAGAAGATCGAGCGGTTCGCTTTCGCCGCTTCCGGAAAAGCCGCGGCGGCGGAAGCGCCCGGCCGCGACTGCTTGAGCGCAATCAGTTTCTTCGCGCCGTTGAGGCCGAGGAAATGCGCGATATAGAGCTCGCCCGAAGTCGGCTTGCGGCCGAGCGCCGGCGCAAGCCCTTCCGCATTGCGGTTCGCAAGCGCCCCCGCCATCAGCGCCGAGATTTGCGGATCGTCGCGCATCTTTAGGATTTGCGCGCGCGTCGCCGGATCGCGCACGACGTATTTCCCGTCGCCCACCTTCTCGATCGCCGCCGCCTGCGCGCCGAAGCCGTATTGCGGCCCCGCCTCCTTCATCGTGCCGAGCCAGGTCGACTCGATGAACTGGAAGAGTCCGCGCGCCGAGGACGTGCTCGCCTTCGCGGAAGGATTGAAGGCGGATTCGCGCGCCGCCGTTTGCACGAGATAATGAAATTCCGTGCCGGTCGTTTTGCTCGCGGACTGAATCGCCGAAGTGATGCGATCGCCCGCGCCGCTTACATTGTCGACGACCAACGGAGCCTCCGTTCACGCCCGAAAATCGGGGGTACGCCCGGCCGCATGGCGCGGATGTTGGGCTTCTATGGTAAACGAAACCTTAATTGGGAACGAAGGAGAACGGCATGAGCGAACCGCGGCGCCACCCCAGAGGCGGGCTTTATTTCGAGGATTTCGTCGTGGGTGCGGTCACTGAGCACCGGCTCACGCGCACCGTGACTGAAATGGACAATATGCTGTTCTCCAACATGACGCTGAACCCGCAGCCTTTGCATATCGACCGCCACTTCTGCGCCGAGACCGAGTGGGGCCAGCCGCTCATGAATTCCCTTTTCACGCTCGGGCTGATGATCGGGATTTCGGTGAATGACCTCACCGTTGGCACGACAATCGCCAATCTCGGCATGGAACAGGTGAAATTCCCGCATCCGCTCTTTCAGGGCGATACGGTTCGTTGCACGACCGAAGTGCTGGCTAAACGCAAATCGAAATCGCGGCCCGATGCCGGCATCGTGGAGTTTCTGCACAAGGCGTTCAATCAGGACAACAAGCTCGTTGCCGAATGCCGGCGGCAGGCCTTCATGCGCAAGCGCGCAAAGTAACAACCGTCATGGCCGGGCTTGCCCCGGCCATCCACGTCTTTGCCGCGCATACCGTACTAAAGGCGTGGATGCCCGGCACAAGGCCGGGCATGACGAGCGCTAGACCAACCCCGCCGCCTTCGCCCGCGCGAGGACGCGCTCGGCATATTTGACGTGCAGCATGTCGAGCATCTCGCCGTTCAGGTTCGCGACGCCCGCGCCGGTTTCGAACGCCTTTATGATCGCTTGCGCACGCGCGATCGACTCTTTCGACGGTGTGAAAATCTCGTTCACCGGCCCGATTTGATCAGGATGGATCACCATCTTGCCGAGAAAACCGTCGCGCCGGGCCGCGAGCGCTTCTTTTCGCAGGCCCGCCTCGTCGCGAAAGTTCGTGAATACGGTGTCGATCGGCGTCACATTCGACGCCACCGCCGCGAACAGCGTAAGCGAGCGCGCAAGCTGATAGGGCATTGTGTAGTTTCCGTCCTCAAGACGATTCGTCTCAGCCGCAACCTCGGCCGACAGATCCTCTCCGCCCCAGGTCAGCGCTTCCATGCGTGCGCTCGCGCCACGATAGCTGCCCATTTGAAAGATCGAGGCGGTGGTTTCTGTCGCGATCGGAATGGTCCTGATCGCGCCGTCGGGCAGACCGTTGATCGCCTCGCGCGCGGCCAACTTCGCGCCGAGCGCGATCGCATCCGCGCCGCCCCCGCTTTTCGGCAGCATGATGCCGTCCGGCCTTCCCGGTACGACGGCGTCAAGATCGGCGTCGGTAAGCCCTGTTGAGAGCGCATTCACGCGAACATAGAAGCGCGCCTTTCGTGCTTTCAGCGATTTCAGGTATTCCGCAACGATCTCCCGCGCTTTCGCCTTAGAGCTTGGCGCGACAGCGTCTTCAAGATCGAGAATGAACGCGTCCGCGCGAGCGCTTTCTGCTTTCGCGAGCTTTTTCTCACTGTCGCCGGGGACGAACAGAAGCGAACGCATGTCAGCGCGGCCTCACCATGGTGAAGGTCTCGTCGAGAAGCGAATAGTCGTGATAGCCGCAGCGTGCGATCGGCTTCATCGCGGCGGTGTCGAGCAAGCCGTGCTTGATGAACTGCTCGTCGATATGGACACCGATTACCTGCCCGAACACAACGTAGGTCTCCGGCGCTTCGCCGGGAAGGTATTGTAACGGCACGATCTGCGTGACTTTGCACTCAAGCGCGCAAGGCGAGGCCGCCACGCGCGGCGGCTTCACGAGCACGGACGGAGCGGGCTTGAGCCCCGCCTTTTCCATCTCGTTCACGCCGTATGGAAAAGTGGCGGACGTCGCGTTCATCTGCTCGCGCAAATCCCAGGTCGCGAGATTGCAAACAAATTCGCCGGTCTCCTTCGCGTTCGTCACCGAATCCTTGTGGCCTTCGCTCGAAAACATCACCACCGGCGGACGCGACGAAACCCCGTTGAAATAGGAGTACGGCGCGAGATTAATTGCTCCTTCCGCATTCATCGTCGTGATCCAGCCGATCGGCCGGGGTGCGACGATCGCCTTGAACGGATCGTGCGGCAAACCATGATTGCGTTTGGCGGTTTCGTAGAACATCGCGCGCCTATAGATACGTCACGACATCGGAAAGCTTCGGCCGCGGGCGCTCTTCCTGCGCCGCCTTCGGCGTGCCGATGTGGATGAGACCGGCCACACGTTCGCCGGGTTTGATTCCGAGCAATTCCAGCGCCGGACGTTCGTAAGCCACCCATCCCGTCACCCAGTTTGCGCCGTAGCCTAGCGCATGCGCGGCCACCACAATGCTCATCGCAGCCGCCCCCGCCGAAAGAATCTGCTCCCATTCGGGAATTTTCACATGCGGGCCCGCTTTCGAGATCACCGCGATAACCAGCGGCGCATTCGCGAATCGCTCCGGCTCTTTCCGCAGCTGGTCTTCCGTCACTTCGGGATGGGACTTCCGGAAAATCGGCAGGAGCGCCTCCGCGATCTGTTTCTTCCGTTCGCCCTGCATCACCAGAAAACGCCAGGGCGCAAGCTTGCCGTGATCCGGCACACGCGTGGCGATGGTGAGCAGCGTCTCGATCTCGGCCGCGCTCGGCCCCGGCTCCATAAGGTCCGGGATGCGCGGCGAGCGGCGCGTCTTCAGGAGGTCGATGGTGCCGGTCATAGGCTGTCTGTTTCGCGCTCCCGTAGCATGAGCGCGCCTTTCCAGCCACCATTTACCGAGACAAAAGGCCTTCTTCCAAAGCCTTGCATTCGCCCGAACACGGGTAGAAAAACATGCGCCATGCCGCCCCGCCGCTTTGCCGCGATCGCAAGCCGTAGCGTGATTTTCGCGCTGTGCGCAGCGTTTCTTTGCACACCCTCCGTACCCGCTTTCGCACAGGCAAGCTTCACCGGCCCGAGCGGACTTACCTTTGCACCGCCTCCACCGAATTCGACCCGCCCAGTTCCGCCGGCCGACGTTCCCGAGGCTCCGACGCCCGTTAACAATCCGCCCGCCGTGGAAACGCACCCGCCGGCCGCGCAGCCCTCCGCCCCCATTCCCGCGCCGAAGCAGGCGGTCCCGCGCGAACCGCACGTCAATATGCCGACGGTCGCAGCCGGCAAATATCCGCTCGGTGTCTCCGCGCGCTACGCACAAAACGGCCCGCTCATTCAACGCGTGCTCACCTGGCGCGTCTTCACCGAAAAAGGCGAAGGGGGCATGCCCGCGCTCGTGGCCGAAGCGCAGGACCCCTTTCCGGTTTTCCCGCTCGCGCCCGGCAATTACCTTGTGCACGTCTCCTCCGGCCTCGCGAGCGCCGCGAAGAGCGTGAAAATCACCAGCGAGCCGAAGAAAGAGACATTCATCCTCCCGGTCGGCGCCCTGCGCGTGCAGGGCCGCGTAGGCGACCGTCCGATCCCGTCGAGCAAGTTGCGCTTCGACGTCTATGAGGGAAGTTTTCTGCAGCGCGGGGCGTTGGCGAAAGGCCGCATGAAGAAAAACGATCGCCCGCCTGTGCTCCGAAACGCGAACGGAGGCGATGTCGTGTTTCTCCCTGCCGGCGTCTATTACATCCAGTCGACCTACGGCGAAGGCAATGCGCAGATTCAGGCGGACGTACGCATCGAGGCCGGCCGCTTGACGGACGCCACCGTGCATCACCACGCGGCGGAAGTGACGCTCCGGCTCGTCAACAACAAGGGCGGCGAGGCGATCGCGAACACCCAATGGTCGGTCCTCACGCCCGGCGGCGACTCGATCAAGGAATCGATCGGGGCATTTCCCACCGTCGTGCTCTCCGAAGGCGAATATGTCGCGGTCGCGCGCTCAAGCGACAAGACGTTTCAACAGAATTTCAAGGTCGAGTCCGGCAAGGACCGCGAGATCGAAGTGCTGGCGCGTTAGCGCGGCACATCTCCTTTGCACGCCGCCAACGCGCCGCTGCCCTGCGCGCGGATCGGATAGCCGCAGGGATCGCACGCCGAAAGTGCGAACGAGGCGGCGAAAAGAGCGAGAACGAAAAGAAGCCTTACCCGACCCATATCGGGATCATAGCGCATTTGCGCCCGAACGCGCTATGCCAATCCTTCCGCCCGCTGCAAATCGGGCGGCACGGCCTCGGCCTTCAGCATCGCAAGCGCGTCTTCCCACGGCATCGACTTCTGATCCGTCGAGCCGAGCCGGCGGATCGAAACCGTGCGCTCATTCGCCTCCTTCTTGCCGACGACGAGCAATACCGGGATTTTTGCGAGCGAATGCTCGCGCACCTTGTAGTTGATTTTTTCGTTGGCGAGATCCGCTTCGAACCGCAAGCCCACGCGCGCACCCGTCTGCACCAGTTCCTGCGCATAGCTGTCGGCATCCGAAGTAATCGTGCAAACCATCGCCTGCGTCGGCGAAAGCCATAGCGGCAGATGGCCGGCATAGTGCTCGATGAGGATGCCGATGAACCGCTCCAATGAACCGAACATCGCGCGGTGCAGCATCACCGGCGTCACTTTCTCGCCTGACGGCGCGATATAGAAGGCGCCGAGCCGCCCGGGCATGTTCAGGTCCACCTGGATCGTGCCGCATTGCCAATCGCGGCCGATCGCGTCCCGCAGCACATATTCGAGTTTCGGCCCGTAGAACGCGCCCTCGCCCTTGTTGAGAGTCCACGCCTTGCCGGATCTCTCCAGTGCCTCCTTCAGCGCGGCTTCGGCCTTGTCCCAGATCACGTCGTCGCCGATGCGCTGTTCAGGCCGGTCGGAGAATTTGATCCGGACGTCCTCGAAGCCGAAATCCTTATAGATTTCGAGGAGCTGGTTGTTGATCTTCAACGTTTCTTCCGCGATCTGTTCCTCGGTGACAAACACATGCGCATCGTCCTGCGTGAACGCCCGTACGCGCATCAGGCCATGCAGTGCGCCCGACGGCTCGAAGCGATGTACCTTTCCGAATTCCGCAAGCTTGAGCGGGAGATCGCGATAGGACTTCAAGCCGTTCTTGAAAACCTGCACGTGGCCGGGGCAGTTCATCGGCTTGATCGCGAAAACGCGTTCGTCGTCCTCGCGCTTTTCCGTGAGAAAAAGCATTTCGCGATATTTTTCCATGTGCCCGGTCTGGACCCAGAGCTGCGAGTCCATGAGCTGCGGGGTGTTCACTTCGAGATAACCCGCATCCATCTGCGCGCGGCGCAGATATGAAGTCAGTGTCTCGAACAGGCTCCAGCCCTTCGCGTGCCAGAAGACGGCACCCGGCGCTTCTTCCTGGAAGTGAAACAAATCCATCTCGCGGCCGAGGCGGCGATGGTCCCGCTTCTCCGCCTCTTCCAGCATATGCAGATACTGGTCGAGCTGTTTCTGATCGGGCCAGGCAGTGCCGTAAATGCGCGTCAGCATGGGGTTCTTGGCATCGCCCCGCCAGTAGGCCCCGGCCACCTTCATCAGTTTGAACGCGTTGCCGATCTTGCCGGTCGAGGTCATGTGCGGCCCGCGGCAGAGATCAAACCAGTCGCCCTGTTTGTAGATCTTCAGGTCTTCGCCCGGCGGAATGGCGTCGATCAGCTCGACTTTGAAATTCTCGCCCTTCTCGCGGAAAACCTTCTTCGCCTGCTCGCGACTCCAAACCTCTTTCGTAAAAGGTTTGTCCTTCGCGATGATTTCCCGCATCTTTTTCTCGATGGCCGGGAAGTCCTCGGGCGTAAAAGGCTCGTTCCGGTAGAAGTCGTAATAGAATCCGTTCTCGATCACAGGCCCGATCGTTACCTGGGTACCGGGCCAAAGCGTTTGCACGGCTTCGGCTAGCACATGCGCGGCGTCGTGGCGGATCAATTCCAGCGCGCGCGGGTCGTCCCGCGAGATAAATTCGATCGAGACATCGCGATCGATCTTGTCGGAAAGGTCGGAAAGGACGCCGTCGAGCGCCATCGCAATCGTGCGTTTCGCCAAAGATGGCGAAATGCCTTTCGCGATTTCCAAACCACTAATGCCGGGAGCGAATTCTCGACGTGCGCCGTCGGGAAAAGTAACCGTAATCATTTTTTCCTCTTCTGCTCACTCGCTGCAAACCAACGCAGGTAAGCGGTAGAAAATTTTTCGAAACCTTGAGAATCCGCCATTTCGGATTCCGCAAATTTTAGGCGCTCGCAAGATGTTGTGCACGCCGCATTGCAGTAGCGGAATTACAAAAATTCGCGCGCGTTTGCAATTCCCCAATCGCGACACAATCGATCCGAACGGATGACACAATCTGAAATAAATATCACGCGAACGAGAGAACCGGACCCGTCTGATCAAAAAAAAGCGGAGCCGGCGCGAAATGCGGAAGCGGTTTTAGTTGCGTAGCAAACCGCCAGACGGGAGAGCGTTATGATTCGAGGCTTGCGGGAGCCTCTGCGCGCGTATTGTGGGACGCGCAAGAGTATCCTTTGTGGGGTCGCGGTTTTCGCCGCACTCGTTTTCTCCTCTTTCACGGCAAATGCCCAAGATTCGCGGCCGATCAAGACGGCCCGTAGCGACCCTGGCGCCGTGCAAAAGCTCGGCGATCAGATCAATCAAAACACGATCGCCATCATATCCGGCAATCCGAATGCCACTTATCTTTCCCTCGCCTACGATCTTTCCGCGGTGCTGGATGATGGCGATAATTTCCGCATCCTGCCGGTGATCGGCAAAGGCGGCGGGCAAAATCTCCGCGACGTCCGTTTTCTGAAGGGGATCGATCTCGGCATCACCCAATCGGTCCTCTTGAACCGAATGCGGAAGACCAACGAGATCGGCAACATTGACGACAAGATCGTCTACATCACCAAGCTCTACAATGAAGAGATGCACTTCATCGTGCGGGCGGACTCCAACATCAGGACGCTGCACGACCTCGAGGGCAAGACTGTCAACTTCAGCGACATTGGCTCCGGTACGCAGCTCTCGACCCAGGACATCTTCGAAAGGCTCGGCATCCACGCCCATGAAGTGAACATGGGCCAGGACGCCGCCGCCGTCGCGTTGAAAAAGGGCGAAATCGACGCCACTATTCTGATCGCGGGCAAGCCGACGGGCTCCACGTCGAAACTGAAAGCGTCGGATGGCTTCCGTATTCTGCCGATCGCCTACGAGAAGCCGTTGCAGAGCGACTTTCTGCCGGCCGTGCTCACCCACGCCGACTATCCGAATCTTATCAAAGAGGGCGAGCAAGTCGACACCATCGCCGTTGGCGCGGTGCTGATCGCGTACAACTGGCCGAAGGGCACTGATCGATACAATCGCCTGGTGAGCTTCGTTGATCATTTCTTTCCGCGGCTCGCCGAATTCCAGCGTCCGCCGCGGCATGTGAAGTGGAAGGAGACGAACCTCGCCGCAAAGCTGCCCGGCTGGAATCGCTTCGCCTATGCCGACGAATGGCTGCAGAAGAATCGGCCGAAAGTTGCGGCCGGCGGCGACCTTGAGCGCAAGCAGTTCAACGAGTTTGTCGCAGCGCACATGCCTGGCAGTTCGCCGCTCGCCGACGGAGGTTCTTTCGAGGAACGCGAGCGTCTGTTCCAGGAATTCCTGAGATGGAAGCAAGCGCGTGATCGCCGCTGAGAATTCATTTGCGTCGTGGGAAGCCGTGGGAGATCGTAAATGAGTACCCCAACCAATCCTCCGCATTATCCGACAGAACCGCACTATCCGGCCGAACAAGAAAACCACCACCCGCGTCCACGCATGCCGCGCGGACCGGATCAGCAAACGATCCCGGACTTTCTGCAACGGCGCGCCGACGAGCTCGCAGGCTTGCCGCCCCGGCAGCGCCCGCCGCGCGAAACCGTCGTGCCGGTGCTCGACGATCAGGCGATTGCGGAAGAAGCGCCCGGCCTTTCGCCCATCAATCTCGACGAACTCGAGCGCGAAATCGGCCGCGTGACGGCGGCGGCACGGCCCGCTCGCCGCTCTCTTTCGCCGGAATTTATGCCCCCGCCGCCCTTGCGGCCGAAAGCAAAAGTCGCGGGGGACGGAATGACCGGGTTGGTATTGCGTCTCGGTCTAGTGACTGGGGTGGTGCTGCTCGCCGTGATGCTGCTCCTAGGGAAGCTCCCCCTTCCTTCGAGCTGGAAATCGGCTTTATCGGCACCCTGGCAGCATCTCGCCGCACTCGTGCGTCCGTCGGCGCCTGCACCGGCACCGGCCCCGCAACCGCTTCCGCAGCCGCCGCAAGCGGCACTGCCGAGGCTCATGGTCGAAGGCGCGAACGCCGACAACAGCGACGAGATCGGCCTCGGTGTAAAAATTTCCGGCCGCATCGAAGGCGTGATGGCGATCGTAACCGGTCTCGTGGCCGGCACGAAGCTCACGCGCGGCCAGCCGTGGGGTGAGAACGAGTGGTTCGTTCCGGCTTCCGAGCTGGCGGAAACGAAGCTGCGCCCGCCTGCCGGCTTTTCCGGCACGATGCAATACACGGTCGCGCTGAGGATGCCGGACGCGAAAATCGCGGATCGCCAGACGCTTCGCCTGCAATGGTCGCAAGCGCAGAACAGCGCCCCGCAGCGCAAGCTTGAGCCTGACGAAATCGCCACGATGCTGAGCCGGGGCGAGGCGATGTTCGAGAATGGCGACATCGCCGGTGCGCGGCTTTTGTTGCAACGCGCGGCGGAAGGCGGAAGCGATCAAGCGGCGATGGCGCTTGCCGCAAGCTACGATCCGGCTGTGATGAAGAATTTAGGCGTGCGCGGGGTGGAAGCGGACGTGGAGAAGGCCCGCTACTGGTACGAAAAAGCCAGACAGTATGGGTCCAAAGAAGCGCCCAAACGGCTCGAGTCGCTGGCAAGTCAGGGCCGTTGAAGCGCTCGGCGCGCCGGGGGTGGTGTACTAGTATCAGCCTCCGGCGCGTCCGTTCTTGTTGACCCCGCGCCACCTTCCGTAACGCCACGGCAAATACCAGCGCGAATTTTTCGGCAGCTCTTTCGGCACGAAATCCAAACCTGACGTGCCGAATGGATGACAGCGCATGATGCGCGCGAGCGTCATCCATCCGCCGGCCCACAAGCCGAAGCGCGCGATCGCCTCGTCGCCGTATTCCGAGCATGTCGGCAGATGCCGGCAGCGCCAGCCGATCAGTGGCGAAAGCGTGTAGCGATAGATCCGGATCAGCCCGCGGCCGAAACGGCGCGGAAGGTCAAAAATGAATCCACGCCCGCTGTGATCCTCGACGCGCGTGACGCTCACTCCGCCGCCTGCCGCTGCTTCGCTTCGATCTGGCTGATCGCGTCAACCACCGCGTCGAAGGTCAGCATGGTGGAGGCATGGCGGGCTTGGTAATTACGTACCGGTTCCAAAACCCTGAGGTCGGCCCATTTTCCGCCCGGTGGCGGCCCGTTTTCCTTCAGCATTTTACGCATTGTGTCCCGCACCTCCCGCAACTCTTCCGCGCTGGATCCGACGACATTGCGCGCCATGATCGAGGAGGACGCCTGGCCGAGGGCACAGGCCCGGACTTCATGGGCAAAATCGGTGACTTTGCCCCCTTCCATGGCCAAATCGACGGTTACGGTCGACCCACAGAGCTTGGAATGGGCGGTGGTCGAGGCGTCCGGGTGCGGTAGGCGCCCGATATTAGGGATATCGCCCGCCAGCTCCAGAATTCGCTTGTTATAAACGTCGTCTAGCATAGATATTTCTTCCGCCGGGCCATCCGGTCAATTGCAAGACACAATTGGGAACAAATATAGTATCTGGCTGGTTCTCAAGGAAGGCGCGGGTCCGGGAAGCGTCTCAGATTTAGCTGCATGTGCAACAACCGGTGACACTCCGGCTGCCGCTAGAAGCGGCCGGTCGAACGGGAGAGTATGATGGATGCTGTCGTAAAGAGTTTTCCGCGCGCTGAATCGAAGGTCGAACCTCATCTCGAACCGGTAGAGCGCCCGACGCGCGAAGCCGCGGAAGCGGCAGCGAAAACCTTGATTGCCTGGATCGGCGACAACCCGAACCGCGAAGGCCTTGTCGACACTCCTCGCCGTCTTGTGAAGGCGTTCGAGGAAGTGTTCAGCGGCTATCGCGAGAGCCCTGAAGAAGTGCTCGACCGCACCTTCGGCGAGATCGGAAATTTCGACGACATCGTCGTCGTTCGCAAAATCCCGTTCTACTCCTTCTGCGAGCATCATATGTTTCCGATGATCGGGCACGCGCATGTCGCGTATATGCCGATCGACCGCGTCGTCGGTCTCTCCAAGATCGCGCGCGTGATCGACATGTATGCCCGCCGCTTGCAGACGCAGGAGCACCTCACCTCGCAAATTCTCACCGCGATCGAGGACAATCTGAAACCGCGCGGCGTCGCCGTCATGATCGAAGCCGAACATATGTGCATGGCGATGCGCGGCGTGCAGAAGCAGGGTGTGTCGACGGTCACGACGCAGTTCAGCGGCTGCTTCCGCAACGACCCCGAGGAGCAGGTTCGCTTCTTCCGGCTGGTGCGCGAAGACCGCTCGTTCTGAACTTCGCACGGCTCAAGCGTTAACGATGACCGCCTCGCCGCCTCCCGCGGCGGGGCTTTTCATTTGGAAGCCCTCATCCTTCGAGACACCTGCCTTCGCTTACGCTCGGCAGGCTCCTCAGGATGAGGTAAACCGGCTAACACTCGCCTCGTCCTGAGGAGGCCAGCAAAGCTGGCCGTCTCGAAGGACGGGTCGGAAATGGAGACTCAAATGTCATCCCGATTTGCTGCCCGCGGCAGCCACCGCGAGATCGAAGCCGGCAATGTATTCATGCCGAAATTCGACGAGCATGGCCTCATCGCTTGCATCGTGACCGATGCAGGCGACGGCGAACTCCTGATGTTCGCCTACATGAACGAGGAGGCGCTCGCGCGCACGATCGAAAGCGGCGAAGCCTGGTTTTGGTCGCGTTCGCGCAAAGCGTTGTGGCGAAAGGGCGAGACCAGCGGAAACACGCTCACCGTCACCGGGATCCGGATCGACTGCGATCAGGATGCGATCCAGTTGAAGGTTCGCGTCGGCGGCAAGGGTGCCGCCTGTCACACCGGCGCGCGCTCCTGCTTTTACCGCGCTTTGCCGGTTAAGCCTTCAGTGAAACTTTCGGCGGATAATCCCGTTAAGTTAACCCCGGCGGAAAGCTAATCTCGACGGAGAAATAAAGCCGCTGACGCGTTTTTGTCATGGTTGACGTCTAGACGGCTCGACATCGGGGCGCGATCAAGGGACGATATCCGTGTTCCAGGCTTTTAGACGAAGCGCGACTGAGCCCGTGTCGAATCCTCCGCTCGAGCGGCAAGAGCCGAAAACCGGCCGTCCGAAAATCGGACTCGCACTTTCCGGCGGTGCGGCGCGCGGGTGGGCGCATATCGGCGTCATCAAGGCGCTCACAGCGAACGGCATTGTCCCCGACGTGATCGCGGGCACATCGATCGGCGCTCTCGTCGGCGGCGTCTGGGCGGCCGGCAAGCTCGATGAGCTCGAAGTCTGGGCGCGCGCGATCAACCGCCGCCGCATACTCGGCCTGATGGACTTCCGGCTCGGCGGCGCGGGCCTGATCGCGGGCGGCAGACTCGCGGATCTGCTCGCCAGGAATCTCGGCGACATGACGATCGAGCAGCTTCCGGTCCGCTTCGCGGCGATCGCGACGGAAATCAGTACCGGACATGAAATCTGGCTGACGCAAGGAAACCTCGCGCAGGCGATGCGTGCGAGCTACGCCCTTCCCGGTATCTTCAGTCCGGTGAAGGTTGCCGGCCGCTGGCTGATGGACGGCGCGCTCGTCAATCCCGTACCGGTCACGGCGGCCCGCGCGCTCGGCGCCCGCTTTGTGATCGCGGTGAACTTGAACGCCGACTTTTTCGGCCGCGGCACGGTAATCCAGAATCACGGCCTCGAAGAAGAGCCGGAAGCCGTCGAGGTCGCGATCGCGCAAGAGAACCGCTTCGGTTCGATGTTCCGGATCGACCGCATGATCCGGCGGCAGTTTTTCGGCGACAAGAAGCATGACGGGCCGAGCGGCATTTCTTCCGTCATGATCGACGCCTTCAACATCACGCAGGATCGAATCTCGCGCTCGCGTCTCGCCGGCGACCCGCCGGACGTTCTCCTCTCGCCCAAGCTCGGAAATATCGGGCTGTTCGACTTCTCGAATGCCGCAACCGCGATCCAGCTCGGCGTGGAAGCCGTCGAGCGCTCGCTCAGCGAGATCCGGGAAGCGGCTTCCGCCCTGTCCTAGCCAATTACGCCGTCATGATGTAGTCGCGGAGCGCGGAGCTTTCGCGTTCGATCTCGGCGAGCCGGTGTTTCACCACGTCGCCGATCGAGACAATACCGGCGAGCTTGCCGTTTTCGATCACCGGCAGATGCCTGAAGCGGCCCGCGGTCATACGGTTCATCAGCGCCGCCATCGTATCGTGCGGCGAGCAGGTTACGACTGTGCTCGTCATGCTGTCGGCGACCCTGCTCTCGAGTGCCGCCGCGCCCCCGCGCGAGACGGCTTTCACGATGTCGCGCTCCGAGAGGATGCCGCTCACCCGTTCCCCGGTGACCACGACTACGGCGCCGATCTTGTTCGCCGAAAGCAATTCGGCCGCTTCCGCGAGCGTTTTTTCCGGCGCGACGGTGACCACGTCGCGGCCCTTGAGATCCAGGATAGCGCGTACAGTCATGGGGCGTCTCCTTCTTCTTCCAATTAGAAGTCCCATCCCCGATTTAAGTTTCGTCGTGTTCGTCCGTGGGCGCAAGAGGCACGGTGGGCGAGGTTCGCGGCACCGGGTCGAAGAAGCGGAACAATAAGAGCCCTGCAACAAACCCGCCCAGATGCGCTTCCCAAGCAACGTTCACGCCGCCTGCAATGGAGTCGCCGACAAAATTCATGGCGGAGATCAGGTTGAACGCGAACCAGGCGAGCAGAAAAATCATGACCTGGCGATTCTTCAGCGCCAGTCTAAGCGGAAGCGCTGGCATACGGTACGCCTCCGCCCCCCGGCGGCCAAACGCAATCGGCCCGCCCTCGGCGAAGACGAATCGGCATGCCGCTGCCATCGCCGCCGAAATCGCGCCCGAGGCGCCGATCACTGGAGCGGTTTCTCCCGGATGCAAGAACCAATAGGTCGCGGCCGAAATCGCGGACGCCACCAGGAAGAAAGCGAGAAACCGCACGGTACCGAAACGCCACGCCACCGCGCTCCCGAAGGCGAGCATCCACACGAGGTTCACGACGAGATGCAAAATCTCGGCGTGCAGAAACGCGTAGGTGAAGAACGTCCAGATGTCGGCGGCAAGGCCGCCGGGAAAATGCACGACCGCCGCGACCGCCGGATCGTAGCGCGCCGGAATGAACGCGAACCACAACAGGATAACAGTGTCCGCCGCCTGATCGAGGAACGCACGGAAGACATGCACGAGCACCATTGCGGCAGAGAGCCACAAAATAGCGGGCGGCACATTGAAGGCTGGTTCGGAAGAACGCACGCAGAAGTCCGGCGTAGGAAAGCGCAGGGGATACGCTATTGCACTTGCGAAGCGCAAGTATGGCGGGAATCCCGAAATAAAACGACCCGCAAGCGGAGCCCACCACTTGCGGGTCGTTGGTCACGATGGACCACCCCCGATTTCATAAACAAGAGCCTACCAGTTCAAATCACGGCGTCCACAAAAGCCGGTCCTTAACCTTACTTTCGGCGCGTGGCATGCGCCCTGCTCCGTAGCTCCCAGCCGTTCCGTTTCGCGACAGCCTGTGGAGAGTGCCATGAAACACGCGACCTCCCGCGTACTTTACGATTACTGGAACCGCGTGCGCGGTGACCGCTCCGCGCCCGAGCGCAGCGAGATGAAACCTGACGCGATCGGAAACATTCTCGGCGACGTGTTCATACTCGAAACCACCGGCCGGTACGTTTACAATATTCGTCTCGCCGGGACACAAGTCTGTACCCTTCTGGGACGTGAGTTGCGCGGGCGGAGTTTCACCGAGGCTTTCGCCGCCGCCGAACAGGCGGAGATCTTCGGTTTGCTCGACACGACCACCCGCAGCACCACGCCTGTTCTCGCGAGTGTCATTGGTGAAACCGAGGATCGCCGCCTTCTCGGCCTGGAGCTTCTGTTGCTGCCGCTACGGCATCAAGGCCGTACCGATGCGCGCCTGATCGGCTCGCTCGCCGCGCTCGCCAGGCCTTATTGGTCGACGCTGGTGCCGCTCGCCAGCCTGCGGCTCGGTTCTTCTCGCTTTCTGCGGCATGAGGATACCGCCCTGACACCGGCGTCAGCGGCGAGGCGATTCCATGCGCCTCCACAACTTCGCGTAGTTTACGGCGGGCGCGCCTAAACCGATCCCTCCGCACACAGGGATACCCCTCGTTAACTACGGGTCACTAGGCTCAAGGCGAATTCGGGAAGAAATCGGCCGGTCGCCATGATGCAATCCAAACGCGCGGTTCGCGTGTTGCCGCTCAATCAGGAGCGGCGCAAGCACCAGCGGGTGAAAATCCAGCTCACTGGCCGTTTCATGTTGCAGAACCGGCAAGAATATCCCTGCCGGACGATCAATATGTCGCCGGGCGGGCTCGCGCTCTTGGCAGACGTGAAAGCGCAGATCGGCGAAACCGTTGTCGTCTATCTCGATCATCTCGGCCGCGCCGAAGGCCGTTGCGTGCGCCATATCGAAGGCGGCTTCGCCATGACCGTCGCCGGCACCATCCGCCGGCGCGACAAGCTCGCGAACCAGCTCACTTGGTTCGCGAACCGCCAGATTCTCGGTCTGCCGGAAGACCGCCGCCACGAGCGCTTTACGATTTCCGATCCGCGCTCCACCCTCACGCTTCCCACCGGCGTCACCATTCCCTGCCGCATCATGGACGCCTCGCTCTCGGGAGCGGCGATCGCGACGACGACGCCGGTTGCCACCGGCACGCCTGTCGTCGTCGGACGCACCCAGGGCCGTGTCGTACGCCAGCTCGAAGGGGGCTTCGCAGTCGAATTCAGCCGCATCCAGAACCCCGACACGCTCGAGCGCGATCTCGGCAGCTCGATGTAACGCGCCGGAAACGCCGCGCTAACCCTCTTTCTTCATTTTCCGTTAGCGATGGAAATGAAATCGCGCGCTTGGTTGCGGCGCGCGCTTTGTCGCGTTCCGGAGATTCTCAGCTACAAAATTTGCGTTCGATCAAAGCGGAAATCTTTTACGTTGCGCCCGCTGCGCCGCACGAACTTCGATCCAAGCAAATTATCTAAAATTTGAATCATCTCAATTTGAATTGAATTTTAGTAGGATTTTATTCAAAGACGCTTCGGATTTGCGCGCATGATTTAGCGCGCCCTCAAAACGCGCTTGCCACATTGCTGCCAAGAAAATTTTTGGGGGCAGTCAATGTTTGGCAAAGCGAAGCTCGGGAAGAGCACGAGGATGATCGCCGTCGCGTTATTTGCGGCGGCGGGGATAGGGATGAGCGGATTCGCACCGCAAGCGAGCGCAGCGGAACGCTTGGCCTATGTTTCGGTTGGCGAAAACACGCGCGCGCCGATCGGCTGGAAGCAATTCTGCCAGGACCATCCGGAAGATTGTACGGGCGGTCCGGTGGAAGCGCTCGATGTGCAGCTCACGAAAACCGCGTTCAAGGAATTGGATCGCATCAATCGCTATGTGAACGAGCACGTAAAGCCCATGACCGATCTCGAGCACTACGGCGTGGTCGAGAAATGGGCCTATCCGGACGACGGTTACGGCGACTGCGAAGATTACGTGCTCTTGAAACGCAAGATGCTGATGCAGGCCGGCTGGCCGCAGAGCGCGCTCTTGATCACGGTCGTGCGCGACAAGAAAGGCGACGGCCACGCGGTGCTCACGGTTCGCACCGACAAAGGCGAATATATCCTCGACAACCAAGAGGACGAAATTCTCCCCTGGTCGGAGACCGGCTACCACTTCGTCAAGCGCCAGGCGCAGACCGATCCGAATGTGTGGGTCTCGCTCGGCGACAATCGCCCGACGAATTACGTCGCGGGCACGCGTTAAGAAAGGAACTGGATCGCGATCCTGGTCACGTCCCCACCCTCCCCGTCCCCGGACCGGGACCGCGGAGGCCGACTCTCCCCCAGAGTCGGCCTCAACTTTTTTTGGCGGCTCACCTGGCGTGGCAACCTGTCGCATTCTGACGCTCCCGACATTTTCTTAATTTTTTCCTCGGGACTCGGAGGGGGCAAAGTTGAACGAAAATTTCGGCAGAATCTGCTGCGCCTTTGTGATTTGCGCGCTGCTACCAAGCCATGCGAACGCGGTGGAGAGCCTGTTCAATTGGACCGGCTTTTATATCGGGGTCGAGGGCGGCGGCGGGGGAGCGACGACCAAGCAGACAAATCTCAATACCGGCGGCACGCGCGGAGATTTTCAGCAGTCGGGCGGCCTTGCGGGCGGCACGGTCGGTTACAACTGGCAACAAGGTAACTTCGTCGTTGGCCTCGAAGGCGATTACGCGTGGGCCCATATTTTCGGGCGCGAGACCAATTGCGGCTTGCTTTCCAATGAAACCTGCCCGACGGAGCTGCGCGCTTTTGGAACGGCGCGTGGCCGGGCCGGTCTTCTTTTATCGAATAGCTCGATGATCTATGCCACCGGCGGTTTGGCCTTCGCCGACATCAAAGCCTATAAGGTCGCGACCGCGCTGACTGGCGGCGAAGCATGGCGCACGAACTGGACCTTGGGCGGCGGTTTCGAGACGATGTTTGCGCCGCATTGGTCGCTTAAGTTCGAATATCTCTACACCTCCTTTGGAGAGCGCGCGGCAACCTACACGATCGTTGCGAGCGGCAACCGTGTCGCCGCCGACGAACGGGATCTGCACATCATCCGCAGCGGCGTGAATTTCCGCTTCTGACGATCAACTCAAGGGTTTGATACCCTCGGCATATTGCTGCCAGCGACGGAAATAATTTTCCGCGCCCATGCGCCCCATCGCCATGCCCTTCTCGTCGAGCGTGCGGATCGCGCGCGCCGGCGCCCCGACGATCAGCGAGTTCGGCGGAAATTCTTTTCCTTCGGTGACAAGCGCCCCCGCCCCCACGATCGAGTTCTCGCCGATCTTCGCGCCGTTCAGCACCGTCGCACCCATACCGATCAGCGCGCCGTTGCCGATTGTGCAGCCGTGCAAGACCACGCGATGCCCGATCGTGCAATGGTCGCCGACGATCAGCGGAAAGCCGGGGTCGGTGTGAAACACGCAGCCGTCCTGCACGTTGCTGCGCTTTCCGAGCGTGATCGGTTCGTTATCCCCGCGCAGCACGGAGCCGAACCAGATACTTGCCTCTTCACCGATAATTACCTTGCCGATTAATTCGGCACTCGGCGCGATCCAATAACGTCCGCTGGCCGGGAGTTGCGGCCGTACGCCGTCGAGTTCGTATAGGGGCATGGCTTCCTCGATGAATCCGGGAAGCTCATGCCACATCGAACGGAAACTTGGAAAGTGCGCCGAAAGATCAGCCGCCGAGGCCCGCGGAGCGCATCAGCCCCATCATCACCAGGCCGCAGGAAAGGCTCCAGAAACCCGCGAGCATGGTCGAAAGCATCGCCGGCATGAACCCGCGCGATTCGAAGGTAACGCCGCGGATCGTGTTGCGGAGGATGATGAAAGGCGCCGCGAAGACGAGAAACGGAACGGATACGAGCGCCTTCGGGCGGCTTTCGCTGTTGAGCAACCGGAAACTCGCAGGCTTTTCCCAGAAGAGCTGATAGCCTGTCGCCAGCATGCCCGCGAAAGCGAAGCCGAAGGCGACTGCAAACAACGACTGAACCGTTTCCGGCGACATGACGCGACCCGACACAATCGGCGGCCTGATCGCCGCCCCCACGGATCGCAGTTAATAAAAGATGAAGATGCGGGGCAAGCTTGAAGGTAAATAAAGGTTAACCGCGTGAGCGTTCCGCTCTACGTCCTAGATCAGACAGCCCCTTCGTCGAGATCCGTATCCAGAATCGCCATCTGGAAGGAGAACGACTTGCCGTTATCTTCCAAAAACAGCACCGCGATGAACTCCTCGCCGATAAAGACTTCGGCGGAATCTTTTTTCTTCGGCCGCGCCATCACCTTGATGTCCGGATGGCCGAGAAGTTTGCGCAAAAACGCCGCCGACTTCTGCAAATCGGTTTCTGGCACGTTGATCTGCAGGTTGTAGGAGCGGTCGCCGTCTTCGGTATCGAGCGTCAGAATCCCCTGCTGCTCCCCGCCGATATAAAACTCGGCCATATCCGGCCGCTGGGCGCGGGGCAAAAGACGGATTTCCGGATTGCGGAACAGGCGGCGCAAATAATTCTGAACCTGATCGAGTTCGCTTTTTTCCACGCGCCGACTCCGTCTTGTTTGGGGAACAAGCGCTACACCTAACCGCGCCGGGGCGGCGCGGGCAAGCCGGAATTTACAGTTATTGAATCAAATGCCTTCGCCGGAGAACGGCGATTCGAACATCTGGTCCATGGTGTGCGCGGGCGAGCCTTCGCACGGCGCAGTGCCGACAACGCGCGCCGGGATGCCTGCGACCGTCGTGCGCGGGGGCACGGGCTTCAGCACCACCGAGCCCGACGCCACGCGCGAGCACTCGCCGATCTCGATATTGCCGAGCACCTTCGCGCCCGCGCCGATCAGCACGCCGCGGCGGATTTTCGGGTGGCGGTCGCCCCGCTCCTTGCCGGTGCCGCCGAGGGTCACGCCTTGCAACAGCGAAACGTCGTCCTCGACAACGGCAGTCGCGCCAATCACGACGCCGGTGCCGTGATCGATAAACACGCCGCGGCCGATTCTCGTTTGCGGATTGATGTCGACGCCGAACACGGAAGAAGCGCGGCTTTGCAGGTAGAGCGCGAAATCCTTGCGGCCCTTGTTCCAGAGATAATGCGAAAGGCGATGCGTCTGCAGCGCGTGGAAGCCCTTGAAGTACAAAATCGGCTCGATATAGCGCGTGGTCGCCGGGTCGCGATCGGTGACGGCCGTGATATCGGCGCGCATCATCGCGCCAAGCGAAGAAGGCTCCGCTTCGATCAGCTCGTGATACGCTTCGCGAATGATGCTCGCGGGCAAATCCGGATGATCGAGGCGACCCGCGACGCGATACGCCACCGCGCTTTCGAGGCGGTCGTGATTGAGGACGGTCGCGAAAATGAAAGTCGCGAGCTCCGGCGAGCTCTTGGTGATGGCTTCCGCCTCTTCACGCACGCGCGCCCAGACGGGATCGACCGTGCGGATAGGCTGAACATGGGTTTTCGCCATGGTGCTCTCTCCCAAGCCTGAATGATCGTTTTCGGCTTCTAGCGCGAAAGGCATGAAGAATCCACGCATGGCTGATCTGCTTGAATCAAGGCTTTAACCAAGCGGAAAGCGTGAAATGTCGCGGCTTCGTTCCTTCTCAAAGGGCTTTCATTCCGCCGTCTAAAGACTCTGTGCGTGAAGGGAACCGCTCGAGTGATTCAAAAGATTCAAATTTTCGTTACGGCCGCTTTTCCAAAAAGCCGATGACGCCTTCCTTGAAAGCTCGGTCGCCCACGGCGGTCATGTGGTTGCGATGAGGAATTTCGATGTATTCGCATCCCGGTATGATGCGCGCGATCTCGGCGGCGGGCCCGGCGATGTCGCCGTCGTCCCCGCCCCGCACGATCAGCATCGGCACGCGAATAGAAGCGAGTTCCTCCTTCTTGAACTCAACGTGCAACCCATCCATGCAGGCGATCAACGCCTTCAGATCCGACTTGGTCTGCTCCGCAAACACCCGAAATTGTTTCGCCACCGGATCGGAAATTGCATTCGCGCTTTCCGCCTTGAGCGCCTCGATGATCTGCAGCCGCCGCCCCGGACCGGTAATGATCGACGCGCCGATGCCGCCCAGGCTCGCGGAGCGAATACGGTCGGGATGACGAAACGCGAGATACATCCCGATCCGCCCGCCCATCGAGTAGCCGAGATAGTCAACGCGGCCGAGCTTCAGGTGGTCGAGGAGCGCCAGCGTATCCCCCGCCATCGACGGCATCGCGTAAGCCGCCGGATCGTGCGGCTTCGAGGACTGCCCGTGGCCCCGGTTATCGAGCGCGATCACGCGCCGCCCGGCGTTCTTCAGGGCCGTCGTCCAGCCCGGAAACACCCAGTTGATTTCCTTGTTCGACGCAAAGCCGTGCACGAGCACGATCGGCTCGCCCTCGCCCTCGTCGAGATACGCAATTTCGAGATTGTCGTGGTGGAAGGAAGGCATGAAATTCTCGGGGAGCGGCAAACTAATCGCTCAGGCGAGCTCAGGCAACCGCACTCTTCTTGTCATCACCGGGCCGCAGCGTCCCGCGAGTGCATTAGCACGAGCGGCTGACGCTGCGAGACACTCAAGTCGGCTGTTGCCGACTTGAGCCTTAACATACGCAACTCGGGCAGGCCCGAGTTGCGGTGATCCATGAAAGCTGTCAGTGCACTGGGGACGTCAACATAGATTACCGGGTCTCGTCGCGCCGCTCGGCTCGCTATGCTCGCCGGGCGCGACGGCCCGGTAATGACAAAAATGGCTAAGCTGCCCGAACAATTTGTCTCGCCTGCCACGCACGTGGCGGCCAGAATTTGCGCACAAGCGCGATGAAACCTTTCTGTATCGCGGCGATAATGAAAAGAACATTGACGAAAGCGCCCACGAGCCAGCCGAATGCCGTGAACGCGACCGCGCCGAGCACAAACGAGTCGCGCCCGAGCGTCTTCAGGACCGCAAGCGTCGTTCTGCCGCGAGCTGTCGCAAGCCGTGTCAGCTTCGAAATCTCACCCACGGTTTCCGTCTCGCGCAATCCTGCGACCGCCGCGCGCGTGCCCGCCTTGCCCTGCACCGTGCCGAGATCGGCAAGTGCGACGCCAACACGCTCGGCACGGCCGGTCGCGAACATCCGGCTGACGGATTCCGTCAAGCCTTTGCTTAACCGCTCAGCGCGGGTCGCGGCCTTCACCACGCTGACGCCTTCGCGCACGGGTACCGCCGCACCCAGGCTCGAATAGGTCCAGGCGGTGACGCCGAGTCCCACTGCAGAAAGACCGACAAGCCACTTGTTGACCTCTTGCCCGGTCGCCGCGTGCCAAGTTTCGCGCGCAAGATCGCGCACATCGCCCCAGCCAATGAGGTCGCCCGCCGCGGCGCCCGCGAGACCTGCCGCATCCTTCGTTTCACCGGTTATAAAGCCGTGCCCAAAATTTCCCGCGAGGCGCGCACGGGTTCTTGCGGGCGTCTGCGCCTCCTTGAGCCGGGCGCGCAGATCGTCGGGCACGGCAACGCCGCGTTCGTCGGCTAGCGCGATGAAGCTCTCCGCAAGCTCCACATCATCCGCATCGAGCGCCTTCGCGATTTCAAGGTGCGCATAGTCCGGCGTAAACACCTGGTCGAGGTGCAAGTCGGAGAGCTTCGCCGGATCGTCCGCGGCCATGTGCAATTCGGCCGCGCGCTTTCCCTGTGGCAGCACATAAAAAGTGGCGGCGATCAGCGCCGCCAGGAGGGGCAACCGGAACAGCCGGAACATTCTTCGCATGGCGAACGATATGGGGAAGAATTGCGGCACCGCCAAGAAGAACTTGCAGGCCGAAGAATGGGCGAATTTAAGAGACTGCGGACGCTTTGCGCGAGCTTCCATGCCCAACCGGGCTTGCAGTTTACGGCATTGCGTCTCAGACAAACAAAAACCCCGGCACAAGGCCGGGGTTTTGGATTTGTGTGGCTAGGAACTCAGTACTTCGCGACGACCGGCGCCTTGCCGCCCGTGCCAAATCGATAATTCAAACCGACCAGAACGGTCTGAAGGCTTTGGTCGCTGATGCGCGCCGTCGTTGCATTGTTCGGGAAGAAGACATTCTTGTCCCCAAACTTCATGTAGTCATATTCGACCTTGAAGGACCAGTTGGGCGCGAATGCATACTCCCACCCACCGCCGACGACCCAGCCGCTGATGTCCACGGAGACGTTATCCACCGCTCCGCCCACGCCGGTAGCGTTGACCCCTTGCTTAGTCTGAGCCCAAGCCCCGCCACCTTTCACATAGAATAGGTTTTGATCCACCGCCCATCCCACCCGGCCGGTGAAGGTCTCAAACGATTTGAGCTTAGAGGTTGTTATGACCCCAAGCGTGTTGAGTGTTTTGTTGATGTCGGCCGCGTCAAACATACCCTCGAGGCCGAACACCCAATTCCCCGTCTGGTAATCGCAGCCCAGCTGGCCGCCGCCAACCACGCCCGAGGCGGTGCTCTTGCCGCTAAATGCAACGGTGCTGCCGCCACCCGTTGAAACAGTACCGGAGGCTTTTGCTTTCGCCTGTCCCCAGCCAACATTGCCTCCAATGTAGCAGCCGGTCCAACTAAAGACCGGCGCCGGCGGCGGGGCTTTGTAAACCGGCTTCGGCGCCATATCCGCCGCAAGGGCAGACCCGCTGAGGGCCAGCGAGCACACGCCGCAAAGGAGTAATTTTTTCATGGAAGCCCCCCTCTCATCTCATCAATCTGAAAGGAAACTTATCACAAGACTCGGGACAACAACCATAACTGGCACTATTATCTCAACAAAATCTATTATTGTTGCAAAATAAGCACACGCTTAAAAAAAAACTCTATCAATGGGTTACCGCCGGTTCCCAATCTTTTGTATAGTGAAATACAAAACGCGGCGGCTTGCCGCAGACCCTTCAGTCGTTTTCTGACAGTTCGCGCAGCAAGGGTTGCAGTCCGCTTTCATAGGCGCGCCAGCGGCCAACCGAACTGCCGTAGATGGGCTGCCGGACCTGAATAACGCTCGCTGTGCGCACCGGCCGTTTCGTCTCGTAGAATGAAAGACAAGCTTCATCCCATTCGAGTCCGCAGTGAGCGACGATGCGTTTGGCTTCCGCTTCGATATTGTTGACCAGCGTTTCGTATTGCACGTCGATCATGACGCCTTCCGGCAGTAGCTGATGCCAGTGCCGCATCAGCTTTCGGTAGGCGCGCATATAACGTCCGAGCTCGGCAAGATCGTAGCTATAGGGATGGCCCAGCGCGAAGAGCAGGGAGAAGCATGAGGTCGCGGTATCGCGCGGATCGCGGCACGTGTGAATGATGCGCGCATTTGGCAGCGCAAGATGGATCAAGCCGACATTGGCGAAATTGCCGGGCATCTTGTCGGTGATACGCTCTGCGTCCGGCGCAAGCGTCCGGATTGCGTCAACATAGCTCTTGCCGATCGCGCGTAGCTGCTCGCCCGAAAGCTCGGCGACCGCCTCGGGAAATTCGCTATCGCCCGCGCCGCGGATCGAATCCGCGAGCGTTCCCATTTCGTACGATTCCCCGGCTCCGAAGACCCTGGGATGGCTTGCCAGAATCTGCTCGACGAGCGACGTGCCCGAGCGCGGCATGCCGACAATAAAGATGGGAACCGGCGAAGGATCCCCAACGCCTCGCTTTTCCTCGATAAGTTTGCGGCCGAACACTTTTTCTATGCGCTCGAACCGGTGCAATGCCTTTGCCTCGTCGTAGTCGGCGAATTCGCGCCGCTTCAGAGCATTTCCTTTCAGCAGATGATGAAAGGACGACCGATGATCGCCGGTATCGGCGAATGCTTTGCCAAGCGCAAAGTGTAACGCGATCTGATCTTCGGTCTCCAGCGATTCGATTTTGCCCGCCAGTTTCTGCATGGCCGCGAAATGCGGGTCGGCGGTCGTCATCTTTCGGGTGGTGGCAAGGTTATAATAAGCTCCGGCGGCTTTTTCCGGCGCAGCCGCAAGTACATTTTCAAAACACTGAACGGCTTCGGCGATTTTGCCGACCGCGCGCAATGCAACGCCCAAATTCCTGCGCGCGTTGACGTGACCTGGATCGATCGCCAGCGCTCTCTCGCAATACGCGATCGCATTGTCCACGCGGCCCGCATGAAACAACATGAAGCCTGCCCGCGCGTATGGTTCGGGATTTCCCGGATCGAGCGCGATCGCCTGATCGTAATGCGCCAGGGATTCCTGCAGCAATTCGAGCGCACCGAGCGAATTGGCGAGATTCATATGCGCTTCGAAATTCCCGGGCGCGAGCGCGAGCGCCTTCCGGCAATGCTCGGCCGCTTCCTCAAACCGGTGACTCGCCGCGAGCGCACTACCCAAGTTATTGTGCGCCTCGGCAAAATCCGGGCGCAGCTGCAATGCCTTGCGATAATGCTCGATCGCCTCGTCCGTCCGGCTCAGCGACTGCAGCGAATTGCCAAGATTGTTATGCGCTTCCGCATAGTTGGGATTGAGCGACAGGGCCTTTCGAAAATGGTTTGCCGCTTCCTTGTGCCGATCAAGCCGCTGCAGCGCGTAGCCGATGTTGTTGTGCACGGGCGCTTCGCGCAGCCCGAGCTGCAAGGCTTTCTGATAATGTTGAATTGCATCGTCGTAGCGGGCAAGGCCGGTCAGGGCGATTGCAAGACTGTGATGCGCTTCCGGTGATCGCTTATCGGCCTTAACGGCGCGGCGAAGCAAAGACTCTGCATCGGCAAAGCGCGCCTGCTGCAGCCGGACAAGCCCCAGATGATAAAGCGCGCCAAAATGGCGAGCGTCCTCTTTGAGGATTCCCTCATAGAGCTGCTCGGCGCGCGCCAACGCGCCATTTCCATGGGCGGCAACCGCACGCTCGAAGGTTTCCCCGATCGTATCCTTGATATCCAACGATTGAGCCTTTTAGGCAGCCAGGCAGAGAAAAATCCGTGGTAGCCGTTTAACACGCATACGTGCTCTTAAATCACTTTTCAAATTCTGCCAGAAGACAGTAGTGTCTCAGTTTTGTGTTTTCTTCGTCATTACCGGGCCGTCGCGCCCGGCGAGCGAAAGCGAGCCGCTTGGCGCGACGAGACCCGGTAATCCATGATGACTTTCCGCATATGCCGAGATTCATCATGGATCACCGCAACTCGGGCCTGCCCGAGTTGCGTATTTTAAAGCTCAAGTCGGCAACAGCCGACTTGAGTGTCTCGCAGCGTCAGCCGTTCGCTCCGCTCACGGGACGCTGCGGCCCGGTGATGACGGAAAACTGAGACACTATCCAGAAGACAAGTTTAAGACTAGGCAGACCTCGCCCTCCCCGCTATCTTCCGCGCGCATTTGGAGCTCATCGATGGCCGATAAAGTCGTCCCGCACTTCCAGAACGACCTGGGCGTTCCCGTCATTCGCATTAACGCGCACGAATTCATGTGCGAGGGCGCGAGCCCCCCATACGACCATCCGCACGTCTATCTCGACATGGGCGACGCCGAGGAAATGGTCTGCCCTTACTGCTCCACGCTCTACAAGCTCGACCACTCGCTTGCGCCCGGCGCCTGCAATCCGCCGGAATGCGCGGTCGTCGAAAAAGCCGCTTAAGCATTGACGCTCCCCCGCTCGCGCAGCCTGATCGTCGCGGGCGCCGGGATCGGCGGCCTTTCGGCCGCCCTTGCGCTGGCCAAAGCCAATTACCGCGTCGTGGTGCTCGAACGCGCGCTTTCGCTCGGCGAAAGCGGCGCGGGCCTGCAGCTATCTCCGAATGCCACGCGCGCTTTGCGAGAGCTCGGCGTCCTGGAGGCGATCCGTCCGCACGCGATCGAGCCACGCGCGCTCATTGTCGCGAAGGCGACAAGCGGCCGCGAATTGCTGCGTGCGGATTTAAGCGAAGCGGAAGCGCGTTACGGCGCGCCGTGGTTCGTGCTCGCGCGTTCTGACCTCCATCGCGCCCTCGTGCAGGCCGCAGAGGATACGGTTGATGTCGAAATCAAGACCGGCGCGGAATTCATCGATTTCGCCGACCACACGCGCGGGGTCACCGTATCCGTGCATATCGACAATCAGGACCGCGAAGAACTGGGTGCGGCCCTGATCGGCGCCGACGGCCTGCGTTCGAATGTGCGCACGCGATTGCACGGCAAAACAGCCCCGCGTTTTCATCGCCTCGCCGCCTGGCGCGCGCTGATCCCAACGCGGAACCTGCCGGCGGCGATGACTGAGCCGGTCGTGCGGCTGTGGTTCGCGGACGAAGGCCACGCCGTACAGTACCCGGTCGCAAACGGCGAGCGCATCAATCTTGTGCTTGTCTTTCCGGAAGCGCGCGAAGGCATCGACGGCGAGGAAAAGAAGCTCGATCAGCTCCCCGCCGTCTGCGCGAAATGGGCCACGCCCTTGCAGGATTTGCTCGCTGCCGCGCCTTCGTTCCGGCGCTTTGCGCTTTATGATCGCCCGCCGCTTGCGAACTGGGGAAAAAGCCACGCGACGCTACTCGGCGACGCCGCGCATCCCATGCTGCCCTTCATGGCGCAGGGCGCCGCCGCCGCGATTGAAGACGCGGTTTCGCTGGGGCGCCATCTGAGGAGTGCGGAAGACGTTGTGCCTGCGCTCCGCGCTTATGAAGCGGCACGCGCTCCGCGCACGGCAAGACTGCAAGCCGCCTCCATCGAAAACGGCCGCGCTTATCACGCGAGCGGGGCGAAGCGCTTCGCGCGCGATGTATTGCTGCCGCTGCTGGGCACACGCCTCATTGCGCGAAATGACTGGGTGTACCGGTATCGCGTTTAAATCTTGTCATTCCGGACGCCGCCGAAGTTGGGCTTGCCCGACTTCGGATTAAAAAAAGCAAGTCGGCAACAGCCGACTTGCTAAGCGGCGATCCGGAATCCAGATGCAAGCGCAGCGTCCCACTCTGGATTCCGGATTCGCGCTATCGCGCGCCCCGGAATGACAAAATCTCACCGCTCCGCCATTCCAAACACATCCATCAATTCATTGATCTTCCGCCGCTGATCCGCCTTGTCGCCGCTCGCGATCGCGTGCTCGACGCAATTGCCGACATGGTCGCGTAAAATCTCCTCTTCGGCGCGTTTCAGCGCTGCGCGCACCGCCAGGATCTGCGTGACGATATCGATGCAATAACGGTCTTCCTCGACCATGCGCGCGAGTCCGCGCACCTGGCCCTCGATCCGTCCCAATCTTTTCAGCACCAACGCCTTGGCTTGTTTCCGCATGGAGTCTATATACCCCCTAGGGGTATTAAGGACAAGCCATGGCACACGGCCACATGCATCATCATGACCACGCCCACAGCCTTGATCGGGATCAAATGGCCGTCGACCCTGTCTGCGGCATGCAGGTCGATCCGCACACGGCCAAGCACCGCGCGGACTATCACGGCCACACCTATTATTTCTGCAATCCGAAATGCCGCGAGAAATTCGTGGCGGAGCCGGAAAAATATCTGAGCCCGCAGGAAGCCGCGCCCGTGCCGGAAGACACCGAATACACCTGCCCGATGCATCCCGAGATTCGCCAGATCGGCCCCGGCGCCTGCCCGATTTGCGGCATGGCGCTCGAGCCCGTGATCGCGACCGCCGGGATAGGCCCGAACCCAGCGCTCCTCGACATGAAGCGGCGCTTCTGGATCGGGACATTACTTTCCATTCCCGTCGTCGCGCTCGAGATGGGCGGTCATCTTTTCGGCTGGCATCCGCTCACCCCCCAGACCTCGAACTGGGTTCAGCTCGCCTTTGCGACGCCCGTCGTGTTCTGGGCGGGCTGGCCGTTCTTCGAACGCGGCTGGAAATCTCTCGTCACGCGAAACCTGAACATGTTCACGCTGATCGCGCTCGGCATCGGCGTCGCATGGCTCTACAGCTTTGTGGCGACGGTTTGGCCCGCCCTCTTCCCGCCCGAGCTGCGCATGCATGGCGGCACGGTCGCGGTCTATTTCGAATCCGCCGCCGTCATCACCGTGCTCGTGCTCGTCGGGCAAGTGCTGGAGCTTTCCGCGCACGAGAAAACCTCCGGCGCCCTGCGCGCGCTTCTCGATCTCGCGCCAAAGACCGCCCGCAAGGTTTCTGCCAGCGGAGACGAGGAAGTGCCGCTCGATTCCGTGCAGGTCGGCGATCTCCTGCGCGTTCGCCCCGGCGACAAGGTTCCGGTCGACGGCGAAGTAACGGAAGGAAAATCGAACGTAGACGAAGCGCTCGTCACCGGCGAGCCGATGCCTGTCACGAAGGAAAAAGGCGCGAAGGTGATCGCCGGGACCATTAATCAGAGCGGCTCCTTCGTCATGCGCGCAGAAAAGGTCGGCGCCGAAACGCTGCTCTCGCAAATCGTGCAGATGGTCGCAGCGGCGCAGCGCTCGCGCGCGCCGATCCAGAAGCTCGCCGATCGCGTATCAAGCTGGTTCGTGCCCCTCGTGATCGCGATTGCGCTTCTCGCTTTCGCTGCTTGGGCGATCTTCGGCCCGGAGCCGCGCTTCACCTATGGCCTCGTCGCCGCGGTCACCGTGCTGATCATCGCCTGCCCCTGCGCGCTGGGCCTCGCCACGCCCATGTCGATCATGGTCGGCGTCGGCCGCGGCGCGGAAGCCGGCGTGCTGATCAAGAACGCCGAGGCTCTGGAGCGTATGGAAAAGGTCGACACGCTCGTCGTCGACAAGACCGGCACCCTCACCGAAGGCAAGCCGCGTGTGACCAGGATCGTCCCCGCCTCCGGGTTCGACGAAAGCAATCTCCTGAAACTTGCCGCCAGCATCGAGAGCGCGAGCGAACATCCGCTCGCCGACGCCATCGTCAAAGCCGCGAAGGAAAGGAACATCGCGCTCTCGCCCGCGCCCGACTTTCATTCGCCTTCCGGCAGAGGGGTCACTGGCACCGTAGAAGGCCGGAAAATCGCGCTCGGAAACGCCGAGTTCCTTAGGGAACTTGGCGTGGATACGTCCTCCCTCGCCGTTGAAGCTGACAGCCTCCGCAAGGACGGCGCCACGGCGATCTTCGCTGCCGTCGATCGAAAAGCGGCCGGAATTATCGCGATTGCCGACCCGATCAAGCCCTCCACGGAGCCCGCTTTAAAGGCTCTACGTGCGGGCAAGGTCCGCATCGTCATGCTGACCGGCGACAACCGTACCACCGCCCAGGCGATCGCAAACAGGCTCGGCATTCAGGAGGTCGAAGCCGAGGTACTGCCGGAGCAGAAAGGCAAGGTCGTCGAGAAATTCCGCCGCGAGGGCCGCGTGGTCGCTATGGCCGGCGACGGCGTGAACGATGCGCCTGCGCTCGCCGCCTCCGATGTCGGCATCGCCATGGGCACCGGCACCGATGTCGCGATCGAAAGCGCGGGCATCACGCTCTTGAAGGGCGATCTTTCGGGCATCGTGCGCGCCCGCAAGCTCTCCGCCGCTGCGATGGGCAATATCCGGCAGAACCTGTTCTTCGCTTTCATCTACAATGCGCTCGGCGTGCCGGTCGCTGCGGGGGTGCTGTATCCGTTTTTCGGCATCTTGCTCTCGCCCATCATCGGCGCAGCCGCCATGGCGCTCTCTTCCGTGAGCGTGATCGGCAATGCGCTCAGGCTGAGGTGGGTGAGACTCTGAACTCTCCGTCATTCCGGGGCGCGCGCAAAGTGCGCGAGCCCGGAATCCAGATGCATACGGTGCGCTTGTCTGGATTCCAGGTTCGCGAGCTTGCGCTCGCGCCCGGAATGACTGTTTAGAACACCATCACATATTTCAGAATCGAGATCACGCCGATGATGATGACGATCACACGGATGATCTGTTTCATCCGTCCGTCCACCGGCAGCATGTTCACGAGGTAAAGCACAAGGATAATTACAAGAAATGTGATCAAAATCCCGATCAAAGCCGAGGAAGCCATGCTTCATCTCCCGCGCTGACGACAAAATAGGTACTGGAATTCGCCCGCACCCACGCTATAACGCCGCGATATTGATCGAGTTCCATCGGCGAAACTGATTCGCCGAAAGCCGCGTTAAATCCTATTCATTAAAGATAATCACGGAGGCGGACATGGCCAGCAAAGCCAAATCGAGGAAAGCGAAAAAGCCGAAAGCCAAATCCCGACCCAAGGCGCGCAAGCGCTCCCATACGGCGAAGCGCGCAGCGAAAAAATCCACCGCGCCGAAGGGATTCTTCTCCAGTTTGTTCTCGTAAGCTTGCCTGAAAACAATACGCCCCTCGCCGGCCGAAAGCCGGGAGGGGCGAACTGCATTTGATATGGCCGCCGCTAGCGCGGACCCGGCGAGCCCTTGTACATCAAGCCGGCGATCGCGGAGATTGCGAACAGCAGGAGCGCGGCAAAGAATGCGATCTTCACGATCTCGATCGACACGGCCGTCACGCCGACGGATCCCAGAATGCCGGCGATCAAAGCGATGGCAAGGAAGACGATGGCCAGGATAAACATGGCGTTTCTCCTCTCAGCCGTCGATTTGGCGTCGAGGAAATAACGCAGGGCCGAAAATGAAGGTTCCTATTCGAGTTCGATGTCGCTCTTCACTTCGTAGCTCAGGTTCACGCCGCCTAGCGTGAGCACCACCTTGGCGGGCAGCTTTTCGTTACCCTTGAGCTTGCCGGAGTCGATCGCGCTACGCACCGCTTTTTCGATCTCGCGCTGCGAGGTGACACCGACGGTCTTCAAAAACTTGCGCATCGAATTGTTGAATTTGTCTTCGTTCATAGTGCTCTCCCTATCGGCTCGTCATGGCCGGGCTTGTCACTCAAGTCGGGTTTACCCGACTTGAGCTCTTAAGGCGTCGAACTCGGGCAAGCCCGAGTTCGAATGCCATCCACGCTTTCTTGAGGTCGAAAAGGCGTGGATGCCCGCAACAAGTGCGGGCATGACGCCGTCGTTACCCCAAAAACCAGGCCGCATAATAGGTGATCGCGGCCATCAGGGCCGAGGCCGGAATCGTCACAATCCACGCCACCACGATATTGCTCGCGATGTTCCAGCGCACCGCCGAGGTCCGCCGCACCGCGCCGACGCCCACAATCGAACCCGTGATCGTATGCGTGGTCGAGACCGGGATGCCGAGATAGGTCGCCATAAAGAGCGTGATCGAGCCCCCCGCCTCGGCGCAGAAGCCCTGCACGGGCGTCAATCGTGTGATTTTTGCGCCCATCGTTTTCACGATCCGCCAGCCGCCCGCGAGCGTGCCCAGCCCCATCATCGCCTGGCAGACGAGCACGACCCAGAACGGTACGTAAAATTTGTCGCCGATCATGCCTTGCGAGTACAGGAGCACCGCGATGATGCCCATGGTCTTCTGCGCGTCGTTTCCGCCATGGCCGAGCGAATAGAGCGAGGCCGAAAAGAATTGCAGCCGGCGGAAAAGATTATCGACAGAATACGGAGTCGAGCGAACGAACAGCCAGGACAGCGTGAACATCAGGAAAATCGCGAGAACGAAGCCGACAAGCGGCGAAAGCACGATCGCGGCGCTCGTCTTGATCACGCCCGGCCAGACGATCGCCGACCAGCCCGCTTTCGCGCAGCCCGCGCCAAGAAGTCCGCCCACCAGCGCGTGCGAGGACGACGACGGAATGCCGAGAAACCAGGTGATCAGATTCCACAAAATCGCGCCGATCAGCGCGCCGAAAATCACATGCGGGTCGACGACCGACGCCGAAATGATACCGATGCCGAGCGTCTCGGCGACATGCAGCCCGAAGAACAAAAACGCGATGAAGTTGAAGAATGCCGCCCAGGCGACGGCATATTGCGGCTTCAACACGCGCGTCGAGACGATGGTTGCGATCGAATTCGCGGCGTCATGCAGCCCGTTCAGGAAATCGAAAATCAGCGCGACGGCGATGAGCCCGACCAGAAACGGCAGGCTGATTGCAATGGCTTCCATGCCCTCGTTCCCGCGCCTTAGACGTGATCGATCACGATGCTCTGGATTTCGTTCGCGACGTCATCGAAGCGGTCGACGCACTTCTCCAGATGGTCATAAATCTCGTGCCCGACAAAAAACGCGATCGAATTCGTGCCTTGCTGCTGCTTGAACAGGTCTTTCAGACCGCTGTCATGGATGTCGTCGGCGGCGCCTTCGAGCTTGGTGATTTTCTCGGTGATTGCCGAGAGCCGTGCCGCGTTCTCACTGATTGAGCGCAAAAGCGGCACCGCCTCCTGCACGAGCCGCGCGCATTGCACGATATTGTCGGCCATGTCCTTCATCTGCGGCGTGAAGGCGCGCACTTCGAACAGCATGATGTTCTTCGCGGTCTTCTGCATCTGGTCGATTGCGTCGTCCATCGCGTTGGTGAGATCCTGAATGCCGTCACGGTCGAAGGGCGTAATAAAAGTGCGGCGGATCGTGGTCAGCACTTCGCGCGTGACGTCGTCGGCTTCGTGCTCGCGGTCGAGCACGATCTGGAAATTCTTTTGGAAATCCTCGCCGCCGTCGAGAAGCGCGCGCAGCGCCTCGGCCCCCGCAACGAGCGTGTTCGCGTGCTGGTCGAACAGCTCGAAGAAACGCCCTTCCTTCGGCATCAACAAACGCAGAAAACCCAGCATTCAGCCTCTCCCGGCCCTTTTTCACGGCCTTGTTATAATGGCCGGGAAGCTAGTCGTCCCCGCTTCCAGAGTCGAATATTTCGGAAGGGCTGCCCCCAGGGTCTTTTTGTGAAAAACCAAGGCTTTCACGGATTTTTTTGATGATTCGGATAACCGACCGCATCGCCATAGGCGAAAACGAGCTCGTCGAGAGCTTTATCCGCGCCTCCGGCCCCGGCGGGCAGAACGTGAATAAGGTGTCGAGCGCGGTGCAACTGCGTTTTGACGCACGCACCTCGCCTTCGCTGCCGAACGACGTCTCGATCCGCCTGCAGCGCCTCGCGGGAAGCCGCCTCACCCGCGAAGGCGTGATTGTGATCACCGCAAACCGCCACCGCAGCCAGGAAATGAATCGCGACGACGCGCGCGAACGGCTGTTCGAGATGATCCGCGAAGCGGCGAACCCGCCCGCTGTGCGGAAGGCAACGAAACCGACAAGGGCTTCGAAGAAGCGGCGGCTGGAGCGCAAAGTGCGGCGCGGGCTGATCAAGAAGCTGCGGTCGAAGCGCGATTTTGACTGATCGTGCTACCCAGGAATGCACGGTCCTTTCAAAACCTATGCCACAGTGACCGACGAGCAGCCTATCTTACCCGCTTCAACACAACTTCAGCCGTCCCGCCGCTTGAAGCGGCGGTCGTCCACTTCAGTTCGTCTCCCACGAGCGTGAACGGACGTTTCTGTTCAACGCCATTCCAATTCGGGAAGGTGCTGGTTTCAATCAGAAAGACGATGGTTTGATCCGCTTCATTGACAACGTACCTGCCGAAATGAGCGATCGATCCTTGCACGGCCGCCTTGTTCTCTTCGGCCGTGCCGGTCATACGGTTGTCGGACGCGAATTTGGGCCGGTCTCGTCGTGCGGTTAGCAACAAATAACGGCCATTGCTTTCAAAGCTCGCAAGTCCCGAAGGGTTGGGGCCGAACAACGGCACCCTGCTCCCGTCGGGACGGACAATGTCGACTGAAACATACGACCAGGTGCCGACGATCTGCTCTTTCAGCGTCTTCGGCTGTTCGGCCGCATTTCCTGCGGGCAGACCGATGCCCACAAACAGCGCCGCGGTCATTGTGAGCAGAAAAGAGCGATCCATGTGCTGCCCTCCGATAATCCGATGGCAGCCCACACTGTCCGCGATATGCTATAAGTGGAACCGGGAATTTTCCTGGATCGCTATAGGAAAATCCGATGGCAACTCCTACCCTCGTTTGGGAAAGCCGCATCGGCCGGCGGCTCAAACTCCGCGATCTCCATATTCTTTTCGCTGTCGTGCAATGGGGAAGCATGGCCAAGGCGGCTGCACATCTCGGAATGTCGCAGCCCGCGATCTCCGAAGCAGTCGCCGGTCTGGAAGACACGCTACGTGTCCGGCTGCTGGATCGCAGCACGCGAGGCGTCGAGCCAACGATCTATGCGCGCGCTTTGCTGAAACGCGGGAACGTGGTGTTCGATGAGTTAATGCAGGGAATAAGAGACATCGAATCCCTCGCCGATCCCGCCACCGGAGAAATTCGGGTCGGTTGTCCCGAGTCGCTGATGGCCGGATTCGTGCCGGCGATCATCGATCGGCTGTCCCGCCGGTACCCGAAAATATCCGTGCATGTGGTCGTCGCCCAGCCTGGCGAACAGGAATTTCGGGAATTGCGAGAACGCAGCGTCGACCTCCTGCTCGGAAGGGTCTTCAAGCCCCTTCCCCGCGACGAAGTAGCGATGGAATATTTGTGCGATGACGCATTCTTTGTGGCGGCCGGCGCAGGAAACCGATGGGCTCACCGCCGTAAAATCGCGCTAGCGGAATTGATGGACGAGCCGTGGATTCTCTTCCCTGCGAACAGCGTTTCGAGTTTCTATATCGAGAAAGGATTCCGCGCGAAGGGCCTAACGCTGCCGGCGCAAAGCGTTACCTCGTTCTCCATGCAAGCGCGCTTTCATCTTCTGGCGAGCGGACGCTTTCTGACGATTCTCCACGCTTCGGTGCTACGGTTTAATGCGAAACAATGGTCGCTCAGGGTTTTGTCTGTCGATCTGGGTATTCGCCCCATGCCGATTGCGATCTTTACGTTGAAGAACCGTACGCTCAGCCCGGTGGTTCAACTCTTCATCGACGAAGCGCACGAGGTCGCAAAAACCATATCTCCCACACTAAAATAGCGCGTCATATCTTATTGCTGACCATTTTTTTCGCCCAAAAGGGCATTCGTCACCCGTTAGCGCTACCAATATACCTATTCCAACCGATGCTGGCTATCGGGCTTTTGTGTTCTTCGCCACAATAATCCCTGCGTCGAAAAAGCTGGATTTCTAAAGATTTTCGGTTGCGTCCTTTCGCCACACCTATAGAATGAGAAATGAAAGTCATCAACCTATTGTAGAATCCCGTAAAGATCTTTAGACTTTTGTTTTAGTTTGGGGGGGCAATGAGATCGCTATTCGCGGCAAGCATTGCGCTGCTCACGCTAACGGCGAGTGGCGGTGCGCGCGCTGATCCCGTTGCGCCCCAGAGCTGGAACGGCTGGTACACCGGCGGGAATCTTGGCTACGGCTGGGGCAGATCCGATACCAGCGCAACCTTCCTCGACATGTTCAATAATGTCACGCCCGGTCCCGTTCTTCTAACGACGCGCAGCAGCTTCGACATGAATGGCGTCATCGGCGGCCTTCAGGCCGGCGGTAATTGGCAAAATGGAAACTGGGTTTTTGGTTTCGAGGCGGACATCCAGGCGGCAGACCAGAAAGCCACCAAATCGTTCACCTGCCCGGCCGCAAATTGCTCGAGCCCTGGTATCAATACGGACTTGACCGCGGCGACCGTGAATTACAGCCAGAAACTTGACTGGTTCGGGACGGTTCGCGGACGCATCGGCGTGGCAAATCCGGCCACACTGGTTTATTTCACCGGCGGTCTCGCTTACGGACATATCAAGTCTTCGGATCTGCTCATCGCCGTGGGTACGGCAGGGCCCACATCCACTTGTCCCGGGCCTACCTGCGGACTCCCCATTTCGACGGGCAGCACCACGAAAATCGGATATGCGGTCGGCGTCGGCGCCGAACAGCGCTTGTTTGGAAATTGGAGTAGTAAGATCGAATTTCTTTTCGTGGATTTAGGTAAGGTCAATTTCAATCGGTGCTGTTTCCCCACCGGAGCCGTGTCGTCAAATGCCGTTCCGATCCAGGTCAATCTGGGCTCGAAAATCACCGACAGCGTCCTGCGGCTGGGTCTTAACTACCAATACTGAAATCGGCGTCGTCCGGCTGGTGTCGACGGCAAGACTCGAACATTCACGAGAGGAAATTTCGCCCCCAACGGATTTGCGACGACGTCTTCATGATGAACGGATTGCCGCCGCCGGCGCCGTTGTTGATCCAGACGCTCTTCGACTGCAAATAGCCGTCGATCGCTTCGGCCCGCACGGGCCCCGCGGCGAGCGTATAGCCCGCGGCGGCGGCGGCCGACACCGTCATGAAAAAATTGCGCCGCGAAACGGGCGCGGCCTTGTTCAATCCGATGATGTCCGAGGGGATCGCGGAAGTTTTCGGCATGGGTGACTCCGAATTTGAAGGGCATTTTATAGCCCGCAAAAGCGTCAGCTTGACGATATCGCCGCGCGATTCATCACAAATGCTTGAGCTGTGGATGCAAGTGCCGGTGCCGGCGGCGGGACTCGAACCCGTACGGGGAGTTTCTCCCCTGGATTCAAGCGGCGGAAGAGGCGCGGGATCGTACGCGGGGCAAACTCCTCCTCTCCCATAATGCGACGGCAAGCGCGCCTATCCCCACGCCAAGCAAGCCGCCCGCGATAACGTCGCTGAGGAAATGGTAGTTCGACAAAATCAGACCGAGTGCGACGGTGGCGATCGCGAACGCATAGAGTACGCGCAGCCGCGGATACGTGATCCACAGCACCGTCATGGCGACACAGATCGCCGCCATGTGACCCGAGGGAAAGGCGGCGAAGGCCTTGCCGCCGTGGAAGGGTTCGAAACCGTAGACGCCGTCGCGGATAAGGGACGGGTTGTTGTTGATCCAGGTTTCCGGCCAGGTGCGCCCGAAGGCGAACTTGAGAAAATTCTTCGCGCCGGCGGTCGCGGCGAAGGCGATACTCCACAACAGCGCGACCGCGTAGGGCCGCGACAACGGCAGACCCATCAGCTTTCTTATGCCGGCCGCGACGACGAGCAACGCCGCAACGGCCGGAAACGGCTCGGGAATGAGCGTCGGCAGCATGAAATAGGTTCTGTAAGCGGAAAGTCTCGCATGGATGAGCAGGGCAAGCGGCCGGTCGACGAAGAAATAGCAGACCACGACGGCCGCGAGCGCGAGTCCGCAAGCGAGCGCCCACTTTTGCGCGCGGTTCATTTTCTTTCCAATCCCGATAGACGCCGTCAAAGAAAATTTCCCAATCCGCTACCAGGCCCACCCTTATTCGGGCAAATCGCCCGTTCCAGTCGAAATTTCTCTCACGTTCCGAGTGGAAAGCTGGCAAAGCGCTGCGACATCTTATCAGCCTTGCAAGCGGGATATTGGAGATTTTACCTCCCCGCCTCCCGGAAATAATTCATAGAATGCTTTTTGGGGATGCTCCCTTCATGGGAGGAATTTATGCACAAATCGATTGCGGGGGGTCTCGCGCTCCTGTCGCTTGCGGCGAGCGGCGTCACGGCGCGCGCCGACCCGGCACAGCAGGTTATGGGCTGGAACGGCTGGTACGCCTGCGCCTAATTCGGCTACGGCTGGGGCCGATCCGGCACCAGCGCTTCCTTCTTCGACAACTTCAATAACGTGACCCCCGGCCCTGTATTGCTGACCAGCCGCGGCACCATTGACGTGGACGGCGTGATCGGCGGCCTTCAGTTCGGCCGCAATTGGCAGAACGGAAATTGGATTTGGGGCATCGAAGCCGATATTCAGTTCGGGCCAGAAGGGAAGCAGAGCCTTCACGTGCCCGGCGGCAAATTGCGCGAGCGCCGGCGTCAACACGGATTTGACCGCGGCGACCGCAAACGAAAACCAAAAACTGGATTGGTTCGGAACGCTACGCGCTCGGCTTGGCGCGCCGACCAGCCCCACGACGATGTCCTATGTAACCGGCGGCCTTGCTTACGGCCGCGTCAAGACTTCTGACTTGCTCGTCAATACGGGCACGGCGGGACTGCTCGTCAGCACCTGCCCGGGCCCGACTTGTCCGAGCCCGCCCACGGCCGGCAACGGCACAAAAACGGGATGGACGGTCGGCACCGGCGCCGAACAGCGTCTGTTCGGAAGCTGGAGCGGCAGGATCGAATATCTTTTTGTAAATTTGGGGCGGACCCATTCCAGCGGAATCTTTCCTACCGGAAACGTGACGTCGAACTCGGTCCCCATCCAGGTCAATCTGAGCTCGAAAATCACCGACCACGTCTTGCGGCTCGGCCTCAATTACCAATATTGAATTTATACAGTCTACGACGACGTCTTCATGATGAACGGATTGCCGCCGCCGGCGCCGTTGTTGATCCAGACGCTCTTCGACTGCAAATAGCCGTCGATCGCTTCGATACCGCTCTCGCGGCCAAGCCCGGAGGCCTTGTAGCCGCCGAACGGCATCGTGAAGCTGACCGCGCGATAGGTATTGACCCACACCGTCCCGGCCTTGATGCGGCGAGCCATGTTGTGCGCGCGTTTGACCGACTGCGTCCACACGCCGGCACCGAGGCCATAGGCGATGTCGTTCGCGATCTGCACCGCCTCGTCCTCGTCCTTGAACTTGATGACCGAGAGCACCGGTCCGAACACTTCTTCCTGCGCGATTCGCATCCTGTTGTTCACGCCCGTGAAGATCGTGGGCTTCACGAAATATTGCCCGCCGCCCTCTTCCTTGCCCGCAGGCCCGCCGCCGAGCACGCATTTCGCGCCCTCGCCCTTGGCGATGTCGATATAGGAAAGAATTTTCTTGTACTGCGGCGGCGTCGTGACGGGGCCGACTTGCGTTTCGGGCTTGCTCGGATCGCCGAGCTTCGCGGTCTTCGCCATCGCGACGAGTTTTTCGATGAACCGGTCGTGAATCGTTTCCTGTAACAGAAGCCGCGAACCCGCGATGCAGGTCTGCCCGGTCGCGGCGAAAATGCCGGAGATCGCACCGCTTACCGCGTCGTCGAGGATGCAATCGTCGAACACAATGTTCGGCGACTTCCCGCCGAGTTCGAGCGAAACTTTCTTGAACGACTTCGCCGCAAGCTCGTTCACGCGCGCACCCGTCGCCGAGCCGCCGGTGAATGCGACCTTCGACACCTTCGGGTGCGTAACCAGCGGTTCGCCGGCCTCCGCGCCATAGCCGGTGACGACATTGATCACCCCCTTCGGCAAGCCCGAAGGCTCGATCACGAGCTTCATGAATTCGAGCAGCGACGCGGAGGTGTATTCCGACGGCTTGATGACGACGGTGCAGCCCGCCGCGAGCGCCGGCGCGAGTTTCCACGCCGCAAGCATCAGCGGCGAATTCCACGGGATGATGAAAGCGCAAACGCCGACCGGCTCCCGCAGGATGTAGTTGAAGTGATCGGGCCGGTCGACCGGCACCACGGCGCCCTGGATTTTGTCCGCAAGCCCGCCGAAATAGTAAAACCATTCGGGCATATATTTCGTTTGCGCCCACATTTCGGAAATCAGCTTACCGTTGTCGCGCACTTCGATCCGCGCGAGATGCTCGGCGTGTTCTTCGATGAGCTGCGCGATCTTGCGCATGATCCTGCCGCGCGCGGTCGGCGTCATTTGCGGCCACGGTCCGCTTTCGAACGCCCGCGCCGCCGCCTCCACGGCGCGATCGACGTCTTCCTTGCCGCATTCGGGGATCAGCGCCCACGGTTCGCCGGTATAGGGATCGAACGACTGGAAAAACTTGCCGGAGACGGCATCCACCCACTCTCCGCCGATCGAGGTTTGGTATTGCTTCAGGCTGGCCGCCTTTTTCTGCGCGGGCATGTTCATGGCGTTCTCCTGTCTAGGCGAATGTAACTCTGGTGCCGACGGCAGGACTCGAACCTGCACGGGAAGTTTCCCTCCCAAGGAATTTTATTGCAGGGTTATTTCCAATCGCTCCGCTGGCCGAGCTGGTATTGCCCACTCTACGGCTCCCTTTCCCAGGGCTGCAAGCGCGAGCCATGGCGCACGTGAAGGATAACCACTTCGTCGGTATTTACGGTGTAGAAAATCAGGAACGGATAACGCACGAGCGGCACCACGCGAACACCAATCTCGTCGGTCTCGTGGCCCACAAAAGGGAATTCCACAAGCAGCGCTGTCAATCGTTCGACACGTTCGATAACGCCCGTTGCGGCGGAACGATCGTGCTCAAAAATGTAAGTGAAGATTTCGTCGAGTTCGCGGAGTGCGGTTTCAGTGTAGCGAACCTTCATGCACGGTAGCGCGCGAACACTGCCGCTACTTTGCTGTCGCTTGCAAGCTTTCCTTCCCGCATCTCTTGCAGCCCCTGTCGCACGGCGGCCCGTTCCTCGTCACTAAGGCGGTAGACGCCCAGATGCTTGTTCTCGATATCCGCCATCGATCGCACGAATTCCTCCTGTGCTTTCTCCGGCCAGGTCGAGACGCGCTCAATCAAGATTTCGAGACCTTGCTTTGTCATGGCAGCATTCTACCAAATTGCCGAGTTGTGAACACGCCCTGAATCTGGTGCCGACGGCAGGACTCGAACCTGCACGGGGAATTTTCGTCCCCAAGGGATTTTAAGTCCCATGCGTCTACCATTCCGCCACGTCGGCAACGCGCGGCAAAGTAGTCGGTCGCGCCTGTTCAAGCAAACAACACCGCCGTCATGGCCGGACTTGTCACCCAAGTCGGATTTATCCGACTTGGGCTCTTAAATATGTCGAACTCGGGCAAGCCCGAGTTCGAGTGCCATCCACGCCTTAGCGGCCGCTCTCCAAGAAAGGCGTGGATGCCCGGCATAAAGCCGGGCATGACGCGCTGGAAACACCGCCTGCATTTCCAGTCGGACTTTCAGGACGAGGCGATGAAACGGGCAACCCACAGGACTGGCGAAATCCTTCCCGCGCGCTAGGATCGCGGAAATTCCAGAAAATCGGGGGAAACAATGTTCGAAGCCACCATAGCCGGAAGCTTGCCCAAGCCCGCCTGGCTCGCCGAGCCGAACAAACTGTGGGCGCCCTGGGTGCTGTCGGGACAGGCGCTCGCCGACGCCAAACGCGACGCGACGGAGCTCGCGCTCAAGATACAGGAGGATGCCGGCATCGACATCGTCGGCGACGGCGAACAGTCGCGTCAGCATTTCGTCCACGGCTTTCTGGAGAAAGTCGAGGGCATCGATTTCGAGCACAAGGTCGAAATGGGAATCCGCGCCGACCGCTACAAGGCGATGGTCCCGCAGGTCGTCGGCCCAATCCGCCTGAAAGGCCGCGTGCACGAATTCGAGGCGAAGATCGCCCGCGCGCATACGAAGAAGAAGCTGAAATTTACGCTCCCCGGCCCGATGACGATCGTCGACACGATCTCCGATCACCACTACGGCGACAAGGTGAAGCTCGCCATGGCCTTCGCGGAACTTCTCAATCAGGAAGCGCGTGCGCTCGAAAAAGACGGCGTCGACACGATCCAGTTCGACGAGCCCGCCTTCAACGTCTATATGAAGGAAGTGCGCGAATGGGGGATCGACGCGCTCCACCGCGCGGCGCAAGGCCTTACCTGCACCACCGCCGTGCATATCTGCTACGGCTATGGCATCAAGGCGAACCTCGATTGGAAAGAGACGCTCGGCTCCGAATGGCGCCAGTACGAAGAGACCTTCCCGGCGATTGCGAAAAGCAAGATCAAGCAGGTCTCGATCGAGTGCAAGAATTCCCGCGTCCCGATGCACTTGCTGAAGCTCCTCGACGGCAAGGACATCCTTGTCGGCTGTATCGACGTCGCGAACGACAAGGTCGAGACGCCCGAGGAAATCGTCGCGACGATTTCCGAGGCGATGAAATACGTCGCCAAGGACAAGATCTTCCCCTGCACGAATTGCGGCATGGCGCCGATGCAGCGGGAGATCGCCTACGCAAAATTGCAGGCGCTCGGCGCTGGCGCCGCGCTCGCGCGCAAGAAATTCGGCGGGGCTGCGAAAGCGGCAAAAAAATCCGCCAAGCCTGCGAGGAAGAAAGCAAAGAAAAAGGCGTCAAAGAAAACGAGGAAGAAATCGCGCCGGAGATAAATTATTACTGTCATGCCCGGCCTTGTGCCGGGCATCCACGTCTTAACGGCATATCAGCAAGAAATACGTGGATGGCCGGGACAAGCCCGGCCATGACGCAAATACGATTTCCAAACAAAAAACCCCGCCGCTCGCGCGGCGGGGTTTTCAGTAATCCGACTAACTTAACGTTGCGGGGTCGGCGAACCGCCGCCCTGCTGCTGCCCTCCCTGGCCCGGCTTCGGACTGGCCTGTTGCTGTTGCTGCTGACCGGGCTTCGGCGTGCCCTGTTGCTGCTGGCCTCCCTGCTGTTGCTGGCCACCCTGCTGACCGCTCATCTTGTTTTCCTGAGCCATGGAATACTCCTTCAATGGGGACGAGGCTGGGAATCGGCCTCAATCAATAAAACGAGCTCGCGGCGGTATTGTTCATTTCGTCGAGCAAAAATTTTAAGAAAGTTCCATCGCCTTACGCTGCGAGATTTTTCCTTATTTGCGCGATCATTGCTTCCACCGCTTCGCGCGCCGCGTGCAGCGCACGCGTGTCGCGCGAACGGATCACGACATTCGTGTTCGGTCCAATTTTCTCGTCGAAGAACGGATAGCTCCCGATCATCACGGAAGGATGGGCGCGCGCGATTTCGCCGAGCTCCGTACCGATATCGCCCTCCTTCAGGTCGGCGCGAATCGAAACGGATTCCATCTTCGCGCCAGTTTTCAATCCCGGCGCCGCCGCGTCCAGCATGACCTGCATGATCGAAGGAACGCCCGCCATCACGATCACGTTCTCGATCCGGAAGCCCGGTGCGCCGGAGGCTTTGTTTTCGACCAATTCCGCGCCTTTCGGAATCCGCGCCATGCGCATGCGCGCTTCGTTCATTTCCTGCCCGCGCTCCTTCACACGCGCCGCGATGATTTCGAGCGCGCGGGGGTGATAGTCGATGGAGACGCCGAACGCCTTCGCCACCGCATCCGCGGTAATGTCGTCGTGCGTCGGCCCGATGCCGCCGGTCGTGAAAACGTAAGTGTAGCGTTTCCGCAGCGCGTTCAGTGCGTCGACGATCTCTTTCTCCTCGTCGGGAACGATGCGCACTTCTTTCAGGTCGATGCCGAGATTGGCGAGATATTCGGCGATATAGCCGATGTTCTTGTCCTTGGTCCGCCCCGACAGAATTTCGTCGCCGATCACCAAAATCGCGGCGGTGATGATGTCCTTCGCTTCGGCCATTCCGGCTCTCCTCATTCCGCGTGCACTATAGCGCGAGCGCGCGCACGGCTAAAACTTGGGCAGCCGCGGCATTTTCCGCCCGCTTTTTGGACGCCCAGGAACCGTTTTGGCCGGCACAATCTTGTCGTTAGACTGTGCAAATCACGGGCTGGAGATCGAATGGCAGTTGCGTTCGATGAAATGCGTGCGGCGAACGGCCAGGTGCGTACGGCGTACCTCGTACTGTCCGACTGGCTGAAGCGCGTCCCGCCCGACGTGCTCGATTATCGCCGCCGCGAGGCGGAAACGATCTTCCGCCGCATGGGCATCACCTTCGCGGTCTACGGCGAAACCGACGCCACCGAACGCCTGATCCCCTTCGATATCATCCCGCGCATCCTCACCGCGAAGGAATGGGCCTTTCTCGCCCGCGGACTGACGCAGCGCGTGAAGGCGCTGAATGCGTATATCCACGACGTCTATACCAAGCGCGAGATCCTGCGCGCCGGCAAAGTGCCGGAAGACCTCGTCTATCAAAATCCGGTCTTCCGGCCCGAGATGAACGGAAAGCCCGTCCCGCATAACAGCTATCTGCAGATCGCAGGGATCGATGTCGTGCGCACCGGCGAGGACCAGTTCTATGTGCTGGAGGACAACACGCGCGTCCCCTCCGGCGTTTCCTACATGCTGGAAAACCGCGAGATCATGCTGCGGCTTTTTCCCGAGCTGTTCGCGCGCCATGCGGTGGCGCCCGTCGAGAACTACACCGACGATCTGCTCGCGACGCTCAAGTCCGTCGCGCCGTTGAACGCGCCGGGCGATCCCACCGTCGTCCTGCTCACGCCGGGAATTTTCAACTCCGCCTATTTCGAGCACTCGTTCCTCGCCGACAAGATGGGCGTCGAGCTCGTCGAAGGCCGCGACCTCTTCGTGAAATCGAACGTCGTCTATATGCGCACGACCGAAGGGCCGAAACGCGTCGACGTGATCTACCGCCGCGTCGACGACGATTTCCTCGACCCGCTCTTTTTCCGTCCCGACTCCGTACTCGGCGTACCGGGGCTGATGAGCGCCTATCACGCCGGACAGGTCACGATCGCAAACGCGGTCGGCACCGGCGTCGCCGACGACAAGGCGGTCTACAGCTACATGCCCGAGATCATCAAATTCTATCTCGGCGAGGAGCCCATTCTCTCCAACGTCCCCACCTGGCGCTGCCGCGAGCCTGAGCATCTGAAGGAAGTGCTTGCGCGCCTGCCGGAGCTCGTTGTGAAAGAAGTGCACGGCTCCGGCGGCTACGGCATGCTGGTGGGCCCGGCCGCGGATAAGAAGACGATCGAACTGTTCCGTGCGAAACTCATGCGTGAGCCCGAAGGCTTCATCGCGCAGCCGACGCTTTCGCTCTCCACTTGCCCGACATTCGTCAAAAACGGCGTAGCGCCCCGCCACGTCGACCTCCGTCCCTTCGTGCTGAACGGCCGCGACCGCGTCCGCATCATGCCGGGCGGCCTCACCCGCGTCGCGCTCAACGAAGGCTCGCTCGTCGTCAATTCCAGCCAGGGCGGCGGCACCAAAGACACCTGGGTATTGGATCGCTGATGCTCTCGCGCACCGCCGCAAACCTCTACTGGCTCTCGCGCAGCATGGAGCGCGCCGAATGCCTCGCGCGCATTCTCGACGCCACGAACCGCCTCACCTCGCTCCCGCAAACCGGAGGCGAGATCACGAACGAATGGGAATCCGCAATCGCGACCGCCGCCTGCGCCGACGCGTTCCGGATCAACTACGAACAGGCGAACGAACAGACCGTCACCGAATTCCTGGCTTTCTCGCCCTACAACCCCTCCTCGATCCGCAACTGTCTCGAGACCGCGCGGCAAAACGCCCGCGCCGTCCGCACCGCGCTCACCGTCGAAATGTGGGACGCCATCAACGGCGCCTGGCACGAGCTGAAATCCTTCGAGGGCAAACGCCTCTCGCGCGACGACTTCTCGCGCTTTCTCACCTTCGTGAAGCAGGCTTCGCTCGCCTATGACGGCTCCGCCTACCGGACGATGCTCAGGAACGACGGCTACTGGTTCTCGCGCCTAGGCATTCTGATCGAGCGGGCCGACGCCACCGCCCGCATTCTCGACGTGAAGTATCACGTGCTGCTGCCGAAGAAGGAGCCGGTCGGCGGCCAGGTCGATTATTTTCAATGGGCGTCGATCCTGCGCTCGGTCTCGGCGCTCACCAGCTACTACTGGGTATATAAGGAGAGTGTGAAACCCTGGCTTGTTGCCGACCTTCTCATTCTCAATCACCAGATGCCGCGCTCGCTCGCGAGCTGTTACGAAAATCTCTCGCGCTATCTCGACGATCTCGCGCAGTTCTACGGCCGGCAGGGAAATTCGCAGCGGCTCGCACGCACGATGCTGACAAAGCTTTCGAACACCAGCATGGAGGAAATTTTCCAGAAAGGCCTGCACGAATTCATCCAAAGCTTCATCGCCGAGAACAACGGTCTCGGAAACGCCATCACCGAACAATATCTGACTTGACGATGCGCATTCACGTCATCCACGAGACCGCCTACGAATACGACAGGCCCGCCGCCTCGGCGATCCAGATCCTGCGCCTCACCCCGCGCACCCACGACAGCCAATACATCGTGCGCTGGCGGATTGAACTCAGCCATGACGCCAAACTCGACCCGTTCGAGGACGCCTTCGGCAATCTCGCGCACACGTTTACTGTCGACGGCCCGGTGCAAAAACTCCTGATCCGCGTTGAAGGCGAAGTGGAAACCCAGGACACCGCGGGCGTCATCCGCGGCACCACCGAGCGCTTTCCGCCATCGCTTTTCCTGCGCGAAACGCCGCTCACCAAACCCGACAGCCTGATCGAAAAATTCGCGGAAGACGCGGCGAAGAAACACGGCGGCGATCCGCTTCCGACGATGCACGAACTCACCGCGCGCATTTACAACGATTTCGTGTTCGAAGCGGACGCCAATACACCCGCGATGAGCGCCGCCGACTGCATGGCGCAAAAGCGCGGCGTCTGCCAGGACTATGCGCAGGTGTTCATCGCTTCCGCCCGCCACCTGAAAATCCCGGCGCGCTATGTGAGCGGCTATTTCCACCGCGCTGACGGCATCACGCGGCAGGAAGCGGGCCACGCCTGGGCGGAAGCGTATCTCCCGAAACTCGGCTGGGTCGCCTTCGATCCGGCGAACGGCATTTCCGCGACCGGGGCGCATGTGCGGGTCGCGGTTGCGCTCGATTCTCTGGGCGCGGCACCTGTCCGTGGCCTTCGCTTCGGCGGCGAAGGCGAAAAGCTTTCGGTCGCGGTGCAGGTGGAGCAATCGGAGAGGCAATCGCAGAACTGACGAGCGAAGCTCGTCATGCCTGGCCCTCGGGTCCGGCCTTCGGCCGGCCCAAGGGTAGACTCTTGTGCCGGGCATCCACGCCTTCCTTTTTTTAGAGTCAGAAAAGACGTGGATGGCCGGGACAAGCCCGGCCATGACGGAAAACGGGTATGCCTTGCCCTGCCCGCCGCCGCCCCGTACAACGCCGCTGCGGGGAAGCGAAGAAAATGACCTATTGTTGCGGAATTCTGGTGCGTGACGGGCTGGTGATGATCGGCGATACCCGCACCAATGCCGGTCTCGACAATGTCGCGACCTTTCGCAAACTGCATGTTTTCGAGGAACCCGGAAAATATGTGATGGCGCTCGCGACCGCGGGTAATCTCTCGCTGTCGCAGACAGTGCTCAGCATTCTCAACGAGGGAATGGAGAATTCCGCAACCGGCGAGCGGGAAACGCTCACCAACGCGCCGACGATGTTTCAGGCCGCCCAGCGCATCGGCAAGGCGCTGCGGATGGTGCACGACCTGGACGGCGGTGCACTCGAACAGGCGGACGTGAAATTCGACGTTTCGTTTCTGTTCGGCGGGCAGATCAAAGGCCGCCGGCTGCGCCTCTTTATGATTTATTCGGCAGGAAACTTTATCGAATGCACGATCGATACGCCCTACTTGCAGATCGGCGAGCACAAATACGGCAAGCCGATTTTGGATCGCGCAGTGAAATTCGACACAGACCTTGGCGACGCGATGAAACTCGGCCTGATCTCCATGGATTCGACCATGCGCTCCAACCTCGCCGTCGGCTTGCCGATCGACCTTGCGATCATCCGCCGCGATGCGCTGCAAACCGATCTGCAATATCGCATCGAACCGGGCGAGCCTTATTTCACTGATCTGCGGGAGCGTTGGGGGTCGGCGCTCCGAGCCGCGCACATGGCCATACCGCGCCCGCCCTACACCGGCGGCGCGAGGGCAAAGTAAAAGCAGAACCACAAACTTCGGGAGGAAGAAATGGCTGTCGAAAAAGCGGCGATCGTGACAGGCGCCGGAACCGGGATCGGCCGCGCGTCGGCGCTCGCGCTCGCACGCGCGGGCTATGCGGTCGGCATTGTCGGCCGCCGCAAGGACGCGCTCGAGGAAACCGCCAAGATGGCGAACGGCGCGAAGATGCTCGTGCTCGCAGGCGACGTCGGCAAGCCTGACGAAGTGAAGGCGATCTTCGCGAAGCTCAGGCAGGAATTCGGCCGCCTCGACGTGCTCTTCAACAACGCCGGCATGGGCGCGCCCGCGATCCCGATGGAAGAATTGACCTACGAGCAATGGAGCGCGGTGGTCGCGGTCAATCTCACCGGGCCGTTTCTCTGCACGCAGGAAGCGATCAAGATCATGAAGGATCAAAAGCCGCAGGGCGGCCGCATCATCAACAACGGTTCGATCTCGGCGCACGCCCCTCGCCCGTTCTCGGTCGCTTACACCGCGACCAAGCACGCGATCACGGGGCTCACGAAATGCACGGCGCTCGACGGCCGCGCCTACAACATCGCTTGCGGCCAGATCGATATCGGCAACGCGGCGACGCCCATGACCGAGCGCATGACCAAGGGCGTCCTGCAACCGAACGGCGAAACGAAACCCGAGCCGCGCATGGATGTAGAGCACGTCGCGCAAGCGGTGGTGCAGATGGCCTCGCTGCCGCTCGAGTCGAACGTGCTCTTCATGACGATCATGGCGACGAAGATGCCGTTCGTGGGCAGAGGCTGAAGAATCTCTTTCGTCATGCCCGGCCTTGTGCCGGGCATCCACGCCTTTCTTCGCAGCGGCTGTCTAAGACGCGGATGGCCAGAACAAGCCCGGCCATGACAAGGTGCTTAGCTGCCCTAATAAGGTTGCTCCTTAATGACTACCTAACCGCAGCGAAGCAATTTTAGCTGCGATCAACAATCGCGGATAATCATCGTCGTCTAACTTATAGATGCTGGCGCATGCGATTGGACGAAAGCGATGCGATTGGGCCTGTCCCTCTACGACAATGACCGTGCCAGACGTCGCACTGGGATTCCCGAACGGATGGCAGCAGCGGAAGCCGGAGACGTTGACGCTCAATTGAAGCTCGCCTGGGAATATGCCCGCGGCGATGCAGTTGATGCAGATATCGTGAAGGCGTGGAATCTATTCGATCGTGCCGCAGCGTCAGGGCAGGAAGAAGCGCTTGTGAATCGAGCGCGTTTTTTACAGCTTCGGCAAGTGCCCGAAGGCGTATACGAGTTGCGAAAACTAGCGGCTAACGGAAATTGGAAGGCACAGTTTTGGTTGGCGCAGCACTATGAGCGGTGCGAAGGCCGACTGAACCAATTGAAAGCCGTGATCTGGTACGACCGTTCTTCAAAAAATGGAAATGCGGTCGCAAAGTTTGCCAAGCTCGTACAATTGGTGAGAGTCGCGCCGCCGCAATCAAAAGTTTCCTTTTTGACCAAGGCAATCGTCGAAGGAGTCTCGCTAATCTGCGGCATCACGCGGCAAGGTGAACAACAGGCGGAGCTTTATGAATCTCTGCTGTATCGGCTCCGCAGAGGCTGAACGCCTTCATCGCCCGGCTAAATCACAACCTCAATCTGTACCAATAGCACTATTGACGCATCCGCTCTGTTGACTAGGTTGATCGCAGTAGGCGGCGTTAGACTGTCCGTCGTCCTCGCAAGCCGGAGAGCGCCATGAGCTGCTGCGACGAAAAAACCGCCATTGTCCCCGACACCGACGTTTCCCGCCGCTCGATGCTGAAAGGCGCGGCGCTCGTCACGAGCCTCATTCCCGTCGTCGGCGCGAAACGTGCGAAGGCGGACGACGCAAAGAAAGTGAAGCTCGCCTTCTGCAGCCAGCTCCTCTGCGTCGTGCCTTACGAAATCGCGCGCGCGAGCGGCACGTTCAAAAATCACGGCCTCGATGTCGAACTCGTCTATACCCGCGGCGGCAGTGCCGCGATGAACGCGCTCGTCGGCGGCGCGGTCGATTACGCCGCCACCGCGCTCGACGTCGCGATTCAGGCCTACGCGAAGGGCGCCGAAATCCGCCGCTTTGCCGTCACCGGCCGCCTTCCCCTCTTCGCGCTTGTCACCGCGCCGAAGACCGCCGCCACGATCAAGAGTGTGAAGGACCTGGAAGGCAAGACCGTCGGCGTCTCCGCGCTCGGCAACGCCGACCATGCGCTTCTCCTCTATCTCCTGAAGGAAGCGAAAGCCGACGCCGCGAAGGTTCAGTTCGCGACCCTTGGCGTGAACCTGCTCGAAGCGCTCCGTCAGGGCCAGGTCGACGCCGGTCTCGTGCAGGAGCCGGCGCTCACGCTGCTCGTCGCCGATAAGGCCCGCGTCCTCGTGAACGCAATGGATTCGAAGGATGCCAACAAATATCTCGGCGGCTCCTACGAATTCATGGGTGTCGCCGTGCGCGCGAAAGAGGTCGAGCAGCGCAAGCCCGAAATGGTCGCGCTCGCCAAGGGCCTCGCCGACGGCCTCGCGGTGCTGAGCAAGATGAGCGCATCTGAAATCACCTCTTCGCTCCCGCCCGCGCTCACCACCGGCATGGATACGAAACAGCTCGGCGACATTCTCGTGCGCTATCGCGAGTCGCTCTATCCGAAATCGGTGAAGATCGACCTCGAAGCTTCGAAGCGCGTCGAGAACACGCTCCTCGTCGGCGGCCTCCTGAAAAACCAGATCGACCTCAAGGGTCTCTTCGACACCACGATCGTGCCGAGCTGATGCGTCTCCGCGATATTTCCATTTCCTATGGCGGCGGCGAACCCGTGCTCGAAGGCGCGAGCCTTGAGGTGCCCGCCGGAAAATTCGTGAGCCTCGTCGGCCCCTCCGGCTCCGGCAAGTCGAGCCTGTTGCGCGCGGCGATCGGCCTGCAGAAGCCGCTTGCCGGAAATGTCGAGATCGAATTCGGCCGCGCCGAAGTCGGCATCCTGTTTCAGGACGACGCGCTCCTTCCCTGGAAAACCGCGCGCGAGAACGTCGCGCTTGGCCTTACTTTCCACGGCGTGAAGCGCGAACAGGCGTTGCGCGAGGCCGACGCGGCGCTTGCGAAAATGGGCCTGCAAGGTTTCGAGAACCGCTATCCTCGTCATATCAGCGGCGGGCAGAGAAAACGCGTCGCGATCGCGCAGGTCTTGGCACTGAAACCGAAGCTCCTGTTCATGGACGAGCCCTTCGCCTCGCTCGATGCGATCGTGCGCGCCCGCGTCGTGCAGGACGTGGTGCAGCTCGTCGAGCGCGAGGGCATTAGCGTTCTTCTCGTCACCCACGATCTTGGCGAGGCGATCTCGCTCTCCGACACGATCTATCTCCTCTCGCAAGGCCCGCGCGCGCACATTATCCAGAAATACGACGTGCCGATCCCGCGGCCGCGGAGCCTCATCAGCGCGCGTGCGCACCCGGCCTACGGCCCGCTCTACCAGAAGCTCTGGAGCGATCTTTCGCTCGAAGTCACCGGCAAAGTGGCGGAGGCGGCGGAATGATCCTCGATCCGAAACGCGCCTGGATCCGCCAGTGGCTGACGCTCGTCGCCGTGCTTCTCGTGTGGGAAGCGGCGGGCCGGGCCGGCATGCTGAACCCTTTGTTCGCGCCGAGCCCGAGCCAGATCATCGGCGCGCTCGTGGAGCTGTTCACGAGCGGCAGCATCTGGACGCATTTGGAGGCAACCTTCGGCGCCGCGCTCGGCGGACTCGCGCTCGGCATTCTGGTCGGCGTCGTGCTCGGCGTGATCGCGGCGCTCATTCCCTATATCGCCGAGCTGTTGCAGCCGGTGATGACGCTGTTGAACGCCATCCCCCGCGTCGTGCTCGCGCCCTTGTTCGCGATCTGGTTCGGTATCGGCATTTCGTCGAAAGTGGCGCTCGCCTTCATTCTCGTCGCGGTGCTGATCTTCTTCACGGTCTATACCGGCATCCTTCACGTCGACAAACGGCTGGTCGAGCGCATCACAACGCTCGGCGGCGGACGCTGGGCGCTGATCCGTTACGTCTATCTTCCTTCGGTCGCGTCCTGGGTCTTGAGCAACATGAAGGTCGCGGTCGGCTTTGCCTTCACCGGCGCTGTCGTCGGCGAATTCGTCGCCGCGAGCCGGGGCCTCGGCTATCTCCTTTCGTTTGCGCAGAGCACCTACAATTCGGCGCTCATGCTCGCGCTTGTCATGCTCATCATGGCGGTTGTGTTGGTGATCTTTTATTTGAGCGGGCGGCTGGAGAAGCGCCTGATGCGATGGAATTAGCGATGGACGCTTGCGAAGGCGCCTGTTGCGGCAACAAACCCCGGCGCACGGTGAGCGACCTCTTCGACCGCGGCTATAAACGCAACCGCCTTCCGCCTTTCGCCATTGAGGGCGCCGCGCTTCACGGCGAGAACGATCTCTCCGCGCGTTTCAGCCTCGGTCTTAAGAACGGCATGATCGAGAGTGTCCGCTTTCACGCGAGCACCTGCATCACGCTGATTGCCTATTGCGAACTGCTTACCGAGCTCGCGGCAGGAAAATACCTGCGCGACGCCGTGCGAATTTCCGAAGAGGAGCTGGCCGCCGTCCTCTCCGATGTTCCCGCCATGAAGCGAGATCGCGCTCCGCTCGCGCTCAATGCCTTTCGCGCGGCGCTGGCCGCCGCATCCCGTTTTGAAACTGGAGAAGCTGCATGAAAGTCGTTTATATTTTCGCCACGTCCCGTCACACCGTCTCTTACGTGCTCGGCAAAATGATCTTGCCGCAGCTCGAGGAGAACCGGCACGGCGTCGATGTCGTCGGCATGTTCTTCTTCGAGGACAACAACTACGTGCTGATGAAGGGCAACCCCACCGGCGAGCGGCTGCACAAGGTCGCGAAGAAGACCGGGATGCTGCTCATGGGCTGCGACCAGTGCTGCTACGAGCGCGACATAGCGGACAAGCTTCTCGACGGCGTGCCGATCGGCTGTTTCCCCGATCTCTACAAGGCGCTCTCCGGCAACATGCCGGATCAGGTGATTACGCTCTGAGGATTTGCGCTACTGAATTAGTTGTCGTCATGGCCGGGCTTGTCGCCCAAGTCGGGTTTACCCGACTTGGGCTCTTTTAAATTTAGCGAACTCGGGCAAGCCCGAGTTCGCGTGCCATCCACGCCTTTGCAGCCTGTCAGCAGGTAAGGCGTGGATGCCCGGCACAAGGCCGGGCATGACGAGCGTCAAGCTCAATGCAAATAAAACACCCCGTTCACCGCCCGGAAATCCGACGGCTTGATCAGTTTCGCGTGCGCGACCGTGACCGAATGGAGCGGCCCTTCGAGTTCCCGCTGCCAGAAGGCGAGGAATTTCGACAGCACCGGAAATTTCGGGAACAGGTCGTAGTCCTGCCAGATATAGGTCTGAAGGAATCGCGGGTGATCGGGCAGACGGTAAAGGATTTTTGCAGTCGTCAGCCCATAGCCTTCAATCTGCTTGCGGAAGTCACGCGATACAGGAGTGTTCATGGAGCCCCCAGCTTCGACGAATCTTCACGTTTCATAGTGTGCACCCAAGCCGTCACCGCAAGCTTAAATGTTAGGTTTTCTGTTTAGTTCCAAGGTGTTAGCAGCTATGGCTCGAAACTGCTGATAGACTTCGCGTCAAACCTTTGACGCGTTTACCATCTTATTGAAAATACAAATATTTTTCGCGCACAGCGTACCTTGTCACTCTGAACGAATGAGTGCTAAAAAATTTTTATGAGCCCCTTGAGAGGGCCCGGGCAGAGACTATCTGCCCGCCAGGTGACGCGAAGTCCTCGCGCACCTGTCCACAACTGCAAACCTGAAGTTTGGAGGATCTCCGATGAAATTTCGGCCGTTACACGACCGCGTGGTCGTCCGCCGCATCGTCGCGGACGAGAAGACCGCGGGCGGTATCATCATTCCCGACACCGCGAAAGAAAAGCCGCAAGAGGGCGAAGTGATCGCTGTCGGCCCCGGCGGTCGAGATGAGTCCGGGAAGCTCATCCCAATCGACGTCAAGGTCGGCGACCGCGTCCTGTTCGGCAAGTGGTCGGGCACGGAAGTCAAGATTGACGGTGAAGAACTCCTCATCATGAAGGAGTCCGACATCATGGGCGTCGTCGAGGGTTCGGCGAAGACCCGGAAGGCTGCTTAATCCAACAATTTATTGCACGGAGTAGCAACAATGGCTGCCAAGGAAGTCAAATTCTCCGTCGAGGCGCGCGACAAGATGTTGCGCGGCGTCGACATCCTGGCGAACGCCGTCAAGGTGACGCTCGGTCCGAAGGGCCGCAACGTCGTCCTCGACAAGTCGTTCGGCGCGCCGCGTGTCACCAAGGACGGTGTCACGGTCGCGAAGGAAATCGAGCTCGACGACAAGTTCGAGAACATGGGCGCGCAGATGGTGCGCGAGGTTGCCTCCAAGACCTCGGACACCGCGGGTGACGGCACGACGACCGCCACCGTTCTCGCCCAGGCGATCGTCCGCGAAGGCGCGAAGTCCGTCGCGGCCGGCATGAACCCGATGGATCTGAAGCGCGGCATCGACCTCGCGGTCGAAGCAGTCGTGGAAGACCTCAAGAAGAACTCGAAGAAAGTGACGTCGAACGAGGAGATCGCGCAGGTCGGCACGATTTCGGCGAACGGCGACACCGAAATCGGCAAGTTCCTCGCGGAGGCGATGAAGAAGGTCGGCAACGAGGGCGTCATCACGGTCGAGGAAGCGAAATCGCTCGAGACCGAGCTCGACGTCGTCGAAGGCATGCAGTTCGACCGCGGTTACATCTCGCCTTACTTCATCACCAACGCCGACAAGATGCGGGTCGAGTTCGAGGACCCGTACATCCTCATCAACGAGAAGAAGCTCTCGGGCCTGCAGGAGCTCCTGCCGCTGCTCGAGTCGGTCGTTCAGACCGGCAAGCCGCTTCTGATCATTGCCGAGGACGTCGAGGGCGAGGCGCTCGCAACGCTCGTCGTGAACAAGCTCCGCGGCGGCCTCAAGGTCGCGGCGGTGAAGGCCCCCGGCTTCGGCGATCGCCGCAAGGCCATGCTGCAGGACATCGCGGTCCTGACCGGCGGCCAGGCGATCTCGGAAGATCTCGGCATCAAGCTTGAGAACGTCACGCTCAACATGCTCGGCCGCGCCAAGAAGGTCACGATCGACAAGGAAAACACCACGATCGTGAACGGCGCCGGCAAGAAGGCCGACATCGAGGCGCGCGTCGCCCAAATCAAGCAGCAGATCGAGGAGACCACCTCCGACTACGACCGCGAGAAGCTGCAGGAGCGTCTCGCGAAGCTCGCGGGCGGCGTCGCGGTGATCCGCGTCGGCGGCGCGACCGAGGTCGAGGTGAAAGAGCGCAAGGACCGCGTGGATGACGCCATGCACGCAACCCGTGCGGCCGTCGAGGAAGGCATCCTTCCGGGCGGCGGCGTCGCCCTCCTCCGCGCGACCGAAGCCCTGAAGCGCGTCCGCACCGAGAACGACGACCAGAAGACCGGCGTCGATATCGTGCGCAAGGCGCTGCAGGCGCCGATCCGCCAGATTGCCAACAACGCGGGCGATGACGGCTCGATCGTCGTGGGCAAGATCCTCGAGAAGGATCAGTACTCCTACGGCTACGACGCGCAGAAGGGCGAGTATGGCAACATGCTCCAGAAGGGCGTGATCGACCCGACCAAGGTCGTGCGCTCGGCCCTGCAGGGCGCGGCGTCCGTCGCGGCGCTCCTCATCACCACCGAAGCGATGGTGGCGGAGCTGCCGAAGAAGAAAGAAGCGCCGGCGATGCCGGGCGGCGGCATGGGCGGGATGGATTTCTAAGTCCGTCCGTTCAGGCAAGAAACGCAAGAGGCCGCTTTCGGGCGGCCTCTTTTTTGCGCTCAACCATCCACCCGTCATTGCCGGGCTTGACCCGGCAATCCATGATGCAGAGATGTCTGGGTGCTGGCTCTATATTTTGGCAAGCAAGCCGCGTGGTACGCTTTATGTTGGCGTGACGAATAATCTTGTGCGGCGGATTTACGAACATCAGAACGAGCTCGTCGAAGGATTTACAAAACAATACGCGGTAAAAATGCTCGTTTATTATGAGCGCCACGACAGTGCGCGTACTGCCATCCAGCGAGAGAAAAATATCAAGCACTGGTCGCGGCAATGGAAGATCGAATTGATCGAAGGCATGAATCCTGTCTGGCGCGATTTAACGAACGACATTGTTCGTTGAGAGTCGTCATAGATTGCCGGGTCAAGCCCGGCAATGACGATACGAAAGGCTCGTTATGGAAAAAGAAACTCCGGCACCGCTGCCGGGATTTTATTTGGAATCAGTCCTGCCTTCCCCCCGCATCTCCGACGGCGTCATGCCGAAGCGGCGGCGAAAGGCGCGGTTGAAGGTGGAGAGATCCGCGAAGCCCGCGCCGAAGGCGATCGCGGCGATCGGCCGGTCCGAAAAGTGCGGGTCGGCGAGCATGCGCCGTGCATGGGCGAGCCGGCAGCCGAGCAGAAATTCCGAAAAGGTCTCGCCTTCCGCATCGAACAGCATCTGCACATAGCGCGCGCTCACGCCGTTGCGCATGGCGACCGTTTCGAGCGAAAGCGCGGGCGACGAAAAGCTCGCGGCGATGTCCGCCTTGATCGCGGCGAGCCGCGCGGCGCGCACGCCGTTCAATTGCATTCCGGCCTCGCGCGCGCCGAGCGCAAGCGCGGCAAGCTCGACGATATGGTTCGCCGCGAGTTTCTGTTCCGCGGCACCGAGCGTCTCGTTCTGCATCAGCGTCTCGGTATAGTTGAGGAGCAGTCCGATCGCCGCGCCGCGCACGGCTTTCCGCCCTACTTTGTCTTCCGCGTCCGGCACATGCGTCATCAGCGTCGCGCGCGGGATGCGGATGCCGAGGAAGCGGCTGGGCGAAGGACGCATGAAAGTGCCGGCGTCGCCGCACGACATCAGGATTCCGTCGCCTGCGCCAAGCGTGCTCTCGTGCCCGCATTGCGTGACCGCGCTCGTTCCGGAGATGTTGATCGCAAGGCCGAAGTCGTCGTTGCCGTCGGCCATCAAAGCGCTGGTGCGCCGGTCGCGCGCGCCGCCGATCGTGCCGGCCACGAGCTTGATGCCCGGCAACGCGCGCAGCCGGAGATCGGCCTCGAACGGACGATCGCGCAACGGCTCGATGTCGAGCCGTATTACGGTTTGCCCGTACACCTCGCGCCAGATCGCGATGCGGTCCTTCTCCGCGAGTTCGCGCGACGAAAACCGCCGGCACGAAGACGCCGCCTGCCCTGCTTCCACGGAATGCAGCCCCCCGGCCAAAGTGTCGCGTGGCAAAAATACAACCGCGGCATCGAAACGTAAATCAGTTCGTCTAATGCATAGCCGAGTTCGCCTGGTTCCGAGCGGCACCCGATTCACGGCGCTAGTTTTTTCACGACTCAAGAATTCGAGGAACCGGGAATGAAAAAGTATTTCCTTACCGCGGCGCTCGTTGCTGCTACGGCGGCATTTTCAGCTGAAGCCTTTGCCGCGGACATGCCGGTGAAGGCGGCGGCGCCCGCCGCTGCCTACGATCCATGGACCGGCTGCTATCTCGGCGGCAATGCCGGCTGGGCCCGCTTCAACGTCGATACCACTTTTCCGGGCGTCGCCGATTTTGGTTCGAGCAGCGGAGACGGCTGGAGCTACGGCGGTCAGGCGGGTTGCGACGTGCGTCTGCAGAATTGGGTCGCCGGTGTCAGAGGAATGTGGGACGGGACCGACGCGTCGTCGGACAAGGCATTGGGACTTCCCAACATCGGCAACTTCGGGGACGAGAGGCAGAGTACGAGGCTGAAATGGTTCAGCACGCTCGACGCCCGGATCGGAGTTCTCGTCAGCCCGACGCTTATGATTTATGGCGTGGGCGGATGGGCTTGGTCGAACCTCCATACCTCATTCCTCTCCCCCGGCAGCGGCGGCGATAAATGGCGGGCGGATGAAACCTGGCCCGGATACAATCTGGGTGTTGGCGGCTCGTGGATGTTGGCGCCCAATTGGGAACTGTGGGTCGAATACGATCACCTGCAATTTGGAAACCGTGCAATTATCGCACAAGGCGTCGGCACACAGGTTGGGGTGCCCGAGCTGATCACCCAAAAACCCCGTGTCGATGCTGTGCTTGTCGGTCTGAATTACCGGTTCAGCTTTACGCACTAAGCGCCACGAAACGGCGCGGAAGAATCGCCAACGCAATGTAAACAAAAAGCCCGGAGAGTTTCTCCGGGCTTCTCTTCGCAAAAACCTCTAGCTCACCAGCAGGGTGCGCACCAGCAGCGGCCGTAGCGGCAAACGCGGTGATATCCCGGCCCGCACCAGCGGCCCCAGCCGCGGCAAGCGGCGTTTTCGATCGGCGTCATGTTCAGATTGCTTTTGGCATGTCCGATATACGGCAGCGTCGAAGCATTCGCCGGAGCGAGAGCGCCCAATGCGAGCACGGCGCCGGCGATCAGAATGAATAAAGATTTACGCATTCGTCTCCTCCTCTCTGAACCGAAAAGCGCGAAAAGTTTTGTACCGAATCGCGTGAAGAGCAAGCGACAAAGCGCCGCTGGCTTTCATCAGGACGATATGAAGATGCGCTATCGTCCCTTGCCCATGCGATGCAATTTCAGCACCGCATAGATATCGCGGTTCACAGGCGTAGGAACGCCGAGCGCGCGCCCGAGTTCCACGACTTTTCCTTGCAGCCAGTCGGTCTCGAGCCGGTTGCCGCGCTCGAGGTCCTCGGCCATCGAGGCCTTGCCGCCCGCGGGCGCAGCTTTGGCGAAACTGATCGCTTTATCGGCATAACCTTTGATCGGTATTCCCTTCTTCACGCCGACCGCCTCCACTTCGCGCATGAGCGACTCCAGCACCGCGAGCGTGTCTGGGTCCTCGCGGATCTCGCCGAGCGTCGCACGCAAGCCCGCGGTCGCGCCCGACATGCCGACGAGAAAAACGAATTTTTCCCACAAGTCCTTTTCGATTTCGCGCGAATATTTCGCTTCGAACTTCGCGCCCTGCATCTCGTCCACCAGCGATTTCAGCCTTGCATCGTCGCGCCCGTCCATGAAGCCGCAGATGAAGTTCGGCTTCAGCGCCTTATGCAAAATCAGGCCCGGCTCGGCGATCACCGCGGAAATCCGCGTCGGGCAAGCCACGACCACGTCATCGCCGAGAATGGGCGCGAGCCGTTCCGGGCTGTCGATTCCGTTCAGCATGGAAAGAACGCGCGTGTTTTTCCCCACGAGCGGCTTCGCCGCCACGCCGGACTTTTCGACGTCCCACAGCTTCACCGCGAAGAAAACGAGATCGACTTCGCCGATCGTTTTCGGGTCGTCGGTGACGTTCGGCTTCGGAAGATGCAGATCGCCTAGCTCGCTCTTGATCCTGAGGCCGTTCGCCTTGATCGCCGCGAGGTTCGCACCGCGTGCGATGAAATGCACCTCGTGTCCCGCCTCCGCGAGCCTGCCGCCGAAATAACCCCCAAGGGCGCCCGCCGCCATCACCGCCACGCGCATTGTTGTCTCCTGTTTTCGGGTGCGCTCGTGTCGCCGAATCTCGGCTGCCCGTCAATTCAGGGCAGCACAAGGCAGCTATGCGTGAACAAGCGCAAAACTATTCGCTCGTTATCGCGGCTTTCGCCGCCCGGCGGGACGACAACCCCAATCGTCATTACCGGGCCGCAGCGTCCCGCGAGCGAATGCGAGCGGGTGACGCTGCGGCCCGGTGATGACGGGAAACTGAGACAATGCCCCGGTGAATTCCGTGCTTGACAGCCGAAAATCATAGGACTATATTCTCCATTGTCCCGCGCCACGAGGGGCATGTCTGCAGACGTGCTTGCATGTGGCGCGGGACCGGCGCCTGCTGGCGAGGCTCGTAACCTTGTCACCGGGACGGCACGGGGCACCGCCTCCGGCAACTACGTGCCGGCGCGAGGAGCTCGCTGACGGAGAGGCTCACGCCTCACGAAAAGCGCGGCCCGGGCCGAGAAATCGCCGAACTGGAGCGCTGCGAAGCGCGCCTCTCGCAAGAGAGGCAATGATGGAAGACCCGTGCGCCCAGCGGCGCTCCGGTCCCTCGCTTTGCGAAGCGGGGAAAAAGCAATGCTCCGGACGGGAGAAATCCCGGGCGCGGAGTTAAAGGCGTTTGACTCTCCACACAATGACAAACAGCTAAACCCAGCCTAAATAATCTTCCCATGCCTCCCCTCTTCACCATCGGTTACGAACAAGCCTCGCTCCACGACGTCATCGCCGCGCTGAAGGCCGCGAAAGTGAAGCTCCTGATCGACACCCGCGCCGTCGCGGCCTCCCGCCGCGCCGGCTTCTCCAAGAAAATGCTGTCGGCGACTCTGGATGAGGCCGGCATCGCCTACATTCATTTCCAGAAGCTTGGCACCCCCGCCGAGGGCCGCATGGCGGCGCGGGCCGGCGACATCCGGAAGCTCTGGAAATCTACAACAAACATCTCCGCACCAAGGACGCGAAAACCGCGCTCGACGATCTGGAGGCGATCCTGAAAAAAGGCGGCCGCACTTGTCTCCTGTGCTATGAACGCGACGCGGATGTTTGTCACCGCAGCAAGATCGCCGAGATCATGCAAAAGCGTACCGGACAGAAGATCGAGAACCTCTACGCAGTGCCGGTATGAAAAGCGGAAAAATCTACGCAGGCATAGGCGGCTGGACCTTCGAGCCCTGGCGGGGCGTGTTTTATCCGAAAGGATTGCCGCACGCGAAGGAGCTTTCCTACGCCGCCACGAAACTCACCTCGATCGAAGTGAACGGTACGTTTTACGGCACGCAAAAACCCGCTGTGTTCCGCAAATGGGCAAGCGAAGTGCCGGAAGGATTTGTCTTCGCGCTGAAAGGCGTGCGCTACGTCACCAACCGGCGCGTGCTCGCGGAAGCCGGCGATTCGCTGAAGCGCTTCCTCGACTCCGGCATCACCGAGCTCGGCTCGCGCCTCGGCCCCCTGCTCTGGCAGTTTCAGCCGGCGAAAAAATTGGACGAAGCCGATTTCGGAAAATTCTTGGAGCTTTTGCCGCAAAAATTCGACGGAAAGAAACTTCGTCACGTCGTCGAGGTGCGCAACGACAGCTTTTGCACGCCCGCCTTCGTCCGGCTGCTGCGCGAGTTTAACATCGCCGTCGTCTACACCGACCACGTCATCTATCCGAGCATCGCCGACATCAGCTCGGATTTCGTCTACGCCCGGCTGCAAAAGGGAAAGGACAAGATCAAGACCGGCTATCCGCCGAAGGAAATCGAGGCCTGGGCGAAGCGCGCAGAATTATGGGCGGCGGGAAAAGAGCCTGCCGATCTGCCGCGCGTGGAGAAAACGAAGGCCAAGCCCGCGCCGCGCGACGTCTTCCTGTATTTCATCCACGAGGGAAAAGTCCGCGCGCCCGCCGCGGCGATGACGCTGATCGAGGCGCTGAAATAGACCCGTCATTCCGGGCGCAGCGCAGCACGAAGTGATGCGCTGCTGACGCGGAATCCAGACACATACGCGTGCGTCTCTGGATTCCGGGTTCGCGAGCTTCGCTCGCGCCCCGGAATGACGAGAATCAATCCAGTGTCCTTCTGAATCGCGTCACCGCAATCCCCATCGCGATCAGCATGAGCAGCACCAGCATCGCGGTGTCGAACTGCAAATCCGCGAGCGTCGAGCCTTTCAGCATCACCGCCCGCACGATCCGGATGAAATGCGTGAGCGGAAAAATCTCGCCGAGATACTGCGCCCATAGCGGCATGCCGGCATAGGGAAACAGGAAGCCCGACAGCAGCATGCTCGGCAGGAACGACATCATCGACATCTGCACGGCCTGCAGCTGGTTTTCCGCGAGCGTCGAAAAGGTGAAGCCGAGCGACAAATTCGTCGCGATAAAGAGCGTGGTGAGCACGGCGAGCAAAAAGAAATTGCCGACGATCGGCACATGGAACATCAGCACGCCCGCGCCGACGATCAGCGCCGCCTGCATGATCCCGATTCCCACATAGGGCGTGATCTTGCCGAGCATGATCTCCAAAGGCGTGATCGGCATGGACAAGAGGCTCTCCATTGTCCCGCGCTCGGATTCGCGCGTCACCGAAAGCGACGTGAAGATCAGCATCGTCATCGTGAGAATGGTGCCGAGCAGGCCGGGCACGATATTGAGCTCGGTCTTGCCGGCCGGGTTGTAGCGCGCATGCGTCCTCACCTCGAAAGCGGGCGTACCGGCGTCGGGAATGCCGAGGTCGTGCACGAGCGCCGTCTGCACGATGCCGGAAAGCGCCGCAAGCGCCGAGCCCGCCGCGACCGGGTCGGTCGCGTCGGCCGCGACAAGCAACGCCGGCTTGTCGCCGCGCCGCACCCCGCGCTCGAAATTCGCAGGGATTTCCACGCCGAACAGCACCTTGCCGGACGCCAAGAGATGATCGAATTCGTAAGGCGTCTTCGCCTGATATTTGATCGCGAAGTATTTGGTGTTCTTGAGCGCGGCGATGATCGAGCGGCCGACATCCGAATTTTCCTGCAGGAGCACGGCCGTCGGCAGATCGCGCGGCGTCGTATTGATCGCGTAGCCGAACATGATGAGCTGCATCAGCGGAATCGAGATCATGGTCGCGAGCGTGATCCGGTCACGGCGAAGCTGCAGCACCTCCTTCAGCATCATCGCGAAGACTTTGCGCAGGAATCCGTCGGCGCGGAAAATTTCCGACAATCGCATCATTGGAAATTGTCCTTTGACCGCTTCATGAGATCGATGAACACGTCTTCAAGCGAAGGCTCCGATTTCTCCCACTTGTATTTCTTGTCGGAGCGGAACGGCTTGATCGACGATTCGAGCTCCTTCGCGTCGCGGCCGGAAACGTGCAGGCTGTTCCCGAACGGCGCCACCATGTCGATGCCCTGGGTGTGCTCGAGCTTCGTCTGCAAGGGGAAAAGATCGTCGCCGCTCACATTGTAGGTCGTAAGCCCCGAATGCGAGACGACTTCCTCCACCGTGCCGCGCGCAAGAATTTCGCCGAAAGCGATATACGCGATCTCGTGGCAGCGCTCGGCCTCGTCCATGTAATGGGTCGAGACCAGCACGGTGAGCCCTTCCGCGGCGAGCGAATGGATTTCGCTCCAGAATTCGCGCCGCGCCTTCGGGTCGACGCCAGCCGTCGGCTCGTCGAGCAGAAGGAGCTGCGGATCGGGCAGCGTGCAGGCACCGAGCGAGAGCCGCTGCTTCCAGCCGCCGGAAAGCGCTCCCGCGATCTGCTCCTCGCGCCCCCTGAGGCCGATTCTTTCGATCGTCTCGCGGGCGGCGTTCGCCGGATTTTGAACCCCATAGATACGCGCGATGAATTCCAGGTTCTCGCGCACCGACAAATCTTCGTAGAGGCTGAAGCGCTGCGTCATGTAGCCGACGCGGCGCTTGATCTTGTCGGACTCGGTGATGATGTCGAAGCCGAGGCAAGTGCCGTGTCCGGAATCGGGTGTGAGCAGCCCGCACAGCATCCGGATCGTTGTCGTCTTCCCGGAGCCGTTCGGCCCGAGGAAGCCGTAGATCATTCCGCGCTTCACTTGCATCGAGAGATCTCGCACGACCGTGCGGCCGTTGAAGGACTTCGTCAGCCCTTCGACGTCGATCACGATGTCCGGTCCGTTTTGCATCTTACTTCGCCGCCTGGGCGGTCGGTTTGGGAAGAAGCGTGACGCTCACCGGCTGTCCGACGCGCAGCGCATCGGGCTTTTCAGGACGCGCCTCGATCAGGAATACGAGCTTCGTGCGCTCGTCCTGGCTGTAGATCACCGGGGGCGTATATTCGGAGCTGCCTGAAATGAAGCTTACTTTCGCTTTCAGATCCGGCGCGCAGCCGTCGCAGCTCACGAGCACTTCGTCGCCATAGGCGATTTGCGCCAGCGACGTCTCGGGAACATAGAAACGCACTTTGATGTTGCTAGGCGGGAGTAGCGAGATCACCGGCCGCCCCGCCGGCACGAGTTCGCCGGGGCGGTAGTACACCTGCTGCACCGTCCCGCTCACGGGGCTCACGAGTTTCCGCCGTGCAAGCCGCGTCTGCATCTGCCGAACCAAAGCTTCGGCCTGCCGCTGCGTCGCCTGCGCCTGGTCGAAGGTCGCTTGCGTCCCGGTCTTGTTTTTCAGAAGCGTTTCGGCACGCATCAACGCCTGGTTCGCGTTCGCGAGCGCGGCTTCGGCCGAGTGGAGATCGGCCTGTTGCAGGTCTTCATCGACAGTGAAGACCGGTTGGCCTTTTTCGACTTTGTCGCCTTCGCGCACCGAAAGCGTTTCGACGCGTCCCTGCTCGTCAGGCCCGACGAAGACGAACTCCGCCTCGATCCAGCCCTGCACCGTAAGGTCGCCGTTCCGCCCGCAGGCAGCGAGAAGGAGCAGGGCTGCGATTATCCCCAGGCCCGAAACATAACGCGTGATGCTCATGACGCCCTGCCCTCGCCGAAAAGGATATTCATTTGCGCTTGCAACAGTTCACGAACATTCAAGGGCTCGAAGCGATCGAACAGCCCCGTCCAGATGATCGCGGTGATCCCGGGAGCTGCGATCAGCTGCGGATAGCGCACGAGCGCCTTGTGCGAGATTTCTCCGGTATCGAGCGCGCGCTGCAGGCGTTTTCTCGCGGCGTTGAAAACGCGCGAGAGCACTTCGCGATAATAAAATTCCGCGAGCTTCGGAAAACGCGGTCCCTCCGTCATCATCAAGCGAATGATGTCTTTGCGCCGTGTGCCGAAAACCTCGCGCACAAAAAGCTCGACCACTTGGTTCGCGAGTGTCCTGAGCGGAATATCCGCGTTGAACGCATGCTCCACCGTGCCGACGAACGGGCCCATCAGCGAGCGGACGATTTCCTGAAAGAGCGCTTCCTTGTCGCGGAAGTGAAGATAAATCGTCCCCTTCGCGACACCTGCGCGCTTCGCCACGTCGTCAAGCCGCGCCGCCGCGAAGCCGCGTGCGGAAAACTCGTCGAGCGCGGCCGCAAGGATCGCCTCGCGGCGCGCGGCGCTTTTCTCTTCGCGGTTCGGCAGGCGTTTTTCAGTTTTGAGCGAGCGTTTCGCAGCGGGTTTCATGCACGCTCTCATTATGACTGACTGGTCAGTCATAATACAGCAGGCCAAGGCAGAAGTCGACCGCCCTCCGCGTTTCACGCTAAACTATTGATATTAAATGGATATACGGCTAATTATTCTGCCGGCTGCATCCGCGCGTTTCTGTGCTCGACGCGCGAAGCGAGCAGCGCCACCAAAACCGTGCAGGCCGCGAACACGGCCGCGCAGGCGGTCGTCGCACCGAGTACGAGCGTGAAGCCGCCCTTCCCGTACAAGGCCGCGATCATTGAAACCGCAAGGCCGCTCGAGATGAAGGTGAGAAAGAAACGGACCGCGTAAATCCTCCCGCGCCAGGCATCCGCCGTGTAGCGCGCGATCACAAGATCGCCGACCGTAATCTGCCCGTAGATTGCCGCGATCGAGAGCGCGAGCGCAAGGAGCAGCGCATATCCTCCCGTCATACTGGTGAGAGCAACGCCCACGCCTTGCATGATCCCGATGACGGCGAACAAAACATGCGGCCGGAAGCGCTGCACGAGCTGCCCTACCGTGAGCTGCGCGACGCCGCCAAGCAGCAGAATTGCCGTCGCAATCGAGCCGATCCAGGCAAGCGGGATATCGCCGCGGATTCCTTCGTCAACGATCTTTGGAATGGAGATCGTCATCGTGTTGAAGACAAGCCCGCCCGAGAACGAAAGCAGCGCATAGACGCCGAAGAAAATCGCCGCCATGGTGAAGGTCATTTTTACCTCGGCAGTGCGCTTGCGCTCGGCGGGTTTTTCCTTTTCGTCGCTTGTCAGCGCAAGATACGCGACACCGAGCGCCGCACAAACGATCGCCGGCAAGATAAATGCCGCACGCCAGCCAAGAAATGAAGCGACGATGCCGGTGATGCCCGGCGCGAGGGCAACGCCGAGATTTCCGAACACGCCATTCGTCGCGATATCGCGTCCGCGATTTTTGGAATTGGCGAGCAGTACCGTTACGCCAAGCGGATGATAGATCGCCGCGAATACTCCGAGCACAAACAACGCGACCGCAAGCACAATCAAATTCGGCGACATCCCCGCGACCGCGAGCGAGGCCGCGCTGCCGAAAAAGAAAATTGCGATCATGTTCCGCCGGCTCCAGTGATCGCCGATCCATCCCGCCGGCAGCGAGAACAAGCCGAACGCGACGAAGCACGCTGTCGAAAGCACGATCAGCTCGGCATAGGAGCGGCCAAACTCGGACTGCATGCCGATCACCACCGTCGGGAAAATCAACAGGACATAATGGTCGACGAAGTGCGCGACATTGATGAAACCGAGTTTGCGCTGCATCTCGTTCATCGGCCTTGTCCTTGCTTCGCTGAAATAAGGGCGTCCTAGTTACGCTACGAGCACCCTGCGCTCAAGTAGGCGGCAACCGCGCATACAATCAGGAATTGTTGTACGCATTGCGGTAACAATTCCTAATCCGTGGCACGCCGCTCAAACATCCCGGCAGAATGAACCATCGCGCAAGCGGTAAGACGCGCGATATCGGGGCTGTTTCTCAACGGGTTGCGTAATGGAACATCGCAAGGCCACGCGCTTGGCCGGAGCGATGGCGCGGTTCGCCATCGCCATGCTTCCATTTGTCTCGCATGCCGGCGAATTGACGAGTCCGGTCGCAAATCGGGCTTTTCTTTGCGGCGGTGCGGACCTCGCGCAGCATTCCGACTTTTTCTGGACGGGAATTACCTCGATTCCCTTCGGCAATCTCGGCGACGACGGCGTTCGCATACGCGCGATGGGCGGGATGGGCAGATACGAGTATCGCACCTCGGCGACAACGAGCGGCAAGAACAAGGGCACGATCACGAGCGGCGAACTTCTTTTCGGAAACCGCATGTCGTTCGGCTCGGCCGTGCTCACGGGCTATGTCGGCCTCGATGCGAAGAATTACGATCTTCGCGATCCCGATCCGCAAAATCCAGAATCTGGAAGCCGCGCCGGGATCAAGGCGGCGTTCGAGTTCTATATGAGAACCGCGCCCGACTGGTTCGTCACCGGTTATGGCAATATCTCGAGCGTATTCCAGAACTACACTCTGCGGGGCGCAATCAATCACGAGTTCGCACCGGGCTTTGCGCTGGGCCCGGAAGGCGGATTGCTCGGCGACCAACGCTACAACGAAGAACGGATCGGTCTTATTGCCACGCTCACTGCGCCGAAAGGCAGCGCCACGATCGCAAGCGGCATTGCGCATAGCTCCGATAACGGCAGCGGTCCGTATATGACGCTTACGCTTTATGCACCGTTTTAAGCCGAACCCCGGCGAGCGCTTCGCTCGTATCGATGTCGAGAAAAATTGTTTCGTCCTCCGCCGTCACTTCGGCCACGGCTTCCTGATAGAGGCCGATCAGATGGCGTGCACCCGTATCCCCTTCGAGCTTCGCAAGCTCGCCGAACAAGCGCCGTGACCACACGACCGGATTACCGCGCTTTCCATCGCGTACCGGCACCGCGATCAGCGTGCCGTTTTCGGGTTTGATCGCGAACGCAAGTTTGTCGATCAGTTGGCTGGATATCTCGGGCATGTCAGCGAGCAAGATCGCTGCGGCGTCGCATCGCGAGGGAACGGCCGAGATTCCGGCTTTCAGCGAGGTCGAGAGGCCTTCCGCATAATCCGGATTATGTACGAACACGACTTCGAGGCCCTTCAAGGCCTCCATGGCCCGCCCGGCCTCGTGGCCGGTAACGACGATCACGGGCTTCGCCGCCGAACCAAGAGCCGTCTCCACCGCGCGGCGGAGGATCGGCTTTCCGCCGATCTCGGCGAGCAGCTTGTTTTCGCCCCGCATGCGCGTACCCCGGCCAGCCGCGAGCACGACGGCGGCGAATTGACGGGAAAGCCCGGGCGCTGCAGGAACCTCCCTCGGCTGCGGCCGTGTCGCGATTTCAAGCAGCAAGCCGCCGACTCCAAGCGCGGTGATGTCGTCGCGCGTTACTTTCAGCCCTGCGAGAATTCGCGCGAGCACCCAGTCGAAGCCGTTCTCCTTCGGGCTGCGCGCGCAACCCGGCGCACCGATCAACGGAATATTTCCGACGCGGCCGATCAGCATGAGATTTCCTGGATCGACGGGCATGCCGAAATGCTCGATCTCTCCACCGGCCTCGACGATTGCGGCGGGAATGACGTCACGTCGGTCGGCGATCGCCGTCGCGCCGAAGACAATGATGAGCTCGGCGCCCTTCCCGGCTGCGGCGTTGATGGATTGCACAAGCGGCCCCACCGCATGCGGAATGCGCGCTTCGCTAAGGATCGAGGCATTCGCGCGGGTAAGCCGATTTTCGGTCACGCGGATCGTTTTCTCGATGACTTTTTCGGCGAGGCCCGGCAAGCGCGTGGAAATCACAGCGACGGATTTCGTGCGGTAGGGAACAACCGAAATCAGCGGCTTCGCGGCCGCCATTGCATTGCGCTGGACCTCTCCCGCAACCGCGAACGGGATGATTTTGACTGTCCCGATCATTTCGTTTTCCGTCACCGGCTGAAACGGCGAAAGCGTCGCGAACGTCACGGCCTCGTGCACGCGGTTGAGCCGATCGACGCCCTCGCGGTCGATCAGAACGACGCCCGCTTTTTTGGCGCGAAGATTGGCACGCCCCGTAAATGGGCGCTCAACCTCGACTTCATCGCCCGCGACCGCATGCGCCAGCGCGCTTGCAGCCTCGTCCTCGCCAACATCGCCCGGCTCTGGCCGCGCCGTCACGATTTCGGATATTTCTGCGGCGCGCAGCGCCGCAATATCTTCCGCCGAAAGTACCGTGCCCTTCCGCACCAGCCGGCCCGCAGTCCGAATCGAATGGGCGGCAATCGCGCCGCGCGCTTCGCCAATCGGTGTCGGACCGAATTTCATCGCGACAACTCCGGCCCTTGCCGGCGCCGCTGTGTGATCTCCGCCAGAATAGAAACGGCGATTTCGCCGGGCGTCGCGGCTCCGATCTTTAGCCCGATCGGCGCATGGATGCGGGCGAGCGCCTCGGCCGGCAAACCAAGCGCAGACAATCTTTCCAGCCGCTTGGCATGCGTATTTTTCGAACCCAGCGCGCCGATATAGAAACAGCCTGCTTTGAGCGCCGCGGCGAGCGCAGGGTCGTCGATTTTCGGATCGTGCGTGAGCGTGACCAATGCGGTCCAGCGATCCAGCCCGATCTTCGGCAACGCCTGGTCGGGCCATTCGGTGACGACGGAAATATCCGGAAAGCGGGTCGCCGTCGCAAAAGCAGAGCGAGGGTCGATAATCGTCACCGGATAACCGAGCATGCGCGCCATCGGCGCAAGCATTTGACTGATATGCACGGCGCCGACAATCATCATCGAAGGCGCGGGCACATGCAGTTCGAGAAAATAAGAATGGCCCTCTTCATCCACAAGCGCGCTTTTTCCTACTTGCAACTGTCGCGTAAGCAGAGGCGCCAGCGGATCGTTTTCGATTTCGTGCTCGCGAACAAGCCGCTGCTCGCTGCCGTTAACTTCGGTCACGATTACAGCCACGCGCCGCTCCGTGCGCGCTTTGTTCAGGGAAGAAAGAAGATCGAGATGCATTCGGGCGCAAACTCAATCGAGTTTTTCGAGGTAAACCGAAATCTTCCCGCCGCAGGACAAGCCTACGCGCCAGGCGGTCTCATCGGCGACTCCGAATTCGAGCAGCTTTGCTTTGCCGGTGCGAATGACGTCCGCCGCCTCGGCGATCACCGCGCCCTCGACACAGCCGCCCGAAACCGAGCCGAGAAAATTGTCGTCCCCATCGATGATGAGATGACTGCCCGCCGGGCGCGGTGCCGATCCCCAGGTTTGGACGACCGTCGCAATCGCGACCTCGCGCCCTTCCCGCCGCCATTTCTCCGCAGCGGCAAGCACGTCGTCATCGCCGATTTGCGTTTCGCTCTGCATACGCTACACGCTACCACGCCCGCATCGGAGGCAAAACCTTCGAGATGCTGGCTTGCCGCACTAGGACGCGAGAGGAAAACATGCCGGTGATCGACGCCGATGGTTGCAAAATCAATGTTCAAATCGAAGGGCCGGAAAACGCGCCCGCTGTCGTTCTGTCCAATTCGCTCGGCACCAATTTGAGCATGTGGAACGAGCAAGCGAAGGCCTTGTCGCAAAATTACCGCGTCATCCGCTACGACCAGCGCGGTCACGGCAAGTCTGGCGCTCCGAAGGGGCCCTACACCATCGATCGGCTAGGCCAGGACGTGATCGCGATTCTGGATCAATTAAAAATCGCGAAAGCGCACTTTCTGGGGCTGTCGATGGGCGGCACGACCGGCATGTGGCTCGCCCGTAAGGCGCCCAACCGCTTCAACAAGATTATTCTCAGCAATACAGGCGCGCGCATCGGCACGCCTGATATTTGGAACGCACGCATCGCCTCAGTGCTCAGCAAGGGCATGGCTTCGGTGGTGGACGCAACGCTCGATCGGTGGCTTTCGAAAAACTTTCGAGCGAATAATTCCCAAACGGAAGCTTCGATTCGGAAGATGCTGCTCACTACGCCAGCGCATGGATACGCAGGTTGCTCTATGGCAATCCGCGACACGGACCAGCGCTGGGATATCGGCACGATCAAACTTCCGACTCTGGTGATCATCGGAACGCTCGATCCGGCGACGCCGCCTGCGGGCGGCGAGCAAATCGCCAATCGAATCCGCGGCGCTAAAGTCGCAAGACTCGAAGCAGCGCATCTGTCGAATTTGGAAAAGAGCGAGCAGTTCACCGCCGAAGTGCAAAAATTTTTGGCGTAAAAATGGGCTCCGCGAGGAGCCCATTTCGTTTCGCGACCGCTACGCGGTTATTCGATCGATACGCCGCTCTTCTTGATCGGCCCGGCCCATTTTTCGATCTCATCCTTCACGAACTTGCCGAGATACTCGGGCGTCGCGCGGTCATTGGAAACAACTTGCGCGCCGAGCTTTGTAAGATGCTCCCTTACCGAGGGCGTATTGATTGTTTTGACGATCGCATCGTTCAGCTTCTTCACTACATCAGCGGGCGCATTCTTTGGCAAGAAAACCGCGCTCCAGGTGTAGGCCTCCATGTCCTTCACCCCCTGTTCCAGCGCCGTCGGTACGTTCGGCAACGCCGGCGAACGCTCCTTGGTCATAATGGCCATTGCCTTCACCTTGCCGGCATCGATTTGCGGTTTCGCCGTGTTGAGAATCTCACACAGGAAATCGATACGCCCGCCGAGCAGATCCTGCATCGCCGGACCCGTGCCCTTGTACGGCACGTGAACGATATCCGTGCCCATGGCAGTATTCACGACGACGCAACCGAGATGGGTCGCGGAGCCCGCGCCTGCCGAACCAAAGGACATTTTCGCGTGATTGGCTTTTGAATAGGCGATAAATTCCTGCAAGTTATTCGCTGGCAAATCCGCGCGCGTAATCAGCACGATCGGCGTTTCCGCCACGAGCGCGACCGGCGTGAAATCCGTCACCGAATTATATGCCGGTTTTTTATAGAGTGTCTGATTTTGCGCATGCGTGCCGACGCTCGCCAGGAGAAACGTATAACCGTCAGGCGTAGCACGCGAAGCCTGCAGCGAACCGATCATTCCACCCGCTCCGCCGACGTTTTCGACGATCACCTGCTGCCCAAGGATTTCGCTCATGCGTTGTGCGACGATGCGCCCGATGCCGTCCTGAGGCCCGCCGGCCGCAAACGGAATGATCATCGTCATCTGACGGCTCGGAAAATTCTGCGCAGAAGCCGCCGCAACGAATGCGAAGACGGCCGCAGCCGCACCGAGCACTGCTTTTTTTATCATCGATTACTCCTTCTGGTGGAATTTTCGCGGCACCCTAGCCTTTTTCGGAAATTCGCATAAGGCTCTCGATTTATTTTGAAACTTGCGGCATTCTGACGCGGGATGGGAAAGCCATGGAATATTTTCTGCAGCAGCTGATCAACGGGCTCACGCTCGGCTCGATCTACGCTCTCGTCGCGATCGGCTACACGATGGTGTACGGCATCATCGGCATGATTAATTTCGCCCATGGCGATATTTTCATGGTCGGCGGCTTTCTTGCGCTGATTGCGTTTCTCGGCCTGCTTGCGATCGGCGTCACCGCCGTACCGCTCGCGCTTTTTCTCGTCCTTATTGTTGCGATGCTACTGACCGCGCTTTACGGCTGGACCGTGGAGCGAATTGCTTACCGTCCGCTGCGCGGTTCGTTTCGACTCGCGCCGCTGATCTCCGCAATCGGAATGTCGATCTTCCTGCAGAACTATGTGCAGATCGCGCAAGGCGCGCGCGTCAAATCGTTGCCGCCGCTGGTGACGGGCGCTCACGTTCTGATGGACAGCGGGAAATTCGTCGTTCAGCTAACGAACATCCAAATCGTCATCATCGTAACGACCACAGTCTTGATGCTGTTGTTTTCGTGGATGGTTTCATCCACGCGGCTCGGGCGCGACATGCGCGCCTGCGAACAAGACCTGAAAATGGCGGCGCTGGTCGGCGTCAATACCGACCGGACGATTTCGCTCACTTTCGTGATCGGCGCCGCACTCGCGGCCGTCGCGGGGATTATGTATTTGCTCTACTACGGCGCGATCGATTTTTTTGTCGGCTTCGTTGCCGGGGTAAAAGCCTTCACGGCTGCGGTCCTCGGGGGCATCGGTTCGCTGCCCGGCGCTATGCTCGGCGGCCTCATGATCGGGTTGATCGAAACCTTCTGGTCCGCCTATTTCTCCAGCGAATATAAAGACGTTGCCGCGTTTTCGATTCTGATCCTTGTGCTGATCTTCATGCCGACCGGAATTCTCGGCCGGCCGGAAGTCGAGAAGGTCTGAGTTGAGTGTGCTGGTGCCGAACGATCCCAAATCTGCCGAGCGCGTCTCACGCCTCGATGTAGGCGGAGCGATCAAAGACGCTGCCGTTGCGACGGTCGTCGCTTTCGGTTTGTTTTCCCTCATGCTTGGACTTTTGACCCAGCCGGGTCCGTCCGGGCAGCTCACCATTAGCGAGCGGCCGAAACTCCTGATCGTTTCTCTGATCGTTGTTTTCGTCGGCCGCTTCTTGGTTGCGATTTTCACACGCAGCCTTCGCGTTCCCCTTATAAGCCGCTTGATCTCGCCGAAACTTTCCACATCTTTCCGCCAACTCGAGCGCTTCGCCGCCCCTGCACTTCTGGGTTTCGCGCTCGTCGTGCCGGTGTTGTTTTATTCCAATCGCTACCTGCTCGATCTCGCCATTTTGGTACTCACCTACACCATGCTGGCCTGGGGCCTGAACATCGTGGTCGGGCTCGCGGGGCTGCTCGATCTCGGTTACGTCGCCTTCTACGCCGTCGGCGCTTATTCCTACGCGCTTCTAGCCAAGAATTTCGGGCTTTCGTTTTGGGTATGCTTGCCGCTCGCGGGCATCCTTGCCTCGTTCTGGGGAATTATGCTCGGCTTTCCGGTATTGCGCCTGCGCGGCGATTATCTTGCGATCGTCACGCTCGCCTTCGGTGAAATCATCCGCATCGTCATCACCAACTGGCAGGACTTCACCGGCGGTCCGAACGGCATTTCCGGCATCCCACGCCCCAGCTTCTTCGGCATTCCGTTCACCAGCGACCCCGAAGGCTTCGCGGCGCTGTTTCATCTCGAGTTTACACCGACACACCGTGTAGTTTTTCTGTATTACCTCATTCTCGCACTCGCGCTGATTACCTGCGCGGTCACGATCCGCCTGCGCCAGCTTCCGATCGGACGCGCATGGGAAGCTCTGCGCGAGGACGAAATCGCCTGCCGCTCGCTCGGCGTCAATACGACGAACACCAAGCTTACGGCATTCGCGACCGGCGCGATGTTCGCGGGCTTCGCCGGCTCGTTCTTCGCCACACGCCAGGGATTCATCAGTCCCGAATCCTTTGTGTTCATGGAATCCGCGCTGGTGCTCGCGATTGTCGTGCTTGGCGGCATGGGCTCGCAGCTTGGCGTTGCCGTCGCGGCTCTCGTGATGCTCGGCGGCTTTGAGCTTTTCCGCAACTTCGAGCAGTTCCGCATGCTCATATTCGGTGCGGCAATGGTGGGGATCATGGTGTGGCGTCCGCGCGGTCTTGTCGCGACCCGAACGCCATCCGTCTATCTCGAAAAGAAAAAGGATATTCCCGCCGCGATTGTCGAGGAGGCGCGTCAATGAGTGAAACCGCGCGCGACACCATTCTCGACGTGCAGCATTTGACAATGCGCTTCGGCGGCCTCGTCGCAGTCAACGACCTTTCGTTCAAAGCCGCCCGCGGAAAGATTACCGCCATTATCGGCCCGAATGGGGCCGGCAAGACCACGGTGTTCAACTGCATCACAGGGTTTTATCAGCCGACCGAAGGCATGCTGGAACTCACACATGCGACCGGCAAACACTTTCTTCTGGAGCGCATGCGCGATTTCAAAATCGCCGCGCACGCCCGTGTCACTCGCACATTCCAGAACATCCGCCTGTTCGCCGGCATGACAGCGCTCGAAAATCTGCTTGTCGCGCAGCACAACCATCTCATGAAGGCGTCGGGTTTTACGGTGCTCGGCTTGGTCGGCTGGCCGGGCTACCGCCACGCCAAGCGGGAAGCGATCGATCGCGCGCGTTTCTGGCTCGATCGTATCGGCCTGCTCGCCCGTGCCGACGACCCGGCCGGAGTCCTCGCTTACGGACAGCAACGGCGCCTCGAAATCGCGCGCGCCATGTGCGCCGAACCGGTGCTTCTTTGCCTGGACGAGCCCGCTGCCGGACTCAATCCTCGCGAAGCACACGAGCTCAACAAATTCCTGCTTGCCATCCGTAACGAAACCGGGACCTCGATCCTCCTGATCGAGCACCACATGCGCGTGGTGATGGAGATTTCCGATCAAGTCGTTGTGCTTGACTATGGCCAGAAGATCGCCGAGGGATCGCCGGCGGAAATACGCGGCGATCCGAAGGTGATCGCCGCGTATCTCGGCGTCGAGAAAGAGGAGGTCGCGTGATGGAGGCGCCGCTTCTTCTCGTCGAAGGCGTAAGGGCCTCCTACGGCCATATCCCCGCGCTGAACGGCGTCAATCTCGAAGTGCGGCGGGGCGAAATCGTAAGCTTGATCGGCGCAAACGGCGCCGGCAAATCCACGCTGATGATGACGATCTGCGGCAATCCGCGCGCGAGCGAAGGCCGCATCATTTTCGACGGCCGCGATATCACCCATCTTCCCACCCACGAAATCATTCATAGCCGGATCGCGCAGTCGCCGGAGGGACGCCGTATTTTCCCGCGCATGACGGTTTTCGAGAACTTGCAAATGGGCGCGGCCGCGAACGGCATGAGCGACTTTGATCAGGACCTTCGCCTGGTGTTCGATCTTTTTCCCATTCTCGAACAACGAAGGAGCCAGCGCGGCGGAACGCTTTCGGGCGGCGAGCAGCAAATGCTCTCGATTGCGCGCGCGCTGATGAGCCGGCCGCGGCTCCTGTTACTGGATGAACCGTCGCTGGGGCTTGCACCGCTGATCGTGAAGCAGATTTTTAGCGTCATTCGCGAACTCAATGAAAAGCAAGGCCTGACGGTTTTTCTGGTCGAGCAAAATGCCTATCACGCGCTGCAACTCGCCCATCGCGGCTACGTGCTTGTGAACGGTTTGGTCACACTGCAAGGCACCGGCAAGGAGCTTCTGTCGCAGCCCGAAGTCCGCGCCGCCTATCTCGAGGGAAATTGACCCCATGACCTCGCTTACGGCTATTTATGATGAATCGCTGCTGCAGGTCTTTTTCGTGACATGCATTCTCGGCGGCGGCGCCGCATGGATGGCCGGACATACGCTCGCGAACAATTGGCGATCCTTTGCCCAAACATTTTTCTATTTGCTTTTGCTGGGTGCAGCCGTCCGCTTTGTCCATTTCGCTCTTTTCCAGAGCTCGCCTTTTTCGCTACCGGCCTATCTGGCCGACACGGCCTTTCTCGTATTGGTCGGCGGCATCTCGTGGCGGCTTGCCCGGGTGAAGCGCATGGTGCGACAGTATCGCTGGCTATACGAGCAAAGCAGCCCTTTCACCTGGCGCGAGCGGACGCAGCAAACTGGCAAAAATTGAGCACTTTTTTCGGGTGACTTCGCCGGAAAACCAGCCAAAATACGGCCAGTTACAGGTGGATTGGAAGTCAACCAATCAAGCGGGAGGAAAATCCCTATGAGAAAATCTTGGATCATGGCAGCGCTGGCGGCGGCAACAATCTCCGCCTCCGGCGCTTATGCGCAGGACGTAACGGTGGCTGTCGTGGGCCCGATGACTGGAAGCGAGGCTGTGTTCGGGCGGCAATTGAAGGACGGCGCCGAACTCGCGATTGCCGATATTAACGCCGCGGGCGGCGTGCTCGGGCGGAAACTCAAGCTCGAAATCGGTGACGACCAATGCGATCCGAAGCAGGCACGCTCGGTCGCCGAAAAAGTTGCAGCGGCCAAAATTCCGTTCGTGGCGGGACACTACTGCTCCTCGTCGTCGATTCCCGCGTCCGACGCTTATCTCGAAGGCAACGTTCTCCAGATCACGCCAGCCTCGACCAACCCGACCTTCACCGAACGCGGAATGTGGAACACGTTCCGGGTCTGCGGGCGCGACGATCAGCAGGGCGCCGTTGCCGGTGCGTATCTTGCGAAGAATTACGGCAGCAAGAACATCGCCATCTTGAACGACAGGACCACCTACGGCAAAGGCTTGGCCGACGAAACCAAGAAGGCGCTCAATAAAGCCGGTGTGCAGGAGAAAATGTTCGAGTCCTACACGAAGGGCGACAAAGACTTTAACGCGATCGTCTCCCGCATGAAGGCTGCCGGCATCGACGTCGTCTATATCGGCGGCTATCAGCAAGAGGCGGGACTGATCCTGCGGCAGATGCGCGATCAGGGCATGAAGACGGTGATGATGGCGGGAGACGCGCTGGCCGATAAGGAATTCGCGGCTGTCACCGGCACGCTCGGCGCGGGAACGCTCATGACCTTCGGTCCGGATCCGCGCAAGCGCGACACCGCAAAGGATGTCGTCGCTAAATTCAAAGCGAAGGGCATCGATCCGGAAGGCTACACGCTTTACACCTACGCTGCGTACCAGATCTGGTCACAGGCGGTGACGAAGGCCGGGACGTTCGATCCGAAGAAAGTCGCGGAGACAATCCGCGCCGGAACCTGGAACACCGTGCTCGGCCCGATCTCCTATGATAAGAAAGGTGACATCACGAAGCTCGACTATGTCATCTATATCTGGAAAGGTGACGGCACTTACTCCGAGATGTAAGAATCGCGCAGATCAAAACGAGAAAAGCCCGTCCAAACGGACGGGCTTTTTTCATCCAAATCGCGACAGCACCGGAAAGGTTTCCAGCATCCAGTAACTCGCTTGGCTGATCCAGCCGCCGAGAAAGGCGATACCCGTCAGCACCAGAAGCCCGCCCATTATTTTCTCGACCATGCCAAGCCGGCTTTTCATGCGCGCAAGGAATCCGATAAAGGGATTGATGGCGACCGCCGCCAATAAAAACGGGATTCCGAGGCCAAGCGAATAGACCGCGAGCAATCCGGCGCCGCGCGAGACACTCGCCTCGGAAGCCGCCACGGCAAGGATGGCAGCGAGCACGGGCCCGATGCACGGTGTCCAGCCGAATGCGAATGCAAGCCCCATCACATAGGCGCCCCACAAACCGATTGGCTTCTCGACTTGGACGCGTGCGGTGCGATTCATGAATGCAAAATGGAAAACACCGAGAAAATGCAGACCCATCGCAATCACCGCGACGCCCGCAACCGTCGAGAGGGTCGCCGCATACTGGCGCAGCAATTCGCCGATCGCTGAAGCGCTTGCGCCGAGCGCAACAAAAACCGTTGTAAAGCCGAGCACGAACAGGAAGGCGGTCGCGATTTCTCGCCGCGCGACGAGCGGCCCCGGCTCGCGCGCAATCAGATGCTCGAACGTCGTGCCTGCGAGAAAGCAAAGATAGGGCGGCACCAGCGGAAGCACGCAGGGTGAAAGAAAGCTGACGACGCCGGCGAGAAGCGCGGCAGGAACGGTGACATCGGCCATGCGCACCTTGTGCCGCTCCCGGTGGCAAAGAGCAACACCTTGCACGCACCCTCTCCCCGATGTGATCGCCGAGTGATCGCCGCTTGCAGCCGGCGCGCTGATCGGCTTCATTCGTGCCGGTATGAGAGGTTATCGGTGGCAAAGCCGTGCAATCTGATCACCGACGTCCCCGGCGTGCGGGTCGGGCATGCGACCGATATGAAAATCGGAAGCGGGGTGACCGCAATCGTCTTCGACGAGCCGGCCATCGCCGCTGTCGACCAGCGCGGTGGCGGACCGGGGACGCGCGAAGTTTCCCTGCTCGAGCTCGCGGCCACGGTGCAGCACGTCGATGCGATCACGATTTCCGGCGGCTCGGCGTTTGGCCTCGAAAGCGCTGCCGGTGTCATGGCGTATCTTGCGGAGCAAGGCCGCGGCTATGCCGTGCGCAGCGCGCGCGTGCCGATCGTGCCAGGAGCGATCCTGTTCGACCTATTGAATGGCGGCGACAAAAAGTGGGGCCGCTATCCGCCATACCGTGAGCTCGGACACGCGGCGGCTTCCGCCGCCGCGCAAGACTTCGCCCTCGGCAGCGTCGGCGCCGGTACCGGCGCGCTGACCGAAAATCTGAAGGGCGGCATCGGATCGGCCTCGGCGCTATCGCCCACCGGCCACATCGTCGGCGCGATCGCTGCGGCGAACGCCGCGGGCCGCGTCACGGTCGGCGACGGTCCCCATTTCTGGTCGGCCCCCTTCGAGGTCGGAAACGAGTTCGGCGGTCTCGGCTTTCCGGCGAGGCTGTCGCAGGAAGCGCTTGCGCCTCATCTCAAAGGCGCCAGCCCGCTGCAAAACACGACGCTTGCCGTGATCGCAACCGACGCCGAGCTGACAAGGGCGCAAGCGGCTCGGCTTGGCTCGATTGCGTCCGCCGGACTCGCCCGTGCGGTCTGGCCGGTCTACACGCCGCTCGATGGCGACATTGTTTTTACGGCCGCGACCGGCCACCGCCCTGTCGCCGATCCACGCCGGGATCTTGCGGCGCTCGGTGCCACCGCCGCCGCCTGCCTTGCCCGCGCCATTGCCCGCGGCGCTTATGAAGCAATGGCGCTTCCCTATCCGGGATCGTTACCCGCCTGGCGCGATCGCTTCGGCAAATAGCAGGGCGTAATTCACCACGTTTTTTACCATCCGGTTGCAGGTCGGCTTACCCGCGTGGCATAGACAGGCCATGCACAGCCGCCCTCTCCTGATCGCGCCTTCGATGCTGTCTGCGGATTTCGCGCGCCTTGGGGAGGAGGTCCGGGCGGTGGAAGCGGCAGGCGCGGACTGGATTCATGTCGACGTGATGGACGGGCATTTCGTGCCAAATATCACCATCGGGCCTGACGTAGTGAAAGCCCTGCGGCCGGTTACTAAAAAGATGCTCGATGTGCATCTCATGATCGCGCCCTGCGATCCATATCTCGAAGCTTTTGCCAAGGCCGGCTCCGACATCATCACCGTGCATGTCGAATCCGGTCCCCATGTGCATCGCTCGCTGCAAGCGATCCGCGCGCTCGGGAAAAAAGCGGGTGTCACGATGAATCCCGCAACGCCCATAAGCACGATCGAGCATGTCGTTGACCTTGTGGATCTGATCCTCGTGATGTCGGTGAATCCAGGCTTCGGCGGACAGAAATTCATCCCGGCTGCCATCGAAAAAATCCAGCAGTGTCGCGCGCTCGCTGCGGGCCGGCCGATCGACATTGAGGTTGACGGCGGGGTGACACCTGAAACCGCACCAGCAATCGTGAAGGCGGGTGCGAATGTATTGGTCACGGGTTCCGCGGTGTTCAAGGGCGGCAATCAGGACGCCTATCGGCAGAATATTTCCGCCATCCGAAACGCCGCCGCCGCGGCGCGCGGCGAGGCCGCCTGATGATCCCGCGTTATTCCCGGCCGGAAATGGCCGCGATCTGGTCGCCTGATACCCGCTTCCGCATCTGGTTCGAGATCGAGGCACATGCCGCTGATGCGATGGCGGAACTCGGGATGATTCCGAAGGAAGCCGCGAAGAAAGTCTGGGAAAAAGGCAAGGACGCCAAATTCGACGTTACGCGCATCGATGCGATCGAGCGGGAAGTAAAGCACGACGTCATCGCTTTCCTCACCCATCTTGGCGAGATTGTCGGGCCCGAGGCGCGTTTTGTGCATCTTGGCCTCACCTCTTCGGATGTCCTCGATACTTGTCTCGCGGTTCAGCTCTCGCGCGCGGCCGATATTCTGATCGCCGACGTGGAAAAATTGTTGGCGGCGCTGAAGCGCCGCGCTTTCGAGCATAAGAATACGCCGACGATCGGCCGCTCGCACGGCGTCCATGCCGAACCAACGACCTTCGGCTTGAAGCTCGCTTTTGCTTATGCCGAATTCTCTCGCGCGCTTGATCGCCTGAAACGCGCCCGCGCCGAGGTCGCGACCTGCGCTATTTCCGGCGCCGTCGGCACTTATGCCAATAACGATCCGCGCATCGAGGCGTATGTCGCGAAGAAGCTGAATCTCGCCGTGGAGCCGATTTCGACTCAGATTATCCCGCGCGACCGTCACGCGATGTTCTTCGCAACGCTCGGCGTGATCGCTTCTTCAATCGAGCGTCTCGCTACCGAAGTCCGGCATTTGCAGCGCACCGAAGTGCGCGAAGCGGAGGAATTTTTCTCCGAGGGCCAGAAGGGCTCCTCCGCGATGCCGCACAAACGCAATCCCGTGCTGTCGGAAAACATTGCCGGCCTGGCCCGCATGATCCGTGCCTATGCGTTACCTGCGATGGAAAACGTCGCGCTTTGGCATGAGCGCGACATCTCGCATTCGTCCGTCGAGCGCATGATCGGCCCGGACGCGACCGTGACCCTCGATTTCGCGCTCGACCGGCTCACGGGCATCATCGACAAGCTTCTGGTCTACCCCGAAACCATGAAGCGAAATCTGGAGACGCTCGGCGGCCTGCCGCATTCCGAGCGCGTGCTCTTGGCGCTCGTGAACAAGGGGCTTACGCGCGAAGCGGCTTACAAGCTCGTACAGCGAAATGCGATGAAGGCCTGGCATGGCGAAGGCGATTTCGCCGAGCTGCTGAAATCAGACAAGGAAGTGGCCCAGAAGCTCAGTCATGCCGAGATCGAATCGATCTTCGATCTCGGCCATCACCTGAGATATGTCGATACGATTTTCGAACGCGTTTTCGGGAAAGCGTAGCGCCGCTTAGCGCCCTGCTTTCACTTCCTCGACGGCCCGCTCCATAAGCTCGTTCATCACTTGCCGTAAGGCCTTGTCGGTGATGTCCGTTTTCCCCTTGGCGTCGAGATCGGCGCGGATTTTCCGGAAAACGTCGTGGTCGCCCCCCTCTTCGAAATCCGCGAGCACGACGGCTTTGGCATAAGCGTCGGCATCGGCGCCCGTAAGCCCGAGTTTCTCGGCCGCCCAAGCGCCCAAGAGCTTGTTCCGGCGGGCATTTGCCTTGAACAAGACTTCCTCGTCATGCGCAAACTTCTTTTCAAAGCCTTCTTCGCGCTTATCGAAGGTGGTCATTCTAATCCTCACTGGCTACGGCTGCTTGGAGCGAGTTGAATCCTTGATATCCGGCGGCTGGCGGCTGATCAACTGCGCCCTATATAAAAGAAAGGACTGGGAAAAGGGCGTGGTTTGCATTGTAACGGCCGTTTTGATCGGCTAGGTTCCGACAGCGATGTGCAGCGCAAAACTTGCCGCTTCCGCCGCCCGACCTTCGGGTTCCGCTTCGGTAGCGAGCCTATTCGTGCGGTCTGTATCGCTGGAGTAGTCCAAAACGATGGATTTCATCAAATCACGGTATGGTGCCATGAGCCGCCGGCGCAGAATCTATGAAGGCAAGGCGAAGATCCTTTACGAAGGACCGGAGCCTGCGACCCTTGTCCAGCACTTCAAGGACGACGCCACCGCCTTCAACGCCAAAAAACATGACGTCCTCGACGGCAAGGGCGTGCTGAACAACCGCATCTCGGAATATATCTTCCAGCGGCTGAACGAGATTGGCGTGCCGACACATTTCATTCGCCGGCTCAACATGCGCGAGCAATTGATCCGTGAGGTCGAGATCATCCCGCTTGAAGTGGTGGTCCGAAACGTCGCCGCCGGCTCCATGGCGCAGCGCCTTGGGCTCGAGGAAGGCACCCAGCTCCCGCGTTCGATCATCGAATTCTACTACAAGAACGACAAGCTGAACGATCCGATGGTGTGCGAGGAGCACATTACGGCGTTCGGCTGGGCCAATACGCAGGAGATCGACGACATCATGGCGCTCGCCATTCGCGTCAACGATTTCCTGAGCGGCCTTTTCCTCGGCATCGGCATTCGCCTGGTCGATTTCAAGATGGAATGCGGCCGGCTGTGGGAAAATGACATGCTGCGCATTGTCGTCGCCGACGAGATCAGTCCGGATACTTGCCGGCTGTGGGACATCAAGACCAACGACAAGCTGGACAAGGATCGCTTCCGCCGCGATCTTGGCGGCTTGATCGAGGCCTATACGGAAGTGGCAAAACGCCTCGGTATCATTGCCGAAGGCGAGCCGCCGCAGGGCCGCGGTCCCGTTCTGGTGCAATGAGCATCCGCTGGTGTGACGCGTTTTAGCGGGGGCTTGTCGCCCCCGCCTCTATTTGGAGCTTTGAGCGAATGAAAGCGCGCGTGATCGTAACCCTGAAGCCGGGCATTCTCGATCCGCAGGGAAAAGCCATCGAAAACGCGCTGCACTCGCTCGGCGTCGAAGGCGTCGACACTGTGCGTCAGGGAAAAATATTCGAGATCGAGCTCGCCGCGGCCGATAAAGCCAAAGCGGAAGCAAAGCTGAAGGAAGCCGCCGAAAAGCTGCTCTCTAACACGGTGATCGAGAATTATCGGGTCGAAATTCTATGAAGGCCGCCGTCCTTGTCTTTCCCGGCATCAATCGCGAGCGCGACATGGCGCGCAGCCTTCAACTCGTATCGGGAAAAGAAGCGGCTATGGTCTGGCACACGGATCGCGAGCTACCGAAGGGCACTGATCTCGTCGTCATTCCCGGAGGCTTTTCTTACGGCGATTATCTTCGCTGCGGCGCAATCGCGGCACGCTCACCGGTCATGGAAGCGGTGCGCAAGCACGCCGATAAAGGCGGACTGGTTCTCGCGGTTTGCAACGGCTTCCAGATCGCCTGTGAGGCAGGCCTTTTGCCGGGCGTTCTGATGCGAAATGCCAGGATGAAGTTCATGTGCAAGGAAGTGCATATGCGCGTCGAGCGCTCCGATACACCCTTCACGCGCCGCTATAACGCTGGAAGCGTCATCCGCGTGCCGGTTGCCCATGGCGAAGGCAATTATGTCGCGGACGCAGAAACCCTTGCCCGGCTCGAGGGCGAGAATCTCGTCGCCTTCCGCTACGCTTCCGCTGATGGCGTGGTCGATCCGCATTTCAACGGCTCGATGAACGCGATCGCCGGCATTCTGTCGGAAAAACTGAACGTTCTCGGCCTGATGCCGCATCCTGAAAACCACGTCGATCCCATTGTCGGCCCCACCGACGGCCGCCGCCTGTTCGAAAGCCTGATCGAGACGCTCGAAGCCGCCTGAGATGATCCCCAACGAACCGAAGATCACGCCGGAGCTTGTGGCCGAGCACGGGCTGAAACCAGACGAATACGAGCGCTTTCGCAAGCTGATCGGACGCGAGCCGAGTTTTACCGAGCTCGGCATCGTCTCGGCTATGTGGAACGAGCACTGCTCCTACAAATCCTCGAAGGTGCATCTGCGCGGTCTGCCTACGAAGGCGCCTTGGGTGATCCAGGGGCCGGGCGAAAACGCGGGCGTCATCGATATTGGCGATGGTCTGGCATGCGTCTTCAAGATGGAGAGCCATAACCACCCCTCCTTCATCGAGCCGTATCAAGGAGCTGCAACTGGCGTCGGCGGAATTTTGCGCGACGTCTTCACGATGGGTGCCCGCCCGATTGCCTGCCTCAACGCATTGCGCTTCGGCGATCCGAAACATCCGAGGACGCGCTCGCTCGTATCCGGCGTGGTTGCCGGGATCGGCGGCTACGGCAACTCCTTCGGTGTGCCGACGGTCGGCGGCTCGGTCGGATTCCATCCTCGCTACGACGGCAACATTCTCGTGAACGCGATGGCTGTGGGTCTCGCGGAGAAAGACAAAATTTTCTACGCAAAAGCGACAGGCGTAGGCAGGCCTGTTGTCTATCTTGGATCGAAGACCGGCAGAGACGGCATCCACGGCGCCACCATGGCATCCGCCGAATTCGGCGAGAATTCCGACGAGAAGCGCCCGACCGTCCAAGTGGGCGACCCGTTTGCCGAGAAGCTCCTGCTCGAAGCTTCGCTCGAAATCATGGCGAAGGGTTGTGTGATCGCAATCCAGGACATGGGCGCGGCCGGCCTCACCTGCTCCGCCGTCGAAATGGGCGCGAAGGGCGATCTCGGAGTCACGCTCGATCTCGATTCGGTGCCGACGCGCGAAGCCGCCATGACCGCCTATGAGATGATGCTCTCCGAAAGTCAGGAGCGCATGCTCATGGTGCTGAAACCCGAAAAAGAAAAAGAAGCCGAGGAAATTTTCAAGAAATGGGGGCTCGATTTCGCCATCGTCGGCAAGACGACCGACACTTCGCGCTTCATCGTGCGCTACCACGGCGACGTCATGGCCGATCTGCCAATTAAGGAACTCGGCGACCAGGCGCCGGAATATAACCGGCCCTACGCCGAGCCGAAGAAACTTCCGGTGCTCGATCCACAATCCGTTCCCTGTTCGGTTTCAATCGTAGAGGCGCTACAAAAGCTGATCGGCTCGCCTGACCTTTGCTCCAAGCGCTGGGTGTGGGAGCAGTACGACCACATCATTCTCAACAACACCATTCAGCGCCCGGGCGGCGACGCAGCGGTCGTGCGTGTCGAGGACGGACCGAAGGCGCTCGCCATGACCACCGACGTCACGCCCCGCTATTGCGAGGCCGATCCGTTCGAAGGCGGCAAGCAGGCGGTCGCGGAAGCCTGGCGGAATCTGACGGCAGTCGGTGCACGGCCGCTTGCCATCACCGATAACCTCAACTTCGGCAATCCCGAACGGCCGGAGATCATGGGCCAGTTCGTCTATTGCGTGCGCGGCATCGCGGAAGCTTGCAAGGTTCTCGACTTCCCGGTCGTGTCCGGCAATGTCTCGCTCTATAACGAAACGAATGGCCGCGGCATTCTTCCGACACCGACAATCGGCGGCGTAGGCGTGCTCGACGACCTCTCCAAAAGCGCAACCCTCGTTTTCAAAAGCGAGGGTGAGGAAATTTTGCTCGTCGGCGACACGAAGGGCTGGCTAGGACAGTCGTCGTTTCTCGCCACAGTGCTCGGCCGCGAAGAAGGCGCGCCGCCCCCGGTCGACCTTGCGCTTGAGAAGAAAAACGGAGACTTCGTCCGCAGTCTGATCGGCCAAGGCCTGACCACCGCTGTACACGATCTTTCGGATGGCGGCCTTCTGGTAGCACTTGCCGAAATGGCCATGGCATCGGGTATTGGGGCGGTTCTGAAAGCTTCTCCCGCCGGGATTTCACCCCATGCCTACTGGTTCGGTGAAGATCAGGCTCGCTACCTCATCACGATGAAATCCGCAGATCTGCCCAAAGCCGTAGCGGCGGCTTCGAAAGCAGGCGTCCTCCTGCGGCATCTGGGAACAACCGGCGGGCGCCAATTGACGCTGCCCGGCTGCGACCCAATATTGGTCTCAAGCTTGCATAAGCTGCATGAGTCGTGGCTGCCCTCCTATATGGCGGGCGAGCTCGCCGTGTGAGACAGGAGACCGCTGATGGCCATGGATGCCCGGGAGATCGAGCGCCTGATCAAGGAATCGATCCCTGACGCAGAGGTTGAAATCCGCGATCTCGCGGGCGATGGCGACCATTATGCCGCCACGGTCATCGCCGAGAGCTTTCGTGGAAAGAGCCGTGTGCAGCAGCATCAGATGGTCTATGCTGCCCTGAAAGGTTCCATGGGCGGCGCGCTGCACGCGCTCGCGCTGCAAACCGCGACCCCGCAAGGACGCTGAGGAAGAAAGAATATGAGTGCACTGGAATTTATCGATCAACAGGTCAAATCGAACGACGTTGTGCTTTTCATGAAGGGCACGCCGCAATTTCCGCAATGCGGATTTTCCGGCCAGGTCGTCCAAATTCTCGATTATCTTGGCGTACCCTATAAGGGCGTGAACGTGCTCGACTCCGACGAGCTACGCCAAGGCATCAAGACTTATTCCAACTGGCCGACGATTCCACAGCTATACGTGAAGGGCGAATTCGTCGGCGGCTGCGACATCATCCGTGAGATGTTTCAGGCGGGCGAATTGCAGAGCAGCCTGAAAGAAAAAGGCATCACATTACGCGCTCCCGCGCAGGCCTGATCCTCTGCTTTTTAAAAGAAAAGGCCGCTCCTCGGAGCGGCCTTTTCTTATTTTTCAGCTAAAAACTTAGCGCGAGTAATATTCGACCACGAGGTGCGGCTCCATCTGCACCGGATAAGGCACTTCAGTGAGCGCCGGAATGCGGGTGAGCTTCGCTGTCTTCTTGCTTTCGTCCACTTCGACGTAATCCGGAACTTCGCGCTCGGTCGACTGCGAGGCTTCGATCACGAGCGCAAGATCTTTCGCACGGTCCTTCAATTCGACGACATCGCCAACATTCAATCGATAGCTCGGCACGGTGACGCGCTTGCCGTTGACTTTCACGTGCCCGTGAGAAATGAGCTGCCGCGCGGAAAACACCGTCGGCACGAACTTCGCGCGATAGACGACCGCATCCAGCCGGCGCTCCAGAAGGCCGATCAAAATCGCGCCGGTATCGCCGCGCCGGCGCGCCGCTTCCTTATAGATGTTGTAGAACTGCCGCTCGGTGATGTTGGCGTAATAGCCGCGCAACTTCTGCTTCGCGCGGAGCTGCACGCCGAAATCCGAAAGCTTGCCCTTGCGGCGCTGGCCGTGCTGGCCCGGTCCATATTCGCGGCGGTTGACGGGGCTCTTCGGGCGGCCCCAGATATTTTCACCCATGCGGCGATCGAGCTTGTGCTTCGCCGATAAACGCTTTGACATCGCAGATCCCTTCTTCTCTCACAGGTTGGATCGCGCCCTCCTCTGCCGGAACTTCCGGCCGACAGACGGAATACCGTGCGCCGGTATCCATCGCGGGTGCTGGAAAAGCCAAGCGGGCCCAAAGGCCCGCCGAGCGCGGTGGAGATAGCCGGAAGCGGGCCGGATTGTCAAACCGGCACGAGAAGATCGCTTTTCGCGGGTTTTACCCCGAAATGCGCAAGAGAGCGAAGAAGCGCAGGATTCGGTTCATCTCCACTCGTGAAATAGGCTTCAACCTGAGCGTTCTCGGGCTCGCCCGGTGCCCCCAGGAGGCTCGATGCACGCCGTGCGATCGCCTCGGCGGGATCGATCCAGATGACCGGCCAGGGCGCGAGCTCAATCAGGCGATCGAGCATCAGCGGGTAATGGGTGCAAGCGAGCACGATCGTATCGGTGCGTGCGCCGTCGTCCGCGAAGCAGGGCTCGATTTCGGCTCTGATATCTGCCGAGGATACTTCCTCGCCCCGCAATGCCGCTTCCGCGAGGCTCGCAAGCCTCTCGCTTCCTACCAGGGTAACCTTGCAGCCCCCGCCGAAATCCCGAATGAGCGCCTGGGTGTAGTCGCGCCGCACCGTGCCGGGGGTCGCGAGAACGCTCACGCGCTTCGTCTTTGACCGTTCGCAAGCGGGTTTGATCGCGGGCACCGTCCCCACAAACGGAATGGAAAACCGCGCGCGCAAAACCGGAAGCGCAAGCGTAGAAGCCGTATTGCAGGCAATCACGACGAGGTCGGGCTCTATTTTTTCCACCAAGCGGCCAACAACGGCAGCAACGCGTTGGACCAGCGCGTCGTTTGCTAACCGCCCATAAGGAAAACCCGCATCGTCCGCAGCATAAATCAGCCGCAGATCGGGGCGCAGACGTTCGATTTCCCGAAGCACGGTCAAGCCGCCGAGACCAGAGTCGAAGACCAGAACCGAGTAAATTGTTTTCCCCGCCACCCTTATTCACCCGTTGCGAATTCGGCATCCAGCCGGTCAAGAACGGCCCTTACATCGGCATCGACATCCGATGCCGGTACTTCAATGATCTTATAGCGATGTTCCGTAAGCCAATCGTTTCTTTCCCGCCGCATGCGAGCGGCTTCTTCTCCTTCATTTGGCGGCAAAAGAAAGATTACCGTCCGCAATGGAAAGGAAACAAAATCGGCGATATGTGGGCCGACCGGCACCTGGCGTTTGAAGCCGCGGCTTGCAAAGCGCCGGTCATTCGTAAGATGCGTCCACAGAATGCGCTCGGATTCGGTCGGATTGCGCCGCAAAAGCCTTGCCAAGCCCCGAACCGGCGCGCGCTCGGATGGCACTCTTCCGGCTGAGTGCTCCGCAAGCAGCGTTCTCAATACCTCCGCCTCTTGTCCGTCGAGAACACCGCCTCTCGCCGGCCCTCGCCTTCCCTCTACGAGCGCCATGACCACTCCATGTAGCGTTCGCACGTCTTGCTGGGAAAGGACCATGCGGTTGAAGATATTACGGAGGTTAATCAGCATGGTCGAGCGCTTTTCAGGCGGCCGAAAAAACTCTACGCGTTCGAGCTCGCGTTCAAGCGTATTGAAGAATGAAAATAACTGTTGCTTCGAAGCCGCCTTCGACTTCTCCGGCGCCGTGAAAGGCAACTCACCCCTGGTCCGAAACTTAAAATATTCGTAACCGACAATCGCGACGGCTTGCGCCAGATTCAGCGATGCGAAAGCGGGGTTCACCGGCAGCGTAACTACAATATCCGCAAGCCCCACTTCCGCGTTTTCGAGTCCGCTCCGTTCACGCCCAAACAAAATTCCGACGCGCTCTCCCGATGCAATTTTTGGGACAATCCGGCGCGCGTTCTCTTCTGGGCCGACGACTTCTTTTGCCTGCGCGTGCTGCCGGGCGGTTGTAGCGACAATAAAGTTGCAATCCGCGATCGCGTCCTCAATCGTATCGAAGAGTTTCGCCTCATCGAGAATGCGGTCCGCGCCCGCAGCCGAGCGCCGAGCCGCGATGTTCGGCCAGCCATCGCGCGGCTTTACGACGCGGAGGTTGGACAGGCCGAAATTTCCCATAACGCGGGCGACGGCGCCGATATTCTCTCCCATTTGCGGCTCGACCAGAATGATCGTCGGGCCTCCTGTGAGCCATTCCTTGGTTCTGTCGGTACCGGAGCCGGGCATCCGCTCTTCCACGAATTTTATCGTGCCGCTACGAAGGTTCGCTTTCTCAATACGTAACGCGATGCTATAGCGTCGCCGCCTCGGATTGGGGAGATGTCAAAATACGCTTTGCTGGCCGATCCACCGCAAGCTCCATTTAGGAAAGTCATTCCACATGGCGAAAATTAAGGTCAAAAACCCGGTCGTCGAACTCGATGGCGACGAGATGACTCGCATCATCTGGAAGCTGATCAAGGATAAATTGATCCATCCTTATCTCGATATCGATCTTCTCTATTACGACCTCAGTGTTGAGCACCGCGACAAGACCGAGGATCAGGTCACGGTCGATGCCGCCGAAATGATCAAGAAGGTCGGCGTCGGTGTGAAGTGCGCGACGATTACACCCGACGAGGCCCGCGTGAAGGAGTTCGGCCTAAAAAAGATGTGGCGTTCGCCGAATGGAACCATTCGCAATATTCTAGGCGGCGTAATTTTCCGCGAGCCGATCATCTGCCGGAACGTTCCTCGCCTCGTGCCCGGCTGGACTCAACCGATCATCATCGGCCGTCATGCTTATGGCGACCAATATCGCGCGACGGATTTTACATTTCCCGGCAAAGGCAAGATTACGATCAAGTTTACCGGCGAAGACGGCAAGACGATCGAGCACGAAGTTTTCCAGGCACCGAGCAGCGGCGTGTCGCTCGCGATGTACAATCTGGACGACTCCATCCGCGATTTCGCGCGTGCATCGCTGAACTACGGCCTGTCGCGCGGCTATCCGGTCTATCTTTCGACCAAGAACACCATCCTGAAAATCTACGACGGCCGCTTCAAGGATATTTTCCAGGAAATCTACGACAAGGAATTCAAAGCCGAGTTCGAGAAGAAAAAAATCACCTACGAACACCGGCTGATCGACGACATGGTTGCTTCCGCCTTGAAATGGTCCGGTGGCTATGTCTGGGCGTGCAAGAACTACGACGGCGATGTGCAGTCCGACACTGTCGCGCAAGGATTCGGCTCGCTGGGCCTCATGACGTCGGTGCTCACGACACCCGATGGCAAGGTGGTCGAATCTGAAGCCGCGCACGGTACGGTGACGCGGCATTATCGCGAGCATCAGAAAGGCAAGGAAACCTCGACGAATTCCATGGCCTCGATCTTCGCCTGGACGCGGGGCCTCGCGCATCGCGCCAAGCTCGACAACAACCCCGACCTTGCCAAGTTTGCGGCCACCTTGGAGCGCGTTTCGGTTGAGACTGTCGAATCCGGCTATATGACCAAGGATCTCGCCCTCCTGGTCGGCGCGGACCAGAAGTGGCTTTCGACCACCGGATTTCTCGACAAGATCGACGAGAACATGAAGAAAGCGATGGCGGCATAAACCGCCATCGCGTCTACCTCACACTTCGGCCTCGCGCTTTCGCACCACCTCGTTCACGCGCTCCGCGATCCGAGGATCGCGCTCCATGAGCGCGTGAAGGTCGTGGGCGTCGAGGATCAGGAGATTACTCCGCGATACCGCTGCGACAGTCGCCGTGCGCTTCGTATTCTTCAGAACCGCCATCTCCCCGAAGAAGTGGCCGGCATCGAGCCGCACCCGCTTTTTCGGAAGCTCGATTTCGACTTCACCTGCCGCCACGAAATAAATCGAGTGCCCCGGCTCGCCGCGGCGGATAATCACCTCCCCCGGCTCGTAGGTCTGTGCACGCAGAAGCTTCAGGATATCGGCGATCTCGGCCGCGTTGAGCTCCGAGAACAGCGGAAACCGCGCGACCATGTTCCAGGTAACGACGAAGTCGCGCCGATGGATTTCGTTCGCGAATGCGGTGGCGATGATACCCACGGGGAGCGCCACCATCATCAGCCCGAACAGGATCGTTACGCCAGCGACGAATTTCCCCAGCGGCGTGATCGGCACCACGTCGCCATAGCCCACGGTCCCGAGCGTCACGATCGCCCACCACATGGCGTCGGGAATGGTCCCGAATTTGTCGGGCTGCACGTCTTTTTCCACGAGATGCATGATCGAGGCTGCGATCATCATCGTTCCGATCAGGATAACGATCCCGCCGAACAGCGCACGGCGCTCGCTATAGATCGCGTTCAGGAGCGAGCGCATCGCCGCGGAATGGCGCGCGAGCTTCAGAAACCGGATAAAGCGGAAGACTGTAAGAAACCGAAGGTCCGCAGGGAAAAAGACCGCGAGCCAGAAAGGCAACACGGCAAGAAGATCGACGATCCCCTCCGCACTCGCCATGTAGTTCATTCGCGCACGCCACGCTGGAAAATGAAGATAGGGCGTGTGTTCCGGTGCGATCCAGACGCGCGAAATATATTCGATCGTGAAAACAATGAGCGACACAGCTTCGATCGCCGAGAAGAGAACCCGATAACGGCTCTCGATTGACGGAACCGATTCCAGCGTCACCGCCGTGAGATTGATGACGATCAGGATCATCAAGAACCGGTTGACAACCAGCGCGCTGCGGTGGCCAACCGCGCCCGGCTCGAGAATTTCGTAAAGACGATGGCGGAGGAAGACGAGTTCCGCGCGGCCCTCGGTTTTTGCGCCAGCGCGCTTCACGCGGCGCCGATCGCGTCCGCGATCGCCTTGAGGGCGGCTTCCGCTTTCGAGCCGTCCGGCCCGCCCGCCTGCGCCATGTCGGGACGGCCGCCCCCGCCCTTGCCGCCGAGCGTCTCGGCCGCGCGTCGCGCGAGATCGACCGCATTGAATCGCTTGACGAGATCGTCGGTGACGCCGATGACGACGCCCGCCTTGCCTTCGGCATTCACGCCCACGATCGCGACGACGCCCGAGCGAACCTGCTTTTTGCCCTCGTCGGCGAGGCTCTTCAGATCTTTCATCTCGATGCCCTGAACGGCGCGCGCAAGAAGTTTGACGTCGCCGATCGCCCGCACCGCGTTGTCCGCGCTGCCTCCGCCGCCGCCCATCGCAAGCTTCTTCTTCGCCTCTGCGAGTTCGCGCTCAAGCCGCTTGCGATCCTCGATCAGGCTCTCCAGCCGCGCCGGAACTTCCTGGATCGGCGCCTTGATCAGCGCCGCGACATCGCGGAAGCCGCGCGCTTCACTTTCCAGATGATGACGCGCCGTATCGCCCGTGAGCGCCTCGACCCGGCGAACCCCCGCGCTTACCGCGCTTTCCGAAACGATCGCGATCAGGCCGATATCGCCGGTGCGCGCGACATGCGTGCCGCCGCAAAGCTCGACCGACCAGCCTAAGGTATTGCCGCCGCCCGCGCCCATGGAAACGACGCGGACCTCGTCGCCGTATTTCTCGCCGAACAGGGCGCGCGCCCCGGAAGCGATCGCGTCGTCGACCGCCATCAGCTTCGTGATCACCGGTGCGTTTTCGAGCACAATCGCGTTCGCGATATCCTCGACCCTCGTGATTTCTTTCGGATCGATCGGTTTCGGATGCGAGATGTCGAACCGCAATCGATCGGGCGCGACCAGCGAGCCTTTCTGCGCGACATGATCGCCGAGCACCTGCCGAAGCGCCTCGTGAAGAAGATGCGTCGCCGAATGGTTGCGGCGAATATCGCTTCGCCGCTTGTGATCGACTTCAAGCGAGAGCGCGAGGCCCGCTTTCAATTCGCCTTTCTCGACGACGCCGAAATGGGCGAAGACGTCGCCCGCCATTTTCTGCGTGTCCTCGACGCGGAACACGACGCCGTCGGCCGCAAGTTTGCCCGTATCTCCAACCTGGCCGCCGGATTCGCCATAGAACGGCGTCTGATTGAGCACCACCGCGCCACGCTCGCCCGCTTTGAGCGATGCCGCGCGTTTCCCGTCCTTGACGAGCGCGGAGACAATGCCTTCGGCGCTTTCGGTTTCGTAGCCGAGAAATTCGGTCGCGCCCTGCTTCTCCTTGATTTCGAACCAGATCGCCTCGTCGCCGGCGTCGCCCGTACCCGCCCAGGCCGCGCGGGCCTTCTCGCGCTGCTCGCTCATCGCAGCCTCGAAAGTTTTCGTATCTACTTCGATTCCGCGCGGGCGCAGCGCGTCCTGTGTAAGGTCGAGCGGGAAGCCGTAGGTATCGTACAGCTTGAACGCGGTTTCGCCCGAGAATTTCGCGCCCGCTTTCAGCCCTTTGCTTTCCTCTTCGAGCAGCGCCAGGCCGCGATCGAGCGTGCGGCGGAAGCGCGTCTCTTCGAGCTTCAAGGTTTCCGCAATCAGCGCCTCGGCGCGAATGAGTTCGGGATAAGCTTGGCCCATTTCGCGCACGAGCGCCGGCACAAGCCGCCACATCAGCGGCTCTTTCGCGCCGAGCAACTGCGCGTGCCGCATCGCGCGCCGCATGATGCGGCGAAGCACATAGCCTCTGCCCTCGTTCGACGGCAACACGCCGTCCGCGACCAGAAACGAGGACGCGCGCAAGTGATCCGCGATCACGCGATGGCTCGCCCGGTGGGCGCCCTCCGCGGGAACATGCGTGAGCTCCACGCTCGCGCGGATCAATGCCTGGAAAAGATCTATGTCGTAATTGTCGTGCACGCCTTGCAAGACGGCGGCGATACGCTCCAGCCCCATGCCGGTGTCGATCGACGGCTTCGGCAGCGGCACGCGCTTTCCGCCTGGCTGCTGATCGAACTGCATGAAGACGAGGTTCCAGATTTCGATGAAGCGGTCGCCTTCGGCGTCCGCCGAGCCCGGGGGGCCGCCGGGGATCCCAGGCCCGTGATCGTAGAAGATTTCCGAACAAGGCCCGCAGGGGCCGGTGTCGCCCATTGCCCAGAAATTGTCCGAGGTCGCGATCCGGATGATCTTCGACTCCGGCAGGCCCGCGACTTTCTTCCAAAGATGGAAGGCGTCGTCGTCCTCGGAATAGACCGTGACCAGGAGGCGATCTTTCGGAAGGCCGTAGGTCTTGGTGATCAGCCGCCAGGCGAGGTCGATCGCGCGCTCCTTGAAGTAGTCGCCGAACGAGAAATTCCCCAGCATCTCGAAGAAAGTGTGATGGCGCGCGGTATAGCCGACGTTTTCGAGGTCGTTGTGCTTGCCGCCCGCGCGCACGCATTTCTGCGCGGTGACCGCCCGCACATAGGGGCGCTTTTCCGCGCCGGTGAAGACGTTCTTGAACTGCACCATCCCCGCATTCGTAAAAAGCAGCGTCGGGTCGTTCCGCGGGACGAGCGGCGAGGAAGGCACGATTTCGTGGCCTTCTTGCCGGAAGAAGTCGAGGAAGGTGGAGCGGATTTCGTTGACGCCGTGCATAACGGCGGATGTCTATAGAGCGAGGCCGCCGGTGTCGAGACGCCCCCGCGGAAAAGCTTGCGGATTCAGGCCCTCCCCGGACAAGAACCCGCCCGCCGCGGACAGGCAGGGTCCGGGCGGGCGGTTCAGCCGAAGGAGGCTTGCCTCGCGAGAAAAGCGGCGAGCGAGGCAGCCTACGGTGCGGGGGCCCGTTTAAGCCTCGGCTGCATCGGCGTCGTTATTGTCTTCCTCGATCGGCCCGAGGATCTGCTCGGCGATCAGGCCCGCGTTCTGGCGGATGGCGGTCTCGATCTTGTTCGCGATCTCGGGATTGTCCTTCAGAAACTGCTTGGCGTTCTCCCGGCCCTGGCCGAGCCGCTGGCTGTCGTAGGAGAACCAGGCGCCGGACTTCTCGACGACCCCCGCCTTGATGCCGAGGTCGATCAATTCGCCCGTCTTCGAGACCCCCTCGCCGTACATGATGTCGAACTCGACCTGCTTGAACGGGGGCGCGAGCTTGTTCTTGACGACCTTGACGCGGGTCTGGTTGCCGATCACCTCGTCGCGCTCCTTGATCGCGCCGATCCGGCGGATATCGAGGCGGACGGAGGCGTAGAACTTGAGCGCATGGCCGCCGGTGGTGGTTTCCGGCGAGCCGTACATGACGCCGATCTTCATCCGGATCTGGTTGATGAAGATCACCATCGTGTTCGACTTGGAGATGGAGGACGTGAGCTTGCGCAACGCCTGGCTCATGAGGCGCGCCTGCGAGCCGGGCTGCACGTCGCCCATTTCGCCGTCGAGCTCGGAACGCGGCACCAGCGCCGCGACCGAATCGACCACCAAAATATCGATCGCGCCGGAGCGCACGAGCGTGTCGGCGATCTCGAGCGCCTGCTCGCCGGCGTCCGGCTGCGAGATCAAAAGGTCGTCGACATTGACGCCGAGCTTCCTGGCATAGGTCGGATCGAGCGCGTGTTCGGCGTCGATAAAGGCGCAGGTGCCGCCGCGCTTTTGCGATTCGGCGATGGCGTGCAGCGCGAGCGTGGTTTTGCCCGAGGATTCCGGCCCGTAAATCTCGACCACCCGGCCCCTGGGGAGGCCGCCGATGCCGAGCGCGATATCGAGGCCCAGGGAGCCCGAGGAAATCGCCTCCACATCGAGGGTCTTGCCCTTCTTGCCGAGACGCATGATGGAGCCCTTGCCGAAATTGCGCTCAATCTGCGAAAGGGCGGCGTCGAGCGCCTTGTTCTTGTCCATGGAATTGCTTTCAACGAGTCGGAGGGCTGCTGTTGATTGCGACATAAAGGGCTCCCGCGTGCGTGCCTAGTGGATGAGGTACAGAAAGAAGGGCGTTGCGAACCGAAAAGAACAGAACAGGGACAATGTACCCTATTTGTTCTCATCATGCAAGCGTTCTCGAAGCGTTCTTTTTTTTCGTCAAATCCCTGCGGAACCAAAGTTTCTCTTCCACGTTCTTTTGCGTGGTTAGGGCCGTAGAGAATGCAGACCATGGTTCCTTCTGCCGAATTTCGCCGTCACGCTGCCGAATGCAATCGAATGGCGCGCGCGAGTACCGACCGCGATTCCAAGACAACGTGGAAGAGACTCGCCGAGCGCTGGATAACGGCCGCCGAGCTTGCCGAGCGCGCCGAGGCCTCGATGCCGAAGCCGGCGAAAGCGCCGCACCGCAAGAGCCGCACTTTCGCGCATTAGAGTCACCTCCGCCGTCATGCGCGGGCTTGGTCTTTCTGTCATGGGCCGGGCGAAAGGCGCCAACGGGTCCGCGCGAAGCGCGGCCCGATGACAGGCTCCGCGCCGTCTTCGCGCCTGAAGAAACATCGCCCGGCCATGACGATCGAGAGGCGGTAGCATGCGACTCCGGCGCTTTTTGAATCGGCGAAATGCCGTTGGCGCAGGAAATTGAATTGAAATCGCAAGCCGCTGAATCAAAGCCTCAGCCCCTCCCCGTAACCGCCTGATCCGACTCGCGTACTGCCTTCTCCTCGCTTGCGGGGAGAAGGTGCTGAGCGAGCCTTGGCGAGCGAAGCGGATGAGGGGCCGTGCATCGCCCCTCACCCGGCTCGCTTCGCTCGCCACCCTCTCCCCGTTTACGGGGAGAGGGAAGAAAAACTGAATCAAAGCCTCAGCCCTTCCCCCTAATCGCCTGATCCGACTCGGCTTCCGGCGCGGTCATAATGCGGAGGAACCGATCCAGAGCGAGCGCCGCGCGCTTTTCCTCCTCGGGGAAGAGCGAATAGCCGCGCAGGCACGAAAGCCCGCCATAGGCACAGCGTTTCGCCCGCCGGCACGGCCCGCGGCGGCACCTCGTATGCGCGAGCGCTTCCGTTGCGAAGAACTGCGCGAACGGGATGCGCGTCTTGCATCGCCGCCATTCGGCCTCGATCCTGGCCCTTCCGCCGCGGGCGATCGCCTCATCGAGGCGCTTGTCGTTCCCGCGCGCGATCAGAACCGCGGCCTCGCTGCACCGCTCGAGATGCGCGAGAAACGACCCGTTCTCCGCGGCCTCCAGGCGCTTTCGCGCCGCGTGCAGCGGATCGCGTTCACGCTTGCGGCGCATGGACGCTCATCCCTTCCTCGTCATGGCCGGGCGAAAGGCGCCAACGGGTCCGCGCAAAGCGCGGCCCGATGACAGGCTCCACGCCGTCTTCGCGCCTGAAGTCCCGGCCATCCACGCCTTGATGCATGTCGATGCCCAAAGGCGTGGATGCCCGCAACAAGTGTGGGCATGACGATTGTGATTCTTTGCGCTTGCGCTGCATTCCTATTCTCCTCCATCCATCCACGCTCCTTCGTTTCCGCGCGAGGAATTCGCGCGGATTGGAAATTCTTGCTGTCGCTTCCCGGCCCCGCCGGGTGTTCTTCAAGCCCTCGTCCAATAAAACGAGGGGGCCGGAGCGCCGTTCGGCGTCTCAGACCTTCCTGTTTCCGCCTTGCGGCGGCGGGCGCCTCGCGGCGCTCCAGCAACGGCCCTGCCCTGCGGCAGGGCCGAATCCGGCGACTTTGGGCGTGCGGGGGCCGTACTTCCGGGCGCCGGTTACAGGGCGGCGTCGGGAGGCCATTGAAGGCCTATGCCGCGACCGCGGACGGAGATCTCCCCCGCCCAAACCGGGCCTCGTCCAGCCACTGAAGGCAGCGGGGCCTATTTTACCCCGCGGACGGCTACCTTACGCCTCCCGGTCCGCCGGTTACGTTGACCGGACGGAGCGAGCGCCGACCCCACCCCGCGAACACGACGCCTCATGAGCGCGCCCCTCGTGGGTAGGGTGATAGGAATATATACGCAGTTATATACTTGACATAGCGATTTTAAGCGCCTTTTGATTCTTGGGCGTGACAGGCCGGTGCTAGTTGAGTGCTAGCTGCGCTACCAAAACAACGGAGTGCGCATTATGCAGCTTTTTCATTCACGATTTTGGGCGGCCCAGCCATCCGAAGGGTTCGGGATACTCAGGGTCCATCTTCAGAATGAATATTCTCGAAAGATCATGGATGTCATATCCGTCCAATCTGCGTATGCCAAAATCGAAAATAGGGCTAGGCACCGGCCAGAGCGGCCTAATGCCTGCCGCGCTACCGATATCGTTCGCGTCAAAGGTCAAAATCGGGATAGTCGAGCTGTAGGCAAGAAAGAAAATCTCACCAACGATAAATGTGGAGCTCTGCGCGTTGCAGTCGCCGGGCATAGTTTCGGAGATTGGAGGCTCCTGGGTTAATCGCCACCCGTAATGCATAAAATTCCAGGGCTTTTCGTCATCTCTTATGGGCCCCCTGCCAATCCAAATTGACCAATGCTCTTTTGTTTCCTGCGAGACGTGGAATTGTTTTCTCTCATCAGGCGTGATCGCAACGGTTTTGGGATCTGCAAACTCGACAACCATCGTGAACATCGTAGCCCACATTGCGAGCAATTTTGCTTCAGCTTGGGAAAGCGCAAAACCGAAGTTTTCACCCTTCACCAGCGGTAGCAGAATCGGTTTTGCTTTTTCCTGAAGCCGACTCATCCAGCCGCTATTGCAGCTTTTGCAAACAATTCTAAGTTTACGACTATGAATAGTTCCAGTTCGGTATTTTATTCCCTCCGTGAACTGGATGTCGGCTGATTTGTAACCCGTGCCATATAGATGACGGGGGCTATCTTTATCGAGATACTCCGATAGCCAAGCTGGCCAAATGTGTTCTTTAGTTAGACCTGTATTGCCGCAAAAAATGCACCGGCCTTGTGGTTTTGGATTTCTGCGAGCCATGAAAAACCAAAAGACATTCAGCAAGAAAGAAATAGAGAGGCGGAGGGATGCAGCTCTATTGGTCGCACTTAAGATGCCCCCCGCGCCGCGCAAAATAGATTCGGGCAAACAGAAGCGAACGAAAAAGCCCAGCTTGGCTCAAAAACATCGCGCCAAAAGCTAAGGGTGATTCGCGCGCCGGCGCTAGAGGATAATCAGGACATCAATCCTGCCGTTTTTTGCGGCTGCGCCAGCGAGCAAATCTTAGTGCTAGCTGCTTACGCGATCGGATTTTTGTCAGCTTGACGATACGTGAGACGCCGACCAGACGCACCAACAAGGGCCAGCGCCGCACGTTCTCCATCTTCTACATGGCGGTTCGTGTAGCGGAATGAAAACTCGTTTAGATACCGCTGCAAGTGCTGCTCGCGGCAGAAATGGTACGTTCCGACCATGCCTTTTTTGAAGATACCGAAAAAGTTTTCGACGTTGTTTGTGGTGAATCCATCCGAGTTCACGTATTCGCCGCGAGCATGCCAAACAGTCTGATGCATCGCATATTCTTCGCCGACACGATTATACATATGGCTCTCATCGGTAACGAGCGCCGACTTGCGGTCTGAGTTGGTAACGAGGATTTTGCGGATTTTCGCAGCAGTAGCCGTTTTAACGGCAAACGCGCGAGCTTCGCCGGTCGCCGGATCGACAAGACCCACAACACCCATCTTGTGGCGATGGCCTTTCTTGTAGCCCTTCGCCCGCTTGCTGGTGTTCCCATAATAGGTTTCGTCGGTAACGATCACGCCGCCATCACCGCCCATCGGAGCTTTCTTCTTCTGGCCTTTCATTGCTTCACGGATGCGATGGCACATAAACCATGCCGTCTTGTACGTGATGCCAAGCATTCGGTGCATCTGATGTGCGGACATACCCTTTTTGCTCGCGTTCATTAGATGGAACGCAAGCACCCATTTACGCAGCGGGATTTTTGACCGCTCAAAGACCGTCCCGACCGTCACAGTGAAGTGCTGGCGGCATTCGTTGCACTGATAGAGACCATCGCGATGCGACTTACCCTTAAGCTTGTGAAGGTTCTCCGTGGCCTTGCAATGCGGGCAGACAGGCCCGTTCGGCCACAGAAGCTTCTCAAGGTGCTTCCGCGCTGCTTTTTCGTCTTTGAAGATCGGGTTGTCTAAGTCCGCAAACATAAGGGTTTCTCCCACCGATAGGGCGAGAATCCCATGTTTGTGCGGCTATGTCAAGTATATAAGTGCGAATATTGTCTCCCTAAATTCATCCTGTTGTTGACCGGCCACATCTTCATAGGGCTCGCACCCATCTCCACATTTCCGCCTATACTCCTCCCATGACCTATCTCGTCATCAAAGCCGCGCTCTCCGGCGTCCTCGTCATGATCATCTCCGAAGTCGCGCGCAGAAATCCGGGTTTCGGCGGGCTGATCGCATCGCTCCCGCTCGTCTCGCTCCTCGGCATCATCTGGCTCTGGCGCGACACCGCCGATATCGAGCGCATCGCCGCGCACGCCGAAAGCACCTTCTGGTTCGTGCTGCCGTCGCTCCCGATGTTCATGATTTTTCCGGCGCTACTCCGCCACGGCACGGCGTTCTGGCTCGCGCTCGCGCTTTCCTGCGCGATCACGATCGCGCTCTACAGCCTGATGGCTTGGCTGCTCCCCCGCTTCGGCATCAACCTGTAGCCGGCGGCTCGCCCCCTCACACCCTCTGCCGCACCCCGCGAAACACGATCGCATCGTGCGCGCGTTCCGCCCGGAAGCGGACGATCGCCTTGTTCACGAGCGACACCTGGTTTTCCGCGCCCGCGCGCGCTTCGGCCATCACGCAGCGCGCGAGCATGGTCCGCACCTCTTCCCGCGGGCCGGGATCGTCGGTATGGCGGACCACTTCCCACGCGCGGTCGATCGCGCGCGTGATCATGTTGATGCGAATCTGATCGAACGAATCGACGAACCGTTTCGGTTTCGCCATGGGCCCCCCTTTCCTGTCTGCAGGCGGGAGCACCTGCCTTACCCACCGGCCTCTGTGTTCCTGCCGATGATGGCAAAAATATCGCACGGATAAATGGCGCGCGTAAGTACGGGCGGGTGATCGTTTCGCGCAGTGCGTGCATGCACGAAATTTGCATGATGCGCGGCAAAACCGGTTTCCGCCAATCGATTCCGTAGAATTCGCCTCAAACGCGATGGAACCCGCGGCGTTCAGCCCTCGGGCAAACTCGCCACGCTTCTCTCCAGTCTCTCCAGCGCGAGCTCGCCGCCCGTCTTGATGATTTCCCTCGTGCCGCAACGCTCGCACGCGAAGGTGAGATAAAAGCCGCCGTGCTCGCCGCGCTCCTTGCGGGTGAGCCTCGCGTTCGCGCCGCAGCCGACGCAGGGATGGGGTTCCACCGGATTCATGTTCATTTGGGTCGCCTTACACTGCCCCCTGAATGGGCTCACAACGCACAACGGGCGAAAGCGTTGCAATTTGTGAACACGAAACGGCAATTTTTTCGTCATCGCCGGCTGTTCTTTCTTGTCATTACCGGGCCGTCGCGTCTGTTCGCGCCGAGTGGCCATCTCAATTTTTGTCATCACCGGGCCGCAGCGTCCCGCGAGCGAATGCGAGCGGCCGACGCTGCGAGACCCGGTGATCCATGATGAAGCCGGGCATACGCGGACAGTCTTCATGGATTACCGGGTCTCGTCCGCGCCACGGCTCGCGTTCCGCTCGCCGGGCCGCGACGGCCCGGTAATGACAAGAGAGATGGTCAGATAGCGAATGGAACCCGCCTTCCGCCTCTCGCGTTCCTTTGAAAATGGAGGCCATGATGCAAAACGGCCGGCGCAAAACCCCCGACGAAAAACTCGACGAGGCGCTGGAAAATACGTTTCCCAGCTCCGACCCCGTCTCGATCTCGCAGTCCGACCCGGGCCACGGCTCGCCCCAACAGACCGGCGAGCGCGCCGCGGAGTCGGTGAAGAACGCAGCCAAGAAAACCGCCCGCGCGGTCAAGCGCAGTGCGCGCAGGATCGAGACCCGCGCCCGCACGATCAAGGACCGTGCCGCGAGCAAGCTTTCGGAATTGATGGGCCGCTCGCACTAGCGGCGTTCATTTCATGAAGTCGCTCTTGATCGCGAGCAGCGCGTGCGGCTTCACCCGCACCGGGCCCGAGAACGGGTGATCGAACGAGACCACGATCAGAAGGCCGCAGAAGAGGAGGATGGAGAGAATCCCGGTCATCACCGCCTGCGCGCGCACGTTCGGGGTGCCGAAGAAGAGCGTGAAGGCGAGCGTTGCGAACGCGCCGATGACCAGCGTCGCCCACAACACGCCCGGCACTACGCCCTGGGAAGCGACGAGCCGGGCGCGGCGCAATTGCGTCACCTGGACGATCTGGCGCAGGAGTTCGGCGAGGTTCACCACGTCGCTCGGCGCCGTCGGATTGAAGTCGAGCAATTCCGCATAAAGCCCGTCGAGCGCGCAAGATAGCCGTCGAGCGCCGTGTGCATATGCTTCATGTGCTCGGGGGGAAGATCGGCGGAAATCCTGTAGATCGCGGCAAGCGCGCCCGCCTCCTGCGAGACCACGTTTTCGGCGTCGTTGTATTTCTGCCAGACCACCACCACGACGAAGGCGAGCAGCACCGCGTAGAGCACACCGACGGTCGCGAATTTGAAGCCGGCGACTTCGTTGTTGGTTTGGAGCCTCTCGAGCCGCACGAAACGGCGCACGGCGAACGGCCCCGTGACCGCAATCAGCGTCGGCAGCACCACAACAACGATCGCCGCCTGCCAGGTCGGTAGTGTGGTCAGGAACATGGGAATCCCCCCGCACATGGATAGCGCAGACGGAGACGCGGCAAAAGAACGCGATTTTCCGCGTGGTTTCTTTTTCTTGTCATGGCCCAGCCGTCTTAACCCGGCCATCTTGGCGCGCCGTGCGCGCCGCGGTTTCGGCAGTTTCGTGGCGGGAGTTCCAGCGGAACGCCGCTCGCTTTCGCACGTTTTCGTATTCGGAGCGGGGGAATAATCATCCATCCAAAGGGAGACGCTTCCATGAGAAAGATTACATTTGTGCTGGGCGCTGCGGCGCTGCTTGCGGCGCCCGCCGCCGCGAACGCCCAGAGCGACATCGCCGTCGGCGCAGGAACGGGCGCGGCGACCGGCGCGATCGTCGCCGGTCCTTTCGGTGCGGCGGTCGGCGCCGGCGTCGGCGCGATCGTGGGCGGAATTTCCGACGCGACCCGTCCTCGTTTCCGCGAATATGTCGTGCACGAGCGTCCGCCTTCGTACTATTATGAAGGCGACGTTGAGGTGGGCGCCGTATTGCCGCCCGACCGTGTCACCTATTACGAAGTGCCGCGCGAATACGGCGTCGCTCCCCGATATCGCTATACGGTGGTGAACGACCGCACCGTGCTCGTCGATCCGCGCTCGGGACGCGTGGTGCAGATCGTCGATTGACGAAGAAAGCCCCGCCTTCAAGGCGGGGCTTTTTTCATGGCTGCGATTATGCCTCGGCTAGGAACCCATCAGCAGGACATAAAAAGCAGCAACGATGCCCGTAAAAATGAACAAGCCGAAACAGGCGAGATATGTGTCCGAAGGCGGAAACTCGTAAGCTTCGTAACGCACGGGCGCTTGATCTTGCTCGGGGTTTCGCATGGCTGGCCTCCGTCTTTCTGGAAAACGGCGCGCGTCGGGGGATGTTCCTTCCGGAAACCGGAAGCTTGCGGCTCCGGTAAAAGAACTTTACGCTTTGTTTCATGCGCTCTCGCGGCCTTATTCTTTTTCTTGCCGTCATATTGATAAGCGGCGGCTTGATTCGCGCCGCGGCCGCAGGCCAGCCTTGTCTCAACCAGTCGCCGATCGCGGCCGCGCACGAAAACCATGGCGCGCATCATCATTCCGGCGGCGCGCCCGCCGAAAAAGCGGACGTGAAATGCTGCGGCCTGTGCGTCGTCGCCTCGGTGGCGATCATGCCGGTTTGCGTCGAGGTTGCAGCAGCGCGCATCGTGCAAGCCGATTATCTGAGCGCGCCGCAAACAATTCGCGGGCACCTCGCCTCCCTCGACCCCGGAATTCCAAAACGGCCGATCTGAACCGCAGCGCGATTTCGCGCTGCCCGTGATCGTCCTCGCGCCGTGCGAACGGCGCGAGCCGAGTGCCGTTTCAATTCAAGGGGTACACGATGCATTTCCGTAACCTATGTGCGGGCGCGGGGCGCCTGGTGCTTGCCGCTTTCCTCGCCGCCTGCGTAATTCATTCTGCCCGCGCCGAGGACATGAAAGACATGGACCATTCCCAGATGAAGGGCATGGATCACTCCCAACACGAAGAAGCCGCTCCAAAGAAAGATTCGAAGCCGAAGAAATCGTCCGGCAAGAAATCCGGCGAGCACGCAAACCACCCCGGTCATGCCGAAAAGAAATCCAGCGCCGGGATGCAACACGGCGGCATGGATCAATCGGGCCATGCCGGGATGACGCAGCACGACATGGCCGGATTCTTCGGCCCCTATTCCATCACCCGCGAAGGCTCGGGCACGAGCTGGCTCCCGGACGCAACGCCACACGAGGGAATCCACACGAGCGCGAACGGCTGGATGTTCATGACCCATGCGCTGATCAACGGGGTCTATGACAGCCAGGGCGGGCCGCGCGGCGGCGACAAGTTCTTCGTCCCCGGCATGATCATGGGCATAGCGCAAAAAGAGGCCGACAACAGCACCATCGGCTTCCGCGCGATGCTCTCGCCCGATCCGTTCATGGGCGCGAACGGCTATCCGCTCCTGCTCGCTACCGGCGAGACCGCGGACGGCAGGACGCATCTGATCGACCGCCAGCATCCGCACGATCTCTTCATGGAGCTCTCGACCACTTACAGCTACAAGTTCTCGCCGAATTCGAGCTTCTTTGTGTATGCCGGTCTTCCGGGCGAGCCCGCGCTCGGTCCGTCCGCCTTCATGCACCGCACGAGCGGCATGGACATTCCCGAGGCTCCGATCACCCATCATTGGCTCGACAGCACGCACATCACCTTCGGCGTCGTCACCGCGGGCGTCGTGCTGGACAACGTGAAGCTCGAGGCTTCCGCCTTCAAGGGACGCGAGCCCGACCAGCACCGCTATGACATCGAGTCGCCGAAGCTAGACAGCTATTCCGCGCGCGCAACCTGGAATCCGACCAAAGAACTCTCAATGCAGGTCTCGTGGGGGCACATCACCTCGCCCGAAAGCCTCGACCCGAATACGGACGAAAACCGCCTCACGGCGTCAGCGACTTACACCACGAAATTCGCGGGCAACAATATTTGGAGCACGACCTTCGCGTGGGGCCGCAAGATGCTGAAACCGGGGCCGACGCTCGACGGCTTTCTCCTGGAGAGCGAAGTGATTTTGAAGAACAACTGGACCTTCTTCACGCGCGCCGAGCGGGTAAAAGAGAACGAGCTGCTCGACGATATCCCCGCTTTCGTAACGCCACCGATCTTCTACGTGAACAAGATTTCCGTCGGCGGCATCTATGATTGGCCGATCATGGATCACCTGAAGTTTGGCATCGGCGCGCTGGTGAGCCGCTATGGGATTCCGGACGTCGCCAAGCCCTTTTACGGCGATCCGACGAGCTACATGGTCTTCTTTCGGCTGAAAGTGTCGTGATGCGGTACGAACGTTTCTTGCAAGGAATCGCGGTTGCAGGCGGACTTTTGCTTGGCGCATCCGCGGACGCGCACGATCCTGGACACCCCACGCATCTTTCGTTTTCTGCCGGCGAGCCCGGCGATCCCCTCAAGCCGTCACGGACAATCGAGATCGTCATGAGCCGGCAGGTGCCGAAAATGTACTACCGGCCGGATACGATCGAAGTCCGCCGCGGAGAGCAAATTCGTTTCGTGCTGAAAAACGCCGACAATCTGAAAGACCACGAATTCGTGCTCGCCACGGCAAAAGAGAACCATGACCATGCCGAAGCAATGAAAGCCAACCCGAACATGGAGCACAACGAGCCGAATGCGAAACGGCTGCGCTCGAAGCAGACCGGGGAGCTGCTCTGGCGTTTCACGAAGGAAGGCGAGTTCGAATTCTCCTGCAACATCCCCGGCCACCGCGAGGCGGGCATGGTGGGGAAAGTGGTCGTGAAGTGACGATAGGAGGCCCCGCCCGCCCGAGAGGGCTTCCTTTTTGGCTCAGGCGAATTCTCCCCTGAAGCGGCAGAAAAAGGCACTTGGCCGAATTGATAAGTACCAGCGCCGGTATTTCGATCCCGGCTGGCGCGGTTTGCCTCCTTTACGCCCATATATCCTCTGCCCTAGCCTCGCGCTCCGCGCAGGCGATTCCGCCGCGCTCAGGGAGAGGTCATCCATGAAAGCCATTCTGATCGCTGCCGCCCTTGTGTTTGCCGCCAGCGGCGCGGCGCAAGCCGAGTCCTGCAAGGCCGCCGCTGCGGCGAAGAAACTGTCGGGCGCCGCGGAATCCAGCTTCGTCAAGAAATGCGAGAAGGACGCCGCCGCTGCTTGCGACAAGCAGGCCGCCGAGAAGAAACTTTCGGGCGCCGCGAAAACGTCCTTCACCAAGAAGTGCGTCAGCGACGCCGCCGGCTGATTCGATTTCGACAAAACGAGAAACCCGGCGTCTTTCGGCGCCGGGTTTTCCGCATCTTCGCGGCGAGCGGACCGCTCGCCGTTTATCTCAAACGGACTTCAGGTTCGCTGCCGCCGTCTTGCCGCGCTCGGTGACGATTTCGAAGGACACTTTCTGTCCTTCGCTGAGCGTGTGCATGCCGGAGCGCTCGACAGCCGAGACGTGCACGAACACGTCCTTGCCGCCGTCTTCCGGCTGGATGAATCCGTAGCCCTTCTGGGTGTTGAAGAACTTCACGGTTCCTACAGGCATTTGGTCTTCCTCGTTTCCAATTAATCGTCCGTCCCGCGACTATCGCCGAAACGGGCGCATCCGCGTTTTGGAAGTTGTCATGAGCATCGCAGGCCGGAAAGCCGGAAGTCAGGAAGCAAGCAGCCGAAACCAGATCTCGCTCGCGGAATAGACCGAAATTCCCGGAATCGGTCAAGGCAAAGGAATGGGCAGAATGTGACGACTGTCACATTTCGGCAAAGAAAATCCGATCGTCGCGCGGAGCAGAATTCATGCGAGGGATTGCACGTAAGTGAATAGTTTTGCGCTTGGAATACGAAGTTTTGTGTCAATTCCAAACAATTCAGGACGCCATTGTTTCTTTTACCGCCGCGACCAAATCCTTGAGCGAGAACGGTTTGGGCAAAAAGGTGAAGCGCTCGCCTTCCGGCAAGTTCTTTTTGAACGCTTCTTCGGCATAGCCTGAGATAAAAATAACCTTCATGTCCGGCCGCTTCTGCCGCAGCTCGCGCAATAGAGTCGGCCCGTCCATTTCCGGCATCACCACGTCCGAGACGACGAGATCGACCTCGCCGCCGTTCCTCTCGATCGCCGACAGAGCTTCGACGCCGCTCCCCGCCTCGACAACCTGATACCCGCGGGAGGCGAGCGCGCGGGCGGCAAAGGCGCGCACCGCCACTTCGTCTTCCACGAGAAGCACCGTGCCGCGTCCGGTAAGATCCGCACGCGGCTCGGCTTCCTGCGGCTTTTTCGCAGCTTCCGCCGCCGGGATATGCCGCGGCAGGAAGATGCGGAAGACCGAGCCCTCGCCCACGGTGGAATCCGCGAAAATATAGCCGCCGGTTTGCTTCACAATGCCGTAGACCGTCGAGAGCCCGAGGCCCGTGCCTTTGCCGACTTCCTTTGTGGTGAAGAACGGCTCGAAGATTTTGTCGAGCACGTTCGGCGGAATGCCTTCGCCGGTGTCGCGCACTTCGACCAGCACATATTCGGCGGGCGCCAGGAGCTTCTCGCCGAACTCGGCGCAATCTTCTTCCGTGATGTTCCGTGTGCTGATCGAGAGCTTGCCGCCGTTCGGCATCGCGTCGCGGGCATTCACCGCGAGATTCACGATCACCTGCTCGAACTGGTTGAGGTCGGCCTTGACCGGCCACAGGTCGCGGCCGTGTTTCACCTCGAGCGATACGGTTTCGCCGATAATGCGCTTCAGGAGACCCGTGGAAAGATCGGAAAGCACGTCGCCGAGCTGAAGCATTTGCGGCCGCATCGTCTGGCGGCGCGAGAACGCGAGGAGCTGGCGTACGAGACCCGCCGCGCGGTTCGCGTTTTGCTTGATCTGCATCAAGTCCTGGAACGACGGATCGGTCGGGCGGTGATTGGCGAGCAAAAGATCCGAGTAGCCGATGATGGCGGTCAGCACGTTATTGAAGTCGTGCGCCACCCCGCCCGCGAGTTGGCCCACCGCCTGCATCTTCTGCGACTGCGCGAATTGCGCTTCCAGCACCCGCTGCGAGGTGGTATCGATCGCGTGCACAATCGCGGCCTCGCCTTCCTGCGCCTCGACCGGCGTGATGTAGAAGCGCGCCGAGCGCGGCTCGTCGCCGGCAAGCGAAACTTCGACCTCGCGCATGCCCCGCTTGCTGTCGAGTGCGCCGCGCACTTCGTTCTCGAACTTAGCCCGGTCGGCGTCGGCGACGACGGAGAAGATCGAATGCTCTCCGCCCTCGCCCGTGCCGAACAGGCGCACGAAGCTTGCATTCATCGAGCCGATCGTTCCGTCGAGTGCGATTGTCGCGATCGCGACCGGCGTGTTGTGGAAGAAGCGCGCGAAGCGCACCTCCGCGTCGCGCAAGGGATCGCCGCTCTCGCGCGTACGCGAGATCACGAGCGTGCGCGACGCGCCCGGCGTGCCGTCGCCGGCGAAGGCGACCTTATGCAGCAGGCGGACGGGAAGCGATTCCCCGTTCTTCTTGCGGAGATCGATGTCGAAGATTTCGGTTTTCACTTCGCCCGGTGCGGGAGCGATGCTGGTGAGAAGCGCCGCGCTCGGCCCCTGCACAAGATCGGTGAGCCTCAGGCCGCCCGGCGGAACCTCCGCGAGATCGAAGCCGAGCCAGCCCGCGAGCGTCGCGTTGAGATAGACGATCTTGCCGGACGCATCCGCCGAGAAGAAACCCGAAGGCGCATGATCGAGGAAGTCGATCGCATGCTGCAGTTCGAGGAAGGTGTTTTCCTGCCGGTCGCGTTCGCGCGAGATGTCGGAGATTCCCCACATCGCGATTTTCGAGAGCCGCCCGCTTTTCGCGAGCGGCCGCACGCGAAGGCGCACCCAGCGCGGCGGCGCTTCGGGCGAACCGGAGAGGCGGATTTCCTCCTGCTGCGCCTTTCCTTCGTGTACGGCTTGCGCGAGGCGGTAGATCGCTTCCGAAACTTCCGGATCGCTGGTGAAGAGCCGCTCCAACGGGCGCACGTCGTCAGGTCCGTCGGCGCCGGTGAGATCGAGATAGGAGCGATTGGCGTAGAGCACCCGGCCCGAGGCATCGACCACGGAAATCCCCTCGGAGGACGTGTCGATCACCGCGCGGGTGAGATCGTTCCTTCCTGCGCGCCCGGCGAATTCGACGATTCCCGCCGCGCCCGCGAACAGCGCGAACACGCCGACAACCGCGAGCGCCGCCAGCACCGCGACGATATAGGGCTCGGCCTGATCACGGCCGACAAAGAGAAGAAAGACCGCCGCGCCCACCAAGACCAGTGCGACCAGAAGCACGAGGCCGATTGAGCCGGTGGCATGGCTGCGGTCGACCGGGGCGTTTGGCGCGTCCTCAACGGCCATTTCGAAGATCTCCTGCACGAGCCCGCGCGAAGCGGCGCCCGTCATCCCGGTTTGCCCGACAAACCCGCCGTTCCGCAAGTTCCACCCCTATTTTATTCAGTGCCGGACCATGCGGCGAAGGCGCATGACATAGCCAATCACCTCCGCCACCGCCCTATAGTGTTCGGGCGGAACCTCCTGGTCGATATCCACGGTTTTGTGCAACGCGCGGGCAAGCGGCGGGTTCTCCACAAGCGGAATACGGTGGTCTTCCGCGATTTCGCGGATTTTCAGAGCGATCAAATCCATGCCTTTCGCGACGCAGACGGGGGCGTTCATGCCGGGCTCATATTGCAGCGCCACCGCATAGTGGGTGGGGTTGGTCACCACCACCGTGGCCTTCGGCACGTTGTTCATCATGTTCTTGCGAAGCCGCATGCGGCGTACCTGCCGGAGCTTCGCCTTCACCGTCGGGTCGCCTTCCGATTGCTTGAGCTCCTCCCGGATTTCGCGGAGGGTCATGCGGTGTTTTTCGTACCAGGTGTGGCGCGTCCACCACCAATCCACCGCCGCGATCGCCCCCATGGCCGCACAGACCCCGAACATCACCCGGAGCATGAGCTTCAGGAGAAGCGGCATCGTATGCGTGACGTCGCTGCTTGCGAGCAGCTTGATGCTCGGAAATTCCGGATAGATGACAAGGAAAATGACGGTGCCGACCGCCGCGAATTTCGCGATGCTCTTCGCTAGCTGAATCAGGCCCTGTTTGGAAAAGATGCGTTTCGCGCCGGTGAGCGGCGAGAGGCGGTCAGGCTTCAGGGAAAGCGCCTCGATCGTCCAGAGCGGGCCGTGCTGCACATAGTTCCCGGCAAGGGCAGCGACGATCAGAATGCCGAGCAAGGGCGAGATCGCTATCAGCGTATCCAAGAGCAGGTTTCCGGCGAAACGCAGATAGGAAAAACCGCTTCCGCTGAGTTGCCCGATACTGCCGAGGAGATCGCGCAGGATAATCGCAAGCTTTACGATCGAGTGGCTGCCAAAGACCGCGATCGCAAGCGTCGCGCCCGCGAGCATGAACCAGGTATTGACCTCCTGGCTCTTCGCGACGTCGCCCTGCTTGATCGCTTCTTCCAGCCGCTTTGCGGTTGGGTCTTCTGTCTTGTCGGTATCGTCGTTCTCGGCCACCGCGTTTCTCCGTTACCGCAGCGCAAGGTCGCCGAGCAGCGATCCGACGTGATTGAGGAACACCGCCATCACCGCGCCGAGCACGAGCGTCAGCAGCAAGAGCCCGAGCATGATCGAAGCGGGCAGCCCGATGAAGAAAATCTGGATTTGCGGCATGAGCCGCGCGAGCACGCCAAGCCCGACATTGAACAGAAGCCCGAAGACGAGAAAGGGCGCCGCGATCTGCGCGCCGACTTTGAACGCGCCCGCAGTCGTGATCAGAATGAGCTGGGTGAAATCGTCGGCCGGCAGCGCCGCCCCCGGCGAGAAGATGCGATAGCTCTGCTCGAGCGCGCCGATCACGAGGTGATGGAGGTCGGTCGCGAAAATAAGCGCAATTCCCGCCATGGTGAGGAAGCTGCTCACGACGACGCCCTGCTCGTGCTGGCTCGGATCGACGGTGCTGGCGAAAGCGAGCCCCAGCTCCTGCGCGATCACCACGCCCGCGACCTGCAGCGCCGAAATCGTGATCCGGCCCGCGAGACCGAGCACGACGCCGATAATGACCTCCTTGATGAGAAGCCCGACGACCGGCGCAAATCCTTGCGTGAGGTCGGGCGCATAGGCGGCCTGATGCAGCGGCAGCATCACAAGCGTAAGCATCACGGCGATCACCAGCCGAATGCGCACCGGAATGCCCTGCTCGCCGAAGCCGGGCATCAGCATCACCATCGCCCCTAACCGCGCGAACATCAGCATGAACACGGCGGCAAGCGACGGCAGGAAACTGAGATTGACGGTCATATGGCCGCTCTTGCCGCCACTTTCCTTAGCCCGGAGAAATGATGCGCTCGGCGATCCGCGTCATATAGCTCTGCAACACGTCGCCCATGAACGGCAGCGTGAGGAGAAGCGTCACGAACATGGCGAGAATTTTCGGGATGAAGGCGAGCGTCATTTCCTGGATTTGCGTAAGCGCCTGCAGGAGCGAGATCGCCACGCCGATAATGAGCGCCACCACCATCATCGGCGCCGCGAGAATGAGCACCGTCCAGATTGTGTCGCGCGCGACATCGAGAACATCGGCTCCGGTCATGGGAATTCCTCAGATCGGCATCTTCATGATGTCTTCGTAAGCCGCAATCATCTTGTCGCGCACCGAGACGAGCGTTTGCACCGCGACCTCTGAGTCGGCAACCGCGGTGACGACGTCGATGAGGTCCCCCTTCCCTGCCACGAGTTGCTGCGCCTTCAAGTCCGCCGTGTGCCCTTGCGCGACGAACTTCTCGATCGCGCCTTCCAGCATCGCGCCGAAGCTAGAGCCCCCCTCCTTCGGCGCGAGCGCGTTTTTCACGAGCGAGTTTTGCGGCGGATTCGGCGAAATTTTTTGCAGCATCGAATAGGCGTTCGCGGCTACGGAAGGAACGGTCATGCGGTAAAGCTCCCCGGTTCAGGCTTTCAAAAGGTCGAGCGTGCGCGAGATCATCCGGCGCGTGGCGCCGATGACGTTGAGGTTGGCTTCGTAGGAGCGCTGCGCCTCGCGCATGTCGACGGTTTCGATCAGCGGATTCACGTTCGGATATTTGACGTTGCCGGCGGCGTCGGCCGCCGGATTTCCCGGCTCGTTCTTCATGATGAAGTCGGACTTGTCGGTCTGGATCTTGCCGAGCTGCACGACATTCGCCTGCAATTCCCTGTCGAAGGCGGAGCGGAACGTGGGAATGCGCCGGCGGTAGGGATCGGTTTTCGAATCGGCCGCGGTCGAGTCGGCGTTCGCGATATTCTCGGAGATGATGCGCATGCGGTCGGATTGCGCGCGCAGGCCGGAGGCCGCAATCATCATGGTGCGGATGAAATCCATGACCGTGCTCCGTCAGCCTTTGCCGAGCGCGGTTTTGATCATGCCGATGCCGCGCTGATAGAGCGAAATCGCCGTCTGGTGGTCGAGCTGGGTCTGCGCGACCTTCATCATCTCGTCTTCGAGCACGACGGAATTCTGGCTGGGGCTCGTCTCGAAGCCGCCGCCCGGCGCCTGATCGAAGCCGCGCGTGCCGGTCGAGCCGGCGATATGGCCGGGCTGCGTGACCGCAAGGCCGGAACTCGCGGGCGCAAGCGAAGCTTCGAGCTCAGACCGGAAATCGAGCTGCTTCAGGTCGCGCGCGCGATAATTGGGTGTATTGGCATTCGCTACGTTTTCCGCAAGCAGCTTCTGGCGCTCTTCGAGCCAGCGCATGCGGGTTTTCAACATGGAAAATAGCGGCAAGTCGGTGACGGCCATGCTAGTGCTCCCCAAAGGCCGTCGCTCCCCAGCGCGCCTTTGTAGGCAATTCTTGCCGGGTTTATAGTTAAAGCGCGGTTAACGGGATCAAACGGCATGGAACCGCGTTGGGGGAAATGCCGGAGTCGCCGCGTTTTTGGCGGATTCGGGTTTAAGCGTTAACCGTTTGTTAGGCATACGGGCGGCATTTTTTGCCTACCCGCATCGCGCCGTTTTCGCGGCGGTGAGGAGCAAAGATGGGTGAATTCCTGGGTATTGAAAATTCGGCGCTGAAATTCGTCATCGCCTTCGTGCTCGTCATGGCATTAATCGGGCTCACCGCCTGGCTGATCCGCCAGTTCAGTTCGGCGCGCCCGAACACCGCGGTCGGCGCTCGCAACCGCCAGCCGCGGCTCGCGGTGCTCGATTCGGCGGTCGTCGATGCGCGGCGGCGCCTCGTTTTGATCCGCCGTGACAATGTCGAGCACCTTTTGATGATCGGCGGACCGACCGATGTGGTGGTCGAAGCCAATGTAGTGCGCGCACAGCCGGCGGCCGCGCCCGTCGTGCCGCCCCGCGCGGCGCCCCAGCGCGCGCCCATCGAACCGATCGAACCGGACTACGATCCCTCACTCGTACCGTTCGACGAGCCCTATTACGAAGAACCGGCGCCTCGCCCGGCGCGAGAGCGTCCCGCACCCGCCGTTCGCGCACCGGCTCCCGTAGCGGCGGCGGCCGCTCCTGCGCCGCGCACGGCCGCGCCGCGGCCTGCGCCTGCCGTCGAGCCGCGTGTAACGCCTGCCCCATCGTCGCGCCAAGCGCAATATTCCGACATGGCGCAACGCCTCGAGGCGGCGCTGCGTGCGCCGGCGGACGCGCGGCCCGCGCCTGAGCCGCGTATCGCTTCGGGCTCGCCGTTGTTCTCCGGGCGTGAAGAGCCGAAGCTCTCCAAGTCCGTGCCCGAACCCGAGCCCGCAGCCGACAATAAGGCGGGCGACGTTTTCTCGAGTCTCGAAGAAGAGATGGCCAATCTCTTGAAACCAAGCGGCGGAAAAGACTCTGCATGAATCGAACGCGCCGGCTTTGCTGTGCCTTGGCCGGCGCATTTGCGGGAACGATTCTGCTCGCGCTCGCCTCTCCTGCCTTTGCGCAGGACATCAGCATCAATTTCGGCCAGGGAGCGGGCCTCACCGAGCGCGTAATTCAACTCATCGCGCTGATCACGGTGCTCTCGATCGCGCCTGCGATTCTGGTGATGGTCACCTCCTTCACCCGCATCGTGATCGTGCTCTCGCTGTTGCGGAGCGCGATCGGCCTGCAATCCGCGCCGCCGAACACGGTCGTCGTTTCGCTCGCGCTGTTTCTCACTGCCTTCGTGATGGGGCCCGCGTTCCAGACCGCCTATGAGCAAGGCGTGCAGCCTTTGGTGGCGGGCCAAATTCAGCCGCAGCAGGCTTTCGAGCGCGGCGCCGTCCCCTTCCGCAATTTCATGGTGAAGAATGTGCGCGAGAAGGATCTGGCGCTGTTCATGGATCTTGCGAAAGAGCAGCCTGCCGCCGATGCGAACGCGGTGCCGCTTCGTGTCCTGATGCCGGCCTTCATGATTTCGGAATTGCGCCGCGCGTTCGAAATCGGATTTTTGCTCTTCGTGCCGTTTCTCGTCATCGATCTCGTGATCGCGTCGGTGCTCATGTCCATGGGCATGATGATGCTGCCGCCCGCGATGATTTCTCTGCCCTTCAAGCTTATTTTCTTCGTGCTGGTCGACGGCTGGAGCCTGATCGCGGGCTCGCTGGTGCAGAGCTTCGTGACTTAGCTCCCGGCTTTCCGCCGTCATGCCCGGCCTTGTCCCGGCCATGACGAATTGAGCGGAATGCGGGCTTACCTCGCCGAAACTTTATGCGTTTCCGCGGACGCCTGCTCCGCCGGCAACGGCTTGTCGGGGAAACGTGCCTGATAGAGCTTCAAAAAAAGCTTCAGGCTGTCGACCGCGGACAACGTCTTCGCCACATCGCCGAGCTTTTTCGCGTTACCCGAAGGCATCGCGATGATACCGAGCGCCGTTCGCTCCGCGCCTTCCGGCATTTTCGCGGCGTAGCGGTCGCGGAGCCGCGTGAGCCCAACCGTCTCGCTGCCGAGCGCATAAGAGATCCCCGCGCGCAATACGTCGCGCCGTTCGGTCTCATCCAGAGGGTCGGGTTTCTGCCAGCGCGTATCCAGGAGCTTCTCGAAGGCTTCGCCC
>Ga0209581_1000202_pt1 | contig 184004 bp, 151 predicted proteins | sample Coa_R2_FD_187160 | JGI IMG/M metagenome (GOLD analysis project Ga0209581, IMG submission 187160) | Surface soil microbial communities from Centralia Pennsylvania, which are recovering from an underground coalmine fire - Coalmine... | ecosystem: Environmental > Terrestrial > Soil > Unclassified...
TTCGTTGGTCCATGGGTGACGTTTGGCTCCAGGGCATGGGGCACCTCCTTGCGGTGCCCGTGAGTGTGGTACAACATGTCACCCATGTCCCCCGACTAAAGTGTTACCTATGTGTAGGGACCGTACCGATTGCAAGACTAACAACCGGATATTGCGAACTGTTGTAGGTGAGATATCAGAAACGGAGGCCAGCCATGTCAATGATGTGCAAGCTTGCGGGATCGTGCGAGTCAAAACAGGGGATGTGCATCCATGAAATGATCATGCTCGCCGCGGTGATCATCGCGGCGCCGCTGGTCGGACATTTCCTGCTTCATTGGTTCTAACGGCGCCATGACCGGCATCCTTCCGGCCTCCTCGCACCCCCTCGTGCCGGAAGGATGTTTTCTCTTTCAAGATTCTTATGACCGCCATGTTGGGCAATGATGATCTGTTCTGACCTCATCACATTCCCTTGATCTTGTACCTGGGTGCGGAATTTAGGGTGACACCCGGGCAGACAGGTTCAGGGAGATGGCAATGGCACAAGTCACGGGCAAGGGCTCGCTGAGCCCGTGGACGCCTGCCAGTTCTACTACGAGTGCTCCAACTGCAAGACCCTGCTGCGCCCGAATCTAGGCGATTGCTGTGTGTTCTGCTCGTTCGGCTCGGTCGAGTGCTCCTCGATCCAGGTTTAGAGCGAGTGTTGCGGATAGGAGGTTGCTCAGGTCAGATGTTGTAATTTTGTCGCAATCTCATATCTCCGCCCTTTTGCCTTCAACCATCACATGTAAGAAAAGGGACGGCTGCCCGGTCTACTGAGCATGAGGTATGACCAGGCACGGTTTACGGCGCTAGTTAACGCTTATTCCGGCGATCTCTATCGATTTGCGTACTGGCTGGGAGGTAATCGCACGGATGCAGAAGATCTCGTGCAGGAGACCTTCGCGCGGGCGTGGCGATCGCTTGGCCAATTGCGCGATGATAAAGCTGCAAAAGGATGGTTGTTCACGACGCTGCGACGCGAGCACGCTCGACAGTTCGAGCGGTTGCGCCCAACGTTCGAAAATGTGAATCTTGATCAAGTGGCCGATCCCCGGCGTGATTTCGATGATCGGGTCGAGGGTCACGCGGTACGGATCGCATTGCTGCAGCTGCCAATTGCTTATCGCGAGCCACTTCTGCTCCAAGTCTTGGGCGGTTACAGTGGCGAAGAGATCGCGCTTATGCTCGGGCTTACCGTGAATGCTGTGGCGATAAAACTATTTCGCGCCAGACAGATGTTGTGTCGCCAACTGACCGGGGAGCCACATAAAGAAGAGGTGTGCAATGAATTGCCTACAATTCAGACAAGGTTATCTAACTGATCCTTTTCATCAGACGGCAGAATCGCGTGAGCATCGTAATCAGTGCCAGAGTTGTGCCGCGTTTGCTGTTGAGCAAGATCGGATCAATGCAGCCGTTGAGCGCACAATTCGCGTGACGCCTTCCGAAAATCTGGAGGCCCGTATTTTGGTGCGACAGAGTTTTCTGGCATCGCGTGTGGAACAAAGACGCGCCTCGATGATGTGGGCGGTGGCCGCGGCCATTGTTCTTGGGATTGCGATCAGCGTCTGGGTAATCCTCCGGCCTGCCCCCGGGACGCTTGCCGACGCGGTGGTGAGCTATGTCCGGACGCAACCCGTGCAAACCTTGTCATTAGATGCGATGCCTCCTGAACAAGTACAGGCGGTATTGCAAGGGGAAAGGATCCGGTTCCAGCCTGACGTCATCCCCGTATACCATGCAAAGCCTTGTGTCATTAATGGCACTCGCGCCATCTATATGGTGGTGGCTTCCGATAGTGGTCCAGTATCCGTGGTTGTCATGCCGCAACAGACCGTACCCGACCGGGCGACTTTTGCCAAGGCGGGATATCAGGGCGTGATTGTACGGTGTCCGCAAGGCAGCATGGCCGTTATTGGTACATCCAGCCAGAAGGTGGAAAAAGTCGAAAAACGAATGCTCGCGGCGATGCGTTCACTTTGATTTCCATAACCGGCGATTGTCCGCTCATTATCCTTAATCGCAAGGAGGCTTCAAGCTCGAACCCCGACATCAGCCGGGCGTTCGTGTCAGTTTGTCCCAATATCGAATCTTTGAAAGATTGCCTCTCATCCACCGGTCTGTATTCTCAAGAACGGTAATTTGTCCCGTTCGAAACAGAGTACGTCAATTACCGTGGAGGCATATATGTGCACGCACGAGCTGTCAGCGAGAAGAGCATTGCTGTTGGCTGCAATGGGTATTGGGATTGCCACCTCAGGTGCCGCAGCGTTCGCGGATGAGGCGAATAGAGGTGTTCCGTGGTCTTACGGCGGTGCATTCGCCGCGTGGACCATCGGACGCGGCCAGGGTTACATGGATCAAATTCACGAGGAGTATGCGCATGCCTTGGCGCAGCCCGCGAACGCGAAGACGGGGCGGCAGGCTCCCTGGAACTACGGTGGCGCCTTTGGCGCCTGGGTGTATGGACGTGGGACGGGTTACATGGAGCAGATCCACGCCGAATACGCACAAGCGATGGCCATGCCGGAGAATGCCAAATCAGGGCAACATAAGCCTTGGACATATGGCGGCGCCTTTGGCGCTTGGACATTCGGCCGCGGTCCGCATTATATGGAGCAGGTTCAGAGCGAATATCATCAGTAGCCGCCAATCCGCCGCGGACATCGGCACATCGCATGCCCGCTGGCGCTGGTCTGAATCCAAATCCAAGCCGGCGCCAGCGGCGGAACCCAAGACCCCCCACTTTGAATCAATGGTGCATCGGCTTCAACATTTATTTTTTGGTGATTAGCAAATATCTGGCACTGGTTTTACCAAGGTATCGAGTATCAAGTCGAACAAATCTTTCTTTCGGTTGTTGTACCGGAACTGCATTTCATAAAGATACAACGGAAAACGTTGCGGTGACACACCATGATGTTTATAACCTATCTCAAAATTGTTGCCATTGCGAATTTGAGTTCCTAAAATCATCATTGTGCTGCGAGTAAGCGACGAGCAGTGGGAGCGGATCCGGGGACACTTTCCGGAGGAGAACATCCCTGAAGGTCGCGCTGGACGCAAGCCCCTACCGACCCGCGAGGTGCTGGAGGCGGTACTCTGGATTCTGAACACGGGTGCGCAATGGCACCTGCTGCCGCAGTGTTACCCCAACTACAAGACGGTGCATCGCCGCTTCCAGCAGTGGTGCGAGCGCGAGGTGCTGCGCGAGGTCTTGGCCAATCTGGCCAACACGCTGCGCGATCAGGGCGACATCGACGAGCGCGAGAGCTTCATCGACGCCACGTTTGCCGCGGCCAAGGGTGGCGGCGAGGAGATTGGTAAAACCAAGCGTGGTAAGGGTGTGAAAATACTGGCGATTGTAGATCGTCATGGTCTGCCGCTATCGGTCAGCACGCACGCCGCCAACCATCACGAGGTGACGCTGGTGCAATTGAGTTTTGATTTCTACATGATCGAAGCCAAGCCGGAAAACTTGATCGGTGATCGCGCCTACGACAGCGACCGCTTGGACCAAGAGTTGAGAAAGGACGGCGTGGAAATGATAGCGCCGCATCGTGCCAACCGGCGCGCACTCAAGACCCAGGACGGCCGGCGGCTGCGCCGATTTGAGCGGCGCTGGATTGTGGAGAGGTTCTTTGCCTGGTTGCAATGGAAGCGTCGGCTGCTGATTCGTTGGGAGTACTACGCCGCAAATTTCCTCGGCTTCGTGCAGTTGGCGTGCATCGTTCTGCTGCTCAGGCAATTTTGAGATCGGTTCTAATACCTGCAATATAATCAAACTTGGCCCCTTGGCTCCTTAGCTGCGTAACGTGAAATCAAAAATTGCATTTGCCCTAATCATGGGCATTATTACAACCGGGATCATTTCGTTTACCCTCATTTCAATCAACATTGGATTTACGGAACGCTTTTTGACGATCTGGTTGAAATCCTGGGCGATGGCGTACGTCGTTGTCATTCCCGCTATTCTCATAATTGGACCAATAATTCAAAGGTGGGTTGATCGGTTCTTTGCAGAAGGATCGTCTAATAAATTAACTGACGCAATTGACAGATGACTATTACGGCTCGCCGGCGGGATTGGTTTGATTTGTGGGCGTACGCGCAGAGACAGAAACGGGCAGGAACAGTGTGGGATCGACCATGGTGTCGTTGAGAATTACGGACAGATGAACGTGCGGACCGGTGGCGCGGCCGGTCATGCCCGATAGCGCGATCTGCTCGCCGCGCGCGACCTGCTGGCCCTCTTTGACCTGAATCTCGCTCAAGTGGCAGTACATGGTGATGAAGCCCTGGCCGTGGTCGATGAACACACTTTTGCCATTGAAGAAATAATCGCCGGTGTTGATCACCGTGCCCGCAGCCGCCGCGTGCACTGGCGTGCCGATATCGACCGCGATGTCGAGGCCGGAATGCGGGCTGCGCGGCTGGTTGTTGAAAAACCGCCGCAGCCCGAAGGGACTGCTGGTGGGGCCGGTCGCCGGCGGCAGCAGGGCGAGTGAATCTGGATCGCGCTCGCTGAAATAGGATTTGGCGGCGGCAATGTGCTTGAGGTCGTCGTTGATGCGCTCCATGTCTTCGGGCGTGGGATTGACCTGGCGCTCATTCGTGATCGTCAGGCGCTGCTCGGCGTAGCGCTTCGGTTTGACCTTGAAGGTCAGTTGTTTCTCCTTGCCGCCTGCCACAACGACTGTATGTGCCCCAATCCCGGCATCCAACGGAATGCCGATCACCGCCAGGAAGTGATCCGACCGGGGAATCACCAGCACGCGCCGCCCCTCGAAATAAGCCGTCGGCCGCTCATTGCCCGCGGCAGTGATGGGCAGTGCCACGAACCCGCCGGGCACCGGCTCGGGTTTTGGCAGGGTGTTCTGTTCCGCGGCGGGGACGCTCATCACTCCGCCATACAATGCGCTGATGAGCATGAGATGTCCGAACTTCACTTTGAATCCACCAGGCGCGCGGTCTCGACGATGCAATCCAGTTCTCCCCTGGCAAGCCGCGCCTGCACCCGGCTGCCGGCCTTCACACCGGCGGCATCGCGGAGAATCCGCCGCTGGTCACTGGTCACGATGGCATAGCCGCGATCCAGCGTCGCCAGCGGACTCACGGCCGACAGCGCGCGGCCCAATTGAGAAAGCTGATGTTCCGCCGTGCGCAGCCGCTGCATGACGGCCTGCTGCAAGCGGGCGCGCAGAGCAGTTTGATGCTGGGCGTGCAGCCGCAGTCGCGGCAGCGGACTCGCTGCGCGCAGGTGCGCGCTCAATTCGACGACCGCGGATCGCGCCACATCGAGCTGATGACGCAGGGCCTTGAAAAGGCGCTGGTTGAAATCGTCGACCCGTTGCGAGAGCTCCATCAGCCGGCGCGCGGGATGGATGAGCCGCCGCGACAGCCAGTTCAGCCGCTCGCCCTGTCGTTGCAGTCGCGTCGTGATGAGGCTGCCCAGGCGGCGGGCAATGGCGCCGAAGTGCTCCGCCAGTTGTTCGCCGTCGGGGCTGATGAGTTCGGCGGCGGCCGAGGGCGTGGGCGCGCGCACGTCGGCCACGAAGTCGGCGATGGTGAAATCGATCTCGTGGCCGACGCCGGAGACGATGGGAATGGCGCAATCGTAAATCGCGCGCGCCACGATTTCCTCGTTGAACGGCCAGAGATCTTCCAGCGAGCCGCCGCCGCGCGTCAGCAGCAGCACGTCGCAGTCGCGGCGCCGGTCGGCGGCGCGGATCATGGCGGCGATCTGCGGCGCCGCGTTCCCGCCCTGCACCGGCACGGGGTAGATGATCACCGGCAGCAGCGGGTGGCGGCGGCGCAGGACGCTCAGCACGTCGCGGATGGCGGCGCCGGTCGGCGAGGTGATGACGCCGAGACACCGTGGGAAGGCGGGCAATGGTTGCTTGCGCGCCTCATCGAACAGTCCCTCGGCGGCAAGCTTCTGTTTCAGGCGCTCGAATTGCAGCCGCAGCAGTCCCTCGCCCGCGGGCTCCATGTGCTCGACGATGAGCTGGAACTCGCCGCGCCCCTCGTAGAGACTCACGCGCGCCCGCACCAGCACCTGCGTGCCCTCCTCCGGCGCCCACTTGAGCAGGGCGTTTTTGGCGCGGAACATGGCGGCGCGCACCTGCGCCTGCGCATCCTTGAGCGTGAAATACCAGTGGCCGGAGCCGGGCCGCGCGAAGTTGGACAGCTCGCCTTCCACCCACAGCGGGGGAAAGCCGCCCTCCAGCAGGGCGCGCGCCTCGCGGTTCAATCGTGAGACGGTATAGACCTCGCGCGCCGGCGGCGCGGCGCCGGCTCCAGGCTGGGGCGAACTCATACCGTAATCATACCCCGAACAACCCGCGTATGGCTGGACTGGCGGCGTCGATTTAAAGCCGAACCCATTCCTCGTTTATAATTGTTTTTTGGAACAGGAAGGTGTTCTATGCGAGTTGCCGGTGAAGCACTGACTTTCGATGATGTACTCCTGTTGCCCGCCTACTCACAGGTGCTGCCGCGCGAAGTCAGCCTGCGCACGCAATTGACCCGCGCCATCACCCTGAACATCCCGCTCATGTCGGCGGCGATGGACACCGTCACCGAGTCGCGGCTGGCCATTGCGCTGGCCCAGGAAGGGGGGCTGGGCGTCATCCACAAGAACCTGAGCCCGGATGAACAGGCCAGAAACGTGCGCCGCGTCAAAAAGTTTGAAAGCGGCATCATCAAGAATCCGATCGCGGTGGCACCCGACACCAGCATCGGCGATGTCATCGCCCTGACCCGCGAGAAGCGCATCTCCGGCGTGCCGGTGGTGCAGGGCGAGGAGCTGGTCGGCATCGTCACCGGCCGCGACCTGCGTTTCGAGACCCACTACGACCAGCCTGTTTCCCGCATCATGACGCCCAAGAGCAAGCTGGTGACGGTGAAGGAGGGCGCGGATCGCAAGCGTGTCATCGCGCTGCTGCACAAGCACCGCATCGAAAAGGTGCTGGTGGTGGACAACAAATTCCGCCTGCGCGGGCTCATCACCGTCAAGGACATCCAGAAGGCGCGTGAATATCCCAACGCCTGCAAGGACGAGCAGGAGCGGTTGCGCGTGGGCGCGGCGGTCGGCACCGGCAAGGGCACGCACGAGCGCGTCGAGGCGCTGGTCGAGGCCGGCGTGGACGTCATCGTGGTGGACACCGCCCACGGCCATTCCAAGGGCGTGATCGACACGGTCAGGTGGATCAAGAAGAATTTCCGCAACACGCAGGTGATCGGCGGCAACATCGCCACCGCCGGGGCGGCGCAGGCGCTGGTCCAGGCCGGCGCGGACGCGGTCAAGGTCGGCATCGGCCCCGGCTCCATCTGCACCACGCGCATTGTCACCGGCGTCGGCGTGCCGCAGATCACGGCCGTCGGCACCGTGGCCGCGGCGCTCAGGAAATCCGGCGTGCCGGTGATCTCCGACGGCGGCATCCGCTATTCCGGCGACGTGGCCAAGGCGCTGGTCGCTGGCGCGCACGCCGTCATGATCGGCGGGCTGTTCGCCGGCACCGAGGAGGCGCCCGGCGAGGTGGAGCTGTATCAGGGCCGCTCCTACAAGTCCTACCGTGGCATGGGATCGCTCGGCGCCATGTCGCAATCGCACGGCTCCGCCGATCGCTATTTCCAGGAAAGCGGCGAGATCGAGAAACTGGTGCCGGAGGGCATCGAGGGCCGCGTGCCGTACAAGGGGCCGCTCTCCGCGATCGTGCACCAGTTGATCGGCGGCATCCGCGCGGCCATGGGCTATACCGGCTGCGCGACCATGGAGGAGTTCCGCACCAGGCCGCAGTTCATGCGCGTGACCTACGCCGGCATGCGCGAGTCGCACGTGCACGACGTGCAGATCACCAAGGAAGCGCCCAATTACCGCATTGAATAATTTCACACCCCTAATAGCCGTCATTTCGAGCGTAGCAAGAAATCTTGTCTTCGCAGAGGTGAGTTATGGCTTCAAGGCGAAGCTATTTTGTATACATTCCGACCAACTGGAACAATCAGGTAATGTATGCGGGTGTGACCAACGATTTACATCGACGTCTGTATGAACACGCTCATAAGTTGGCAGATGGATTTACAAAGAAATATAACGTATCGAAGTTGGTGTACTTTGAAGAAACGGATGATGTGAATGCTGCCATTGCACGTGAGAAACAGATCAAAAAATGGCGGCGCAGCAAAAAAGACGCTTTGGTCAGCAGTATAAATCCAGAATGGCACGACTTGAGCAAACAATGAATTTCAGATTTCTCGCTGCGCTCGAAATGACAAACTTGGTCAATTTTCTGTCATTTCGACCGAAGGGAGAAATCCTTGCAGTTTATGCGAAATGACGGAATCCATGAGTGACATCCACGCCGATCGCGTGCTTATCCTCGATTTCGGGGCGCAATACACCCAGCTCATCGCCCGGCGCGTGCGCGAGGCGGGCGTCTATTGCGAAATCCACGCCTACGACATGCCGGTGCTCGCCATCCGCAATTTCAAGCCGCGCGGGATCATCCTCTCCGGCGGTCCGGAGTCCGTCATCCTCGCCAAATCGGTGCGGGCGCCGGACGTCGTTTTCGAGCTGGGCGTGCCGGTGCTCGGCATCTGCTATGGCATGCAGACCATGGCGGCGCAGCTGGGCGGCGGGGTCGAGGCGGGCGCCGAGCGCGAATTCGGCTACGCCGAGGTGCGCGCGCGCGGCCATTCCGCGCTGCTCAGGGACATCGAGGATCGCACCAATCCCGAGGGTTACGGCCTGCTGGACGTGTGGATGAGCCACGGCGATCGCGTCATTGCGCTGCCACCGGGCTTCAAGGTCATCGCCTCCACCGACACCTGCGCCATCGCCGGCATGGCCGACGAGACGCGGCGCTTCTACGGCGTGCAGTTCCATCCCGAGGTCACCCACACCAGGCAGGGGGAACGCATACTGTCCCGCTTCGTGCACGAAATCTGCGGCTGCGGCTCGAACTGGACGACGGCCAACATCATCGACGACAGCGTCGCGCGCGTCCGTGCGCTGGCGGGCGGGGACAGGGTGCTGCTGGGATTGTCCGGCGGCGTCGATTCGAGCGTGGTCGCGGCGCTGCTGCACAAGGCCATCGGCGATCAACTCATCTGCGTATTCGTGGACAACGGCCTGCTGCGCCTGAACGAAGCCGATCAGGTCATGACCACGTTCGCCAGGCACATGGGCGTGCGCGTCGTCCGCGTCGACGCCGAGGCGCGTTTCTTGAAGGCGCTCACGGGCGCGAGCGATCCGGAGGACAAGCGCAGGATCATCGGCCGGGAGTTCATCGCGGTGTTCGAGGAGGAGGCGGCCAGGCTCAAGGACGTGAAGTGGCTGGCGCAGGGCACGATCTACCCGGACGTGATCGAATCGGCGGCGGCGAAGACCGGCAAGGCGCACGTCATCAAAACGCATCACAACGTCGGCGGCCTGCCGGAGCGCATGCATCTGAAGCTCATCGAACCGCTGCGCGAACTGTTCAAGGACGAGGTGCGCAAACTGGGCGTGGAACTGGGCCTGCCGCGCGAGATGGTCTACCGCCACCCCTTCCCCGGCCCGGGCCTGGGCGTGCGCATCGTCGGCGAGATCAAAAAGGAATACGCCGACACGCTGCGGCGGGCGGACGCGATTTTCATCGAGGAACTGAAGAGCAGCGGCTGGTATGACAGGGTCAGCCAGGCCTTCGCCGTGTTCCTGCCGGTGAAGTCGGTGGGCGTGACCGGCGACGCCCGATCCTATGAGCACGTCATCGCGCTGCGCGCGGTGGAGACCGTGGACTTCATGACCGCGCACTGGGCGCATCTGCCCTATGAACTGCTGGACCGGCTGTCACGGCGCATCATCAACGAGGTCAGGGGCGTTTCAAGAGTGGTTTACGATATTTCAGGGAAACCGCCCGCCACCATCGAATGGGAATAAGCTGAAAACTATTGCGCTCGCCATGACAGTGTTGCTCGCCCCCTCAAAATCCTCATTTACTGACGTGTAAACTCCGGTTTTTCGGGTGCTCGCGCCTTGTCCTGGCTTCGCTCATTACGTTTTCAGCAGCCCCTGCTGTTTGGAGGATACCGTGGTGATGTCGACTGAAAAATGGATGAGGCACGCGCTCAAGCTGGCGGAGCGGGCGCAGGCGGCGGGCGAGGTGCCGATCGGCGCGGTGATCGTGAAGGATGATCACATCATCGGCGAGGGTTGGAACCAGCCCGTCGCGGCGCGGGATCCGACCGCGCATGCCGAGGTCGTGGCGCTGCGCGCGGCGGCGCGGGCGCTCGGCAATTACCGGCTGAACGGCACCGCGCTTTACGTCACCCTCGAACCGTGCGTCATGTGCGCCGGCGCCATTCTGAACGCGCGCGTGCCGCGGGTGGTCTTCGGCGCCTATGATCCCAAGGCGGGCGCCGCCGGCACTCTGGTGGACATCCTCGGCAGCGATCGATTCACCCACCGGCCGGAAGTGATGGGTGGCGTGCTGGATCGGGAATGTTCCGGGGTGTTGACGTCATTTTTCGCGATGCGACGCGCATGAAGGATGATCCCATCACCGCCGATCTGGAGGCCGTGGCGGCGGCATTGCTTGCGCGCGGCGAAATGCTCGTCACCGCCGAATCCTGCACCGGCGGCTGGCTGGCGAAGACATGCACGGATCTGCCCGGCAGTTCACGGTGGTTCGAGCGCGGCTTTGTCACGTATTCCAACGACGCCAAGATCGAATGTCTGGGCGTGCAGCCGGCGACACTGGAGCGGCACGGCGCGGTCAGCGAGGACTGCGTGCGCGAGATGGCGGCGGGCGCGCTGCGCAGAAGCCGCGCCCACTGGGCGCTGGCGATCACCGGCATCGCCGGCCCGGACGGCGGCACTGAAGACAAACCCGTCGGCACCGTCTGGCTGTGCTGCGCCACGAGCAAGAGCACGGCCACGAAACGCCTGAATTTATCCGGCTCGCGCGAGGCCATCCGCCGGCAGAGCGTTCAGGACGCGCTCGAACTGCTGCGCGGACAACTGCCGGACAGCCCGTGATCGAACGGCCCGCCGCGCCTGCCGCCGAACGGTTGTTTTTTGCCTTGTGGCCGCCGTCTTCGGTGCGCGCGCAAATCGAGGCGTTTACGAATCAGCTCGGCAATCCACGCGGGCGCCGCATGGCGTCGCCGAACCTGCACATCACTTTGCTGTTTCTGGGCAGGATAAACGCGGGTCAACGCGATGCGCTCATCGCCGCCGCGTCGGCGCTGCATCTCCCGGCGTTTATGCTGACGCTCGATCGCTGCGGCCACTGGCCGCGCAGCGGGGTGTTGTGGCTGGCGCCCGCCGTGACTCCTGGCGCACTGTCGGATTTGCAGGATTCGCTTACGGCCGGCGCGCGGATGCTCGATCTCAAAATCGACGAGCGCGAGTATCTTCCGCACCTAAGTTTGTATCGCGATGTCAAACGCGTGCCGGGAACCTTGCCGTCACCGAGAATCCGCTGGCCGGTCAGGGATTTTGTGCTCGTGCGTTCGGACACCCACCCGGACGGCGCGTATTACACCGTCCTGCAACGCTGGCGTCTCGGCGGTTAGCGAAAGCTTCCGTCGTGGCGGGCCTTCGACGATTCCGGGCCAGGGTGCGCCGCGCACATCGAACCACGAACGATGGCCGTTCGCCCTTCGACACCCCTCGATGCCCCGGGCGGGTCGCGGGGCGGACAACAGGTGATGAAAGTTATTGGTGAGATGCGGGGTCGGCGGGGCGGAGAACGAGGCACCACAGGGCCGTCAGCGCCAGCAACGCGAAGCAAATCAGCGACCACTCGGCGATGGACAGCTTGAGGAACGTCCAGTCCACCTCGGCGCAATCCCCCGTGCCGTGGAACACGCGCTTGATGGTCTCGGCGATGGGCAGCGTTTTGACCCAGTATTCCAGCCCCGGCCCGCACTCGGGCACCTCCGACTTCGGGAGATGCTGGAGCCACACCTGGCGGCCGGCGAATATTCCGCCGCCCAGAGCGATGAGCGCCGTGAAAGCGCCGTAAACGCGGATGCCGAACCGCGCCGGATTGTAGAGGGCGGCGATCATGGCGGTCATGGCGACTCCGAAATAGCATGCGCGCTGGAAGATGCAGAGCGGGCAGGGGTCCAGCCCCTCGTGATATTGCAGGTAGTAGCCGAAGCCCAGCAGGCCGGCGCAGCTGATGAAAATAAGCGTATTGAGCAGTCGCGGGTTTGTCATGGCTGGATGTTGGATTATTCGTCGATGGGATAAGGTGGCATTGTAAACCGGCATCGAGGTCCGTCGAATGTGTTCAGGTGCAACTCCGTGCCTTGGGCCGCCTCAATGTTGAGCACCGCCAGCAACGCCGCCCCGCCGTCCGGATGGGACGCGGCGTCGACGATCCTCCCGGCATGCGCCTCCTGACCTGTGACCATGATTTTCGCGCCGTGTTCCGGAAGTTGATCGGTTTGCGCGCGGCCGGGGTAGAGGCGTTGTTTCAAGCGGCCGCGATATTTGAGTCGTGCGACGATCTCCTGGCCGGGATAACAGCCCTTGCTGAAGCTGATCGCGCCGAGCGCATCGAGATTCAGGGTTTGCGGTATGAATTCATCGCGGGTGGCTGCGTAAACCTGCGGCAGGCCGGCCTCGATGTCGAGCAGCTTCCATGCACAAGCGCCCACGGGCCGGACATCGGCCGCCAGTTCCCCCCAGATCATGTCCGCCTCGCCGGCCGCGCCCACATAAATGAATCGCGGTCGCGCGCCGGGGAGACGCATTACCACGCCGTGGCGGGTGATGCCGGCGGCGTCGGATTCCGCAGGCACCCGTGCCGTGACGGCGCCGAGCCGTTCGGCCGCCTTCGGGCCGGACAGGCCCAGGCGCACGAATTGCGAGCTGATGTCTTCGAACGTCACCCTGGCGCGCAGGACAAACGTGCGCAATCGTTTCAAGGTGATTTCGACCAGTTCGGCGGGCAGCAGCAGCCGGTGGCTGGTCGGCGTCCGGTAAACGCGGAATAGCGCGAGCACCCGTCCCCGCGCCGAGCACCAGGCGCTCAACTGCGTCCGCTGCGGCGTCAGGGCCAGGACGTCGCTGGTGAGCTGTGCGGCGAGGAATTTCTCGCCGTCATCGCCGCCGACCTCGATCAACGCCAGATGCGAAAGGTCCGCCATGACGTTCCCCTCCAGCGCCGCGCGGGATTCAGCCACGGCGTCGCCGAAATGCGCCACCCGCCCGTTCTCCAGCCGCGCGCCGGCCGCCGACAGCCTTTCCCGCCAGGTGGCCGGCGCATTCATGAGGCGGGGGAAACAAGAAAGGGCCGCATGCGCGTGATCAACGCGGCGAAAACCGGCTCCGCCGGTTGTTCACGTCCCGTCAGCCAGGCCAGCAGGTCGGGATCTTTTTGATCCAGCAAAAGCACAAAGGCGGCCCGCCCTTGTGCATCGAGACTGGCGTAGCCCCGCTCCAGAAAGCGGGCGAGCAGGACATCGAGTTCCTTCAAGCCGCGCCGGCAGCGCCAGCGCACGGATTTGTCGTCAACCATGCGCCCTATTGTACGGCGGGGCACGCCCCGGCCGGAATTGCCGGGCGGTCACGCGCGGGCGGAGTCAGCGGCCGGCGTGATAAAACCGGCGAAAGCGTCCTTGCGATCGCCGGGAGGGGTCATTCATCAGCCGATGGCGACGGGGATGTAGATCTCGGCGTCATTGCGCCGCACGAGCAGGGCGACATGGCCGCTGGCGTGCTCCACCAGCGCGCGCAGCTCCTGCGGATCCTTCACGCGCTTGCTGTTGACCGCCAGGATGACGTCGCCCGGCTGGATGCCGGCCCTGGCCGCCGGACCGCTGGCGCGTTCAACGAGGACGCCGCCCTTTTCATGGATCTGTTGCTGCTCGTCCTGACTCAGGGGGCGCACCGCGAGACCGAGACGGCCGGCGGATGAGTGGGATTTGCCGTCGCCGGCGTCGGCCACTTCGTCCGTGGGTGATTCACCGAGCGTCGCGCGCAGGGTCTTTTCCCCGCCGTTGCGCAGGATGCGCAGCGTGGTCACGTCGCCGGGCTTGGAGTCCGCGACGATGCGCGACAGATCGATGGAGTCATTAATCGTCCTGCCGTTCACCCCCAGAATGATGTCGCCGGTCTGCAGGCCGGCCCGGGACGCGGGGCTGTCCGGCTCGACGCGGCTCACCAGCGCGCCTTCGGTCTTGCTGAGTCCAAAGGACTTGGCCAGGTCCTGGGTCATCGACTGGACGCTCACGCCGAGCAGGCCGTGCTCCACTTTGCCTTCATGGCGCAGTTCGTCGCCGATCTTCATGGCCACGTTGATCGGGATCGCGAACGACAGGCCCATGTAACCGCCGCTGCGGCTGTAGATCTGCGAATTGACGCCGACGACCTCGCCCTTCATGTTGAGCAGCGGCCCGCCGGAGTTGCCCGGATTGAGGGCCACGTCGGTTTGAATGAAGGGGACATAAGCCTCATCGGGCAGCGCGCGCCCCTTGGCGCTGACGACGCCCACCGTCACCGTGTTTTCCAGCCCGAACGGCGTGCCGATGGCCGCCACCCACTCGCCGACCTTCAGCGTGTCCGAATTGCCGGGCCGCAGCACCGGGAGATCACGGGCGTCGATCTTGATGACGGCGATGTCGCTCTTCTTGTCCACGCCCACGACCCTGGCGGTGAACTCGCGCTTGTCGGTCAGCTTCACCTGCACTTCGCTGGCGTCCGCCACCACGTGCGCGTTGGTCATGATGTAGCCGTCGGGGGAGATGATGAAGCCGGAGCCGATGCCCTGCGTGACCTGATCGCCGCCATCGCCGCCGGGCGGCCCGAAGCGGCGGAAGAAATAAAAGAACGGGGAGTCGCGATCGATGCCGGGCGGCAGATTGTCGAAGGCGGTGTTGTGCGTCGTTTGCGTGACGCGGATGGCGACTACCGCGGGCCCGGTTTGCTCCACCAATGCGGAGACATCGGGCATCGCAAGCACCGGCGTGGCGGCGGCCACGGCGCTTTCGGCATGGGCCTGCGCGATGCCGGGGCCGTGCAAATACAGATATCCCGCCGCGACCGCAGGAACGACCGCCAGCGCGACGGCGGCACGAAAGAAATTTTTGCGATTCATGATTGAACTCCCGTGGGAGAAAAGCGAATGACGGTATGGAGTTCACATGCAAAAAAAAGTTCCGGCGAGGCCGGTGGTGCCCCCCCTGCGTCGATTATTAAATTTTTTTAATGATTCGCGGACGTGAACTTTTCCGCCTTGGCGAAAATCAACATGAGTATCCGTCCACTTCAATTCGCCCGTTGGGCGGTGGGGTGCGACGTCCATGCCCGGCGGATGCGGATGTACGCCGGGGTCACCATCAAATCCATCGAGAAGACCGGAGGTAACATGACCAAGCACATCACTACAGTATCGGCCCTCGCAGTTGCCACAGCCCTTGTCCTGGGAAGCACCGCCGCCATGTCCGCGATGCCCGCCGGCGGCAATCCCTACGGCGTGCCGCCAGGCGGCGTTCTGAAACTCAACAAGGCGCCGTCGCGTGAGCAGACCGAGATGATTTGCAAAAACCTGGCGAAGTCCAAGAACCTGTCCGGCTCGCAGCTGACCAGCTATCTCACGAGTTGCGAGCACAGCTGATCACTCATGACAGAGCTGGAGAAATACGGTTTGCGCGTGATGGCCGTCTGGATTTGCGGGGCGGGCCTGGCGACAAATCTGTGGTTGTCACTCATGGCCTCGCAATTCAGGAGATGCCTGGCGAACCAGACGTAACGGCAGGCGCATTCAGTCGTACCCGGTCCGACGCCAGGACGTTCATGCGCCGGATCAGGGAAGAAACGACGGGCAACGGCCCTTCGTCACCCCGCCACGGCGGCCTCGCGCCGCCGTGGCTTTGTTAACGCTCATTCCCGACTGCCGCGGCAGAAATTGCCGCAAGGGTGGTGCAATGCTTTTAATCCTACCAGGCGTCGCCAATAGACGGCCGGGATTTCCAATAGTATTTGATCTGGATCAATTCCCTCACCCGCGGCGTGACTACTCTTGATTTATAAGGAACATGCATCTCCAGCGGAGGAAAAGGAGGTGTTATGACGCTACTCACCATTATTATCGTACTGGCCCTCCTCTCGACGGTAACCGTGCTTGGAATGGGCATCGTGTCGATGGCGCGAGGCGGAGAGTATGACGAGAAACATGATGAACAATTCATGTTTGCAAGGGTGGGACTGCAATCGGTGACGTTTGTACTGTTGCTGTTTGCCCTCTATCTTGTCCATTAACTCCGTGTAGGAGGGGAAGGCGTTTTTTTAGCCTTTTGATTTGCAAGAACCTGGTGGAGTCCAGGAACCCGACCGGTTCGAAGCTGGCGAGCCATCTCACGACCTGCGAGCACAGCTAGGCAGCCGGGTTGCTATATCATCCGCCACGGCGGCCTCGCGCCGCCGTGGCTTTTTCACCATGGCGGCGTTCCCCTGGAAACCATCACGGCGCGTCCCTTCGTATTCGACGGCGACAGAGCGCACGTCGAAAAGTCTTCAGCCCTGGCGGGCGACCATCAATTTTTTGATTTCGGCGATGGCCCTGGCCGGGTTCAGGCCCTTGGGGCAGGTCCTGGTGCAGTTCATGATGGTATGGCAGCGGTAGAGCCGGAAGGGATCCTCGAGATTGTCCAGGCGCTCGCCGGTGTTCTCGTCGCGCGAGTCGATGATCCAGCGGTAGGCCTGCAGCAGGATCGCGGGGCCGAGGTAGCGATCGCCGTTCCACCAGTAGCTCGGGCAGGAGGTTGAGCAGCAGGCGCACAGGATGCACTCGTACAGACCGTCGAGCCTGGCGCGATCCTCCTTCGATTGCAGCCGCTCGCGCTCCGGCGCCGGCGTGACGGTCTGCAGCCACGGCTTGATGGAGGCGTACTGGGCGTAAAATTGATTCATGTCGGGTACGAGATCCTTGACCACCGGCATGTGCGGCAGCGGGTAGATTTTTATCGCGCCCTTGATGTCGCTGATGGCCTTGGTGCAGGCCAGCGTGTTGGTGCCGTCGATGTTCATGGCGCAGGACCCGCAGATGCCCTCGCGGCAGGAGCGGCGGAAGGTCAGCGTCGAATCCAGTTCGTTCTTGATGTGGATGAGCGCGTCCAGCACCATCGGCCCGCACTTGTCGAGATCGATCTCATAGACGTCGATGCGCGGATTCGCTCCGGAGTCCGGGTCGTAGCGGTAGACGCGCAATTCGCGCGGGCGTTTCGCGCCGGCGGCCGAGCGCAGCGTCCTGCCGGCGGTGATCCGGGAATTTTTCGGTAGCGTGAATTGGGCCATGGTGTCGTGTTCCTAGAAAGTATGATCGAGTTGAAGGCAGATCCCCCCGCGCTTCGCTTTGCCCCCCTTTGCAAAGGGGGGTGAGGGGGGATTTAGCCCAGGTAACATCGGATTTCTCAGAAGTGTAAATGGGGCCATCTTTTCAGTCCTCGTTAAATTCCTATCCGCCCCCACCCCGGCCCTCTCCCGTCGAGGGAGAGGGGGGATTATGGTGTCAGTACACGCGCTTCTTCAACGGCACGACCTCGACCTCGTTGGTCAGCGTGAACATGTGCACCGGCCGGTAGTCGAAGCGCACCTCGCCGCGCTCGTTGATCCAGGCGGCGGTGTGCCTCAGCCAGTTCTTGTCATCGCGCTCCGGGAAATCGTCACGGGCGTGGGCGCCGCGGCTCTCGGTGCGGTTCAGCGCGGACTTGATGCTCACCATCGCCTGGATCAGCAGGTTTTCAAGCTCCAGCGTCTCGACCAGGTCAGTGTTCCAGACGAGGGAGCGATCGGCGATCCGCACGTCACGGAATGAATCCCACACGCCCTGCAGTTTCTGTATGCCCTCCTGCAGCAGGGTGCCGGTGCGGAACACGGCGCAGTGCTGTTGCATCGTGCGCTGCATGTCGAGCCGCACCTTCGCTGTCGTCAGCGAGCCGCCGGCGTGGCGCAGCCTGTCGAAGCGGTCAAGTATCCTGTCCGTGGTCTCGGTCTTGAGCGGCTTGTGCGGCTGGCCCTTCTTCACGTTGTCGCCGCACCAGTTGGCGGCGGCGCGCCCGAAGACGATGATGTCGAGCAGTGAATTGGAGCCGAGACGGTTGGCGCCGTGCACGGAGACGCAGGCCGCCTCGCCGATGGCCATGAGGCCGGGCACGGCGGTGTCGGGATTGCCGTCCTTGATGGTGACCACCTGACCGTGATAATTCGTCGGGATGCCGCCCATGTTGTAGTGCACGGTCGGCAGCACCGGAATTGGCTCTTTCGTAACGTCCACGCCGGCGAAGATGCGCGCGGTCTCGGCGATGCCCGGCAGCCGTTCGTGGATGACCTCGGGGCCGAGATGCTCAAGGTGCAGGTGGATGTGATCCTTGTGCGGACCGACGCCGCGGCCCTGCAAGATCTCCAGCGTCATGGAGCGGCTCACCACGTCGCGCGAGGCGAGGTCCTTGGCGTTGGGCGCATAGCGCTCCATGAAGCGCTCGCCCGCGGCGTTGGTGAGGAAGCCGCCCTCGCCGCGCACGCCCTCGGTGATGAGGCAGCCGGCGCCGTAGACACCGGTCGGATGGAACTGGATGAATTCCATGTCCTGCAACGGCACACCGGCGCGCGCGGCCATGGCGTTGCCGTCACCGGTCTGCGTGTGCGCGCCGGTGCAGGAGAGCGCGATGCGCCCGTAGCCGCCGGTGGCCAGCACCGTCTGGTGGGCGCGGAAACAGTGCAGGGTGCCGTCGTCGAGCCTCCAGGCGATCACGCCGTGGCAGGCGCCGTCCTCAAACAGCAGATCGATGGCGAAATACTCGACGAAGAATTCCGCGTTGTGCTTGAGCGACTGCTGGTAGAGCGTGTGCAGGATGGCGTGGCCGGTGCGATCGGCGGCGGCGCAAGTGCGCTGCGCGATGCCTTTGCCGTACTCGGTGGTCATGCCGCCGAAAGGGCGCTGGTAAATCCTGCCGTCCTCGGTGCGCGAAAACGGCACGCCGTAGTGCTCAAGCTCGATCACCGCCGGCACCGCCTCGCGGCACATGTATTCGATGGCGTCCTGATCGCCCAGCCAGTCGGATCCCTTGACCGTGTCGTACATGTGCCAGCGCCAGTCGTCCGGCCCCATGTTGCCGAGCGCGGCGCTCATGCCGCCCTGCGCGGCGACGGTGTGCGAGCGCGTCGGGAAGACCTTGGTGATGCAGGCGGTCTTCAGGCCCCTGGCGGCCATGCCGAAGGTGGCGCGCAGGCCCGCGCCCCCGGCGCCGACCACGATCACGTCATACTTATGCTCGATCAGGTTGTAGGCCTTGTCCATGCCGCTCACGCTCCCAGGTGAATCTTCAGCACCGCCAGCGCACTCATCAATCCAAGCAGAATGGTGATGAAGCGCAATGCGGCCACGGCCGCCACCTTGACCCATTCAACGTGGAGGTAATCCTCGAACACCACCTGCATGCCGAGTTGCATGTGGTGGAAGAGCGCCACGATCAGCGCCACCAGCAGCGCGGCGTGCCAGGAAGAGCGCATCCAGGCCGTGGCGGCCGCGTAATCCGCCCCGGCGACGCCGACCACCGCCGCCACGAACCACAAACTCAAGGGAATGAGCGCGACCGCGGTCAGGCGCTGCATCCACCAATGGTGGGTGCCGCCCCTGGCGGAGCCCAAGCCACGAACGCGGCCCAGATCGGAACGCAGATTCAGGTTCATGGCGCGTTTCTCAGGCGGCGAACCATGTCGCCAGCGTCAGCACGGCGGTGGCGATCAGCACGGCGTAACCGGAAGCGTACACCGTCGGAATGTCGAAGCCGGCGCCGGCGTTCCAGAACAAATGCCGGATGCCGTTGCACAAGTGATAGAAAAACGAGGCCGACCAGGCGAACAGCAGCGTCCGCATGATCCAGCCGGAGAAGAAGGCATGGGCTCGCGCGTAGGCCTCCGGCCCGGCGGCCAGCGACGTGAGCCAGCAGACCAGCAGCAGCGTGCCGAGCGAGAGGAAAATGCCGGTGGCGCGGTGCGTGATCGACAGCACGCTCGTCAGTTGCGGGCGGTAAATTTGGAGGTGGGGTGACAGCGGCCTGGTTTTTTGCGTCATTTTTTATCTTTACAATCCATATCGGCAAACGCGGCGCTCCACGCGCCGCGCGTCTCATGCGCGGATGACCCTTGATTGATGATTACAGTCAGTTCAGAAGTCCACGCACTTGCCCGCGCGCTCCCAGTCGCCGTAACGTGTCGGCTCCGGCCCCTTGGGCCCGCCGATCTCCACCATCTTCGGTGTCGTCTGTGGCGCCGGTTTGCGTGCTTCCGTTGCGATTTTGCCCGCCGCAAGCGGACTCGGAGCATGGCGGACATGATCTGTCATGGCGCGTTGAACGTGGGTTCGGAACAGGAAGAAGAAGTATGTTGAAAACGCCCAGTTTTTACAAGGGTGATGCTGCATTGCGGAATGAGCGGCCATGACGCCGCCGGCGGCCATCAAGCCGTTGCATCTGCAAATCGGCGCCTCGCGGATCCTCGCCGTCGCGCTGTTTGTTGCGCATGCCGGCGCGATCGTCATCGTTTGCGCTTTGTCCCTGCCGCCGCCGGCGCGCGTCGCGTTGGCGGCCGCCGTGTTGATTCACGGCGCATGGGTGTGGCGCGAGCATGTCCGCCACGAAGGTGCGGCCATACGCGAGTTCAGGGTGCGGCCGGATGCGACGATGGAAGTCAGGGCGGACGGCGGCTGGCGGGAAGCAGCGCTGCGTACGGCGGACGTGGTGCAGCCGTGGTTCACCGTGCTGGTGTTTCGCGTGGGTCGCGGCACACGCTCCGTGTTGCTGCTGCCGGACAATGTGGCGGCGGAGGATTTTCGCAGATTGCGCGTGTATCTCAATCTGGGCGCTTTACAGACAGACACCTCTGCCTGAGGACATTCTAGTGGTTTTTCCGCCGCGCGTGCCGGCGTTCGCGGCGCCGCACCTTGAACGCGATCCATAATTTGCGCAGCGGCGTCAGGCCGATGCGCCGTTCGCGCAGATGGAAGCCGTCCATTTGCTCCTCATGCAGCGTGCGCACGCACAGCTCGGTCATGATCAGCGCCGGCAGCTGTGCCGGGCGGTCGTGCGGCGGCAGCGCGGCGACGCCGTTCAGCACGGCTTCGCGGACGTGACCGGCCAGCAGCGCAGCCAGCTCCGCGAAGGGCTCGTGGGCCGCGTGCAGCGGATCATCGCCGAGCCCGAAGCGCCGCAGTTCCGACAGCGGCAGGCGCAGCAGGCCGATGTCCGCGTCAAGGCGGAGGTCGCGCAACACGCGGTGCAGGCCGAGCGCGGTGCCGAGCAACTCCACGGCGTGCGGCGTTCCTTCATCGGTGTGGCCGCAAAGCGCCGCCGTCAGCCGCCACAAGCCGCCCTCATGCCGCCGGCAGTCCGTCAGCAACGCCCCGATGTCGGCAGGGGCCTTCCGGCTGATCTCCTCGTCGGCCACCGCCAGCCATTCCTTGAGCGCGCCGGGTTGCAGCCGTCGCGCGGCCTGCGCCGCCTGCAACACCACGCAGGCGGGATGTTGCGGGTCGCCGCCATGGAACAACCTGCCGATTTCATCGCTCCACCAGGCGAGTTTCAACCGCGCCACGCCCGGGTCAGCCACCGTGCGCGGAATGCGGCGGATCTCCTCGGCCAGCGCATGCAGCGCCAGCACGGCCTCCCGCCGGGGCGTCGTCAGATGCAGCGTGGCGTAGTACAGATCGGAACCGGCCGGCGCCGCCGTCTCGCGGCAATGAGCGGCGCAGGCGGCGGGGTCTAGCATTTCCCGCCATTGAGCCAGGCGAGTATGCCGGCCGGCTGATCGATGATCGCGTCCGCGCCCCAGGCGCGGGGATTGTCGTCCGCGCCGAGATAACCGAAGGCCGCGACCAGCGTGTGCATGCCGGCGGCCCGGCCCGCCTGCACGTCGCGCTCGGCGTCGCCGACGTACACGCATTGCGCCGGCTCGACGCCCGCGGTATCCGCCGCGTGCAGCAGCGGATTGGGATGCGGCTTGCGCGGCGCGACCGTGTCGCCGCTGACCACGCAGGCCACGCGCTTGTCGAGCCGCAGCGCGGCCAGCAGCGGACCGGTCAGCCACGCCGGCTTGTTGGTGACCACGCCCCAGCGGATGCCGAGCCGCTCGATGCCATCCAGCACCTCCGCCATACCGGGGAAGAGTTTCGTGTGGACGCAGAGCTTCTCGCGATAGACATTCAGCAGGCGCTGCCGGCGGCGTTCGAAGTCCGGCTCGGTCTCACGGCCACCGAACCCGAGGCGGATCAAGGCCCGCGCGCCGTGCGACACCTGCGGCCGGATGCGCGCGTAGGGCAGGGCGGGCAGTCCCTCCTCGGCGCGCACCGCATTCAGCGCATGAGCGAGATCCGGGCCGCTGTCGGCCAGCGTGCCGTCCAGATCCAGCAGCACCAGCCGGCATTGGGGAGATGCCGCGCCCGTGTTCACCGCTCCTGGTTTCATGTTTCGCGCACGAAGGCGGCGAGATAGTTGATGCCGACATCGCGCGAGAGTGCGGCGGTGTTGTTGAAGGGATTGTAATCCTGGCCGGCGAGCGCCTTCAGTTCCAGATGGCTCGCGCGCGCCCAGCGCGCCAGTTCCGAGGGGCGGATGAATTTGCGGTAATCATGCGTGCCGCGCGGCAGCAGCTTCAGCAGATACTCGCCGCCCAGCACCGCCAGGAAATAGGCCCTGGGCGTGCGGTTCAAAGTGGAGAAGAACGCCGAACCGCCGGGCCGCAATGCCCGCGCGCAATCGGCCACGAGGCGTGCGGGATCGGGGACATGCTCCAGCAGTTCCATGCAGGTGACGGCGTCGAACCGGCCGTCATACTCATCAGCCATATCTTCAAGCAGCGCGCAACGGTAATCGATCTGCAAACCGGATCGGGCGGCGTGCGCGCCGGCCTCGGCAATGACGGCTTCGGCGGCATCGAGAGCGGTGACCGCCGCCCCCGCCCGCGCCATCGCCTCGCTCAAGATGCCGCCGCCGCAGCCCACGTCGAGCACTTTTTTACCGGCGAGCGGGCAGCGCCGTTCGATGAAGCGCAGACGAACGGGGTTGACGGCGTGCAGCGTCCTGAAGGGGCCGCGCCCGTCCCACCAGCCGCCGGCAAGCGCGGCAAATTTGGCGGTCTCGCCGGCATCGACGTTAGGAGACATGATCGGGGGAGGGGGCACGCGCGGCACACGCAAGGTCACTGGCCGCTTGCTGTCAGGATCAACGCCCGGCGAGGGATCGCTGGATCTGCGCGAAAGACTGGATGAAGGGGTGGGCGCCGTCCTTGACCAGGGCCCGGGGCAGTTGCGTCCAGGCCAGATGGGCCAGCTCCTTGCTGTCGAACAACCCGTAATACACCTTGTAGGGCAGCTCGGGATCCTCCGTGGGGATGATCATCAGTTCGAGTCTCGGAAACCGGGCCATGAGTTTTTCAACCTGCTTCAGGCTCTGCACCGCGAACAGCTGCAGGGTGTATTGATTCTGCCCCTGCGCCTTGGCCCAGGCCGCGCCGCGCCTGGCCACGGGCCGGGATTCGCGGCTGCCCTGCGCGGGGATGTCCTCGACGACGCGGAAACCGGTGCAATCGTCGCCCTGCGCCGGGCCGGCCTCGCGCGAGGCGGAGGTGAGCGCCTCGGCGCGATCCCGGTAGCAGCCCCCGCGAACGGTGTGGCCGCCGCCCTCCCAAGCCTTGCCGTCGGTCGGCGCGCCCTGATAGCCGTCGTGCCAGCCGTCCTGCACCCACTCCCGCACGTTGCCAATCATATGGTAGAGCTTGAAGTTGTTGCGATTGATGGAGCGATCCGAGCGCGGCAGGGGCGAATCCACCGGCCCCTGGTATGAGAAGCGGGCATGCGTGGGCAGCAATTCGTCACCGAACGGATAGCGCGTGGTGGTGCCGGCGCGGGCGGCGTATTCCCACTCCGCTTCGGTCGGCAGCCGGTAGGAATGGCCCGTGGACTTCGACAGCCATTCGGTGTAGGCCACGGCGTCCGCCCAGCTGACGTTGACCACGGGATAATCGGCGCCCTTCCACGGCTGCGGCGGACAGCTGCGGCCGGTGGCCTTGCAGAACGCCTCGAATTCACCACTGCTGACTTCGTACAGCGCCATGGCAAAGTTGTGGGGTATGGTGACCTTGTGCGCGGGCGCCGCGTGCGGCGCATCACCGCCCATGGAAAATTCCCCGGCCGGCAGCACCGCGAGTATGGGGCCGACGCCGCCATCGCTCGTGCCGTCCCGGCAAAAGGGTTTGCGCTCCTTCGCCAGTTCGGCGTAGCACTCCAGTGTCCTTCTCGGCTTGGCGGCGGCTTTGGCTTCGGAGGTCGGAGCCTCGGTGGATTCCGGCTTGGCGGCGGCTTCCGCGGCGGGTTCCGCGGGGGCGACCTTCTCCGATGCGGGCGGCGCTTTCTCCGCCGCCGTCGGTTCCTTCTTTGGCGCCTCCTCGACGGCCGCCGCGGCGGGCTTTTCAGCCTCGCGGGGCGTTTTTTCCGCCGCCTTTTCCTTCGTGGAGGCGCCCTCGGGCGTCGTCGCGGCGGGAGCCGTCGTTTCCGCTGCGGCGGAGACGGCGGCGGCCGTTGCCGGCGCCGCGGCTTCAGCGGCCGCCGGCCTGGTTTCCTCCGGCGCCTGGGTCACCGCGGGAGCGGCCGGGGGAGAGGCAGGCGCGTTTTGGGCAACCTCGGGGGAAGCGCCGGCAGCCGGCGCGGGCGCCGCCGCCGTCGCGGGCGCGGCGGCTGGCGGCGTGGCGGCGGCCGTTTGCGCGGCGCGCAGCTTCGCCATTTTGGCCGCCGCCTCCTTGAAGCGCTCACCGCTGAATCCCATCTGATCGGCGAAATGGATCAGCACATCCTCGCGGTCCAATACCTCCTTGTCGTCGCCCAGGCCCAGCAGGGCCTCCTCCTTGATGATTTGGCTGTAGGTGCCGTCGACCAGATCGCGATAGGCGGGGGATTGTTTGAGGCTGCTCCGATCATTTTCATTCAATGCCGCCCAGTCCGCGGCGAAGCGATTGAGGCTGTCCTTTTTCCAGTCGGTGTCACGCAGGAAATCCTCCAGCAAAGATGACGCCGGCGCGGCGGCCGGGGGGGTCATTTCCGGAGAGGGAGCGGGCGCCCCGGCGGTCGTGGCTTGCGGCGCCGCCGGCGGATTCCCGGCGACGGGCGCCGCGGGTTGCCCGCCATGCAGGAAATAAATTCCGGCGCCCGCGGCGATCACGACAATGGCCGCCGCCGCCAGCCACAACGGCTGCCGCGAGGAGCCCGGGAGCGACTGGGGAATCACAAGCCTGATGCCCTGCAGGGTGGTGCTGCTTTTCTCCCCCGGGTCCACCGGCGGCGTGGCGGGCGGCTGGTAGGGCGTCAACGGCAAGGCGCCGCTGAAAAGCCCGTCCAGCAGACGCGCGCGCTGTTCGCGATATTGGGCCTGCGTGAGGCGGCCCTGCGCGTAGTCGCGGCTGAGTTGACGCAGTGTGGTGGTCTCGCTCATAACCTTCCTTGCGCGCCGGGCGTGAAGCCGTCAGCGGCGATCAACCCATTTCCTGCAGCAGGCGGAAGCCGGTTTCGTCGTCACCTTTCCCATCGGAGGGCTTTTCCACCGTGATGCCGCAATCGCCGAAGTTGTCCTTGTAGGCGCCGCCGCGCGCCACCACGCCGGAACCATTGGTGGCCCACTCCTGGGCATTGCCGACATAGTTGTACAGCCCCCAGCCGTTGGGCTTGCCGGCGTTGGCGTCCATCAATGACTGTCCCTTGATGATCTGGCCGTTCAACTCGACACGGCAGTTCCAATCCTTCTTGGGCTGCTTGCCGCCGGCCTCGGCGGCGTAGGTCCATTCCTTCACCGTCGGCAGGCGGTATTTCTTGCCGGTGCGCTCGGTCAGCCATTTGGCGTACGCATCGACATCGCTCACCGAGATGCCGGTGACGGGCAGGATCTTGTCGTCGTTGTTGATCTCCTTGCACTTGCCGGTGAGCCGGCAGAAGAGGTTGTAATCGGCGATGGTGATCTCGTACTTGCTGATGGCGAACGGCTTGGGAATATCGCCGCCGGCGGGGATGACCACCATGATCGGGCCGCGCGCCTTGTCGGTGACCATCTCATAGCAGCTGCCCTTCTTGCGCTCGCCAAAACCGGCGAGATCGAAGGTGCAGGGCTGCTTGGACGGCGGCGGCGGCGGCAGGGGGGCGCCGGTGACGGCCTCCTCGGCCGGCGCCGCGGTTTCCTTGCCGGGCGCGGCGGGATGCATGGCGGCATCCAGCGTGCGCCGCGCCTTGGCCAGCACGCCGCTGTCCTTCCACACGGCCTCGGCCTTGGCCAGTTGCGTGTTGGCCTCGTCCAGCTTGTTGGCCTTGAAGGCGGTGCGGAAGGCGTCATAGGCGGTCTCCGCCGCGGATTGCTTGTCGCGCAGCGCGGCGAACACCCGGTTCAGTTCGGCATCGCTGGCACGCTGTTCCACCGCCGCCTTGACCTCCTCGCCCTTGGCGGTTTCCGGCAGGCCCAGCGCCACCTTGATCTCGCCCAGCGCCTTGGTCAGATTGCCGGCGTTCAGGAGATCGCTGATGGCGGTGTATTTGGCGGAGACGACCGGGGCCGCGGCGGTCAGCTTCTCGATGTCGGGGTTCGTCGGGAACAGTTTTTTCAGCGTTTCGATGAGCGGACTGGCCTCCTCGGGGCGATCCTTCACCGCCTCGTAACGCTTGAGCGAGCTTGCGACCAGGTCCGGCTCCAGCGCCGCGTACTTGGCCGGATCGGAGTTTTTGATTTCATCGATCTGCCCCTGAATGGCGTTGAAATCCAGCGGCGAATTGCCGGCGAACAACTTGCGCAGTTCGGCGGAGTTGCCCTCGACGGTGTAGGCCTTGACGGCCTGCGCCAGCGCCGTGGAGCTGGGCGCGACCTCGAGGCCGGCCTTGGCGAGCTTGAGGGCCGCGGAATAATCCTTGGCCCTGCCCTTCTCCGAGGCGAGTTTTTCGTAGGCGTCGGCAAGCAGCACGGGCGCCTCCTGCTTGAGAAACACGTCGTCGGCGGGCAGCAGGCCCTTGAGCGCATCCAGCGTCTGGCGGGCGGCGTTGACGTCCTTGGCCTTGGCCTGGGTGATGAGGGTCTGCTTCTGCTGCTCGACCTGGGCCTTGAGCGCCTTTTCCTCCTCGGCCTTCCTGGCGGCCTCCTCGGCCTGCGCCAGCTGCTGGCGCTCGGTGGCGATGACCTGCGTCCCCGGCGCGATGTGTTCGCCCTTGTCGAGGATGCTGCCGGCCTCGGCGAAGCGCTGCGCCTTCAGCATCTCCGCCGCCTTGTCGGTGTAGAGCTTGGCGATGGCCTCGTGCGTCTGCCTGACCCAGGCGTCATCGGCGGGCAGGCGGCTTTCCACATCGAGCAGCGCAGCCTGCACCTGCGCCTCCCACGCCGGCTCCAGCTTGGCGCTGGCCAGCAGGCCGCCCACCTTGCCCTTGCCCTCGTCGATGAACTTCTGCTGCTCCTGGGCGATGGTCTGTTGATCGCCCGCCGGCAGCGCGGACAGCGAGTTCTTCAGGGTCTCGGCGATTTGCTGGTACGTCGGTTTCAGATTGACGGCGTTCAGCATCAGACCGTAATCGTTGCGCAGGGCGTCGACGCGCTTCCAGTCGGCGAGGGTCGCGATCGAGGCCGGCACCGCCGCCTCGATCAGCGGCTTCAATTTTTCCGCCACGGCGGCCAGCGCCGGGCTGTCGGGATTGAGCGTGGCGAGCTTGACGACGTTGTCACGCAGCGCGCCGAAGTCCGCCAGCGCGGCCGCCTTGGCGACCGCGTCCTGCAGCGTCTTCTCCAGCGTCTGTTTCTCGATGGCGGCCTTGATGCGGTAGCCGGTGTTCTGGAACAGCAGGCTGTTTTTGACCACGCCGAACTTCTCGCCCGTCTCGACCAGCAGACGGGCGCGTTCGATGTCGTTGCCCTTCAGGGCGTCCTCGGCGGCCTGCGTGTAGGCGGCGGGCAGGCGGGCGTCGGAGAGGAGGGCGTATTTGGGATCGATCTTGCTGACGTCCGCCAGCACGCTGACCATGTTGTCGGGGTCCTTGTCGTCCGGGAGCAGCTTGTTGCCCTTCAGGGCTTCGTTGAAACGGCGGATGATGTCGGAGAATTTCTGGCTGATGCGCTCATCCAGTTGTTCGTCGATCTCCTTGGATTTCACGGAGTCCGGGAACAGCGCCAGGGCCTGGCTGGAGAGGGCCTTGGCTTCGCCGAATTTCTGTTCGCTGACAAGCTTCTGAATCTGCGACTCGAAATAGGCCAGGATGGGATCGCGCGCGTTTCTCTTGACGATCGCCTGATCGTCGGCGTTCAAGGCCGCCAGCTCGGCCAGTTTCTGGGACATGACCTCCGGCGACACGCTGTTTTGGCTCAGGGCGGCGGCAAGTTCGTCCATCTTCTTGCTGTGCAGGTAATTCAGCGTCGGCACGACGCCGATGGCGGCGATGAGCGCCAGCGCCGCCGGCACCATGATGAAGGGGTTCTGGTAGATGCTTCTCTTGTCCTCCAGTTGGGTGACGAACTCATGGACGGTCTTGCTGCGCTTGTCGCGCGAGAAAGCCAGCCCGCGGGCCAGCGCCCGGTTCTGGCGGCGGTTCAAGCCCTTGACGGGCGCGGGCGCGAGCTTGTTGGCGCGCGCCTGGTTGGCCGGCATCTTGTTGAAGGGATGGCGTCCGGTCAGCAGTTCATAGGCGACGCAGGCCAGCGCGTAAATATCGTCCTGCGGCACGGGGTCCATGCCGTCCAGCATCTCCGCGCTGGCGTAGGCCGGCGTCAGCGCGCCGAGCTTGCTCGGATCAAACAGCGTCTTCTCCCCCTCGCCGGCGCCCGGTGTTTTGACGGCGCGCGCGATGCCGAAGTCCAGCACCTTGACGTCGCCGCTTTTGAGCAGGAAGCAGTTGCCGGGCTTGAAGTCGGAGTGAACGATTTTGCGTTCGTGCGCGTAGTTCAGCGCCGCGCCCAGGCCCTTGATGATCTTGAGCGCCTCCGGGAAGGGAATGCCGCCCTTGGGTTTGATGACCTTTTTGATGTAGGTGTTGAGCGGCTGCCCCTCCATCAATTCCATGGTGAGGAAGACGGTGCTGCCGGTGCGATCGAAATCGTACACCGTGGCGATGTTCGGATGCGCCAGTTTTTGCTGGCGGCTGGCTTCACGTTGCAGGGCGATGAATGAATCCGGATGCTGCTTGAAATCCTCGTTCAACACCTTGAGGGCGACGAAGGGATTCTTGTCGCGGGCCTCCTCCTTCAGCAAATCCACGCCGCGGTACACCGTGCCCATGCCGCCGACGCCCAGCACCTCCATCAGCCGGAAGCGCTCCTTCAACACCGTCCCGGGGCCGATGACCTGGCCGTCGGCCAGGGTTTGCTTGATCGGGGTTTTGACGCCGGTGCCGGTCGTGCTGCCGGAGGTGCTGGTGGGCCAGGAGCCGCCGCTCGGGCCACTGGGGCCGCTCGGGCCGCTGGTCTCAAAATCCGAACCACCGGTGACGTCGAAGCCGGTCTCCGGGGTGCCCGTGGTGCTCGTCACCACGGTTTTTTCATAAGCGCCGCCCGCGGCGGGGGCCTCCGCCCGGGTCTTTTCCAGCACCTGCGTTTTCTCCGCCGTGCCGGCCAGTACGGTCGCATCGGCCCGGGCTTCGGCGGCGCTCATCTTCATTCCCGCGCTTTTTTGCGCCTGGGTCTTGAGCCGCGCGAAGGTTTGCGCGTCCAAGGTGCCGCCGGCGTAGGCCTCGCCCAGTTGCGCGATGATCTGGGTCAGCAACCTGGGATTCTTGGCCAGCACCTTGTCGAGGTTCTGGATGATCACTTCCAATTTCAGCTGGCCCTTGGAATAGGCTTGCAACGCTGTCTTTAAATCAGCCACAGTGCACCTCTTGGGGGAAAGCCATGTTCATTTCACGAGGAATTTTTCTTGATGTCGATGACCGAGACGGTGACGTTATCGATGGCGCCGCGCGACAGGGTGACGTCAATGAGCGTCTGCGCCGCCTCGCGCGGATCCGGCTTGGCAAGAATCTGCGCGATCTCCGGATCGGTCACGTGCTTGTCGAGGCCGTCCGAACAAAGCAGGTAGCGATCGCCGTTTTGCAGTTCCTGGATGTCCATTTCGAGATAAAGGTCCGGCGCGGCGCCGACGGCGCGGGTCACCATGTTGCCGGCGGGGTGGATGGCCGCCTCCTCGCGCGTCAGCAATCCCTGTTCGACGTAGGCTTCGACCTGGGAGTGGTCCGTCGTGAGCTGCTTGAACTCATTGCCGCGCCGCCGGTAGATGCGGCTGTCGCCCGCCCACATCATGATGCCGTACTGGCCGAACAGGATCAGGATCACCACCGTGCTGCCGCTGGTCTGCTGGGTCTGCGCCGCCATGTCCACCAGCTTGCGATTGACGCTGAGCAGGGCCTCCTCGACGCGATCGACATAAGTGCTCAGATTGGCGCCGGGCTCCACCTTGGCCAGCGTGTTGACGATCATCTGGCTGGCCAGATCGCCGCTGGCGTGCCCGCCCATGCCGTCGGCGACCGCCCACAGTCCGGCGTCGGCGCGATCCAGGCACGAGTCCTCGTTATGCTTGCGCACGTTGCCCGTGTGGGTGAGGGTGGCCGACGTCCAGGTGAAGGATGGGGTGCTCATGAGGGTCAGGCGTCGGTGTGGTACTTCACGATCTCGACCGGATTCTCGTTGAAGGCGCGGCCCAGGCTGATGAGGCCGGATCCGGTCAGCGGCGCCTCCTCGCGGCGCAGGAAGGTTTCGCTGCCGGTCTCGTTGGATTTGATGTAGGTGCCGTTGGTGCTTTGATCGACGATGAAAAACTTGCCGCGACGCAACTCGATGCGCACGTGCATGCGCGAGGCCAGCGTCTCCTCGACGGCGATGTCAGCGCCGGTGCTGCGGCCCAGCGTGGCCGCGGAGTGCTCCTCGTTGATGACGACGTTGCTGTTGCGGTAACTCAGCTGCAGCCGGGCCTTGGGCGTCATCACCGCGGGCATGATGCCGGTGGACATGCGCGTGACGTCCTCCTCCTGCCAGATGATCTCGTAGATGTCGATGGTTTCCTTCTTGCCCTTGACCGGCGCCCGGTCGATGAAGCGGGCGCTGGCGCGCAACGTGGGCGGCAGCAGGTCGACGGTTTGCTGCGTGGTGATGATCTGGCCGGCCTTGGCCTGCGACACCATGCGCGCGGCGACATTGACCGAATCGCCGAAGACGTCGCCCTTCTCCTGGATGGCGGGGCCGTATTGCAGGCCGACGCGGATGCGGAGTTTCACCGGCCCGTGGGCGGTGTGTTCGGTGACCTCATCCTCGAGGGTCTCGTGCATGTCGCAGGCGGCGGTGACCGCGCTCTCGGCGTTGGCGAAGGTGCACATCACTTCATCGCCGATGGTCTTGACCACGGTACCCTTGTGGCGCCTGACGATGTCGGCCAGCAACGCGAGGCAGGAGGCGACCTTGTGCCTCGCGGCGGCGTCGCCCAGGGTTTCAAACAACTTGGTGCTGCCGCTGATGTCGGCGAACAGGATGGCAAGATTGGTATTGCGGCCGAGCATGATGATTAACCGGAACTCAACTCATTTTCAGATCCATGGGGCATGGCGGCGCGCGCGAACCGGCACGGTGGCGTTCCCCAGTGCGTTGGATGTTGCGGTTGGTTTCATCGGGCGTCCCCCCCGGCTTTACCTTTCCGGCGCACTACTTCATTATTATAAAAATATTCCCGGATTTTCTAATCCCGGAAATTATTTCAGACTGCCGCCAAAAGCCGCGGCGCCGCCCAGAATAAAATCCAGCCGGATGAAGACATTCTGGGAACTTTCTATAGAATAACAGAAAATGACGTGAAGTTGCCTGCAACCCCTCACAACCCCCGGGTTACGAACATGCGATCAATCCACAATCTGACTGCCGTTTTTTTGGGACTGTGCCTTTCCACCACCGCGCTGGCGGAAACGGCGGCGGATAAAACCCAGGGCAACGCGCCGGCCCGGCCGGCGGCCGAGGACGCCACCGCCGCCAACAACTGGGTGCAGCCCACCTTGCAGGCCGAAGACATGGAGACGCTGATTAAAACGCTGCCGATCGAGCAGCGCGACAACGTGTTGAACGACGCCAAGGTGTTTGAAAATCTGGTCAAACAGGAGGCGATCAACCGGTCCGTGATCAGCGCCGCGCGCAGCAACGGCCTGGAGAAGGAGCCGCTGATCCAGCAGTTGATGCAGCGCGGCGCGGATCGCGTTCTGGCCGAGGTTTATCTCAACCGCGTGATCGTCAGCAACCTGCCCGCCGGCTATCCCACCGAGGCGCAGGTCAGGGAATATTTCGACAAGAACAAGGCGAAATTCCAAACCCCCGAGCGCATGCACTTGTGGCAGATCTTCCTGCCGGTGCCGGAGGACGCAAAGGAATCCGCGGTGGCCGAGGTCAAGAAGCAGGCCGAATCCATCGTCAAGGCCATCAAGCAGGGCAGGCAGGAGTTCAGCGCCGCCGCCGTCCAATACTCCAAGGACCAACGCAGCCGGCTCAACGGCGGCTATCTGGGCCTGCTGCAACTCAATGATTTGATTCCGGAAGTACGCACGGTGGCCGGGTCGCTGAAGCCCGGCGGCGTCAGTGAGCCCATACGTTCAAAACAGGGCTTTCACATTCTCAAAAAAGGCGACGTCGTGCCCGCCCAGAACCTGCAGCTTTCGGACCTCAACAACAACCAGATCAGGCAATTGATGATCCAGGAGAAAATCCAAGAAGTGCGGCTGGGCGCGCTCAAGAAGATTCAAGACACCTATCCGGTCAAGTATGACAGCTCGCAATTGGAAAGCTGGCGGCAGAAAATCAAGGCCCAAGTGGAGGCCAAGGCCGACACCAAAACCCCCGACGCCGCCAAGGCGGACAGTGCAGCAAAACCCGAGGCCAAACCAGCGTCTAACCCTCAAAATTGATGGCGGTCTAGTTTGAAATCGTCATTCCGGCACGGGTTGCCGGAATCCAGATTACCTGGACGTACAAAAAAAGTAGAGTGTCGGTATCCCGCTTCCCCGCTTGCGAAGAGGGCAGGATGAGGCCAACGCGGGGACGCAAAAATATTCTTGACTTCACTCGATACCGGACAACGCTGACCGAAGAAGCGCGTTTCCGGCATGACGATGAAGGCCCGCCCGGCGGACGAATCGGGATTATCGGAATGTGATTGACTAACTCGCTACCAAATTAAGCGCTGATTATGGCCTGTCACCGGTGTTCATAACTGATTCGTACGCCATGGATTTTTTATTTAAAAATCATTTTATTATCATAAAGTTAATTAAAATTTATGTGGTATAACTTAAATTGCATTCGACAGGACTGTGTTGCTATACTGCCGTCACCAAAAAATAGCTGCCGGCAGGGATAGGGATTTCCCTGGAATTTGTAAACGCGCCACCAGCCTTGAAAGAAAAAATCGAGGTTGGTGTTTTGGCGTGCGCGATGATTTTTTAATGGGCACATGAGAACAACAAGGGGGATTGTGAAACTTGCGCTCGCTCTGATTTTGGGCCTGTGGCCCGCGTGGCCGGTCCTCGCCGGCGCGCCCGTCATGCCCGACACCGCGCGTCCGGGCGCCATCCGCCCGGGAGAGGAGCGCACCCCCGCCACGGAAGCCGCAGCGGGGGATGAATCGTTCAAGGTTCCCCGCGTCGTTGATCGCCCCCTCGACATCGACGCCGGGCCCAAGGTCATGGTGACGAAATTCAATCTGGTCGATGTCGTGGATCGGCCGGAGCACGACATCAAAGCCGCTGAAGTGCAGGCGCTGGTGGACGGCAAAATCAAGGAGCGCCCGGAAGGTTTCACCGTCGGCCGCCTGCAGGAAGTGGCCAACGCCGTCACGCAATATTACCGCGGCAAGGGCTTGATCCTGGCCCAGGCCTTCATCCCCGTCCAAAACGTTCAGGGCGGCGTGGTCAATCTCCAGGTGAGCGAAGGCGTGCTCGGCCGCGTGGTCGTGGAAGGCAATCAGCGCTACGACACCGATTTGATCACCAAGCCCTTCGATGATCTCGTCGGCAAGCCGGTCACCAAGGATGCCACCGAATCCGCCTTGCTGCGCCTGACCGATTATCCCGGCCTCGGCCTCTTCGGCGTGTTCCAGCCCGGCCAGCAGGTCGGCACCACCGACATGGTGATCAAGGTGCAGCAGGAGAAGCGCGTCGAAGGCAACGTCCGGTTTGACAACTACGGCCTGGCCGAGACCGGTCACATGCGCGAGCGCGCGGAGGTGTCCTGGAACAATCCCACCAGCAGCGCCGACAAACTGACGTTCTCCAGCCAGATCACGAACGCGCCGGCCAACCTGTTTTTCTACAACATCGATTATGAACGGCCCGTGTACAGCCCGGAGAACAAGGCCTCCGTCGGCTTCAACCGCACCGTGTTCGATGTGAGCAGTCCCTTCCAGTCCATCGCCAACCAGCAGCTCTCCGGCAAGACGGAAAACTCCCACGTGGACATCGAGCATTCGTTCATCCGCAGCCGGCAGTTGAACTTCTCCGCCAAGGTGGGCATCGAGCGCAAGCAATCCATCACCCACGTGGGCACCCCGACCAGCCCTCGCGACATCAGCCGCGATGATCTGGCGATGGTGACGACCGACATCAATTTCGATTCCGTGGACAGCCGTTTCGCGGGCCTCAATACGGCGCAGGTGGAATACAGCCACGGCTTCCCCAATTTCCTCGGCGCCATGGGTGATCAAAACGACGTCAACAACTCCAGACCCAACAACCGGCCCAGCCGCCGCGGTGTCTCCGGCAATTTCGCCTCCGGCGAGTTCGACAGGCTCTTTGTTTCCGCCTCCCGATTGCAAAGCATGTCCGTCTTCGGCAAATGGCTCAACAAGCCCGACTTCTTCAAGGGCCAGTCCCTGCTGCTGCGGACCGAGGGCCAGTGGTCTGACGACCTGTTGGTGCCGCTCGAACAATACGCCGTCGGCGGCCCCACCAACGTGCGCGCCTACCCGCCCACCGACGTGCTGTTTGACAAGGCCATCTTTTTCTCGGCGGAGTATTTCATCAACGCCCCGGGCATCGCCGACAAGCCCGCCTTCGGCGGCAAGACCTGGGGCGAGCTGCTGCAATTTTCCGTGTTCTACGACATCGCCTACGGCGAGCTGAACGAGCCGCTGAAAACGGATGTCGCCTCGGGGGATTATGACGCCATAGGCCTGGCCCTTTCGTTCGCCAACACGAACGTTTTCACGTCCAAGTTCACGGTGGCCATGCCCGCAAGCGGACCGGGGGCATTGCCCACCACCAAGGCCGCCAACAGCGCCACGCCGGACATCAACCGGCGCACGCCCCAGTTCTGGCTCGACATGAACTATTTCTTCTAGGCGCGTGTGAAACAGTTCACAGAAAACCGCGGCCAAGCTGATTACGATTACTTAAATAAACGAGAGCGAAATGACAACAATGGAGGCAGGATGCCCGCAGGTGAAATGCCCAACGGCGTTCTATAGTTACGAGGCCTAGCGCAAGATGACGACACACCGATCCAGGAAGTCTCTCCCAGCGCGGCGGGGAAGCTCCATTTCGCCGGCACCGACTCAACCCCGACACCCGCTCGCGGCTTCCATTCATGCGGCGCTGCTGCCGGCGGGATTGCTCTTAAGCCTCGGCAGCGGCGTGGTGCTGGCCAACCCGACGGGCGGGCAGGTGGTCGGCGGCACCGGCCACATCACCACGCCCAACGCCACCACCACGCTCATCACCCAGAATTCGCAAAATCTCGCCATCGACTGGCAGACCTTCAACGTCAAGGCCAACGAGCTGGTGCAGTTCAACCAGCCCAACGTCACCGCCACCGCGCTGAACCAGATCTTCGATCAAAGCGCCTCGCAGATATACGGGCAGATCCGCGCCAACGGCCAGATCCTGCTCATGAACCCGAACGGACTCATCTTCGGGCCGAACGCGCGGGTCAACGTCGCCGGCCTCGTGGCCGCCGCCGCGCGCGTCAATGTCGACGACTTCATGGCCGGCAACTACAAGCTCGACGCCAGCATGGCCAACGGCGCGGTCGTCAACCAGGGCCTGATTGAAGCCGCCACCGGCGGCTCGGTGACGCTCGCCGGCAAGACCGTGAGCAACGAGGGCGTGATCATCGCCACCGCCGGTCGGGTGAACCTCGTCTCCGGCAGCAAGATGACGCTCGACTTCGACGGCGACGGACTGCTCCAGTTCACCATCGATGAAGGCGTGCTCGACAACCCCACCGGTGCCCAGAATGCGGTGTCGAACAGCGGCACCATTGAGGCCAACGGCGGCATGGTGGTGATGTCCGGCAGGACCGCCGCGAACGTGTTCACCAACGTCGTCAACAACAGCGGCGTCATCAAGGCCGCGCGCATCGACAACAGCGGCGGCACCATCCGCCTGGTGGCCGACGGCCCCGGCTCGTCGGTGGTCAACAGCGGTACGCTCGATGCCTCCGGTGAGACTTCCACTCCCTCTCCCCTTGCGGGAGAGGGCGGGGGCGAGGGGGCAAACGGCGGCACGGTGCAGCTCTCAGCTGAAAACGTCACGCAGTCCGGCACCATCAATGCCGATGCCGCGCACGGCAACGGCGGCAACGTCACGATCCAGTCCACCGACACCACGCTGCTGACCAGCGCCAGCCAGACCACGGCGCGCTCCGCCGCCGGCGGCGCGGGCGGCACCGTGCAGGTGCTCGGCGACAAGGTCGGCCTGCTCGACACATCCGTCGTCGACGTCTCCGGCGAACTCGGCGGCGGCACGGCGCTCATCGGCGGCGATCAGCATGGCGGCAATCCAAATGTGCAGAACGCCACCTATACCTATGTGGCTCAAGGCGCAAACATCAAGGCCGACGCGATCAAGAGCGGCGACGGCGGCAAGGTCATCGTCTGGTCGAATGAAACCACGCAATACTATGGCGGCATTACCGCGAAAGGCGGTGCTGAATCAGGAGCCGGCGGCTTTGCCGAGGTGTCCGGTAAAAACAATCTGACTTTCCGCGGCGTGGTCGATCTTTCATCGATAACGGGTGATTACGGGACTCTGCTGCTCGACCCCGCGACCATCACGATTACGGGCGGTACTGGTGACGGTGCTGCCGACGGTAACAACACGTTCAAAGGGAATCCATCGGGTACCGCGGGAACCATCACGTTCGCGGATACCTCCCCCACGACAGTTTTCGAGTCTGAAATTGAAAATCTCAATGCGGATATCAAACTACAAGCCACAGACTCGATTACGACCAGCGGCACGTTCACGAACAGTGACATCGTATTGCAAAACAACAGAAACCTGACGCTGGAAATTCAGAATGGGACGAACGCAGGCGTAATCGATCTCACCACCAGCACCAACGGTAACGCACTGGAAGTAAAAACTTCGGGAACCGGCTCGATTACAATTAACGGCAGCACTTCCGGCACCAAGACCGGCGATATCACGGTGGGCAAGCTCACTACCACCGGCACGGGCGGGATTACACTTAATACCGGCAACGGCGCGATCACCGTCAATGGCGCGCTGACCACGGGTACTCTCAACGCCACGGGCGCGCAGACCAGCGGCAGCATTTCTCTAACCGCCACAAATGCCGTGGCCATCAATGCCGCTGTCACCACCGGCAATGCCACCACCTCGAACAACACCGCCACGACAGGATCGATCTCCATTAAGGGCGGCAGTATTACCTCGGGCGCCAGTGGCACCCTGACCACCGGCACGGCATCGGGCGGCACCGGCAGTGGCAACAACGCGACCAGCGGCGACATTACTTTGGACACCACCGGCGGGACGACTATCAGCCTCGGCGCTGCGGTGACGACGGGCGGTGCCACCACCACCTCGAACGGTGATTTCGGTACTTCGGGCAAGGTGGTCATTACCGCGGGGACGACCGTAGCTGTCAACGCGGCGATCAAAACCGGGGACGCGGTTTCTGCTACGGAAGACGCCATCTCCGGCAAGATCGATATTTCCGGGACGGCCATTTCCTCCAACGGCAGCGGCACCATGACCACCGGCGGAGCATCGGGAGGCAACGGTAACGGCGATGATGACACCACCGGCGACATCATCCTGCTGTCCTCGACGGGCGACACCAATCTTCAGGCGGCTTTGACAACCGGGGTGGCGAACTCCAGCTTTTCCAACGGCACCTCCGGCAACATCAACGTCACCAGCACCGCGGGGAAGATCATCAGCAGTGGAGCGTTTACAACGGGCGATGCCACGGGTGACGGTAACACCGGCGGCGCCGCCAATGAAACGGCAACCTCTGGAACGATTACATTAAAAGCAGGTGGCGCGATTCAGTTGTCGGCCACGGATGCCTTGCGCACGGGCAATGCCACGATGACCACTGATAACAATAACAGTGACGTGGCCACCGTCGGCAATATTACCGTTACCAGCGCCGCCAGCCTGTCCAGCAACGGCACCAATGGCGCCGTTGACGTTCGATTCGGCACGACGAGCAGCGCCGGGAACGCGACGTTGAACGCCGGCACGTTGTCGGTGACCACCACTGGCGGCGCGGGTGATGCCGGCGGCATTTTTGTCACCTCCGGCGAAGCGTTGATCCTGAACACACTCGCTACGAACGCTGGTTCGTCGCAGAACGTCAGAATCCTACTGACCGGCAATGATACCTTGCTCACCGTGGGCAACAATTTGTCCCTGGATACCGACAACGTTATTTTCAGCGCGGACAAGATGAATATCGCCAACACCATCACCGCGGGTGTGGTGACCCTGCGGCCGGAAAGCACCGCCGACACGGGGGACAAGATCGATCTGGGCAGCACGGTGGACACGACCGCCAACACGCTGGAATTGTCGAATACCGAATTGAATCGCATCACCGCGACCACCCTCATCATTGGTGACAATAATTCAGGCAACATTTCGGTAACTGCCAATACGGTCAATCCCACGGGCATCACTAACTTGCATTTGATTACCGGCGGTTCGGTAAGCAACAGCGCGCTCGGCAATAGTCTCGAAGTCAATAATGGCGCCGGCAACCTGGCCATTGAGGCGGGCGGCACCGTCAGTCTGGTTGACAACGATGGTGAGATTAACGTCACCAATCTGGCCATTCACGCTACCGGCAGCATCACTTATCAAGACGCAAATTCATTCACCGTGAACGACGTGGATGGCGTCTTCGGCGTGCATTCCGACACCAGCACGGTGTCGCTGACCGCTTCCACCGGCGCCATCACGGTGGCCAACACCAGCGCCGCCAGCGGACACGATGTGGACGCAGCTGGCGACATTACGATCACCCTGAATGCCAACGACACCGCGTTCACCATCAACAGTGGCGCGAACGTCAACACGACGACGGGCGGCATCACCGTGATCGCCGATAAGATGGTGCTTACCGGCACGATTACCGATACGGATGCCACCCCCGCCAACATCGTCACCTTGAAGCCGGTCTCCACCGACGCCATCAATCTCGGCAGTACAACAGATCTTGCCGTCAATACTCTGGAACTGTCTTCCACCGAACTTAATAACATTACCGCCACGACACTGCGCATCGGCTCCGCCACCGCCGGCGCCATCACCGTTAGCGCTGACGTTTCTCCGACGAATATCACCAGCCTGCATCTTATCAACAATGGCGATGTAACCGCGGCCTTGGGCGGCATCGTGGTGAATGGCGGCAGTGGCAATCTGGCGGTTGAGACCACCGGCACGGCAAGTTTTACCGCGGTCACAACCAACGTTGGCACGCTGGCGGCAAGCCTGACCGGTGTGGGCAAGAGTTTCACTTTTCAGAATGAGACCGATGGCTTCGCGGTCGGCACGGTGGACGGCATCACCGGCATCACCACCGCCAATTCCGCGGCAAGCGGCACGCCATCGGGTAGCATTACTCTATCCAGTGGTGGTGACATCACCATCACCAACAACGTCACCACCGGTGCCGCCAGTGCGACTGACACGGGGGGAGTGGATACCGTGACGTCGGGCACCATCAGTGTCACCTCCAAAACCAACGTCACCGGCGCGGGGCAGTTGATCACCGGCACCGCCACCTTGAGCGGCGGCTCCGCGGGCGGGGCGGACACGGTGACGAGCGGCAATATCAATGTCACGGCCGGCACCAGCGGGACGGGCGGGATCAAACTCTCAAATTTGACAAGCGCGCTCCAGATCGGCGCCGCTTCCCGCTCGGGCGCGACCGAAGACACCGTAACGGCGGGTACGATCTCGCTGACGAGCGCCGATGAAATCAACAACGGCACAGCCGCGACCCGGCAAGTGGTGACCACCGGTACCGCGTCCGGGGGCGCGACGAATGTTCAAGGTCTGCTCGCGGCGGCGACTACCGGAGCAAACGCGGGTATTTATTTGACCTCCCCAAGCGCCTTGAGCCTGGGCGCCGTCACGACTGTCAGTGGCAATATCGATATCTTGTCGGGCGCCACCCTGACGGCAACGACCGCCGTGACGGCGGGTGGCACGGGCACCGTCCTCCTCACCGGTGTGGGTGTTACCAACCAATCGACAATCACGGGTCCGGGCGGGGTGACGATCGACGCGGGCACGGGCACACTGGACAACACTGCGCTCAACGCCACGATCACCAATGGCGGCGGGGCCACGGCGACGGCGGTGACGCTCATCGCTGATGTCATGAAACTGGGCAGCACGGGCAACCTTAACCAGGTTCAGGGTGGCGCGGGGACAGTGACGTTGCGGCAGAAGACCAATGGCACGGCAATCGATCTCGGCAGCGCGGTGGACACCACCGCCAACACGCTGGAACTGTCCGACACCGAATTAAAAACGATAGCCACCACCGGCGTGCTGGCGATCGGCGACGGCAATACCGGCGCGATTACGGTCAGCGCGGACGTGACTCCCGGGCCCGCCACCCTGCATCTCACGACCGGCAGCACGGTCACCGGCACGGCGGGCGGCATAGTGGTGAACAATCTTGCCATCACCGCTGGCAACACGATCAACTTTACTGACGCCACCACGGCTGTCAGCAAACTGGCCATCTCGAACGCCGGCAAGAGTGTCACTTTCACAGAGGCCGACGGCTTCACGGTCGATACAGTGGACGGTGTGAATGGCATCAGCGGTTCGACCGTAACGCTTACCGCCACCACCGGCGGCATCACCGTGGCGGATACCGCTGCCGCCCATGACATCGACGCGACGGGCGCCGTGGCACTCAACGCCAACGGCAACGATCAGACTTTCACCATTAATGCGAGTGCGGACGTCAGGACCATCTCTGGCGGTGTCACCGTCACCTCCGACAAGATGGTGTTGAACGGCACCATCACCGCCACGGGTCAGGTCGTAACATTGAAGCCGGTGTCGACCGACGCCATCGATCTCGGCAGCGCGACGGATGCCGCCGCCAACACGCTGGAACTGTCCAACACTGAAATAAATAATGTCACCGCGACCACGCTGCGCGTGGGCTCCGCCACCGCGGGCGCGATCACCATCAGCAGCAACATTGATGAGTTGACGACGCCCACCATCACCAACCTGCACCTGCTGACCAACAGCACGATCACCGACACCGCCGCGCTCAAGGTTTCCGGGCTGGCGATTACCTCCGCGGGAGCGGTGAATCTCACCAATGCGGGCACGGACGTGAATACGATTGCCGCTTCAGTAACGGGCGGTGGCAACAGTTTCACCTTCAAGAACGACGCCAATGGCTTCACCGTCGGCAGTGTTGATGGCGTCACCGGGATCAGTACCGCCAATGTCACCAATGCCGGCGCCTCCGCCACCACGGGCAGCATCACGCTGCAATCAGGGGGCGGCATAACGTTCAGCAACAACGTGACTACGGGTAATGCCACCGCCTCGACGGCGGGTTTCGACGCGACTTCCGGTTCCATCTCGATCAACGTCGGCGCGAACAACCTGAGCGGTCTGGGCAGCCTGGTGATCGGCTCGGCCACGGCCAGCGGCGGCGCCAGCACCGCCACCACCGGCGATTTGTCGCTGACCGCGGCGGAAATCGCCGGCGATCCCGGCGCCGGCACCAGCGTGGTGCCGCTCGCGGTGACCATGGCGGCGGGAACCGGCGGCGGCACCGCCAACGTTCAGGGCAAATTCAACGCCACGGCCACGGGCTCGGGCACCGCCGGTGAGATCAACGTTTCCTCCAGCGGCCCGTTGACCATCGGCACGCTGGACACCACGGATGCTGACACCACCAACGTCAAGGTCACCGTCACCGGCGGCAACCTGCTCACGGTTTCCGGCGCCTCCAGCCTCGATCAGGACAATCTGGTGCTCACCGCCGACAAGATGGACATCCAGAACACCATTTCCTTCGACTCAAACAAGGGCAAGGCCACCCTGCAAAACAGCACGGCGGGCGTGCTGATCAATCTGGGTACGGTCACCGACGCCAATCTGGAATTGTCCGCCGCTGAGATTGGACGTGTCAGGGCCAGTACACTCATCATCGGAAGCGCCACTGCCGGCGCCATCGGTGTCTCCAATGCGAATATCACCACGGACGCCAATACCAATATTTTGCACCTCATCACCAACAGCACGGTGACGGCGAACGGCGGATTTGGCATCAACGTTCCCAATCTAGCGGTGGAGGCCAACGGCGCGGTGAACATCGTCAACGGCGCCAACACCGTCAATTTTGTCGCCTTCAACGATCCCGGCAAGACCGTCAGCTTCAGTCAGAACGCGACCTTCGGCGTGGCGCCGGTGGATACCGTGAACACCACCAAGACCGGCGCGCTGACGCTGACCTCCAATGCCGGCGACATCACCGTCTTCAATCCCGGCGTCTACGCTACCGGCAAGGTGAGCATCAACGTCAACACCGCCAACAAAACCTTTACCATTACTGGAGGCTCTGACGTCAAGACCATCAGCGGCGGCGTTTACGTCAAGGCCGACAACATGAGTATTTACGGCACCATCACCGCCACCGGCCAGGCGGTGAACCTGCAGACGTTTACTGCGAGCCGAAACGTCCAACTTGGCAGCAATGCGGCCGCGGGGCGTCTTGATCTCTCAAATACCGAACTCAACAACATCAAAGCCACCACCCTGCGTATCAGCGGGTACCGCATCAGAATCAGGTATGGTGATATTTCTCCGGCGCAGATTACCAATCTGCACCTGACCGGCACCAGATTTGTTTATGATGGCCTCGTCGGTAATCATGGTGTTCAGGTGACCAATCTGGCTGTCACCGCCGGGCAGGGTGTGTATTTAAATAGCACCACCAACAATGTCAGTACGCTGGCAGGTTCTACCACAGGTCTATCCCCCGGCCGATTCCAATTTTTGAATAATGTTGGTGGCTTCACCGTTGGTACTGTTGATAGCGGCGGATTCCAGGAGGTCGGAATTCACACCGCGAACAACAGTCCCGGTGCAGGTTTTGCCAGCACTGGATTTGTCAGTATAAGCACCCAATCCGGAGATATAACGCTGGCTAATGATGTCAAGACTGGTAACGCCACCGCTACCGCCGGGAACAGCGCTCAATCTGGTGCCATTACGGTCACTGCCGGCGGGACAGGCCTGATCAAAAGCACCGGCGGTAAGTTGATCATCGGCAACGCCACCTCCGGCGGCGGTGGAGGCACTACAGCGACGACCGGCAATTTAAGCCTGACAGCTGCTGAGATAGCTTACGATGCCGGCGCTGGCGTCAGCACTCAGCCTCTGGATATATCCATTCCGCTCGCTAGTGGAGGCGCCACAAATACGCAAGGCCAGCTCAATGCCACTGCCACCGGCACGGGCACCGGTGGGGAGATCAACGTGATCTCCACCACGGGTCCATTGAATGTTGGCACGCTGGACACCACCGATGCCGACAAAACCAACGTCACTGTCACGGTGACCGGCGGCAATTCGCTGACCATCTCCGGCGCCTCCAATCTGGATATCGACGACGTGGTCTTCGCCGCCGACCGGATGCTGGTCAACAACACCATCACCGCGGGCACCGCCACTTTGGAAAATGCGACGGCGGGCCGCGCCATCAATCTGGGCTCGACAACGGACGTCGCGGCGGCGCTGGAATTGTCCGACGCGGAGATCGACAGGTTCACCGTCAATACCCTGCGCGTGGGCCGCAACGACGCCAGCGCCTCCGGCGCCATCACCGTCAGCAACGACATCACGCCGGCCGGCACCAGTACCCTGCACCTCATCACCGGCAGCACCGTGACCGCGACCACCGGCAGCGGCGGTACTCTCATCGTGTCCAATCTGGCGGTCGATGCCGGCGGTACGATCACCATCACCAAGTCGAACACCGACGTCTCAACCTTGGCGATCAACGATGCAGGTCAGTCGGTCACCTACACCGACGCCAATAGCTTCAGTGTAGGCAGCGTGGATGGGGTGAACGGCATCACCTCAGGTGCGTTGACGCTTACGGCCACCACCGGGAATATCACGGTTACTGATACCGCCGCTGCCAGCGATATCAATGCCAGCGGCGCGGTGGCCATCAACGCCAATGGCGCCAACCAGACCTTTACCATCAATTCCAGTGCCGATGTAAAGACCACCAGCGGCGGCGTCACGGCGACTGCCGACAACATGAGCATCTACGGCACCATCACCGCGGCCACGCAGATTGTGACCTTGCAGCCGTTCAGCGCCAACCGGCTTATCAGATTGGGCAGCAATGTGGCAGGGAGACTCTCATTTACCGATGCCGAACTCGACAACATTACGGCAACCACTTTGCGCATAGGTTCTGCCAGTGCGAGTCATATCTCCATTAATGGAGGGGATATTTCGCCGGCGAATGTCACCGATTTACATCTCATCAGTGGCAGATATGTGTACGGTTTCTCCAATGGAATTCAGGTGACCAATCTGGCAATCACGGCTGGGACTGGTGTATTGCTGTATTCCCCTGGTAACACCAACCAAGTGACCACATTGGCAATCAACGCCCCAAATCATGTGCATTTTCGAGCCACCGGTGGCTTTACGGTGGGTGCGGTGGATGGTGTCACCGGGATTAGCGCCGGATCCTATAATGCGCAGTTGGAAGCTAATAGCGGTATCACCGTTAATGAGAATATTGCGACTACCGTTCAAACCATCATCAATGCTGATTTCGATAATAATGGCACGGGTACTCTGACTGTAGCCACGGGCAAGAGTGTCAACACCGGCAACAACACGCTCAACGTCACCGCCGCCGATCTCGCGCTGAATGGCACGGGTGCGCTCAACAGCGGCGGCGCGGCGACCACCATTACCGTCTCCAACAACGGCACGCTGGGACTGGGGGCAGCGGCGGGCCAGATGACGGTGAGCAACGCCGAGCTGACGAACATCACCGCCAATGGCACCACCTTTGTGACCACCGGCGCGACCGGCGACATGACGGTCGACGGCGTGACCACGGGCGCGACGACCAACACCGGACTGGTCACGCTGACGGGCGGTCACAACATCACCTTCAGCGGCGGCGCCTCGACCTTCGCCAATGGCTTGAGCGCCACTGGCGCCAACAATGTTGCGGTGAATGCGGGCGTCTCCACGGCCAAAAACACGAATCTGTCGCTGACGGCCACTGCCGGCGCGATTAGTTTTGGTAGTGGGGTGACGGTGGCGGCGGGCGACGGCACCGGCACGACCGGCACGCTGACGCTGAGTTCCAATGGCGCGATGACGGGGTCCGGCGGTCTGACGCTCGACTCCGAGAACGGACTGACGCTGAATCAGAGTCTGACCACAAGCGGCGCCACCACCATCGACGCCGACACCAACGCCGATGGCACCGGCACTTTCACGGTGGCCGGCGGCGTCACGCTGGCGACCACGGGTGCGGCGGCGACGGGCGCGGCGCTAAATATTACTGCCGCAGATTTGGCGTTGAACGGCAATTTGAACAGCGGCACCGCCAGCGCTACCACGATTACTGAATCCGCCAACACCGGTATTGGCTTAGGCGCCACCGCCAACGGCAATATGCAGATTGATGATGGCGAAGTGGGCCGCATCGCTGCCAGTGGCCTCGTGTTGGTGACGGACGGCAGCTTTGTGGTCGACGGCGTGACCAGCGTGACCAATATCAACCGCTCCATTACATTCGCGCCCGCGTCCATCACCACGACCTCGGTGAACTTCAAGAATAATTTCTCGGACTTCGATGCCTTCGGCACCGCGGGGTCTGATGACACCTTTACCTTCACCGGCACCGCGGTCCTGAAAGGCAATGTGGACGGTGATCTGGGGAATGACACCCTGGATTTCAGCGGCCTCACCAGCCAGACTATTTTCACCACGCTGAACGCGTCCGGTGGCACGAAGGACGGCGTGAAAGGCAATTTCCATGACACCGTGGGCCCGCCGATATTCACCACCACCTTCGACAACATCAACAATTTGAATGGCAATGGCACGGGTTTGCAGGGGCCCGATCTGGATAACATCTGGACCATCGACGGAAAAAATTCCGGCAACTTGAAGTCCTACACCATAGGCAGCAACTTCACAGTCCAGGTGGGCGGCACGTTCACGTTCAACAGCTTCGCATTGGGCGGCGGCAATGCGAGGGACAACTTCATTCTTGCCGGCGGCGCCTTGTTCAACAGCAATGCAGCCATCGTCAATATCGATGGCTGTAGTTCCTCCGGCTGCGGCACCGCCCAGGATATCAACACGATCACGGGCGATAATTTCACCAACATCTGGACGATTACCGGCGCGAACAAGGGTACGCTGACCAACAGCGATGGCACCGATCTCGGCGGTGGTGTGCTTCAGGGAACGTTGAGCGGCGGATTCAGGAATATCGACACGCTTACCGGCGGCACGGGCGATGACACGTTTGTGTTCCAGAACAACGGGAGCCTGAACCGGCCGGGCGGTGGCGGCGGCATTGATGGCGGGACCGCCGTGACTCACAACACCATCGACATTTCCGCGATCGCCGGCATCGCCCACACGGTGAACCTCACCAACGGCACCATCAGCGGCGTCAATGGCAACAGCGTGACCGTGCTCGGCGGCACCTTCACCAACGTCACGGATTTCGTGGGTAATGGCACTGACGATACGCTGGAGAAAGACAGCGGCACCAATACATTCACCATCTCCGGCGCCAACAGCGGCGACGTCAACGGCGGCGCCTTCACCTTCGCTGGTTTCCCCAACCTGACCGGCGGCAGCGGCAACGACACCTTTGCCTTCACCGGCACCGGCTCGGTGGGCGGCGATATCGAGGGCGAGGGCGGCACCAATACGCTGGACTTCTCCGGCTACGGCAGCAAGGTCCAAGTGACGCTGACGGGCCCGGGCAGCACGTCCACCGCCAACTTCGCGGGCACCGCCAGCACCATCGGCGGTTCATTCGATGACATCGCCGTGCTGAAGGGCAGCAATCTGGGCGACACGCTGACGGGGGATGACAACAACAGCACTTGGACGATCACCAACCCGGACAAAGGCACGGTGACCGACGGCACGTCCACCTTGAACTTCAGCCAGGTGGCGAACCTGACCGGTGGTGGCGGCGATGACACCTTCAAATTCACGACGGGCTCGGTCAGCGGCAACATCGATGGCGGCGACGGCAATAACACGCTGGACTACTCCGGCAACGCCGGCCCCATCTCCGTCACCCTGACTGGGCCCGGCAGCAAAGTTGCCACCAGCTATGCCGGCACCGAGAGCAGCACGATTGTCGGTACTTTTGACAACATCGCCGTGCTGGTGGGTAGCGGCAACGCCAACGACCTGCTGACCGGCGACAACAATAACAACACCTGGACGATCTCCAGCGCGGATGCAGGCACGGTCTTTGACGGTACCTCCACTTTGACGTTCAGCCAGATCGCGAACCTCGCGGGTGGCACCGGCAATGATGCCTTCGATTTCACCGGCGGTTCGATATCAGGCACGATCGACGGCGGCGCCGGCAGCACCAACACGCTCGACTACTCCGCCCTTGCCGGCCCCATCACGGTGGATTTGTCCAATAGTTCAGCGCCCCTGATCAACGGCGGGGGCGCCAATGGCTTCACCAACATCAACGATCTGGTGGGAAGCAAGAGCGGCAGTGACACGCTGATTGGCGACAATATCGCCAACACCTGGACGATCTCCGGCGCGGATTCCGGCGACGTGAACGGCTTCGCCTTCAGCAGCATCGAAAATCTGACGGGCGGGAATAACACGGATGCCTTCGATTTCACCGGCGGTTCGATATCCGGCGTGATCGACGGCGCATCCGGCGTCGATACATTGGATTATTCCGGCAACGGTGGCGGCGCCGTCACCGTGACGTTGACAGCCGTCGGCGGTACTGACGGTTACGATGGCTCGGCCACCAGCATCACCGGCGGCTTCAAAAACATCGACGATCTGGTTGGCAGCGGCAACGCCAATGACAGGCTTGTCGGTGACAACAATAACAACACCTGGACAATCACGGGCTCCGATGCGGGTAACATCAATAGCATCTTCACCTTCAGCAGCATTGCGAACCTGACTGGCGGCACTGGCAAGGATGATTTCGTCTTCCAGGACACGACGAGCATCAGCGGGAAGATCGACGGTGGGGCGGGAACCGACACCCTTGACCTCTCCGCCTATACCACCGGCCGTAACGTCACCGTTACCGGCACCGGCTCCACAGATGGCTTGAAAGGCGACGTGATCTCCACGGTGGGAAGTTTCGACAACATCAACGCCGTGATCAGCAGCAATACGACGGACACCCTGACGGCGGCGGCGGGCACCAATAATAGCTGGGTCATCAATGGAGCGGATGACTTCACCCTCGACATCGGCAATGGCCCGGTCCAGTTCACCAATTTCGCCAATATTGTCGGCGACAGCCTGACCGACACCATCACGTTCTCGGGCGGCACGTTGTCCGGCAACATCGACGGCGGCGGCGGCACCAATACGCTGAAGGGCGATAATGTCGCCAATACCTGGAACATCAATGGCGTCAACAGCGGTACTGTCACGGGCTTGGGTGGCACCTTCACCAATATCCAAAATCTGACCGGTAACGCCAACAACGATACTTTCAACTTCAAAGGCGGCTCGGTAAGCGGCACGGTGGACGGCGGGACGGCGGGCACGAATACCCTTGATTATTCCGGCAACGGCGGCAATCCGGTGAGCATCGTATTGACAGGCACCGGGCCCAACGTCGGCTTCCAGGGCACCGCCACCAGCACGGGTGGCTTCAAGAACATTGATGTGTTGGTGGGCAGCACGGGTTCGGATTCGCTGACCGGCCAGTCCGCCGCCGGCACTTGGACCCTGAACGGCGATCCGGAAACTTATACCAGCGGTAACACGCTTACCTTCTCGGGTTTCGAGACGCTGAATGCGGGAGGCGGCGGCGACACGTTCAATGTTACCGGCACGATCAGCGAAACGCTCAACGGCGGCGCCGGCAACGATGCTTTCAACATCAATGCCGGCGGTGTGGCTAACGGAAATATCAGCGGCAACGACGGCAATGACACCTTTACTGTTGCCGCGGGCGGCATCGTCAACGGCAGTATAGATATGGGTAACGGCAACGACACCCTGAATGTGAATGGGACCGTGAACAACAGTGTGTTTGCCGGGGCCGGCAACGACACCTATAACGTCACCAAGACCATCAACGGCACGCTGGACACGGGCAGTGGCGATGATACCTGGAACTTCGTTGCCGGCGTGCCGCTGGCCACCAGCATTACCAGCAGCGGAGAGACCGACCACACGGCCTCGTTGACGGTGCCGGGCAGCAAGGGCGTCGATTTGACCGTGGGTCCGGGCGGGCTTGTGCTGCCGACGATGACGGGCTTCACCGGCAACTTCGTGATCGGCGGCACGGTTGCGCCGACCGCGACGCTGCCTCTTACCAACAGCACGGTGGTGACCACCAATACCAACATACTGACCGTTGATTCGAGCATCGTCACTGGCGGCTCGATCATGCTGCTCGGCAATGACGTCCAGCTCGCGGGCGGCAACGTGGCGGCCGGCACCGCGGGGGGCAGCGGACACATCGTCATCGCCTCGGTGGGAACGTCGCCGCTGGGCACGATTACAGCGACCGCACCGACGACGCTGACCGCCGGCAATCTGCTCTTGATCGCCAATAACAATCTCCAAGGATCGCAGAATATCAGCCTCGATCTCAATTTCGGCGGCATCGCGCTGTTCCAGGGCGACACCTCGCAGGGCGATCCCAGCTTTGCCAAGACCGAGGCGACGCCGATCGATCAAGGATCGTTCCAGTCGGTGTTCGGCTTCGATCCGAACAACATCGGCAGCGTGTTCGGCGTCAATCTGCAATTCCAGCAATTGACCTTCTCCAACCCCGGCGCGGCGCTGTCGGCCAACACGCTGTTGCAGTACCTCGACACCGGCCTGTTCGAGACCGAGCTGACGCTGTTCGGCGTCGTCGGCAACGGCATCGCCATGGACATCTCGCAGTGCGAGGACCTCGAGGGCTGCGCCCCCAGCGTCACGATGGACCAGTTGAACGAGCTCATCAGCGGTCTGGAGACGCGCATCGGCGAGCTGGTGAAGAACAAGGAGGACAACAAGATCGAGCCCGCCAAGGCCGACACGCTCATCGCCGGCTTCCAGAAGGAGCTGGAGAATTTCCGCAGCTACCGCACGGAACTGGAGGCCTATCAGAAGGAGCAGCAGGAGGCCGAGGAATCGCCGGAGAATCTGGAGGATTTGGGCGGCGGCGCGGAGGAGTTGGGTCCGTCCAAGGAAGCCGCGCCGGCGGGCAAGCCCGCCACGGGCGGAGCGGCGAAGGAGCAGCCGTCCCCCGAGGAGGAGGAATTGGGGCCGGCGAAGGAGGAGGCGGCGCCCAAAGCCGCGCCCAAGGCCGAAACGAAAGCGGCGCCCAAGGTCGCGCCGCCTAAGTTGCCCGAAGAGAATCTGGAGATCGAACAACCTCTGGAGGAGGCGCCGGCCAAGCCCGAGGCCAAACCGGAGGCCAAGCCCGAAGCCAAGCCGGAGACCAAACCTGCTCCGAAACCGGCGCCCAAGCTGGAGGAACATCTCGAGGAGGAGGAGATCATCGATCAGGAGTCGGCGTTGCGCCTGCCGCTCATCCCCGCCAGCGTCAGCAGCTATCAGTGGTTTGACGTGCGCGCGGGCAACCGGCTGACGTGGGCCGGCGACATCACGCTCCCGCATCGCTATCGCAATTACTAAATCATTGGTCTTTTTTATAATGCCGTTCGTGCTTCGATACCTCAGCACGAACGGTATTTATTGAAACCACACTCACGTCTGCGATATCGGAGAAGTTCGTAATGAACGCTGGAAAAAAGGACGAAAAAAAGGGCGGAAAGGAGACCCCTCCCACGGATATACGGCTGCCGCTGTTCTACAAGAAACTGGTGCCGCTCAACCGCGATCTGCACCGCAATCTTTATATCAAGGCGGAGGCTGGCTTCTCCTTCGCGCGCGAGACCAACAGCGTGTTCGTGGCCGCGGTGGAATTTCCGCAGGCGATACTGGAATATCCGGTGGTGTTCGCCGGCACCGCCGCGGGCGACGTGCTGCCGCTGGCGCTGCTCGGCATCCGCAACAATCAGAATCTCTACATCGGCGAGAACGGCGCCTGGAAGGCCAGGTATATTCCCGCCTACGTCCGGCGCTACCCTTTCATCCTCGCCTCGGATGAGAAGGGCACCCAGTTCACCGTGTGCATCGATGAAAGCTATCCCGGTTTTAACTGCGACAAGGAGGGCGAGCGCCTGATCTCCAAGGACGGCGAGGACGGCCCGCAGCTCAAGCGCGCATTGGAATTTCTCAAGGACTACCAGGTGCACATCGCCCGCACGACGGAATTCTGCGAGACGCTCAAATCACTCAACGTTCTGGAGCCCATTCAGGCCAATGTTGAGTTGAAGAGCGGCGAGAAATTCGCCCTGTCCGGCCTGCAGTGCGTCAACCGCGGCAGGCTCAAGGCCCTGCCGGAGGCGCAGATCCAGATGCTGCTGAAGAAGGATTATCTCGAACTCATCCATCTGCACATGGCGTCGCTGCACAACATCCACAAGCTGCTCGGCCTCATGGTCGCGTAGCCCGGCTTTTTGTTCAACCGTTCGCACCGAGGTATCGAAGTGCGAACGGAGCGAGGGGTAAACTTGGCCGTTCGTGCTGAGGTATCGAAGCATGAACGGCCAATACGTCGAAGGACAAATATCATTTCAAGCGGTCCGGCAGGGGATTTCTCGTCCCCCAAGCGTGTCGCTGCACTTGTTTCCAATCGCCTCGTATCATCGCTTCCTTTTTCCGTCGGCTCCACCCCTTGATCTGTCGCTCAGCCGCAAGGGCCTCTGGACGAGTAACGAACTCTTGTGACCAAACCATCTTGACCGGCAGTCGCTTACTTACATAACCACCCATTGTGCCGGATCGGTGTTCGTCCATCCGTTTCTCCAGGTTGTCTGTGTGACCGATATAATACGAATCATCAGCACAATGCAGAATGTAAACCCAGAATGTCATGCGCGTTCTCATGAACATGTCGTTCGTACTTCGATACCTCAGTACGAACGGTTTTTTTGTCTGACTCATTAATTTTACGTTGCCCACAGTTTTGCAAAACTGTGGGCAACGCGGGTGTTCTACTTGGCCCTTCAGTACTTCGGGACAGGCCTCAGTACGAACGGCTAGGTTTGCCCCTCGCTCCGTTCGCCCTTCTACATATCAGGGCGAACGGAGCGAGGGCATCGAAACTCTCTATTGCTGCGGGGCGGGCGGCGGGCCCTGAAGAGGCTCCTCCACGCCCGGCGGCTTTTCCTCCTGTTTGATGGCGTATTTCTGGATAAACTCCTGCGACAGTTTTTTTGCCGCGTCCAGTTCAGACGCGGCCATCTGGCCTTCCGCCGCGCTCATCGCCGCCGGGGCCAGTTGATGGCCGAGCTTGGTGGCGACGCTGAACCAGGCATAGGCATATTCCATGTCGTGGGGCACGCCGCGGCCGTCGCGGTATAGCAATCCCAATTTATACTGGGCCGGTGCGATGCCCTTTTCGGCGGCGCTGCGATACCACTTGGCGGCCTGCTCGTAGCTCTGTTCCACGCCCTGCCCCCTGGCGTACATGGCGCCGAGAAAATATTGGGCCATCGGCTGGTTGGCGTTCTCCGCAAGCGGGATGAGCACCTGCGCGGCCTTGTCGTACTCGCCACGGGCGTAATAGGCCACGCCCTCGTCGAAGTCGGCCAGGGCGGCGACCGGCGCCAGCAGGGCGGCACAGAGCAGGATGCGGCAGGCTACGTTCATGGAGCTCTCCTCAAGCGGGCAACCCGCGATTTTCATTATAAAATGAACCTCCCAGGCCGGGAGGGGGCGCAAAGTTTAGCGCACAATGCATGGTCGATGGAATTTGAATTTTCGAAAGTTCATCTCAAGAATGCCGTTTGCCCTGACCTGATATATAGAAGGGCGAACGTTTATTTTATTCCAGACTCCGTTCGTACTTCGATACCTCAGTACGAACGGTTTTCATGTTCCATGGTATTTTTGGGACGGACTTTAAAATTAGGCTGCTGGCATGATTGATAGTTCCCATCGACGGGGTCGTGAGGGATGAATTTCAGGGCATACCGGGTGTATGAAGAGGCGGGCGGCGTCAGGGGACGCCTGGAGACGGCGCGCTTTGAGCAGCTGCCGCCCGGCGAGGTGGTGATCCGGGTTTGCTATTCCAGCGTCAATTACAAGGACGCGCTGGCCGCGACCGGCCGCAACAAGATCATCCGCGCCTTTCCAAGGATCCCCGGCATCGACGCGGCCGGCGTCGTGGAATCATCCGCGGTGCCGGACTTCAAGCGCGGCGATCGCGTGATCGTCACCGGCCATGAACTGGGCACCGGCCACGACGGCGGCTACGCCGGAATGGCGCGCGTGCCGGCGGCGTGGGTGGTGCCGCTGCCCGCGGGCCTGAGCCTGCGGGAGGCCATGGCCTTGGGCACCGCCGGTTTCACCGTGGGACTGTGCCTGCAGCGGCTGGAGGAAAACGGCCAGCGCCCGGAGGCGGGGCCGTTTCTGGTCTCGGGCGCGACCGGCGGCGTGGGCAGCATCGCCATCGACGTCCTGAGCGCCCGGGGGTATGCCGTCACGGCGCTGACCGGCAAGGCCGGGGCGCAGGCCTATTTGCGGGCGCTGGGCGCGGCGGAGATTCTGGATCGCAACACGCTGAGCCTTGGAACACAGCCGCTGGAGAAGGCGATCTGGGGCGGCGCCATCGACAACGTCGGCGGCGAGGTGCTGGCCTGGCTCACGCGCACCACGAGGCCGTGGGGCAACATTTGCAGCGTGGGTCTGGCCGGCGGCACGGAGCTGCGCACGACGGTGATGCCGTTCATCCTGCGCGGCGTCTGTCTCATCGGCGTCACCGCCTCGGGATGCCCCGCGAACCGGCGGGCTGAAATCTGGCGCCGGCTGGCGACGGATTGGAAACCGCGCCATCTGGAGAAAATCGTCACCCGCGAGGCGGGTCTTGAGAATCTCGATCAGGTGTTTGCCGGCGTGCTGAACGGCACGCAAACGGGGCGGACGATTATCAAGATCGCCGACGAATAGCCAGGGAGCTTATTTCCCGCGTTGATGCGTGAAATCCCCCCACCGGTTGCGGCGCAACTGGTGGCCCCCTTTGCAAAGGGGGCGGCGAGTGCCGCGCATGTCGCCGCCGAGCGGGGGATTTTATGCGGTATACTACCGCGCCATTTTTTGGCGACTGGAATTGAAACCGTATGACGCCGCGCACCCTTTATGACAAGCTCTGGGATGACCACGTCGTCCGCGACTATGGCGACGGCACGGCGTTGATTTACATCGATCGGCACCTCGTGCACGAGGTCACCTCGCCGCAGGCCTTCGAGGGCTTGAAGCTCGCGGGACGCAAACCCTGGCGCGTGGACGCCAATCTCGCCGTATTCGATCACAACGTCCCGACCGACGATCAAACGGTGATCAAGGATCCCATCTCGCGCAAGCAGCTGGAGGCGCTGGAGAAGAACATCGGGGAATGGGCCATTCCGGGCTTCCACATCCGTGACCCGCGCAACGGCATCGTGCACGTCATCGGCCCCGAGCAGGGCGCCTCATTGCCGGGAATGACCATCGTCTGCGGCGATTCGCACACCTCGACCAACGGCGCGCTGGGCGCCTGGGCCTTCGGCATCGGCACCTCCGAGGTCGAGCATGTGCTCGCCACGCAATGCCTGGTGTTGCGCAAGGCCGGGAACATGCTCATCGAGGTCAAGGGTCGTCTCGGTTTCGGCGTCAGCGCCAAGGATTTGATCCTCTACATCATCGGCCGCATCGGCACGGCGGGCGCGACCGGCCACACCATCGAGTACGCCGGCGAAACGATTCGCGCCCTGTCCCTCGAGGAGCGCATGACCCTGTGCAACATGTCCATCGAGGCGGGCGGTCGGGCGGGCCTCGTCGCGGTGGACGATACGACCATCGAATACGTGCGCGGCCGCCCGCATGCGCCCACGGGCGCGTTGTGGGATCAGGCCGTCGCGGCATGGCGCGATCTGCACTCGGATCCCGGCGCGCATTTCGACAGGGTGGTGCGCATCGATGCCGCCGGGGTCACGCCGCAGGTCACCTGGGGCACCTCGCCGGAGATGGTGGCGCCGGTGGACGGTTGCGTCCCCGATCCGGCGATGACGTCGGATCCGGTCAAGGCCGCGGGCATGCGCCACGCGCTCAAATACATGGATTTGAAGCCAGGCACGCCGATGACGGACATCGCCATCGACAAGGTGTTCATCGGCTCGTGCACCAACTCGCGCCTGAGCGATCTGCGTGCGGCGGCGCAGGTGGTGCGTGGAAGGAGGGTGGCGAAGAACGTGAAACTGGCGCTGGTGGTGCCGGGCTCCGGCCTCGTCAAGCGCGCGGCCGAGCAGGAGGGGCTGGATCGCGTCTTCAAAAACGCCGGCTTTGAATGGCGCGAGCCGGGTTGCTCCATGTGCCTGGGCATGAATCCGGACCGGCTGTCGCCGGGCGAGCGCTGCGCCTCGACCTCCAACCGCAACTTCGAGGGACGGCAGGGCAGCGGCGGCCGCACGCATCTCCTGAGTCCCGCGATGGCCGCCGCCGCCGCCATCGCCGGCCACATCACCGACGTGCGGCAGCTTTCTCCTACTGACACTTGCGGAATTGGCAAGCGTGATGTGTCTCTGTGACCATGCAACCGTTCACCGAGCATGAAGGCCTGGTCGTGCCGTTGGATCGACCCAACGTCGACACCGATCAGATCATCCCCAAGCAGTTCCTGAAGGCGACGGGACGCACCGGCTTCGGGCCGTATCTGTTCGACGAGTGGCGTTATCTGGATCGCGGAGAGTGGGGCACCGATTGCAGCCGGCGGCCGCTGAACCGCGATTTCGTGCTCAACCAGCCGCGCTACCGCGGCGCCAGCGTGCTGCTCACGCGCGAGAATTTCGGCTGCGGCTCCTCGCGCGAGCACGCGCCGTGGGCGCTGCTCGATTACGGCATACGTTGCGTGATCGCGCCGAGCTTCGCCGACATCTTTTTCAGCAACTGCTGCAAAAACGGCCTCCTGGCCTTGACCCTGCCGGCGGCGGTGGTCGATCGTTTGTTCCGGGAGGTGCAGGCCGCGGCAGGCTACACGCTCAGGATCGATCTGCCGCGGCAGACCGTCACGCTGCCTTCCGGGGAGGCGCTCCGGTTTGAATTCAATCCCGCGCTCAAGGAGCGGCTGCGGCGCGGTCTCGATGACATCGCCATCACGCTGGAGCACGCCGGCGACATCCGCCGTTACGAGGCCCGCCGCGCCCGTCAGGCGCCGTGGTTGTTTCCGCCCGCCGGCTAGGCGATCTCGATTCCACCATCCGGCCTCACCACCACGGGCAGCGGCCGCAACCGTGCGCCGCGGCAGGGACCGGCGATGCAAAAACCATCCTTGATGCGAAACAGGGCATCGTGATTCGAGCAATGGATGTATTCGCCCTCCGCATCCATGAACTGCTCCTTCCGCCAATCCAGGTTCAGTCCCTTGTGCGGGCAGGCATTATGATAGGCATGAGCGGCGGCGCCGTTTCGCACGACGAAAACATCGTGGGAGCGGCCGTCCCGCTGTACGGTGAAACCCCGTCCGGCGCGATCCGGAATGTCCTCCAGCCGGCAGAGGGCAATCCCGTCGGATCCCTGCATTCGTTGTGTCGATCGTTTTCCGTGAATCAATTCGTATATCCGCCCGCCGCCTTGACCATGTAGTCCACCGCGGCCTTGATCTGGTCGTCGCTCAAATTGGGATTGCCGCCGCGGGGCGGCATGCCCCGCAGGCCCTTCATGGCGTGCTGGTAGAGCGTGTCGCGGCCCTGGGCGATCCGCGGTTTCCAGGCGATTTTGTCGGCGAACCTGGGTGCGCCGTTCATGCCGGCCTGATGACAGGCCATGCAGACGCCACGGACGATCTGTTCGCCATCTATGGCTTGCGCGGGTGCGGCGGCGGCCTGAGGTGGGGGAGCGGGATTGGCCGCCGGCGGGGCGGGAGCAGGGGCGGCGGCGGACGGCGCCTCCGCCACGGTCGCGGACTGGGGTTTCGCTGGCCCGGCGGCGGGCGTCGGGGTGGTGGAGGCGCCATGTTCCTTGGAGCAGGCGGCGAGTAAAAGGAAACACAGCACGGGCAGCGGCAGGCGGGGCGGAATCATGAACTAAGTCCTCAAGTCAGGCCTTGGTGCGGCGATCATAGCATTGGACGGCGTGAACAGTGCCTGAAGATCCCGCCCCGTGGCACGGCCGTGGCGTTTAATCTTGCGTTCCGCTCAAGTACAATCCGATAAGGCATCGGACGAACTGACGAAGGTTTTTTTCGGGGCGGGAGCCATCGGAGGGTGGCTCCCGCTTTCCATGTGTGAATGACGGTGATGACGGAGAATAACTTGCGACCCCCCGCCCTGCTGGCACTGGAGGATGGCAGTCTGTTTCACGGCACCGCCATAGCCGCCCGCGGCCGCAGCGTGGGCGAGGTGGTGTTCAACACCGCCATGACGGGCTATCAGGAAATCCTGACCGATCCCTCTTATTACCAGCAGATTGTCACGCTGACCTACCCGCACATCGGCAACGTGGGCGCCAACCGGGAAGATGAGGAATCCGCGCGCGTCTACGCGAGCGGCCTCGTCATCCGCGACCTGCCGCTGACCATCAGCAACTGGCGGGCGCGGGAGCCGCTGCCGGATTTTCTGGCGCGGCAGGGGGTGGTGGCGATCGCGGACGTCGACACGCGGCGGTTGACGCGCATCCTGCGCGATCAAGGCGCGCAACGCGGTTGCATCGTGGCGGGCGGGGACATCGATGAACGGGCCGCGGTCGCCGCGGCGCGTGAATTTCCGGGACTGAAGGGCGCCGATCTGGCCAGGGAGGTGACCACCACGAAGCCGTATGCCTGGACACAGGGGAGCTGGCGGCTGGACGCGCCGCAGGGCAAATCCGCGCCTTTGGCGCGGCCGTACAAGGTCGTCGCCTACGACTACGGCGTCAAGCGCAACATCCTGCGCCTGCTGGTCGATCGCGGCTGCGATCTCACGGTGGTGCCGGCCCAAACGCCGGCCGCCGAGGTGCTGGAGCAAAAACCGGCGGGCGTGTTCCTGTCCAACGGCCCCGGCGATCCGGAGCCCTGCGACTATGCCATCGCCGCCATCCGCGAATTCATCGCGAGCGGCATCCCGGTATTCGGCATCTGCCTGGGCCATCAACTGCTGGGGCTGGCCTGCGGCGGGCGCACGGTCAAGATGAAGACCGGCCATCACGGCGCCAATCACCCGGTGCTCGAGATCGACACCGGCCGGGTCATGATTACCAGCCAGAACCACGGTTTCGCCGTGGACGAGAAAAGCCTCCCGGACACGGTCCGGCCCACCCATCGCTCGCTGTTCGACGGCACCTTGCAGGGGCTGCATTACCGCGACAAGCCGGTGTTCGGGTTTCAGGGCCATCCGGAGGCCAGTCCCGGCCCGCACGACATCGGGCGGTTGTTCGATCATTTCATCGATCTCATGAAGCAACGTCGTTAGTCATGCCAAAGCGGACCGATATCCACTCGATACTCATCATCGGCGCCGGGCCGATTGTGATCGGCCAGGCCTGCGAGTTCGATTATTCCGGCGCGCAGGCCTGCAAGGCGCTGAAGGAGGAGGGCTATCGCGTCATCCTGGTGAACTCCAACCCGGCGACCATCATGACCGATCCGGAGATGGCGGATGCCACTTACATCGAGCCCATCCGCTGGGAGGTCGTGGAATCCATCATCGCCAGGGAGAGGCCCGACGCGATCCTGCCGACCATGGGCGGCCAGACGGCGCTCAACTGCGCCATGGACCTCGTGCGCCACGGGGTGCTGGAGAGGCACGGCTGCCGGCTCATCGGCGCCTCGCCGGAGGCCATCGACAAGGCCGAGGACCGGCAGAAGTTCAAGGAGGCGATGAGCCGCATCGGTCTCGAATCGGCGCGCTCGGCCATCGCCCACAGCCTGGAGGAGGCCGGCGCCGCGCAGCCGCAGGTGGGCTTCCCGGTCATCATCCGCCCCTCGTTCACGCTCGGCGGCACCGGTGGCGGCATCGCCTACAACCGCGAGGAATTTGTCGAGATGGTGCAGCGCGGGCTGGACGCCTCGCCCACCGGCGAGGTGCTGCTCGAGGAGTCGCTCCTGGGCTGGAAGGAATTCGAGATGGAGGTCGTGCGCGATCACGCCGACAACTGCATCATCGTCTGCTCCATCGAAAACGTGGACCCCATGGGCGTGCACACCGGCGATTCGATCACCGTGGCCCCGGCGCAGACGCTGACCGACAAGGAATACCAGATCATGCGCGACGCCGCGATCGCCATCCTGCGCGAGATCGGCGTCGACACCGGCGGCTCGAACGTGCAATTCGCCGTGCACCCGCAGACCGGCCGCATGGTGGTCATCGAGATGAACCCGCGCGTGTCGCGCTCCTCGGCGCTGGCCTCCAAGGCGACCGGCTTCCCGATCGCCAAGGTGGCGGCCAAGCTGGCGGTGGGCTGCACGCTGGATGAATTGAAGAACGACATCACCGGCGGCGCCACGCCGGCCTCCTTCGAGCCGACCATCGATTACGTGGTCACCAAGGTGCCGCGCTTCACCTTCGAGAAATTCCCGCAGGCCGAGGACCGCCTGACCACGCAGATGAAATCCGTGGGCGAGGTGATGGCCATCGGCCGCACCTTCCAGGAGTCGTTGCAGAAGGCGCTGCGCGGGCTCGAGACCGGCATGGACGGGTTGAACGAGATCTTCGATCCGGCCAAGGACGACCTGACGACGCTGAAGCGGGAGATCCGCGTGCCGGGCGCGAATCGCCTGTGGTATGTGGCGGACGGATTCCGGCAGGGTCTGGAGCTGGCGGAAATCCATGACCTCTGCCGGATCGATCCCTGGTTCCTGGCGCAGATTGAGGACCTGGTGAGGGAGGAGCGGATCATCCGCAAGGAGGGGCTGCCGGCGCTCGGGGCGCACCGGCTGCGGCAGTTGAAGCGCAAGGGATTTTCCGATCGCCGGCTGGCGGCGCTGACGGGCACGCGGGAAGCCGCCATCCGCGCGCTGCGTGAACGCCACGGCGTGCACGCCGTCTACAAGCGGGTCGACACCTGCGCCGCCGAATTCTCCACCTCCACCGCCTATCTTTACTCCACCTACGAGGAGGAGTGCGAGGCGAGGCCGACCGGCCGCGAGAAGATCATGGTGCTGGGCGGCGGCCCCAACCGCATCGGCCAGGGCATCGAATTCGACTACTGCTGCGTGCAGGCGGCCTACGCGCTGCACGCGGCGGGCTTCGAGGTCATCATGGTCAATTGCAACCCGGAGACGGTGTCCACGGATTACGACACCTCCGACCGGCTGTATTTCGAGCCGCTGACGCTGGAGGATGTGCTGGAGATCATCCGCGTCGAGAAACCGGGGGGGGTCATTGTCCAGTACGGGGGCCAGACGCCGCTCAAGCTGGCCCGCCCGCTGTATGCCGCCGGCGCGCCGATCATCGGCACCACGCCGGATTCCATCGACATCGCCGAGGACCGCGAGCGCTTCCAGCAGTTGCTGAAGCAACTCAATCTCAGGCAGCCGCCGAACCGCACGGTGCGCAGGCCGGAGGACGCCGCGCGACTCGCGCGCGAGATCGGCTATCCGCTGGTGGTGCGTCCCTCCTACGTGCTGGGCGGCCGCGCGATGGAGATCGTGTACAACGAGGAGGACCTCAACCGCTACATGAGCGAGGCGGTGGCCGTGTCCAATGAATCGCCGGTGCTGCTGGATCGATTCCTGGATCAGGCCATCGAGGTCGACGTGGACGCCGTCTGCGACGGCGAAGGCGTGCTCATCGGCGGCATCATGGAGCACATCGAGCAGGCCGGCATACATTCCGGCGACTCGGCGTGTTCGCTGCCGCCCTACAGCCTGTCGCCGGAAATTCAGAACGAACTCCGCCGGCAGATGATACAGCTGGCGCAGGCCCTGCACGTCGTCGGCCTGATGAACGCGCAGTTCGCCATCCAGGGCCGCGACATCTACGTGCTGGAGGTCAACCCCCGCGCCTCGCGCACCGTGCCCTTCGTGTCCAAGGCCATCGGCGTCCCGCTCGCCCGCGTGGCGGCGCTGTGCATGGCCGGCAGGACGCTCAAACAGCAGGGCGTCACCCGCGAAATCATCCCCGCCTATTATTCGGTCAAGGAGTCGGTGTTTCCCTTCATCAAGTTCCCCGGCGTGGATCCGCTGCTGGGACCGGAGATGAAATCGACCGGCGAGGTCATGGGTGTGGGCCGCACCTTCGGCGAGGCGTTTTACAAGTCACAGCTGGCCGCCGGCGTGGATCTGCCCCGCGGCGGCCGCGCCTTCATCAGCGTGCGCGAGCAGGACAAACCGCAGGCGGTGGAGATTGGCCGGCGCCTCCAGGCCCTCGGTTTTGACATCGTGGCCACGCGCGGCACGGCGGCGGCGCTGCAGGCGGCTGGTGTATCCTGTACGCGGATCAACAAGGTGCTGGAGGGCCAGCCGCACATCGTGGACATGATCAAAAACGACGAAATCAGCCTGATTGTGAACACCACCGAGGGCAGGCAGGCCATCGCCGATTCCTTCACCATCCGCCGCTCGGCCCTGCTGCGCAAGGTGGCCTACACCACCACCATGGCCGGCGCCCTGGCGACCGTGCTGGCGCTGGAGGACAAGGCGCGTGATGAGGTCAACCGTTTGCAGGATTTGCATCGCAGTCTGAAGGCGGCGGGCCGATGAAAAAAACACCGATGACGATCACCGGCGCGCAAAAATTGCGCGATGAGCTGCATTACCTGAAGACCGTGGCGCGGCCGCGGATCATCCAGGCCATCGCCGAGGCCCGCGCGCACGGCGATTTGAGCGAGAACGCCGAATATCACGCCGCGCGCGAGCAGCAGAGCTTCATCGAGGGCCGCATCGCCGAGATCGAAAACAAGCTGGCCACGGCGGAGGTCATCGACGTGCGCACCGTCGGGGCCGGCGGGCGGGTGGTGTTCGGCGCCACCGTTGTCATCGTTCATTGCGAAACCGGCGAGGAATTGATGTACCGCATCGTCGGCGAGGACGAGGCGGACATTGGCGCCGGGCTGATCTCCATCCGCTCCCCCATCGCCCGCGCGCTCATCAACAAGCAGGAGGGGGAAACGACGGCGGTCGAAACGCCCGGCGGACAGGTGGAATACGAAATCATCGCCGTGCGCTACGAATAGCCCCGCCGCGGTTTCCACATTCTTTCGGAATGGCAAGATCAAGCAGCAGCAAGCGGTGGCTGCGCGAACATGAGGCGGACCTTTATGTCGGCAGGGCGCGCAAGGAGGGTTACCGTTCCCGCTCCGCGTATAAATTGCTCGAAATCAACGCGCGCGACCGCTTGTTCAGGCCGGGAATGACCGTCGTTGATCTCGGCGCCGCGCCCGGCAGCTGGAGCCAGGTGGCGCGCCGCCTCGTGGGCCCGGGCGGCCGCGTGATCGCCACCGATCTGCTGGACATGGATTCCGTGCCCGGCGTGGCGTTCATCGCGGGGGATTTTACCGATCCTGCCGTGGTCGATGCGGTGTCGCAGGCCGTGGGCGGGGGCGGAGCGGACCTTGTTTTATCGGATCTGGCCCCCAATATGAGCGGCATGAGGACCGTCGATCAGGCGCGCAGTCTGAATCTGGCGGAATGCGCCCTTGCCTGCGCGCAAAAGGTGTTGAAATCCGGCGGCGGTTTTCTGGTCAAATTGTTTCAAGGCGAGGGATACGATGCCTATGTGCGGGAGTTGCGCCGGCAGTTCGCGAAGGTGGAGATACGCAAGCCCAGGGCCTCACGCGGCCGATCCCGCGAAACCTATGTACTGGGGAAAGTCTACAAGGCGGGGCAACAACGCCCTTCCGGAAATGGTGTATAGTGCAGATATGAAATCATGCTTTTGAGGTAAGGCATTGAAGGATATGGCAAGAAATCTCATGTTTTGGGCCATCGTGGCCGTGGTGTTGATGCTGGCCTTCAGCAATCTCGGGCTGCGCCACGGCATGGTCAGCCAGATCGACTACTCGCAATTCGTCTCCGACGTGAAGGGCGGACGGGTGGAGCGCGTGCTCATCCAAGACGGCGGTTCGGTGATCCAGGGCAAGATGGTGGACGGCGCCGACTTTGTGACCTACAGCCCGGAGACCAGCACCAGCCCGCTCATCGGTCTGCTGCTCGACAACAAGGTGCGCATCGAGGCGCAGCCGCCGTCGCAGCAGGGCATCTTGACGCAAATCTTCATTTCCTGGTTCCCGGTCATCCTCATCATCGGCGCGTGGATCTTCATCATGCGGCAGATGCAGGGCGGCGGCCGCGGCGCGCTGTCCTTCGGCAAGAGCCGCGCACGCATGATGGGCGAGGACCAGGTGCGGGTGACGTTCAATGACGTCGCCGGCGTGGACGAGGCCAAGGAGGAGGTCGCCGAGCTGGTGGAGTTCCTGCGCGACCCGGCCAAGTTCCAGAAGCTGGGCGGCAAGATTCCGCGCGGCGTGCTGATGGTCGGCCCCCCGGGCACCGGCAAGACGCTGCTCGCCAAGGCCATCGCCGGCGAGGCCAAGGTGCCGTTCTTCACCATCTCCGGTTCCGACTTCGTCGAGATGTTCGTCGGCGTCGGCGCCTCGCGCGTGCGCGACATGTTCGAGCAGGCCAAGAAGCACGCGCCCTGCATCGTGTTCATCGACGAGATTGACGCCGTCGGCCGCCATCGCGGCGCGGGCCTGGGGGGCGGTCACGACGAGCGCGAGCAGACGCTCAATCAACTGCTGGTGGAAATGGACGGCTTCGAGGGCAACGAGGGCGTCATCGTCATGGCCGCCACCAACCGGCCGGACGTGCTCGACCCCGCGCTGCTGCGCCCGGGGCGCTTCGACCGGCAGGTGGTGGTGCCGCTGCCCGACATCCGCGGCCGCGAACAGATTTTGAAGGTGCACATGCGCAAGGTGCCCATCGCCGATGACGTCAAGGCCCTGCTCATCGCCCGCGGCACGCCGGGCTTCTCCGGCGCCGACCTCGCCAATCTGGTGAACGAGGCGGCGCTGTTCGCCGCGCGCGCCAACAAGCGCCTGGTGGGCATGCAGGAGTTCGAGCAGGCCAAGGACAAGATCATGATGGGCGTGGAGCGCAAGTCCATGGTCATGAGCGAGGAGGAGAAGCGCATGACCGCCTATCACGAGGCCGGCCACACCATCGTCGGGCGCCTGATGCCGGAGCACGATCCGGTGTACAAGGTCACCATCATCCCGCGCGGGCGGGCGCTGGGCGTCACCTTCTTCCTGCCCGAGGAGGATCGCTACAGCACCAGCAAGCGCCGGCTGGAGAGCCGCATCGCCGGCCTCTACGGCGGCCGCATCGCCGAGGAATTGATCTTCGGCCCCGAGGCGATCACCACCGGCGCCGCCAACGACCTGGAGAAGGTGACCGAGATTGCGCGCAACATGGTGACCAAGTGGGGCATGTCGGAGAAGCTCGGCCCGCTCACCTACGGCGAGGACGAGGAGGAGGTGTTCCTCGGCCATTCGGTCACGCAGCACAAGGTGCTGTCGGACAGCACCGCCCGCATCATCGACGAGGAGGTGCGCCAGATCGTCGAGCGCAACTACCAGCGCGCCAGGCAACTTCTCCAGGAGAACATGGACAAGCTGCACAAGATGGCCGAGGCGTTGATCAAGTATGAAACGCTGGATCCGGAGCAGATCGAAGACATCATGGCCGGTCGCGATCCGCGCCCGCCGCGTGACTGGGGCGCCGAGGATCGGCCGGTGACGCAGCCGGTGAGTGTGGCGCCGGCCAAGGGCCGCGCGCCCACGCCCGCTGACAAACCCATCGGTGGCCCGGCCAGTTCGCCCCAATCCTGAGGGTGGTCCCGACGACCCGCCCCCGCCCGGCGGGGGTGGGCGTTTATGAAGCAGGAGGCTCCGGTTAGAATCGGCGGGACATCCGAGGCTGGGAAGGCATGAACGGCCGCAGATATTTCGGCACCGATGGTGTACGCGGGAGAGTGGGCACGCCGCCCATCACGCCCGACTTCGTGATGAAGCTGGGCTGGGCGGCGGGACGGGTGCTGGGGCGCGGCCGGCGCGGGCGCGTGCTGATCGGCAAGGACACGCGCATCTCCGGTTACATGTTCGAATCCGCGCTGGAGGCGGGGCTGTCGGCGGCGGGGATGGACGTGCTCCTGCTCGGGCCGATGCCGACCCCCGCCATCGCCTATCTCACCCGCACCTTTCACGCCGACGCGGGCATCGTGATTTCCGCCTCGCACAATCCCTACGACGACAACGGCATCAAGTTTTTCTCCGGCGAGGGCTGGAAGCTCCCGGACGAGGTGGAGCTGGCCATCGAGCGGGAAATGGACAGCCCCATCCTCACCGTGGAATCCAGGAACCTCGGCAAGGCGTACCGCGTCGAGGACGCCGCCGGCCGCTACATCGAGTTCTGCAAGCGCACCGTGGCCTACAACGTCACGCTGGAGGGTCTGAAGCTGGTGGTGGATTGCGCCCACGGCGCCACGTATCACATCGCGCCGGAGGTGTTCCGGGAGCTGGGCGCGCAGGTGTTCCCCCTGGGCGTGCAGCCGGACGGCCTCAACATCAACGAAGGCCTCGGCGCCACCGACGTGCGTCGCCTCAGGCGGGAGGTGCTGGAACGCAAGGCGGACGCCGGCGTCGCGCTGGACGGCGACGGCGACCGCCTCATCATGATCGATCACGAGGGCGGCATCGTCGACGGCGATGAATTGCTGTACATCATCGCCCACGAGCGCGCGCGCGCCGGCCTGCTCAGGGGCGCGGTGGTCGGGACACAAATGAGCAATCTCGGGCTGGAGCAGGCCATACAGGCGCTGGGCTTCGATTTCAAACGCGCCAGGGTCGGTGACCGCTACGTGATGGAAATGCTGAAGGAGGGTGGCTGGACGCTGGGCGGCGAGGGCTCCGGTCACATCATCTGCCTCGATCTCTCCACCACCGGCGACGGCATCATTTCCGCATTGCTGGTGCTCCAGGCGATGGTGTCGAGCGGCCGCGCGCTGCATCAGCTCAGGGAGGGCATGATCAAATACCCGCAGACCCTCATCAACGTGAGGCTGGTCAGCAACGGCGTCGATGCGCTGGCGCGCAAGCCGGTGCTGGACGCCGTCGCGGCGGCGGAGCGGGAGCTGGGCGGCAACGGCCGCGTGCTGCTGCGGCCCTCCGGCACCGAGCCGCTGGTGCGCGTCATGGTCGAGGGCCGCGACGAGGCGCAGGTGAAATGGCTGGCGCAACGCATCGCCACCGCCGTCGAGCAGGCGCTGGCCGCGGCATGACATAAGCGCACAAGCATGCGGATCCGTTTCCACGAAACCGGCGGGCCGGAGGTGCTGCGGGTCGAGGATGACGAGACCACCGCGCCCGGCCCCGGCGAAGCGCGCATGCGCCAGCACGCCATCGGCCTCAACTACATCGACGTCTATCACCGCAGCGGCCTCTATCCCGTGCCGCTGCCCTCCGGCATTGGTCTCGAAGGCGCGGGCGTGGTGGAGGCCGTGGGCGCGGATGTCCGGGACATCCAGCCCGGCGATCGTGTCGCCTACGCCGGGGGGCCGCTCGGCGCCTATGCCACCGTGCGCAACATCCCGGCGGATCGGCTGGTGAAACTGCCCGACGCTGTTTCCTTCGAACAGGGCGCGGCCATGATGCTGAAGGGTCTGACCGCGCAATACCTGCTGCGGCGGACCCATCGCGTGCGGCCCGGCGATGTGATTCTGATCCACGCCGCCGCCGGCGGCACGGGACTCATCATCTGCCAGTGGGCGAAGGCGCTCGGCGCCACCGTCATCGGCACCGTCGGCTCGGAGGACAAGGCCGCGCTCGTGAAATTCCACGGCTGCGATCATCCCATCCTCTACCGGCGGGAAAACGTCGTGGAGAGGGTAAAAGCGATCACCGGTGGCGAGGGCGTGGCGGTGGTCTACGACTCGGTGGGCAGGGACACCTTCATGGATTCGCTCAATTGCTTGAAGCCCATGGGCATGATGGTGAGCTTCGGCAATGCCTCCGGCCCGGTGCCGCCGTTCGAGACCGGCCTGCTGGCGCAGAAAGGCTCGCTCTTTCTCACCCGGCCGACGTTGTTTACGTATGCGGCGAAGCGCGCTGATCTACTGGCGATGGCTGCGGAATTGTTCGAAGTTGTGCAAACCGGCAGGGTGAAGATCCAAATCCATCAGCGTTACGCACTCAAGGACGCCGCGCAGGCCCATCGCGATCTCGAATCCCGCCGCACCACCGGTTCTTCCTTGCTCCTGCCCTGAAGCGGCAATCCGAGTACAGTTTGTGTGAATGGCATCACATATTTTCGCAGGAGGTGAATGGTAGTTCAGGAATCATTTATTCCTTGGTGAGAGAATGTATGATGTTGTAGAAATGAATTTTATAAATCATCGAGGAGCAATGCCATGAACATGAAAGTCCTGACAACGGCGGCACTGATTGCGACGCTGGGAATAAGTCCCGGGTGGGCGAAAGGTCCTGCCGGCGATCATGGAGGCAAGGGGCCCACGGCCGGCCATATGAGTGAGGAAGGTATGGCGCATGAACAGGGCACCGAGCACCAGAGCGAGGAGGGCGCGGAGCATCAGAAGGCCGTCGCTACGGATGAGCAAGGCGGCACGGAGGACCAGGGATCCTCGTCCGATGATCACAAGGGCAAGGGCAAGGGCAAGGGCAAGAGCAAGACGGATAACAAGGCCCAGAAGAATAAGAAATCCAAGAAAACCGAATAAGGAATTAGCGAGGTTCAGGGCGCGGTTGATCGCGATCAATCGCGCCCTGTTAGTTTCAGACGCCGCGCAGGAGTTCGTTGATGCCGACCTTGGCGCGGGTCCTGGCGTCCACCTGTTTGACGATGACGGCGCAGTAGAGGCTGTGACTGCCGTCCTTGGCCGGCAGGTTGCCCGAGACGACGACGGCACCGGGCGGAATGCGGCCGTAGGTAATCTCGCCGGTCTCGCGGTTCAGGATCCTGGTGCTCTGGCCGATGAACACGCCCATCGAGATCACGGCGCCCTCGCCGACGATCACGCCCTCGACGATCTCCGAGCGCGCGCCGATGAAACAATTGTCCTCGATGATGGTGGGACTGGCCTGCACCGGCTCGAGCACGCCACCGATGCCGACACCGCCGCTCAAATGGACGTTCTTGCCGATCTGCGCGCAGGAACCGACGGTCACCCAGGTGTCCACCATCGTGCCGGAATCCACGTAGGCGCCGATGTTGACGAACGACGGCATCATGACCACGCCGGGCGCGATGAAACTTCCGCGCCGCGCGACCGCGCCGGGCACGATGCGCACGCCGCCGGCCTTGAGCTTCCTTGCCGTGCCGCCGGCGAACTTCATCGGCACCTTGTCGAAGTAATTGCTGTGGCCGCCGGCGATGACCCGGTTCTCCTCGATGCGGAAGGAGAGCAGCACGGCCTTTTTCAGCCACTGGTGGACCACCCACTGGCCGTTCTTTTTTTCGGCGACGCGCAACTCGCCCGTGTCGAGCAGGTCCAGGCACTTTCTGATCGCCGCCTTGAGTCGTTTCCCGGCGTTGGCGGGCGTGATCTCGGCGCGGTGTTCGAAGGCGTCCTCGACGGTTTTTTCCAGGTCCGGCATGTCATTTCCTTCCCGAGGTTTCCATGAATTCCTTGATGCGGTGGGCGGCCTCGACGCACTGCGCGAGCGGCGGCACCAGCGCCATTCTGACACGCCGCGCGCCGGGATTCATGCCATGCGCCTCGCGGGCCAGATAGGTGCCGGGCAGCACCGTCACGTTTTGTCGTTCCAGCAGGCCGCTGGCAAAGGCGATGTCGTCCCCCGGCACTTCGGGCCAGAGATAAAATCCCGCCTGCGGCCGTTCCACCCTGAGCACGGATTTCAGGATCGGCAGCACCGCGTCGAATTTCTGCCGGTACAGGCGGCGGTTCTCGACGACGTGCGACTCGTCGCTCCATGCCGCGCGGCTGGCGTGCTGCGCCGGCAGCGGCATGGCGCAGCCGTGGTAGGTGCGGTAGCGGAGGAATTTCTCCAGCACATCGGCGTCGCCGGCGACGAAGCCGGAGCGCAGCCCCGGCACGCTCGAGCGCTTCGACAGGCTGTGGAACACGATGCAGCGGCGGTAACCGGTGCGTCCGGCCTGCGCCGCGATTTGCAGCAGGCCGGCCGGGGGCTCGTCCTCGCGCTGGTAAATCTCCGAGTAGCATTCATCCGCCGCGATGATGAAATCATGCTCCTCGGCGAGCGCAAAGGCCCGTTCGTACAGCGCGCGTTGCAGGACATTGCCGGTGGGGTTGGCGGGTGAGCAGAGGTACAGCAACTGGCAACGCCGCCAGACTTCCGCGGGCACCGCGTCGAGATCGGGCGTGTAATGATTCGCCGCCGTGCAGTTGAGAAAATGGGGCGTCGCCCCGGCGAGCAGCGCCGCCCCCTCGTAGATTTGATAAAAGGGGTTGGGCATCACCACGACGGGCGCCGCGCGGGTGCGATCCACGACGCACTGCGCGAGGGCGAACAGCGCCTCGCGCGTGCCGTTGACCGGCAGCACGTGGCGCTCGGCGGTCAGCGTGTGCGGCGGCAGGGCGAACCGGCGCGTGAGCCAGCGGGCGATGGCGGCGCGCAACTCATCGCCGCCGCGCGTGGTCGGATACTTCGCCAGGAGCGGCAGCTGCCGGCCCAGCGCGTCCAGAATGAAGGACGGTGTCTCATGCCGCGGCTCGCCGATGGACAGATCGATTGCGGATTTCGGGGCGGGCCGCATGGCGGCCTTGAGCTGCGCCAGTTTTTCAAACGGGTAGGGCTGTAGGCGCGGCAAGGCGTCGTGCATGGCGGAGGATCAGGGGATCGCCGGCTTGAAAAGGTGGCCAGTATAGGCGATGGCCTCGATCCCACCTATAGGTTCAAGGAACGCTTTCGGGTATCCTTGTCGCCCTTTATCCACCGGCTTGTGATGAAAATTTTATATTTCAGTGGCTTATGAACGGGAGAATGCTGGTATTGCCGGGCGACGGCATCGGTCCGTCCATCGTGGCGCAGGCCATGAAGGTTGTCGATGGCCTCCGTGACCGGTATGGCCTGCATCTGGAGACCGAGGAGGCGCTGATCGGCGGCGCCGCCATCGACGCCACCGGCGATCCGCTGCCGGCGGCCACCCTGACCCGGGCGCGGGCGGCGGACGTGGTGCTGCTCGGCGCCGTCGGCGGGCCGAAGTGGGAGTCGCTGGACATCAAGATACGCCCGGAGAAGGGGTTGCTGCGGCTGCGCTCCGGCCTGGGCCTGTATGCCAATCTCCGCCCGGCGCTGCTGCATCCGCAGCTCGCCGGCGCCTCCACGTTGAAGCCCGAAGTGGTGGTGGGACTGGACCTGCTCATCGTGCGCGAACTGACCGGCGGCATATACTTTGGCGAGCCGCGCGGCGTGCGCACGCTGGCCAACGGCGAGCGCGAAGGCTACAACACCGAGGTCTACCGCGAGTCCGAGATCCGCCGCGTGGCGAAGGTGGCCTTCGAACTGGCGCGGCGCCGCGACCGGCGCGTATGCTCGGTGGACAAGGCCAACGTGCTGGAAGCCACCGAGTTGTGGCGCAACGTGGTGGACGAGGTGGCGCGCGACTACGGTGATGTCGCGTTGTCACACATGTACGTCGACAACTGCGCCATGCAGCTGGTGCGCAATCCCAGGCAGTTTGACGTGCTGCTCACGACCAACATGTTCGGCGATATACTTTCCGACCTGGCCTCCATGCTGACGGGCTCCATCGGCATGCTGCCCTCGGCCTCGCTGGGCGAGGGGGGCAGGGGATTGTACGAGCCGATCCACGGTTCGGCGCCCGACATCGCCGGCCGCGACATCGCCAATCCGATCGCGACCATCCTGTCGCTGGCCATGGCGCTGCGTTATTCGCTCGATGCGCCGGCGATGGCCGACCGGATCGAAGCAGCCGTGTCCAGGGTGCTGGACAATGGCTTGCGCACCGCGGACATCTGGTCGGAAGGCATGACCAGGGTCGGCACCGGGGCGATGGGCGATGCCATTGTCAGCGCGTTGTAGAATCAACCCCAGAGGGAAAACTGGCATGGAGCAACAATGAGCAGAAAATTCAATGTCGCGGTGGTGGGCGCAACCGGCGCCGTGGGCGAGACCATGCTGTCGATCCTGGAGCAGCGCAAATTTCCGGTCGGCAGGGTTCATGCCGTGGCCAGCAGCCGTTCGGCCGGCAAGCGGGTCGAGTTCAACGGCCGGGAACTGACTGTCGAGGCGCTGGAGGATTTCGACTTCTCCGGCATACACATCGGCCTGTTTTCGCCGGGCGCCTCGGTGTCCGCGGTGTACGCGCCGAAGGCGGCGGCGGCCGGCTGCGTGGTCATCGACAACACCTCCCAATTCCGGCAGGAGAAGGACGTGCCGCTGGTGGTGCCGGAAGTCAACCCGCACGCCGTGGCGCAGTACAAAAACCGCGGCATCATCGCCAATCCCAACTGCTCGACCATCCAGATGGTGGTGGCGTTGAAGCCCATTTACGACGCCGTCGGCATCGAGCGCATCAACGTCGCCACCTATCAGTCCGTCTCCGGCACCGGCAAGGAGGCCATCGAGGAGCTGGCGGCGCAGACGGCGGCGCTGCTCAATGGCAAGCCCATCGACTGCAGCGTCTACCCGCGCCAGATTGCCTTCAACTGCCTGCCGCACATCGACGTGTTCATGGACAACGGCTACACCAAGGAGGAGATGAAGATGATGTGGGAGACGCGCAAAATCATGGAGGACGAGTCACTGCAGGTGAACCCGACCACCGTGCGCGTGCCGGTGTTCTACGGTCATTCCGAGGCGGTCCACATTGAAACCCGGGAAAAAATCACCGCCGACGAGGCGCGTGCCGTGCTGCAAAAAGCGCCCGGGGTGGTGGTGATGGACGAGCGCAAAAACGGCGGTTATCCCACCGCGGTCACCGAGGCCGCCGGCCAGGACCCCGTGTATGTCGGACGCATTCGCGAGGATCTTTCCCATCCCCGTGGACTGGACTTGTGGGTGGTTTCCGACAACGTGCGCAAGGGCGCGGCTCTCAACAGCATACAGATAGCCGAAATCTTGGTAAAAGACCATTTCTGAGCTATAGTTAAGCTCTAATTATAAAGTCCATTCGCAGGTTTTGTGGCATAATTAGGGCAGCGCCGGCGGAGCGCGGGCATGGCCTTGCCGGCTGTTGTGCAGACTCTCAACAGAATTTTTTAAGGATCAGCGGATGAGAAGGATAAAGATCCTCGGCCTGATCGTATTACTGGCGGTCCCGCTCGGGCGGGTGCAGGCGCTGGGGTTGGGAAACGTCGAAACGCATTCCGTGCTCAACCAGCCTTTTGAAGCGCGAATTCCCATCGTCCAGGCCACCGCGGAGGAAATGGACAGTCTTACCGTCCGCCTGGCCGGCAATGATCAGTTCGCGCGCGCCGGCATCGAGCGCGCGCCCGTGCTGTCGCAACTGCGGTTCGAGATCAAACAATCGGGCAAGGGGGCGGATTACATCCGCATCAGCACCCACGACCCCGTCGCCGAGCCTTTCCTGAATTTTCTGGTGGAGGTCAACTGGGCCAAGGGCCGCTTTATTCGCGAGTATACGGTGCTGCTCGACCCCCCGCTGTATGTGCCCACGCAGCGCCTGGGCGCCGTGAAACCCGCCACCAGCGCGGCCGCCGCGACTTCGGCCACGGCCGCCGCCGGTACCGGCGAACCTTGGCGATCGCTGGAGCAGCCCGTGTATTCCGCGCCAGGCCGCCCCCTGGGCGTGACGGCGCCTGCGGGCGGCGTCCCTGCGGCCGGTGCCGAAACCTTGTGGTCGGCCGCGGCCGCCCTGCGGCCGGATGAATCGATCAGCATGGCGCAGATGATGCTCGCGCTGCTCAAGGCCAATCCGGACGCCTTCATCAACGGCAACGTCAATCTGCTCAAACGCGGCTACATCAACAGGCTGACGGTTCCGGATCGGCAGGCGCTGACCGCCGTTTCGCGGGAGGAGGCGCTGGCGGAGATCAAGCGGCAGCATGAATTGTGGCAGGAATATCGACAGGGCGGCGCCAGGACGCTGCCCCCGCAGACGGCCGCCGAAACCGCCGCCGCTCCCGCGCCCGGGGGCGGGGAAGGTGGTGCCGCCGCTCCCGAGAAGGCCGCCGCGGCCGGCGGCGAGACCGATCAAACGAAACTCAAGTTGCTCGCGGCCAAGGAGGGCGGGGGTGAGGCGAAGGCCGGAGAAACGCTGGCGCTGACGAGGGAGCAATTGGCGTCCAAGGAGCGCGAAAACGAGGAACTGCGTTCGCAATTGGCGGAATCGCAGCAACTGGTCGACACCCTGAAGAGCCGCATTGCATTACAGGACAATCAACTCGCCGAATTGCAGGCCAGGCTGTCGCAAGCCCCCGCGGCACCGCCGGCGCCGGCCGCGCCTGCGCCAACCGCGGAAGTGAAACTGCCGCCGCCGGCGGAACAGAAACCGGCGGCCGCGGCCGAACAGAGGCCCGCGGAACAGGCGGCGCCGGCCGCTGAAAAACCGGCGCCGCCGCCCGCCGCGGCAGCGGCAAAAAAGCCGGAAGGGAAACCGACCGAAGCCGTGCCTGCGGAAACCAAAGAGGCGGCCGCCGAACCGGCGCAGAAGAAAAAGAAATCCCCCCTTGAAAAGAAGGCCCGGGTCCCCACCGGTCCCTCGTGGGTGGATGAGGTATGGACCACGCTGTCCGGGATCTGGGACAACGCGCGCGGCCTCGTGAGCGGGTTGGCGGGCGGCGTTCAAGGCCTCACCTCCAGTATTTCCAACGTCATCCCCAAGACGCTTGCCGACAGAGTGCCCGGCGGTCTGCCCGGCCTGTTTGGCGGCGTGGTGGTCGTGGTGGCGGTGGTGATTGCGTTGGTCCGCGGCATTGCGCGCCGCGCCCGCGGCGCGGGTGCGCGCCCCGCCGCGCGGGTGATGGAGCGCGCGGTTTCCGAAGCGGAGGAAGAAACGGTGCGGGCCGGTGAGACCACCGATTACGGCGAGGAGATCACCCGCCAGCGCGCCGATCAAACGGAAGTGCCGGCCACCGAAGCAGGGGAGAAGACGCAGATAGCGATGCCTTCCGGCACCGCCGCCGCGGCGGCGCCGGTCGAGGAGGATCCGCTTTCCGAGGTGAACGTCTATCTGGCCTACGAGCGGTTCGATGAGGCGGAAAAAGTGGTCAAGGACGCCATCGCCAAGCATCCCAACGAGCACAAGTTCAAATTGCGGCTGCTGGAAGTGTATTACGCCGCCTCCAACAAGGCCGCTTATGAAAACGCCGCGCGTGCGTTGAAGAACGCCGTGGGCGAAGGCAGCCCGTTGTGGGACAGCGCGCTGGCCATGTGGCGGGAGATGTCGCCCGATCGTGAATTGTTCGCCGCCGGCGGCGCGGAGGAACTCACGACGGCGACCGCGGCGGCGAGACAGTTTGTCGACATCACCGGCGCCAGCGCCGGCGGCACGGGCGCGCTCGGCGACACCATCATGATGGCTCCCGGCAGCGCGCCGGTGCCGGAAGCCGCCGGCGGGGCGGGTCTCGACATCGATCTGGGCGTGGGCGGCGAGACCGGCGCCACCACGACGGCCGATACCGCGGTGCTGGATTTGACCGCCGCCCAGCCGGTGCCCGAGGACGCGCTCAGCCTCACCGCCGCCGACAACACGGGGATGCTGGACCTGAGCGGCGGCGGCGTCGAGGCCGCGGCCATGGCGCCGGACCTGTCCGCGACGGTGGACAGGAGCCTCGGCGGAGCGCCGCCGGCGGGCGGGGACCTGCTGGACGTCACCAAGTCCGGAATGGGCCAGACGCTTGGCGCGACGCCGGCGGGCGCGGACGATTTGCTTGACGTGACCAAGACCGGAGATGTCTCCGGCATCGAGGGCGGCGATCTGCTCAACGTCAGCACCTCCAAGGAAACGGCAAAGGCGGACGAGCACGTCATCGAGTTTGATCTCGGCGGCGGCACGGCGGCGCCGGCCGCCAAACCGGACGAAGAGGAAATAGAAGTCAGGGCGCCGGAGACGGAGGACCAGGGCCTGGAGTTTGATCTGGGCGCGGCCGGCGCCGCCGCCGAAGAGGGCGGGTTGAGCCTGGATTTGAGCGACAGCGGCTTGACCGGCGGCAAGGAGGAGGGCGCTGCCCTCTCACTGGAACCGGCGGAATCGCCGGAGTTGACGCTGGACGTCAGCGGCGGCGGGGCGTCACCGGCCATGGAGAAGGAGGACGGACTGGACCTCGACCTCAGCGCCTCGGACCTGTCGGCCGAAGGGGAAGGCGCGTCCCTCGATGAACTGGCCAAATCCATGGAAGAGACCGTGGCGGGATTGAAGCAGGAACCCGCCGGCGCCACGGAACTGCCGGAATTGGATCTTTCCCTCGAACCGGCAACGGAAGAAAAGGAGATGGATTTTGACTCCACGCAGGAGCTTGAACGGGACGCCATGGCCAAGGCAAGGGCGCATGCCGATGTCGGCAACGAGCAGACGGTGGTCATGCCGCGCACCGCGCCGGTGGACGCGCAATCGGCGGCGGCCGAGGTCGACACCAAACTGAGTCTGGCCAAGGCCTACATCGAGCTGGGCGACAGCAACGGCGCGCGCACCATCCTGAACGAGGTGGTGGCCGAGGGTAACGCCACCCAGAAGGCCGAGGCGCAGCGGTTGCTGCAGACCATCTGATTTTCCCCCGCATTCGCGGGCTGATGTAGATCCCTGCAGGGCCGCCTCATGCGCATCGCAATGGGCCTGGAATACGACGGCCGCAATTTCCTCGGCTGGCAGACCCTCGGGCGCGGCCGCACCGTGCAGGACGTGGTGGAGGCCGCGCTCGCCCGGATTGCCGATCAGTCCCTCAAGGTGTACTGCGCCGGGCGCACCGACAGCGGCGTGCACGCCACCGGCCAGGTGATACACTTCGACACCACGGCGGCGCGCGAGCCCCGCGCCTGGGTGCTGGGCGCCAACAGCGGATTGCCCGAAGATGTCAGCGCGCTGTGGGCGCGTGCAGTGCCGGACGACTTCCATGCCCGCCACTCGGCGCGAAGCCGCGTGTACCGCTACGTCATCCTCAACCGCAGCTCGCGGCCGGCGGCGTTTTGCGGCAAGGTCAGCTGGTACTATCCCGCGTGCCTGGACGAGGGACGCATGCGGGAGGCGGCTGCGGCGCTGATCGGCGAGCATGATTTCTCCGCCTTCCGCTCCAGCGAATGTCAGGCGCGACATCCGGTGCGCGAAGTGAAACGGCTGGAGGTCTGGCGCGACGCGGATCTGGTCTGCATCGAGATCGAGGCCAACGCCTTTTTGCATCACATGGTGCGCAACATCGCGGGCGTCTTGATGGCGATTGGTGCGGGCCGGGCCGAGTCCTCCTGGTCCGCGCGGGTGCTCGAAGGCCGCGATCGCACCCTGGCCGGCGTCACCGCGCCCGCCGACGGCCTCTATCTCACCGCCGTCCACTACCCGGAGCAATACGGCCTGCCCGCGCCGGCCCCCGGCCGCTGGCCGTACTAGACGCGTGTATGCGATAAAATCCAATCCCACCGCCCGCCATCACCCATGCCGCCGGTCAGAGTCAAGTTTTGTGGCATCACCCGCGCCGAGGACGCGCGGGCGGCCGTGGCGCTCGGCGCCGACGCCGTCGGGCTCGTGTTTCACGCCGCCAGCCCGCGCGCGGTCAGCCTGCCGCAGGCGATGGCGGTCGTCTCCGGCCTGCCGCCGTTCATCGCGCGCGTGGGGTTGTTTGTCGATCCCAAGGTGGACGAGGTGGAGATGGTGCTGGAGCTGGGTTGCGTGGACGTGTTGCAGTTCCACGGCGACGAGCCGCCGGAATTCTGCCGCCGCTTCGGCCGGCCCTACATCAAGGCGCTGCGCGTGCGCCCGGGGATGGACGTGCGCGCCGGGGCGGAACGGCACCCCGACGCCGCCGCCGTGCTGCTCGATGCCCACGAGGCAGGCAGGCCCGGCGGCACGGGCCGGACCTTCGACTGGTCGCTGATCCCGCGCGATCTGCCGCGACCCGTAATCTTGGCAGGGGGGCTGACTCCTGCTAATGTCGCCGACGCCATCCGCCGGGTGCGGCCTTACGCGGTGGACGTGAGCGGCGGCATAGAATCCGGGCCCGGTGTCAAAGACCATAGCCTGATGCAGGCATTTCTCCGCGAGGTCAAGACGTGTTGCGAATCGAACGAAGCATCGACGGCGGCCAGACCACGCCGCCCGTGAACGAGGCGCGGGAGCAGACCGGCCTGCCGGATGCGCGCGGCCATTTCGGCGCCTACGGCGGCCGCTTCGTGGCCGAGACGCTGATGCAGCCGCTGGCCGAGCTGACCGCCGCCTACGAGCGTTATCTCAGGGACCCCGACTTTCTGCGCGAGCTGGAGGAGGATTTGCAGCACTATGTCGGCCGGCCTTCGCCGCTGTATTTCGCCGAGCGGCTGACGCAGCGCTACGGTGGCGCGCGGATATACCTGAAGCGCGAGGATTTGAATCACACCGGCGCGCACAAGATCAACAACACCGTCGGCCAGGCGCTGCTGGCAAAACGCATGGGCAAGACGCGCATCATCGCCGAGACCGGTGCCGGCCAGCACGGCGTCGCCACCGCGACGGTGGCGGCGAGGCTGGGCCTGGAATGCGTGGTGTACATGGGCTCCGAGGACACCCAGCGGCAGGCCATCAACGTCTATCGCATGAAGCTCTTGGGCGCCGAGGTCGTGCCCGTGGAATCCGGATCGAAAACCTTGAAGGATGCGCTGAACGAGGCGATGCGCGACTGGGTCACCAACGTGGACAACACCTTCTACATCATCGGCACGGTGGCCGGCCCGCATCCATACCCGGCGATGGTGCGCGATTTCCAGGCGGTGATCGGGCGCGAGGCCCGCGCCCAGTGCCTGGCGCGCTGCGGCCGGCTACCCGACGCGCTGGTGGCGTGCGTCGGCGGCGGCTCCAACGCCATGGGACTGTTTTATCCCTTCATCAACGACGCGACGGTCAAAATGTACGGCGTGGAGGCGGCGGGCGACGGACTGCAAACGGGGCGGCACGCGGCCTCGCTGTGCGCCGGCCGGCCCGGCGTGCTGCACGGCAATCGGACTTATCTGCTGGAGGATCAAAACGGCCAGATCATCGAGACGCACTCGATCTCCGCGGGGCTCGATTATCCCGGCGTGGGACCGGAGCATGCCTGGCTCAAGGACAGCGGCCGCGCGCAGTACGTGGCGATCACGGACGAGGAGGCCCTGCAGGGCTTTCATGACCTCACGCGCATCGAGGGCATCATGCCGGCGCTCGAGTCCAGCCACGCCGTCGCCTACGCCGCCAAGCTGGCGCCGACCCTCGGCAGGGATCAGATCATCGTCATCAATCTTTCGGGGCGCGGCGACAAGGACATACACACCGTGGCCTCGCGCCAGGGCATACGCTTTTAGTTCATGCGGACACCGAAAGATCGTAATGAGTAGAATCCAGTCCTGTTTCGAGGCGCTGCGCCGCAATCGCCGCAAGGCGCTGATCCCGTTTCTCACGGCCGGCGACCCGACGCCGCAGAGCACGGTGCCGCTGATGCACGCCCTGGTCGAGGCCGGCGCCGATCTGCTCGAGCTCGGCGTGCCGTTTTCCGATCCCATGGCCGACGGTCCCGTCATCCAGCGCGCCAGCGAGCGGGCGCTGAAACACGGCGTGAGCCTCCGTGACGTGATCGGCATGGTCGCCGGGTTCCGCAAGAACGACATCCGCACGCCGGTGGTGCTGATGGGTTATCTGAATCCGATCGAGGTGATGGGGTATGAGGCGTTTGTCGATGAAGCCGCGCGCGCCGGCGTCGACGGCGTGCTGACGGTGGACCTGCCGCCGGAGGAGGCCGCGCCGCTCGCGGCGCTGCTGCGCAAGTACGATCTCGATCCGGTGTTCCTGCTCTCGCCCACCACCAGCGAGGAACGCGCCGCGCGCATCTGCCAGGCCTCCAGCGGCTTCGTTTATTATGTGTCGCTGAAGGGCGTGACCGGCGCCGGGGGCCTGAAGGTGGACGATGTCGCCGCGCGCATCGGCGCCATCCGCAAGCACACGCAACTGCCGATCGGCGTCGGCTTCGGCATCAAGGACCCCGCCACCGCCGCCCGGCTTTCGAAGGTCGCCGACGCGGTGGTGGTGGCGAGCGCGCTCCTGTCGGCGATGGAGCCGGCGCACGCCGACCCGGAGAAATTGCGCGGCGTCGTGCGCGGCTTCGTTTCCGGGCTGCGCGCCGCCATGGATGCGGCGTGAAGCCCCCGGATTTTTCCCGACGCCGTTGAACGGGCACTCCTTCGCATGAACTGGTTCAAGAAACTGCTGCCCTCGCGCATACGCACCAATGGCGCCGCCAAGCGCGGCGTGCCGGAGGGGCTGTGGACCAGTTGTCCGGCCTGCAAGGCGATGCTCTACCACGCCGAGCTGGAACGCAACATGCACGTCTGTCCGAAGTGCCAGCACCATCTGCGCATCCGCGCCCGCAAGCGGCTGGACAAGTTTCTCGATCCGCAGCCGCGCGCGGAGATCGGCGCCGACATCACGCCCGTGGACTTCCTGCGTTTCAAGGACAGCAAGCGCTACAAGGAGCGCCTGCAGGAGGCGCAGCACGCCACCGGCGAGACCGACGCCTTCGTGGTGATCGCCGGCAAGCTCAAGGGGCTGCCGGTGGTGGCCGGCGCCTTCGAGTTCGAGTTCATGGGCGGCTCCATGGGATCGGTCGTCGGCGAGCGCTTCGTGCGCGCGGTGGCCGCCTGCATCGACAAGAAAATCCCGCTGGTGTGCTTCGCCGCCAGCGGCGGCGCCCGCATGCAGGAGGCGCTGGTGTCGCTGATGCAGATGAGCAAGACGGCGGCGGCGCTGGCGGCGCTGCGCAAGCGCGACATCCCGTTCATCTCGGTGCTGACCGATCCGACCATGGGCGGCGTGTCGGCCAGTCTCGCCATGCTGGGCGACATCCAGATCGCCGAGCCGAACGCCCTCATCGGCTTCGCCGGACCGCGCGTCATCGAGCAAACGGTGCGCCAGACGCTGCCGGAGGGATTCCAGCGCAGCGAGTTTCTGCTGGCGCACGGCGCCATCGATCTGATCGTCGATCGTCGCCAGATGCGCGACCGCATCGCCGGCCTGCTGTCGCTGCTGACGCATCAGTCCCTGTCCTGAAATTGTTCCCGGCACAACCGTAAAGTTTTCAAACCGGCCGCCTCCAGACTTGTCCACCGCATCCATCGCCGCCGCTTCGCACCGTCCGAGATTCAGCCGGCTCGCCGACTGGCTGGCATGGCAGGAATCGTCGCACGGCACCGAGATTGAACTGGGGCTGGAGCGCTGCCGCGCCGTGTATGAGCACATGGGGCTCGGCAAGCCGCCGTACCTTGTCATCAGCGTGGCGGGCACGAACGGCAAGGGATCGAGTGTGGCGCTGCTGGATGCCATATTGAGCGCCGCCGGCTGCCGCGTGGGCCGCTACACCTCGCCGCACCTGCTGCGCTACAACGAGCGCATCCAGATCGCCGGCGTCCCGGCGGGCGACGAGGAAATCTGTGCGGCCTTCGATTTCGTCGATCGCCATCGCGGCGGCGTCTCGCTGACCTACTTCGAGTTCGGCACCCTGGCGGCGTTTTACATCTTCAACCGCGCCGCCATCGACATCGCCGTGCTGGAGGTGGGACTGGGCGGCCGGCTCGACGCCGTCAACATCCTGGACGCCGACGTGGCGCTGGTGGCCACCATTGACATCGATCACGTCGAATGGCTGGGACCGGATCGCGAAAGCATCGGCCGGGAAAAGGCCGGCATCTTCCGCGCCGGCCGGCCGGCGGTCTGCTCCGATCCCGATCCGCCCGCGAGCCTGGTGCAATATGCCGGTCAAATCGGCGCGCCCCTGTCGCTGTGCGGCCGCGATTACGGCTGGGGAAAAACCGCCGCGGGATGGACCTGGTGGGGGCGCGATCAGCGGCTCGTGGATCTGCCGCCGCCGCGCCTGCACGGCGAATTCCAGTTGCAAAACGCCGCCGGCGTGCTGGCCGCGCTGGAGGCGCTGCGGGATCGCCGTCCCGTCAGTCGCGCCGCCATCGAACAGGGTCTGCGGCACGTGAGCCTCGACGGTCGCTTTCAGGTTTTCCACGGCCCGGTGACCTGGATCCTGGACGTGGCGCACAATCCGCAATCGGTGCGGGTGCTGGCGGATACCCTGGCCCTGCACCCCTGCGCCGGCCGCACGCATTTTCTCGTCGGCATGCTGCGCGACAAGGACATCCGCGGCATGTTCCAGATCATGGCGGGCCGGGCAGCCCACTGGCACCTGCTCACGCTGCCGGGGCGGCGGGGCACCACCGCCGGGTATCTTTACGAACAATGGCTGGCGGCGGGCGGAGGGAACGCCGCCGTCAGCTTGTACGACGACGTGGAAGCGGCCTATATGTGGGTCCGTCAGCTGGCGTCACCGGGCGATCGCGTGCTGGTGTTCGGATCGTTTCTGACTGTGGCCGGTGTGGCGAAACTGATAGAGTAGGGGAATGCGAATCGCGGCAAAACAGGTGAAATGGATCAAATCCTGAAACAACGCCTGGTGGGCGCCATCGTGCTGGTCGGGGTGGGGATATTGTTCCTGCCGGTGCTGTTTGAAGGCGTGCCGACGCCGGAGGAACCCCGGATCGAAACCACCAACATCCCCCCGAAACCGGAGACGGGATTCAACTCGCGCATCATCCCGCTGGAAAGCGACGCGGAGGTGACCGTGCCGTCGCCGCCTCTCGCTGTCTCGCCTCCGACGCCGGCAGCCGCGCCCGCAGTCCCCGGTTCCGCGGGCGCACCGAAGGCGGCGGGTGAGAACGCTGATACCACGGAGGGGAGGCAGGTCACGGCGACGAAACCCGCGGACAAACAAAAACAGGAACAGGCGGCCGGCAACAAGGCTCAGCCCGCGCAGAAACCGGCCGAAAAACCCCAAACGCAGCCTCCCCCCACCACCATCGCCAGGGCGGCTCCCGTGGAGAAAAGCGGACAGCGCGTGGGCGTGACGGCGTGGGTGGTGCAGCTGGGCAGTTTCAGCAGCGAGCAGAATGCAAAGGAACTGGAGGCGCGCCTCCAGAAGCAGGGCTACGCCGCGTTCGTGGAAAAGCTGTACGCCAGCGACGGCCAGAAATACCGCGTCCGCATCGGACCGGAGCTGGTGCGCGCCAGGGCCCAGGAGACGCGCGACAAGGTGGAGAAGGATTTGAACCTCAAGGGCATTGTCGTACGCTATCCATAGTTGTCGGCTCTGACCAGGTCCGTCCCGGACTTCGTGCAGATGGAAGGCGCTGAATCATGCATCAATTGATCTGGGTGGACATCGGGATACTTGCCATCATCGGTGTCTCCACGCTCATCAGCCTGTTCCGCGGTTTCGTGCGCGAGGTGCTGTCGCTGGTGGCATGGGCGGTGGCCTTCTGGGTGGCGATCACCTTCTCGCCGCAGGTCGCCGGACTGTTTGCCGCCCAAATCAGCGTGCCCTCGGCGCGCACCTTTCTCGCCTTCGGCGCCCTGTTTGTAGCCACCCTGTTCGTGGGCGGACTGGTCAATTTCGTGATCGGCAGGCTGATTGCGGCCACCGGCCTCACGGCCACTGATCGGCTGCTCGGCATATTCTTCGGGCTGGCACGCGGGATCGCCATCGTGACCGTGCTGGTGCTGCTCGCCGGGCTGACGCCGCTGCCCCGCGATCCCTGGTGGCACGAATCCCAATTCATACCGCATTTTCAAGAACTTGCCGTGATACTGCGGAGCCTGCTGCCACCCGAGTATCAGGCCTATTTCAAGTTTAGCTAGCGGCGGCGTTACACGTTACAATAGCGCACCTCATGTGCGGCATCGTCGGCATCGTCGGCAGAAGCAGCGTCAATCAGGCCCTCTATGACGGCCTGACGGTCTTGCAGCACCGCGGCCAGGACGCCGCCGGCATCGCCACCTACGCCGAGGGCCGCTTTTATCTGCGCAAGTCCAACGGCATGGTGCGCGATGTCTTCCACACCCGGCACATGGTCAATCTCGCCGGCAACATGGGCATCGGCCACGTGCGCTATCCCACCGCCGGCTGCTCCTCCTCGGCCGAGGCGCAGCCCTTCTACGTCAATTCGCCCTACGGCATCGCGCTGGCCCACAACGGCAACCTGACCAACGCGCAGGAATTGAAGGCGCAGCTGTTCGCCGAGGACCTGCGCCACATCAACACCGATTCGGACTCCGAGGTGCTGCTCAATGTGCTGGCCCACGAGCTGGCGCGCGGCGGCAAGCTGCGCATCGACGCCGAGGACGTCTTCACCGCCGTGCGCGGCCTGCACCGGCGCGTGCGCGGCGCCTATGCCTGCGTCGCCATGATCACCGGCGTCGGCATCCTGGGCTTCCGCGACCCGCACGGCATCCGGCCCGTGGTCTTCGGCCGCCGCGACACGAAGGACGGGCCGGAGTACATGATCGCCTCCGAGTCGGTGGCGCTGGACGTCCTCGGCTTCAAGCTGGTGCGCGACATCAAGCCCGGCGAGGCGGTGTTCATCGACAAGAAGGGCGAGCTGCACCACCGGCAGTGCGCCGACGAGGTCCTGCACACGCCGTGCATCTTCGAGTACGTCTACCTGGCGCGGCCGGACTCCATCATCGACGGCATCTCCGTGCACAAGGCGCGCATGCGCATGGGCGAGAAGCTGGCGGCCAAGATAGAGCGCGTATGGCCGGACCACGACATCGACGTCGTCATCCCCATCCCCGACACCAGCCGCACCGCCGCGCTGGAGCTGGCGAACACGCTGGGCCTGAAATACCGCGAGGGCTTCATCAAGAACCGTTACATTCCGCGCACCTTCATCATGCCGGGGCAGGGCATGCGCCAGAAATCGGTGCGGCAGAAGTTGAACGCCATCGATCTGGAGTTCAAGGGCAAGAACGTGCTGCTGGTGGACGACTCCATCGTGCGCGGCAACACCTCCAGGCAGATCATCCAGATGGCCCGCGACGCCGGCGCGCGCAAGGTGTATTTCGCCTCCGCCGCGCCGCCGGTGCGGTTCCCCAACGTGTACGGCATCGACATGCCGACCGGGGAGGAGTTGATCGCCCACGGCCGCACCGAGGAGGAGGTCTGCAAGATCATCGGCGCCGACCGGTTGATCTACCAGGACCTTGATGACCTCATCGATTGCGCCCGCCGCGGGAATCCGGACGTCCGGCGCTTCGACACCTCCTGCTTCGACGGCGTGTACGTGACCGGCGACGTGAGCGACGTGTACCTGAAGCGCATCGGCGCGCAGCGCTCGGACGGCGCCAAGAGCCGGCGCGAGAAGGGCGGCGGCAACGCCCTGAACGATCTGACCGCCACAGCGTAGTGCCCCGCGGTTATTCTGTAACCGCCTCCATTGGGTTCCCCCGCTTGTCCCCGCCAGTGAAAGTCTGTTTGTAAGCGCGATGAATCCCGCCAGCGCGCCGGATGAAGCACAGCTGATCGCGGCGTTGCGGCGCGGCGAGGGCGGGGCCTTCGAGACGCTGGTGCGGCAACACGGCGATGCGCTCTACCGGCTGGCCGTGCGGGTGCTGGGCAACGAGGCCGAGGCCCGCGACGCGGTGCAGGACGGCTTCATCAGCGCCTACAAGGAAATCAAAAGCTTCGAGGCGCGGGCGTCGCTTAAGACCTGGCTGTACCGCATCGTCCTCAACGCCGCGTTGATGCGGCGGCGCTCGCGGCAGCGCAAGAACGAGGTGGCCATCGACGAGTTGCTGCCGCAGATCGACGAATTCCGCCATGAGCCGGACTGGAATTTTACCGAATCCGCCGAGGACACCGTGGCCCGCGGCCATCTCCGGCAGCACATCCGGGCGCAGATTGAGCGGCTGCCGGAGGCCTACCGTACCGTTTTGTGGCTCAGGGACATCGAAGGATACGACACCCGCGAGACGGCGGAGATGCTGGGCGACAGCGAGGGCAGCGTGAAGGTCCGCTTGCACCGGGCGCGCGCAGCCCTGAAGACCCTGCTGGAGCCGCTCTACAAGGGTGAGGTTGCGTCATCATGAAGCGCATACTGCTGAAACTCGAATACCTGATGTTCAAGCACGTGCCGGGCATGCTGACCTGCGCCGAGGCGGACGCCTTCATCTCGGATTACGTGGACGGCCTCCTGCCGGCGGCGCAGCGCCGCAAGTTCGAACGGCACATCCGCATGTGCCGCCCCTGCCGCGCCTATTTGAAGGCCTATCGCCGCACCGTGACCCTGGCCCGGCTGTCGGCGGCGGAGCAGCGGGCGCCCGCCGTGACCCGCATGCCCGAGGAACTGGTCCACGCCATCCTCGCCGCCTGCAAGTAGAACCACCGTTCGTGCTGAGCCTTCGACAAGCTCAGGCCAGGGTACGCTGCGCGTATCGAAGCATGAACGAGTTAATTGCCATGTGATGTTTGCCCTTCGATACCTCAGGGCGAACGGCATTAACAAGCAGAAGTTTGACAGCGCGCATCGATTTCTCTACATTGCCGCCGTTGGCGCCGATTTGAATCAGCTTGCGGGCGCTCCGGGGTGCGGAATCGCGCGGCCGGAAAATCAGCTAAAGCGATGGCAGTATCAAAAGCCCGCTTTAGTTTCGCGGGTTTTTTTGTGCCCGCGTGACGGCCCGCCGGCGGCGCATGAAGACGATGGAGCACGAATCATGGGCGACAAACCCGATCAAAACTATGCGATAGAAACGCTGGCCGTGCGCGCCGGCCAGGTGCGCACACACGAGGGCGAGCAGAGCGAGCCGCTGTTTTTGACCTCGAGTTTCACCTTCAAAAACGCGGCGCAGGCGGCGGCGCGCTTCAAGGGCGAGGAGCCGGGCAACATCTACTCACGCTTCACCAATCCCACGGTGCGCACCTTCGAACAGCGGCTGGCGCAGCTCGAGGGCGGCGAGCGTTGCGTCGCCACCGGCTCCGGCATGGCGGCCATCCTGACCACCTGCATGGCGCTGCTCAAGGGCGGCGATCACGTGGTCTGCTCGCAGAGCGTGTTCGGCACCACGGTGACGCTGTTCCAGCAATGGCTGTCCAAGTTCGGCGTGCAGCACAGCTTCGTGCCGCTGACCGATTACGCGGCGTGGGAGAAGGCGATCCGCCCGGAGACCAAATTCCTGTTCGTGGAGACGCCCTCGAATCCCTTGACCGAGATCGCCGACATCGCCCGCCTGAGCGAGATTGCGCACAAGCACAACTGCCTCTCGGTGGTCGACAACTGCTTCCTGACGCCCGCGCTGCAACTGCCGCTCAAGCTCGGCGCCGACATCGTCATTCATTCCGCGACCAAGTATCTGGACGGGCAGGGGCGCTGCGTCGGCGGCGCCATCATCGGCGGCGACAAAATGCTGGAGCCGATGTTCGGGTTCGTGCGCAGCGCCGGGCCGTCCCTGAGCCCGTTCAATGCCTGGGTGTTTCTAAAAGGCCTGGAGACGCTCGGCCTGCGCATGGAGGCGCACGGCGCGCGCGCGCTCGCCGTCGCCGAATGGCTGGAAAAGCAGCCGAAGGTGAAGCGGGTTTACTATCCGGGCCTGCCTTCGCATCCACAGCATCAGCTCGCCAAGCGCCAGCAGCAGGGCTGCGGCGGCATCATCAGCTTCGAGGTGGAGGGCGGTCAGCCCGCGGCGTGGCGGCTCATCGACGGCGTGCGCATCTTCTCCATTACCGCCAATCTCGGCGACGCCAAGAGCACCATCACCCATCCGGCCACCACCACGCACTGGCGCATCACGCCGGAGGAGCGCGCGCGCGCCGGCATCACCGACGGGCTGATCCGTATTTCAGTGGGATTGGAGAACGCCGAGGATTTAAAACGCGATTTGCAGCAGGCTTTGAAGTCTATTTAAGGCACGCGGGCATAAGCTGTCATTTCGAATCCTTCGTCATTGCTCAGGACAGGCGCTGCGGGAAATCCGTCTTGTATTTTGCGCCGTAACGCCCAGCCTTCACGTCACGGATCGCTCGCAATAGTTCCTTGCCGATATTGCGCCTGGCGTCCCGGATCAACAACTCTTTCTCACGACGTGGCATAACCGATCTGCTTATGCCGCTTTTAACTCAATTTTGACTGTGTAGCCGAGGGCTTTGGCCGCACGCGTCAGAGTGTCGATTGTCAGACCGGTATCGGACTCATCCAGAAGGCGATCAAGGGCCGAACGACTGGTGCGCATACGTTTGGCCATTGCCACTTTGGTGAGCCCCCTTTTTTTCATCCCTTCCTGCATTTGCCAGGCAAGCACGCGTTTCAAGGCGCGGGCGGATACCACCTCAAGAGAACCATCCTCAGACAGCAAATCATCAAGGCTGCTGCCGATATGCCTTTTAACCTTAGCCATATTGCACCTCCTTCATTCTCCGCAACGCCAGGTCAAGGTCCGCGGCAGGAGTATGCCTCGACTTCTTAATAAAGCCGTGGACCAAAACCATCCTTGCGCTAACAGTAGTGAACATAACCCGTGCAATGCCAGAGGGGAGGGTGCTTCGCACTTCCCATAAGTCCGGTTTGAGTTTCCGAACCAATGGCATCCCCAAGGGCCAGCCGAACTGAATAGTCTTGAGATCTTCGCCAATCCTCCTACGCTCCTCTGGAGGAAGGCTCTTCAGCCACTCCCACACAGGTTCCCGGCCTTGGGTGGTCGCATAGAAACGGACCTCCAGGATCGGCGATCTCTCGATCATGCTATAGTGTACCATAAATAGTACGTCACACTCGAGGAGCACGTCCGCGCCGGGATCACCGACGGCTTGATCCGCATTTCAGTGGGGTTGGAGAACGCAGAGGATTCGAAACGGGATCTGAATCAGGCCCTGAAATCCATGGCAGGTTGATGCAAAACTACTGCGAAGGCCATCTGCGTTGTTGCTGCTCGCTCAAAAGCTCGCCGTACTACTTTTGTACTGTCTCGCTTTTTCGCTCGCGGCGCCTAGCATCTGGTGCTTCTCGTGACGTTTTGCATCAACCTGTTAGGTCGCCTCAAGGATACGATCAGTTTTCCTCCCCACTTGATGTTAAAGTCTAGCCATCGGTAACGATCTGTTACGGAGGGTTATGCGTTGGGGCTGGCTCCTCGTAATCAAGGTATTTCATTAGGATATCCCGAGTAAGCGATAGCATCTTCCACCGTTCTACTTTATTTGTTGGCTTCGCGTTTACCCAATTTCCGTGACGGACTACATCGGCGTAATTCTTAACCGTGTTCGTAATCATATCCCGATCAGTTCCGAGGGTTGCGTGCATATCATCCCAACGATCAACTCCAGACTTTGATACAAAAGCAGACTTAATACCTTCAATAGCTCGGTAGCAATAAGTTGCGCAGTCAATTACGTCTGTTATTGCTCGAAGATAGTCGCGAAGCGCTAGACGAAAAAACACATCTCTGCCCGAGAGACGAAATGCTCGGTTAAATATAGTAATGTATGGGTCTATACGCAAAGTCTGTCCCGGTGTTTCGCCTTCGGGTCTCACGCCGAAGACATGAGGCGTTCCATCCTCTTCGCTAACTTGGATGAGTTCTACTGAGTATCCCGATCCAAGTGAGAAACCGAGCGAGCCGACCAAAATATTCGCAACATCATCCGCCACTATTTTTGCCGAAATCCATCCATCAATGCTAGGGACATCTAACACCACTGTGAGCTGTGATGCATCACAATAAGCGATCGCACTTCCACCGCCTTCAAGCCTCATTTCAATTCGACAAAATTAACATCGGCTCGCTCAGGAAGAACGCGACCAGTGCAAATGTATTTCATGGCTATCTATATTTATAGAGTGCAGTTGTGGTGTATAGCATCGATGGCGCCCTGGGCAGGAGTCGAACCTGCGACCTTCCGCTTAGGAGGCGGACGCTCTATCCACTGAGCTACCAGGGCGTGCAGTGCCAATCGCCATTGTCAGTAAATTCAACCATCCCTGGTGCTAAGACCCGGCCTCGCCATCCGTGGCTTAAGCGCTCGCCGGAGCGGACATTCACTGGATGTCCGCCTTGATCCGGCTCACCCACTGAGCTACCAGAGCGTGCAGTGCCAATCGCCATTGTCAGTAAATTCAACCATCCCTGGTGCTAAGACCCGGCCTCGCCATCCATGGCTTGGCGTTCGCCGGGGCGGACAGCCCTTCGACTCCCGCCTGTTCTTGCAACCCTTCGACGGGCTCGGGGCGAAGGGGCGGGACGTACCGGGCAAGACCGCAATATTGTACCCCGGAACTTTTATGGGAGCCGCATTCCTAAGCGGAACCGCCAACAGGTACAATGCCGCCCCCTATGAATGACACGAGCACAGTCCACACAATCGTCAGTCCCGAAGGCAGCCTTGAGGTGCTGTCGCAACGGGAGATGATGGAACTCCTCGACACCAGCAACGGCGGCCTGTACGAGCAATTCCGCCGCTGCTGCCTGGCCGTGCTCACCTCCGGCGCCGAAATCGACGACACGCGCGCGGTGCTGAAGGCGTACCCGGATTTTCAAGTGCGGCTGGTGCACAAGGAGCGCGGCATCCTGCTCAAGCTTGAGAACGCCCCCGCCAGCGCCTTCGTCGACGGCCGCATGATCCGCGGCGTGCGCGAGCATCTGTTCGCCGTGTTGCGCGATCTCCTGTTCATGCACAACGAGATCCACCAGGGCAGGCGCTTCGATCTGAACACCTCCGCCGGCGTGACCGAGGCGGTCTTCAGCATCCTGCGCAACGCCGGCGTGCTGCGGCACGGCGTGAGCCACCAGATTGCCGTGTGCTGGGGCGGGCATTCGGTGAGCCGCGAGGAATACGACTACAGCAAGCTCGTGGGCTATGAACTGGGGCTGCGCGGCGTGCATGTTTCCACCGGCTGCGGGCCGGGCGCCATGAAGGGGCCGATGAAGGGCGCCGCCGTCGGCCACACCAAGCAGCGCAGCGCCCACGGCCGCTACATCGGCATCTCCGAGCCCGGAATCATCGCGGCGGAATCGCCCAATCCCATTGTCAACGAACTCGTCATCATGCCGGACATGGAGAAGCGGCTGGAGGCCTTCGTCCGGCTGGGCCACGCCTTCATCATCTTCCCCGGCGGCGTGGGCACGGTGGAGGAAATCCTTTATCTCCTGAGCATCCTGCTGCATCCCGACAACGCCGGCCTGCCCTTCCCGCTGGTTCTGAGCGGCCCGCATTCCTGCCGGGATTATTTCCGCGTGCTGATGGAGTTTCTCGGCGAGGCGCTGGGCGACGGGGTTGCGGCGCAGCTTCGCATCATCATCGGCGAGCCCGTCACGGTGGCCCGGGAGATCAAGGCGGCGATGGACGGCGTGTTTGAATTCCGCCAGCGCAATGAGGAAGCCTATTACTTCAACTGGCGCGTGCGGCTTGACCTGGAATTGCAGAAACCTTTCGTCGCCACCCACGAGAACATGGCGGCGCTTCAAATTCATCGCGAGCAGCCGGTGCACCTGCTGGCGGCGCAGTTGCGCCGTGCCTTCTCCGGCATCGTCGCCGGCAACGTCAAGGAGGATGGCATGAAGCGGGTGGAGGAACACGGGCCATTCGAGATCCACGGCGACCGCGGGATCATGGCGAAGTTCGATGAATTGCTGCGCGCCTTCGTCCGGCAGAAGCGCATGCGGCTGCCGGGACAGGTCTACAACCCCTGTTATCGCATTATCGCCCGCTAGAGCTTGAAATCGTGGCGGACGGCGCCGACGACGTTCCCGCGCGCGTCATAGGAGCGTTCGACGAGGCAAACCCCGCCGTCGGCATCGACGAGCAGCGCCGTCGAGGAACGCGTGCCGTGCACGGGATCGCGGACGAAGATCGGCGACAGCTTCCGCTCCCGTTCCAGGCCCACGCCGGTGTCCGGCAGTTCCGCATCCGGCGCAGGCGTCGTGTCCGCCAGCAGCACCAGCAATGATTCAGGTTCGATCTCCGGTTGTTCCATGAGCGCGGACAGCGCCGTCTTGGCGCGCGTCACCTTGGGCCACGGCGTGTCCAGCAGGTGATTGCTCAAGCCATACAGCCCGGGCGCCAGCGGGAGCGGGCCGCGCCCGCGGTTGGAGTAGTACGCCAGTTCCCGCTCGTCGGCCGTGATGAGGCCGAAGCCGTTGTAGGATTCGGCCTGGCCTGCCACGGCGCGCAAGTATTCCATCGGCGAATCCCGGCCCAGCAGGAAATCCTGCACCAGCCAGCCGCGCGATACCGCGGGCGTCACCGGCGGCCCGGGCTCGCGATAATTGGTGACGGCGGCGAAGCGCCCGTCGCGATTGATGCCGAGCCAGGTGCCGCCGTGCAGGGCGTCGCGGCCGGCGAGTATGTGAGGCGCGTGCGGCCAGAAGCCGGCCGCGTGTGCGGGCCGCGAGTGGTATTCATCGCGGTTGGCGGCGACGATGAGGCGGTGGCGCGGGTGCCGCCGGTGGGCGAGAACGAGCAGGCACACGTGAATGTTCAGGCAAATCTAGTAATGGATGAGGCTGTGGACGCGGTACCCGCCAAGCTTTTCGCGCCCGCGCAGAAAGTCCAGCTCGACCACGAAGGCGCAGCCCACGAGCGTCGCGCCCAGTTTCTCGATGAGCCGGCAGCTGGCCTGCGCGGTGCCGCCGGTGGCGATGAGATCGTCCACCAGCAGCACGCGATCGCCGCTGTCGACGCCGTCGATGTGGATTTCCAGCGCCGCCGAGCCGTATTCGAGATCGTAGGACAGGGCCTCCACCTGGTACGGCAGTTTGCCGGGTTTGCGCAGCGGGACAAAGCCGACGTCGAGTTCGCGCGCCGCCAGGGAGCCGAAGATGAAACCGCGCGCCTCCATCCCGGCCACGACGGTAATATCCGCATTGAGGAAGGGCTTTACCAATTCTTCTGACGCCAGCCGCAGGGCCAGCGGGTCGCGGATGAGGGGGGTCAGGTCCTTGAACACGATGCCCGGCTTGGGGAAATCGGGGATGTCGCGTATTTTGGCCTTCAGCGCGTCCATGGTGTCAAAAAATGCCGTTTGAAACATGTTAGCACAGCGTCTGTTCCGGATGACGGGGCGCATGCTAAGGTAAGCGGGCGGTGTCCTTGTCAACGGGAGGGTTTATGATTGCGAATAACGCGGTGCGATGCTGGGTGGCGTTCATTGGACGTCTGCTACTGGCGGCGATCTTCATCATTGCCGGCTACGGCAAGCTGACGCACTTTGCCGCCACGGCGGAAATGATGGCCGGCAAGGGCCTGCCGATGCCGAACGCGTTGCTGGTGCTGAGTATCATCATCGAGCTGGGGGGAGGGCTTCTGCTCGCCGCCGGCTGGTACGCGCGGTATGCGGCGCTCGCGCTTTTCCTCTTCATCATTCCGGTGACCTACGTGTTCCACCCTTTCTGGTCTGATCCGGGCCAGCAGATCATGTTCTTGAAGAATCTCGCCATCATGGGCGGCATGGCGCAGGTGGTGGCCTACGGCCCGAGTTGCGGCGTCGGTTGTAGAAGAGCGTAACGCGGCAGGAAAACAGGCGATATTCATATCGCAGGATGGCCGGCCCCGCGGGAATTTGGGTGGCGAACTGCGCGTGGCCGGAGGTCGAGGCGCGGTTGAAAGCGGGCGCGATCGCCGTGCTGCCCATCGGCGCGGGCGCCAAGGAACATGGCTGCCACCTGCCGCTCGACACCGATTTCACCCAGGCTGAATGGCTGGCGCAGGCGCTGGTTGAAAGACTGCCGGTGGCGGTCTGGCCCACGCTCAGTTACGGCCACTACCCCGTGTTCGTGCAATATCCCGGCAGCATCTCGCTGACTTCGTCCACCTTTGAAGCGCTGGCGCGCGAAATCGTTACCGGCATATTGCAGACCGGCGCGCGCCACGTGGCGCTGCTCAACACCGGCATCAGCACCATCAAGCCCCTGCAAGCCGCGCTGGCTGGCATTGAGGCAGGACGGACCACGCTGATCAATGTTTATTCCGGGCCGGTGTTTGCGGCCGCCGTGAAAGCGGTGGAAGAGCAGCCTTTCGGCGGCCATGCCGATGAGATCGAAACCTCGATCATGCTGGCCATCGCCCCGGAGCGCGTCGACATGAGCCGCGCGGTGGCGGCGGACAGGCCTATCGAGCGCGGCATGTTCAACCGGTTTGATCCCAAAAGTCCGAACTACAGTCCGAGCGGCGTCAACGGCGACGCCACGCTCGCCACGCGCGCGAAAGGCGAGCGGCTGCTTTCCGCCATGCTCGACGACGTACTTGCAGTCATGGCTACGATTACCTAAAAAATGCCGTCAGCGAATGAAAGCCGTTCGTGCCGGGCCTTCGACTGGCTCGGGCGAGGGTACGCTGCGCGTATCGAAGCGCGAACGGTTTAAAATAGATATGAGGGGTTCGCCCCTCGATACCCTTCGGTACCTCAGGACAGGCCTCAGGGCGAACGGGGTTTAGAGATAGATGATGATGTCACTACGCCGCCGCGCCGACTTCAAGCTCGCGCCGCGCGCGGCGATCGCATTGCAGGAACGGCTGCGCCATGAAGTCAGCCAGGTGGATCAATTCAAGCGCATCCGCACCGTGGCCGGCGTGGATGCGGGTTTTCCCGCGGGAGGGCGAAAAACGCGCGCCGCCGCGGTGCTCTTTGAATTTACGAGCCTCGAGTTCATCGCCGCGCGGACGGCAGAGCGAAAAACGACATTTCCCTACGTGCCGGGACTGCTTTCCTTCCGCGAGCTGCCCGCCATCCTCGACGCCTTGGCGAAGCTGCCGGAGAAGCCGGATTTGATCCTGTGCGACGGGCAGGGCATGGCCCATCCACGACGCTTCGGGATCGCCTGCCATCTGGGCTGGTGGCTGGACTGCCCGACCATCGGCGTCGGTAAATCATTACTCACTGGTATACATGCCGCCGTCGGCCAGCATCGCGGTGACTGGTCGCCATTGCGCGACGGTGAGGAGATCATCGGCGCGGCTTTACGAACGCGAACGGACGTGAAGCCGGTGTATGTCTCCAGCGGCCATCGCGTGTCGCTCGCCACGGCCATTAAACTGGTGCTGGCCTGCGCGCCCCGCTTCCGCCTGCCGGAACCCATCCGCCACGCCGATCACCTCGCCTCCCGGCGCTGAACTCAGGCTGGGGGGGATTCGATCAGGCGGTGCAGGATTTCCGTGGCCGCGGGATAGTCGATTTTGCCGCTGGCGAGCTGCGGCAGTTTGTGCACGATCAGCACTTGCCGCGGAATGGCCATCGTGGTGACGCCCTGCCGCTGCGCCTCCTCCACCAGCGCGTGGCGATCCGCGTCGCGCTGCGTGGTGAGCAGCACGATCTGCTCGCCCTTGCGCCCTTCCGCGATCACCAGCGCGGCGTGCCTGGCTTTCGGCCACAGCGTCATGGCCAGCTCCTCGGTCAGCATGAGCGGCACGGTTTCGCCGCCGATCTTGGCAAACCGCTTCAGGCGGCCGGTGATGGTGAGAAAGCCCTCGGCGTCGATCTCGGCAATGTCGCCCGTGTCATACCAGCCGGGGCCGGCGGCAGCCAGAGGCGGCGTGATGCCGCCCTCGGCGTTGAGATAGCCGCGCATGACGTTGGGGCCGCGCACCAGGAGGCGCCCGCCGCGGGCGATGCCCTCCACCGGCTCCAGCCTGTAGTCGATGCCCGTGAGCAGGCGCCCGACGGTGCCGGCCTTGTACAGCGCCGGCGTGTTGACCGCGATCACGGGACTCGCCTCGGTGACGCCGTAGCCCTCCATCACGCGCTGGCCGAAGCGCTCGAGCCACAGGCGCCGCGTTTCCGTGCGCAGCTTCTCGGCGCCGGCGATGACGAAGCGCAGCGTGCTGAAATCCAATGGGTGCGCGTAGCGCGCGTAGCCGGAAAGAAAAGTATTGGTGCTGAACAGCACCGTGGCGTTCAGCTCGTAGCACAACTCGGGGATGAGGCGGTAATGCAGCGGCGTCGGGTAGAGGAACACCCGCGCGCCCTCCATGACGGCGAGCAGCGTGCCGGCGGAGAGGCCGAAGGCATGGAACATCGGCAGGGTGTTGAATACGAGATCGCGCTGGGTCAGCGCGATCAGGGTCCGCGTCTGCGCGTAATTGGCGAGCAGGTTGGCGTGCGACAGCGCCACGCCCTTGGGCGCGCCTTCGGAGCCGGAGGTGAACAGAACGACCGCGGTTGATTCCGGATCGGCCACGGCCACCCGCCGGCGATAGGCGCGCATCGGGAAACAGGCCGCAAGCAGGCCGGCCAGCTTGCGCTTCAAGGTGGCTTGCGCCTTCAAATCCTCGAGGTGAATCAACCGATGCGCCGCGGCGAGCGCTTGTGCAAGGCCGTGCAATCCCGCTTTGTCGATGAACTCGCGCGAGGTGATGATGTGGCGCAGGCGGGCGACGGCGCAGGCCGCCGTCACGTTTTTGACGCCGGCGGTGAAGTTCAGCATCACCGGCACCCGCCCTTCGGCGTGCAGGGCCATAAAAGCCGCCAGCGCCGCGGTTGAGTTCGGCAGCATGATGCCCACATGCTCGCCCGGCTGCGTGCGGCCCGCGATCAGATCGCCAAGCACGAAGGCGCGGGCCAGCAGCGCGCGATAGGTCAGCGGCTGGCGGCGCGGATCCTCGGCGATCATCGTGCCCGCGCCGTGCGTGCGCACCGCGCGGCACAGCGCGGCGAAGAGGGTCTCGTGCCGGTAGCTGTTGAGATAAGAGAGCTTAAGCAGCGCGTCGTGCAACTGTCGCGCGGCGGCCTTGCGGCGCTGCGCTCCGCGCAAATCCCCCGGCAATCGCAGCCGCAGCGGCGGCAGGAACGTCAGCCGTATGGGCGGCAGCCAGCGGCGCCGCACCCTGCCGCCGAGATACGAGAACATCGAATACTGCGCCCCCTCAATGCCGACGGGGAGAATGACGGCCTCGGCGCGGTCGGCGATCAAGCCCGGACCCTCGTAGATTTTCATCAGGCCGCTGGTGATCGAAATGCGCCCCTCGGGAAAGATCACCGCCTTGCGGTCCTCGCGCAGAAACCGGACCATCGCCTTGATCGCCAGCGCGTGGGTGGTGTCCAGGCGGAAGATGTCCACGCAGGCCAGAAACGGACGGAACAACCGGCGCCCGGCGATGTCGGTGTTGACCGCGAAGGTGGGCGGTTCCGGCAGGAACAGGAACAGCAACGCGCCGTCCAAAAGCGACACGTGGTTGGCGATGATGAGCACCCGCCGGCCGGCGGCATGGTAATGCTCGATCCCGCGCACCTCGACGCGGAACAGCCGCCGCGCCAGTTCGCGGAGCCACGGGCGCAACTGCCGGAGCAGGCGTTTCATGCGCGGCAATTTAGCCTGCCGTCGGCGGAGAAGTGAAGCCCTGGGGGTAAGGCAGTTCTTTTTCGGGGCTTTTTTAGATCCTCAGGGAGGAGTCGTCGGCCAGCGACACGGTGGTGTAAATGTCCAGTTTCATGCCGGGCTGGAGGCGGCGGCGGGGTTCCATGTTGTTCCACTGGCACAGCTGCTCGACGCTGACCTTGAAGCGACGGGCGATGGTCCACAACGAGTCGCCGGACTGGATTTCATAGCGCACGCGTTGCAAGCTGGACAGGGACACCGGTCGAACCGGTGCCGGGGCCGCGGCGGGCGGCATCTCCGCGGCGGCCACGGTCTGGTTTTTCCAGACCACGATTTCCTGCTTGAGCCGCAGGGTGACGCCGGGTGGCAGATGATTCCACGCCAGCAAATCCTCCACGCTGACGCGGTACATGCGGGCGATGCTCCACAGGCTGTCGCCCGGCCGCACGATATGCGTGATTTTGTCGCCCCCGGTCGGGGATGGTGTATAGGCCACCGGCGTGACCCGGGCCGCTGCGGGACGGGCGGTTGAGGCGGCAATCGTCTCGCGGCCGCCGTCCGGGATGAGCAATTCCTGGTTCACGCCGAGGCGCTCGCTCTTCAAGTGATTGGCGGCCTTGATCTCCTCGACGGTGACCGCGTAGCGTCTGGCGATGGCGCCCAGATTCTCGCCCCGCCGCACGACATGGAGGGTGCTGCGCACGGCGAGGCCGTCGGTCCCCTGGATGGCCAGCGCCCGCCGGAAAACCTCCGCCCGCTGCACCGGCAGGATCAACTCATGCGGGCCATCGGGATCGCTTACGTGCTTCAAGAAGCCGGGATTGAGCGCGCGCAATTCCCCGACGCTCATTCCCGCCATCACGGCGGCCTTGTTGAGATCCATCTGGCGTCCCACGGCCACGGTGGTGAGATAAGGCTTGTTCTCCACCGGCGGCAGCGACACCTGATAGCGCAGCGGCGTGGCGATGATCTGACTTACGGCCAGCAGCCGGGGCACGTAGCCCCGCGTCTCCCGCGGCAACTTGAGCGACCAGAAGTCGGTCGGTCTGCCCGCCCTGCGATTCGCCTCGATGGCGCGCGCGACGTTCCGCTCGCCGCAGTTGTAGGCGGCGATGGCGGCCAGCCAGTCGCCGCGGAACGCTTCGTGCAGTTGCTGGAGATAATCGAGCGCCGCCTGGGTCGAGGCCATGACGTCGCGCCGGCCGTCGTACCAGCGGCTGCGGCTCAACCCAAAGCGCGTGCCGGTGCCGGGGATGAACTGCCACAGGCCGGAGGCCTTGTGGCGCGAAGTCGCGTCGGGACGGAAGGCGCTTTCGACGATGGGCAGCAGGGCCACCTCCATCGGCATCCGCCGGCGCTCGACCTCGCTTACGATGTAGTACAAATAAGGCCGGGCCCGTGTTGTGGCTTGGTCGAGGAAATCGCGGTTGGCGAGATACCAGTTCAGCGAATCCCGCACCTCCGGGCGGCCGCCCTCCGCGTTGAGCTTGAGGCCGAGCCGGACGCGGTCCCAGACGTCATCCAGACCGCCATTGGCGCGGTTGTCGGGGACTGCTTCGGGGGGATTGGAATTGCGGTTGTCGTTTGCGGCGGCGGGGGCTGAATCGGATGGCGGGGTTGTTGTGGCTGCTGCTGCGGCGGCGGGGCCGTTTTTGTCGTCGCTCCTGGTGAACCACGTGCTTACCGTGCTACAGGCGCCAAGCAGGATTGACGCCAGCAGCAGCGCGAAAGCCACCCCCCCTCGTTTCCCCCAGCGCATAGAGCGGTCGATGCTAGTGGGGCGATTGGAAGGCGTCAATAGCCGGCCTCTGCCGTCCGCACTTACCAGCATATAATGTGCCTATGAGCACTCCTGCTGGCCGGACAGTGGCGAAACCCGCATCCTCCGCGGCGGATTTCGGGCGCTGGCTCGGTTCCGCGACGGGGTCCCTGATGCGCCGGGAGGTGGCGGCGCGGGTGGGGGCGGTGCTGCCCAATCTGTTCGGCTATCACGCCATACAACTGGGGGGTTACGGCGATGAGGACCTGCTTTGCACCAGCCGCATTTCGCACCGCTGCCACGTGCAACTGGGCACGGGTTCCGCCGCGCCGTCCACCGTCGATCTGATCGGCGACCCGGCGGCCCTGCCGTTTGCCGCCGACAGCGTCGACGTCATGCTGCTGCCGCACGTGCTGGAATTCAGCGCCGATCCGCACCAGGTGCTGCGCGAGGCCGAGCGGGTGCTGATTGGCGAGGGGCATCTGCTGATTCTCGGCTTCAATCCGTGGAGCTGGTTCGGGCTGTGGCGGCTCTTGTTCGGCTGGCGCGGCGCCATGCCCTGGTCCGGCCGGTTCTACGGCCTGACCCGCGTCAAGGACTGGCTGAAGCTGCTCGGCTTCGAGGTGATCGACCGGCAGTATTTTTTCCACCGCCCGCCGGTGCGGTCGCCGGCATTGTCACGGCGGCTGGGCTTTCTGGAGCACCTGGGCGCATGGCTGTGGCGGGGGACGGGCGGGGCCTACCTGATGGTCGCCAAAAAGAGGGTGGAGTGCCTGATTCCGCTGCGCACGCAATGGCGGCTGCGCCGCCGCGTGATTGCCGCCGGCGTGGCCGAGCCCTCGCTGCGGCGGATGACGGGCCGTGACGGATAAAAAAACGGTGGAGATTTACACCGACGGCGCCTGCCGCGGCAATCCCGGACCCGGGGGCTGGGCGGTGCTGATGCGCTACGGCGCGCATGAAAAGGAATTGAGCGGCGCCGAGCTGCTGACCACCAACAACCGCATGGAATTGCGGGCGGTCATCGCGGGCTTGAAGGCGCTCAAGCGCAGGAGCCGTGTCAGGCTCACCACGGATTCGCAATACGTGCAGAAGGGCGTCAGCGAGTGGCTGCCGGACTGGAAGGCCCGCCACTGGCGCACGGCCGGCAAAAAGCCGGTGAAGAACGAGGACCTCTGGCGCGAGCTGGACGAGGCGGCCGGGCGGCACGAGGTGCGCTTCGAATGGGTGCGCGGCCACGCCGGGCATCCGGAGAACGAGCGCGTGGATCAGCTGGCGAACGCGGCGATTGACCGGCTGCTCGCGGAGGGCGGCGCGTGAGACAGGTGGTGCTCGACACCGAGACCACCGGGCTGGAGCCCGCGGAGGGACACCGCATCATCGAGATCGGCGCGCTCGAGATCATCAACCGGCGCCTCAGTGGGCGCACCTTTCACCATTATCTGCAACCCGACCGCGAGATCGACGAGGGGGCGCTGGCGGTGCACGGCATCACGCTCGAGCGCCTGCGCGACAGCCCGCGCTTTCCGGACATCGCGGCCGCCTTGATCGACTTCATCCGCGACGCCGAGGTCATCATCCACAACGCGCCCTTCGACGTGGGCTTCCTCAATCACGAGCTGAAGCTCGCGGGCGGGCGGTGGGGCAGGTTCGAGGACCACTGCACGGTGTTGGACACGCTCGCCATGGCGCGCGAGCGTCATCCCGGGCAGCGCAACAGCCTCGACGCCCTGTGCAAGCGTTACAACGTCGACAATTCCGCGCGCCGCTACCACGGCGCGCTGCTGGACGCGGAAATTCTCGCCGACGTGTATCTGGCGATGACCGGTGGCCAGGCCGCCTTGTTGCTGGAGGATCAGGTCAGGTCCGGCGCCGTCACCGCCGCAGTTCCCGCCGTCCGCCACGATCGTGCTCCGCTCAAGGTAATCCCCCCGTCGGAGACGGAGTTGAAGGAGCATCATCGCCGTCTCGCCGCCATCGACAAGGCTTCCGGCGGCCGCTGTCTGTGGCTGCATGGGGAAAATGCATGAAATTCGAACGGGACAAGCTGGCGGGGGATTTCTGGGGCGGGCTGGCGGCCATGCTGGTGGCTCTGCCCTCGGCGATCGCGTTCGGCGTCACCATCTACTCGCCCATGGGCGGCCGCTTTGCCCCGCAGGGCGCCTTGGCCGGCTTTCTCGGGGTCACGGCGCTCGGGGTGCTGGCGCCCCTCTTCGGCGGCACCAACCGGCTGATCACCACGCCGAGCGCGCCGGCCGCCGCCGTGCTGTCGGCCTTCGTCATTGGGTTTCTCCAGCAGGGCGGCGGCCGGATGGAGACCCTGCCGCCCCTGCTGGCGCTTCTGGGGCTGTCCACCGGGATCATCCAGATCACCTTCGGCGCCGTGGGCCTGGGGCGCCTCATCAAGTACATGCCCTATCCCGTCGCCAGTGGATACCTGAGCGGCGTCGGCCTGTACATGATCGCCAGCCAGGTGCCGAGGTTCCTCGGCGTTCCCAAGGAAATACATTTCTGGGAATCACTCGTATCCCTCCCGCAGTGGAAATGGCAGGGCATGGTGGTGGGCGCGGTGACCATGCTCATCATGCTGGTGGCGCCCCGGTTCACCAGGAAGGTGCCGGCGGCCATTCTCGCCCTCCTTGCTGGCATGCTGACCTATTTTGCCCTGGGCCTGCTGGACGGCTCCCTGCTCGTCCTGACCGGCAACCCGCTGGTGGTGGGGCCGCTGGGCGGCGCGGGCGGAAGTTTGACGCAGGCCGTCACCAGCCGCTGGTCGGCGGTGAGCCATCTCACGCTGGACGATTTGAATATCATTGCCATGCCGGCCCTGACCCTTGCCGTTCTGCTGTCCATCGACACGCTCAAAACCTGCGTTGTTCTGGACGCGCTCACCCGCTCGCGCCACGATTCCAACAAGGAACTGATCGGCCAGGGCGTCGGCAACGTCGCCTCCACCCTGATCGGCGGCATCCCCGGCTCCGGCATGATGGGCGCGACGATGGTGAACATGTCGAGCGGCGCGCGCAGCCGCCTCTCCGGGGTGATCGAGGGCGTCCTGGCGCTCGTGGCCTTCCTGGTCCTGGGATCGCTGGTCGCGTGGGTGCCCGTCGCCTCCCTGTCCGGCATCCTGATCGTCATCGGCTTGCGCATGATCGATCTGGACACCCTGCATTATCTGAAATCGCGCTCCACGATTCTGGATTTCGGCGTCATTGCCGCGGTGATCGTCGTCGCCCTCACGGTGAGCCTGATCGCGGCCTCCGCCACCGGCATTGTGCTGGCCATCCTGCTGTTCGTTCGCGAACAGATCGGCGGCAGGGTCGTCCGCCGCAAGGCTTATGGCAACGAGACGTTTTCCAAACAGATCAGGCCGCAGGAGGAAATGGAAATCCTCATCGCACAGGGGGGAAAAACGGCGATTTTCGAATTACAAGGCAGTCTTTTTTTCGGCACTACCGACCAGCTGTATACGGCGCTGGAGGCGGAGCTCAAGAAATGCACCTATCTCATTCTCGACATGCGTCGCGTGCAATCGGTGGATGTGACCGCCACGCACATGCTCGGGCAGGTCAAGGACGCGCTGGCCGAGCATGGCGGTTTTCTGATTTTCAGCCAGATTCCATGGAACCTGCCGAGCGGCAGGGACATGAAACAATACTTCGACCAGGTCGGGCTGGTCAGGCCCGACAGCCCGGTGAAGGTCTTCGGCGAGATGGATGAGGCCATCGAGTGGGTGGAAAACCGCATTCTTGCCCAGGCGGCGCTTGCCCGCGTCCAGGAAAAACCCCTGAGCCTGAACGAAATCGGGTTGTTCAAGGAGCGCAAGGAGGAAACGCTGTCCGCGCTTGAAGCCTGCATGGAAAAACGCTCCTACACGGCGGGAAAGGTGATTTTCGCCCGCGGCGACACCGGCGACGAACTGTTCCTCATCCGGCGTGGCGAGGTCCGTATCATGCTGCCGGTGGAGGGGGGCCGCAGCCACCACATCAGCACCTTCGGCCGCGGCGCCTTTTTCGGCGAAATGTCGTTTCTGGACGGCAGGCCCCGTTCGGCCACCGCCATTGCCTATTCCGACACTGATCTCTACGCGCTGTCCCGCAAGGCGTTCGACCAGTTTTCGGTGGAGCATAAGAAAATGGCGCTCAACCTGATGGAAGCACTGGCCAAGATGCTGGCGGCGAGGCTGCGGTACGCCGACGTGGAGATCCACGCGCTCGAGTCCTGAATGGATATTAAGGGGACGTTATGAGGCGCCCGTTTCCACGGACACGTAGTCAGGAGACAACCCTTCGCTTATATCCTGGCGTTGCTCCATGCTGCATTGGGCATCAGGATTTTTCCAGCGGCACGGCGTTGAACTCGCCGGTTTTCCCGTCGAACAGGGTCAGCACGCCGTTGGCGATGCCAAAATGGCAGCCGTGGATTTCCAGCGCGCCGGCCTCCACGCGCTCGCGGATCCACTGGTAGGTCAGCAGGTTCTCCAGTCCCAGGCGCACGATCTGGTATTCGATTTGCTGCTGCCGCTCCCCGGGCGGGCAGGACGAACGCATGAGCCGCTCGCGGGCGGGCGTGGCGATGCTCATCCAGCTGCCGAGGTAGCCGCTGCTAAGCCAGTGCTCCTCATAGTCCCCCAAGAGGACCTTGGCGCCGCCACACTGGGCGTGGCCCATGATGACGATATGCTCGACGTTCAGATACAGCACGGCGAATTCCAGCGCCGCCGCCGTCGCCTGCAAGCGCGCAATGGGCGAATCCGGCGGCACCAGGTTGGCGATGTTTCGCAGCACGAACAGCTCGCCGGGGCTGGTGTCGAAAATGGTGGCCGGATCGACGCGGCTGTCGCAGCAGGCGATGAACATGACCTTGGGCGACTGGCCGCGCGCCTCCAGTTCGCGGTAGAGCTTTTGCGCCGCGGGGAAGCGTCCGCTGCGGAACCGGCGGTAACCCTGCAGGAGGGGCTCGATGCTCATGGGCTGTCCTCACACGTTTAAGTTGGCGGGGCGTCATAGTAAGCTGGACCTGCACAGCCGGCCAGCCCTTGCGCCTGCGGGAGGTTACCCCTATGTCGGATCAGAGTCCCATGAAGGTCATCGTCACGGATTTCGAGATGTCGTTCTGGTCGATGGTGTTTTTCATGGTGAAGTGGGCCATCGCCGCCATACCGGCCGCCGTCATCCTGGTGGCCGCGGTCATGCTCTTCTGGGGGATCATCGCCACCTTCATCGGCCTGCGCTGAAAACGCGGGGCTGCGCACGTGTCTTTCCGGGCATGGCTGCTGTTGATCCTGGCCGCCTATTTCGGCTGGCGGGAGTTTCTGCGCGCGCCGGCGAACGCCGAACAGGCGGCGCGCAAGGGCTACGCCATCACCGAGCTGGCGCCCTACACGGAAACGCTGCGTGTGCTGTCCACGGAATCCTACAGTTTTGACCGCGAGGCGGATTTGTCGCCGCTCGACATCGCCGCCGGCTGGGGGCCGATGGCGGACCCCGCCATCTACAAGCAGTTTCACGTCAGCCAGAGCGGACGCTGGTATTACTGGCAGACCGACCGCTTCCCCATTCCGCGGCGCGAGGTGGAGACCCACAGCAGCAACATCCACATCGTTCCCGCCACTCCCGAAATCGCCAGGGCGCTGAAAAAGGTGCGGCCGGATGATTTGATCGAAGTTGACGGTTCCTTGATCGAGATCAAGGCGGCCGACGGCTGGAGATGGAAGAGTTCGCTCTCGCGTGAAGACACCGGTCAGGGCGCGTGCGAGTTGCTGCTGCTCAAGAAAATATCGGTCCAGAGCAGATGAAACGGGGGGCGGGTGCTTCGAACAAATCCGCCGGCGGTTTCGAAATATTTTGGCGTTTTGTGCGTTTTGCAGGTGCAGCAAAACGGTTCTTTCGCGCCTCAATCGACCATTTTGCTTGCACGGAAACGCTAACTTGCTGATAATTCATCCCTGATTTAGGGGGCCGTGACAAGTATCAGCGGGCCGATGAGCCTACACGGCCGATGGTTCCAACCTTTACTTTAATAATTCAAGCGCGGGATTGACGAGAGAGGCCTGCAGTCGCGGCGGAATCCCGCGCGCCGACAGATTGATTTTTTGAGGAGATTCAACCATGCCAGGACGTAACTTTTTGTTCATTCCCGGTCCGACCAACATCCCCGATCGCATCAACCGCGCCATGCACCTCGCCCAGGAGGATATGCGCGCGCCGGATCTGCCGAATTTCACCAAGCCGTTGTATGAGGACATGAAGAAAGTCTTCAAGACCACGACCGGGCGGGTTTTTATTTTTCCCGCCTCGGGCACCGGCGGCTGGGAGGCCGGCATCGCCAACACGCTGTCGCCCGGCGACAAGGTGCTGATGTCCGGCTTTGGCCATTTCTCCAATCTCTGGATCGACATGTGCCAGCGCTGGGGCTTGAACGTGCAGGCGCTGGAGGTGGACTGGGGCGAGGGCGTGCCGGTGGAGAGGTACGCCGAGATCCTCAAGGCCGACAGGAAGCACGAGATCAAGGGCGTGTTCGCCACGCAGAACGAGACCGCGACCGGCGTCGCCTCGGACGTCAAGGCGGTGCGCAAGGCGCTGGATGACGCCAGCCACCCGGCGCTGCTGTTCGTGGATGGCGTGTCCTCGGTCGCGTCGATGGATTTCCGCATGGACGAATGGGGCGTGGACGTGTGCGTGTCCGGCTCGCAGAAGGGCCTCATGCTGCCGACCGGCCTGGGCATCATCTGCATGAGTCAGAAGGCGATGGAGGCCGCCAAGACCGCGAAACTCCCACGCTGCTTCTTCGACATCGCCGATCAAATCAAGAGCAACGACATGGGCTTCTTTCCCTACACGCCGCCGATGAACCTGCTGCGCGGCCTGCGCGAGTCGCTGAACATCCTCTTCGAGGAGGGCCTGGAGAACGTGTTCGCGCGCCACCACCGCTATGCCGAGGCCACCCGCGCCGCCGTCAAGGCCTGGGGGTTGAAGCTGGTGGCGAAGGAGCCGAAGTGGTATTCCGACACCATCAGCGCCGTGTTCGTGCCGGAGGGCTTCAACGGCACCGAGGTGGTGCGCACCGCCTACCGCCGCTACAACCTGTGTCTCAGCATCGGCCTGGCGAAGGTGGCCGGCAAGATCTTCCGCATCGGCCATCTCGGCGACATGAACGAGCTCATGCTGCTCGCAGCCTTAAGCGGGGCGGAGATGGCGATGCGCGACATCGGCATCAAGGTCGAGGCGGGATCCGGCGTGGCGGCGGCGCAGGAATATTTGCGCGCCTCGGCGAAGCCGTCCGTCGAGGAAGCCAGAAAAATCTAACATGTTGACGCACCGCCGCCGGCGCCGCGCGCCCCGGCGGCGGCAATTACCGAGGAAAAACCCATGAGCTTCACGCAATACAAGCCGGTGCGCACACGGTTGCAACGCAGCGAACTGGCGGTGCCCGGCTCCAATCCGTCCATGTTCGAGAAGGCATTGAAGAGCGCTGCCGACTACGTGTTCCTCGACTGCGAGGACGCGGTGGCGCCGGACGACAAGGAGAAGGCGCGCCGGAACATCATCCAGGCCTTGAACGATCTGGACTGGGCCGGCCACGGCAAGACCATCTCGGTGCGCATCAACGGGCTGGACACGCACTACATGTACCGCGACGTGGTCGACATCGTCGAGCAGGCCGGCCACAAGCTCGACACCATCCTCATCCCCAAAGTCGGCACGCCGTCGGATGTGTATATGGTCGATTGCATGCTGACGCAGATCGAGGAAGCCAGAAAGATCAAGAAGCCCATCGGCATCGAGTGCCTCATCGAGATCGCGCTCGGCATGGCCAACGTCGAGGCCATCGCGCAGTCGAGCAGGCGTCTCGAGGCGTTGCATTTCGGCGTTGCCGATTTTGCCGCTTCCTGCCGGGCGCGCACCGTCGTCATCGGCGGCCTCAATCCGGATTATCCGGGCGATCAATGGCACTCGGCCCTGCAGCGCATGGTGATCGCCTGCCGCGCCTACGGCATCCGCGCCATCGACGGGCCGTTCGGCGACTTCAACGATCCGGAGGGCTACAAGGCCGCCGCCCGCCGCGCCGCGGCGCTGGGATACGAAGGCAAGTGGGCCATCCATCCCTCGCAGATTGCGCTCGCCAACGAGGTCATGTCACCGCCGCCGCAGGAGGTCGACCGGGCCAGGCGCATCCTGGTGGCCCTCGAGGAGGCCGCCAGGGCCGGCAGGGGCGCGGCCCAGCTCGACGGGCGCATGATCGACGCGGCCTCGGCGCGCATGGCGGAAAACGTGGTGCGCATGGCGGAGGTCATCGACGCCAGGACCAAAAAGTAACGATCACTGGAATTCAAAGCAGGAGAGCCATCGTGGAAATTCATGAGTATCAGGCAAAGGAAATCCTTTCGGGTTTCGGCATCCAGACCCTGTCCGGAGGACTCGCCTACAGCCCGGAGCAGGCGGTCTACCGCGCCAAGGAGATCGGCGGCAACGTCTGGGTCGTCAAGGCGCAAATCCATTCCGGTGCCCGCGGCAAGGCCGGCGGCATCAAGGTCTGCCGCAACGACGATCAAATCTGGGAGGCCGCGGATGATCTGCTCGGCAAGCGGCTGGTCACTCATCAGACGGGACCGGCCGGCAAGGTCGTCCACCGGCTGTACGTCGAGGCCGGCTGCGACATCGACCGCGAGATCTACCTGGCCTACGTGCTGGATCGCGCCGCCGAGCGGGTGGCGGTCGTGGCCTCGGCGCAGGGCGGCATGGAAATCGAGGAAATCGCGCACAGCAAGCCGGAATCCATCGTCCGTTGTTCGATTGAGCCCGCGGTGGGCATGCAGGAATTCCAGGCCCGCGAAATCGCATTCGCGCTGAAGATACCGCCCTCCATGATCAGCCAGGCGGTGACCACCTTCATGGGCTGCTATCGCGCCTTCCGCGATCTCGACGCCACCATGGTCGAAATCAATCCATTGGTCATCACCAAGGACAACAAGCTCATCGCCCTGGACGCCAAGATGTCCTTTGACGACAACGCCCTGTTCCGCCATCCGAACATCTCCGAGCTGCGCGACAAGTCGCAGGAGGATCCGCGCGAGATGCAGGCGGCCGACCGCGGCCTGTCCTACGTCGGCCTCGACGGCAACATCGGCTGCATGATCAACGGCGCCGGGCTCGCCATGGCCTCCATGGACATGATCAAGCTGGCCGGCGGCGAGCCCGCCAATTTCCTCGACATCGGCGGCGGCGCCAATCCCGAGCGTGTCGCCAAGGCCTTCCGCCTCGTGCTCTCCGATCCCAAGGTCGAGGCCTTTCTGGTCAACATCTTCGCCGGCATCAACCGCTGCGACTGGGTGGCCGAGGGCATCATCCAGGCGCTGGACAAGGTCGAGATGAAGGTGCCGCTGGTGGTGCGTCTTTCCGGCACCAACGTCGAGGCCGGCCGCAAGATCATCAAGGAGAGCGGCAAGCCGATCATCAGCGCTGACACGCTCGCCGAGGCCGCCGAGAAGGTCGTGGCGGCCTGGAAGAAGCACACCGGCAGGAAATAACGGGGAATTTCAAGAGGACACACCATGGCGATTCTTCTGACTGAGAAATCACGCGTGATCGTGCAGGGCTTTACCGGCCAGATCGGCACATTCCACGCCAACGACATGATCAAGTACGGCACCAACATCGTGGGCGGCGTCACGCCGGGCAAGGGCGGCACAAGGCACCTCGATCGTCCCGTGTTCAACACGGTCAAGGAGGCGGTGCGGGAGACCGGCGCCGACTGCAGCATCATTTTCGTGCCCGCCCCCTACGCCGCCGACTCCATCATGGAGGCGGCTGATGGGGGCATCCGCTACTGCGTGGCGATCACCGACGGCATACCGGCCCAGGACATGATCCGCGTCAAGCGCTACATGCGCCGCTACCGGGAGGCCAACCGCATGCGGCTCACCGGCCCCAACTGCGCCGGCACCATCTCGCCCGGCAAGGCCATGATGGGCATCATGCCGGGGCACATCTACATGCCCGGCGATGTCGGCATCGTCGGGCGCTCCGGCACGCTGGGCTACGAGGCGGCCTCGCAGATGAAGGCGCTCGGCATCGGCGTCACCACCTCGGTCGGCATCGGCGGCGATCCGATCAACGGCAGCTCGTTCAAGGATATTCTGGAGCTGTTCAACGGCGATCCGGACACCAGGATGGTGGTGATGATCGGCGAGATTGGCGGCCCGCAGGAGGCCGAGGCCGCTCGCTGGGCCAGGGACAACATGAAAAAACCCGTGGTGGCCTACATCGCCGGACTGACGGCGCCCAAGGGCCGCCGCATGGGCCATGCCGGCGCCATCATCTCCGCCTTTGGTGAATCCGCGGCCGAGAAGGTGGAGATTTTGAAGGAGTGCGGCGTCACCGTCGCGCCCACGCCGGCGGCCATCGGCCAGACCGTCGCCGAGGTGCGCAAAAAACACGGCATCAAATGACGGCGCCGGGCTGAATTTGTTCCATGGTGGAGAAGCAGGGGAAAATTTTGGGGACGTTCCATGAGCAAACCGAAGATAGTGGTCACCCGCGCCTGGCCCAAGGAGGTCGAGGCCGAGCTTCAGAGGCACTATGACGTCACGCTGAACACCACCGACACCCCGATGTCGACGGCGCAGCTGCAGGACGCGTTGCGCCAGTACGACGCGGTGTGTCCGACGGTGTCGGACAAAATCAGCGCCGAGGTTCTGGGTGCCCGGCCGCTGCGGGCGAAGATCCTCGGCAACTTCGGCGTCGGTTTCAATCACATCGATCTCGATGCCGCCAGGGCGCGCGGCCTGACGGTCACCAACACCCCCGAGGTGCTGACCGATTGCACCGCCGATCTGGCCATGACGCTGCTGCTCATGGCGGCCCGGCGCGCCGGCGAAGGTGAACGCCACGTCCGCACCAGGGCGTGGACCGGCTGGCGCCCCACGCACATGATTTCCACCAAGGTCACCGGCAAGACGCTGGGCTTGATCGGCATGGGCCGCATCGCCCGCGCCGCCGCCCACCGCGCCCATCACGGCTTCGGCATGAAGATCATCTATTTCGATCCGTTCCCGCCGCCGCCGGAGGCGATCAAGGATCTCAATGCCACTCAGTGCGGAGGCATTGAGGAGGTGCTGAAACAGGCCGACTTCGTTTCGCTGCACTGCCCGGGCGGCAGGGAGAACTACCACCTCATCAACGCCGAGCGGCTGAAGATGATGAAACCGGAGGCCATTCTCATCAACACCGCCCGCGGCGACGTGGTCGACGATCAGGCGCTGATCGCGGCGCTGAAACAGGGCGTCATCAAGGCCGCGGGCCTGGACGTCTATGAGGGCGAGCCCAGGGTCAACGAGGCTTACCTCGCGATGGAAAACGTGGTGTTGCTGCCGCATCTGGGCAGCGCCACCCGCGAGACCCGCATCGCCATGGGCATGCGCGTGTTCGAGAACCTGCAACTCTTCTTCGCCGGCAAGCCGGTGCGCGACAAAGTGGTGTGATCGGCAAACATCCCCGCGGCGGCGCGCCATACTTCAAACCGCTGAACGCGGTGACGACCGCGGAAGGCACGATTGCCGCCAATTCGGTGGCCTATGCCAACAAGATCGTGGACTTGCTCCACGGTCTGCTGCTCGATGTCATTCACCGGCGCCAGCCGGAGATCGAACCCATCCTCGAGGGGCGCGCCCCGATTCCGAAAAACAACCGCGATCTGCTGCTGCGCACGATGCAGGCGCAGGGGATCCGCTTCCAGCTTCTCAACATCGCCGAGGAAAACGCCTCCATGCGCCGCCGCCGGCTGCTGGAAACCCGGCGCGGCCCGCAGGCGGTGGAGGGCACCTTCAGCCATGTGCTGACGCAGGCGGTGAGGGCGCGCGTGCCGGCGGCGGAGGTCCAGTCACTGCTCGACCGCGCCCGCGTGGTGCCGACGATCACCGCGCATCCGACCGAGGCCAAGCGCGTCACGGTGCTGGAGGCGCACCGGCGCATCTATCTGCTGCTGGTGCAGATGGAATCACAGCGCTGGACGCCGCGTGAGCGGGAGGACTTTGTCGAACAGCTGCGCAGCGAGATCGATCTTCTCTGGCTGACCGGCGAAATCCGGCTGGAAAAGCCGACGGTGGATCAGGAGGTCGCCTGGGGGCTGCACTTCTTCAATGAGGCGCTCTATGAACGCACGCCGCAATTGAGCGACCGGTTGCGGGAGGCGCTGCGTTTTGCCTATCCCAAACACGAATTCAACCTCCCGTCATTCTTCAAATTCGGTTGCTGGATCGGCGGCGACCGCGACGGCAATCCGTTTGTCACCAGCGAAGTCACCCGCCGGACATTGCGCACCAATCAGCTCTCCGTGCTGAGGCGCTACCGGCGGCGCCTTATGGAGGTCACACAGAAGTTGAGCATCGCCAGTCACGCCATCAAGCCGTCCGCAGATTTTCTGCGGGCGCTGGCGGTCGAGCTCAAGCGCAGCGGTGACGGCGAGAACATTGCCCGGCGCAATCCGGGAGAGGTGTTCCGGCAGTATTTGAGTTGCATCCGTCGCAAGCTCGAGGCCACCTTGAGCGCGGTGGAGCGCAATGCCGCGCTTCATGCCGCCTACTCCTACGCCACCGCCGATCAGATGGCCGGGGATCTCAAGGTGGTGGAGGATGGGCTTCATGCCTCGCGCTGCGGGGCGCTGAGCCGTCTGCTGATCGAGCCGATGCGGCGCGAGGTGGAGATCTTCGGCTTTCGCACCGTGAGTCTCGATTTGCGGCAAAACACCACCGTGACCAACCGGGCGCTGGCGGCCGTTTACCGGAAAATCGAGAAGGCACCGGCACCGGAGATCAACTCGGATGAATGGCGGCGGTGGGTGACGTCGGAGCTGGCCCGCCCCTTCGAGCGCCGTCCGGATTTTGACGGCCTGCCCGCCGAGGCGGAGGAGATGTTGAACACCCTGCGCCTCGTAATCGAACCGCGCAGCGTGGTCGATCACGAGGCCGTCGGTTGTTTCATCCTCAGCATGGCGCGGACCGTGGCGGACGTGCTTGGCGTTTATCTGCTCGCCAGGTATGCGGGCCTGTTCGACAATCATGGCGGCGGCGATTACTGCCGCATCATGGTGGTGCCGCTGTTCGAAACGATCGCGGATCTGCACGCATCGCCGGCGATCATGCGCGAGCTGCTGGCCATGCCGCTCATCCGCAACACGGTGGAACAATTCGGCGGCGTGCAGGAAATCATGATTGGCTACTCCGATTCCAACAAGGATGGCGGTTATTTCGCCGCCAACTGGGAACTGGGCAGGGCCCAGGAGGGCCTCACGAGAGTCGGGAAGGAATCGGGCGTGCCGGTGAGCTTTTTCCACGGCCGCGGTGGCTCGGTCAGCCGCGGCGGGGCGCCACTCGGTCATGCCGTCGCGGCCCAGCCCGCCGGTTCGGTGCAAGGCCGGATGCGGATCACCGAACAGGGCGAGGTGGCCTCCGCCAAGTATTCCAACAAGGGCACGGCGCTGTACTCCATGGAATTGCTCGCCGCCAGCGTGTTCCAGCACAGCCTGATGTCGGAGCGAGAACGGGAGCTCAAACCACATCCAGAATTCGATGAAGTCATGGCATTGCTCTCCGAGCATTCGTGCATGGCCTACCGGCAGCTGGTCGATCAGCCGGGACTGGTGTCCTACTATGAGACCGCCAGTCCGGTGGAGGAGTTGTCCCTCCTCAACATCGGTTCGCGGCCGGTGCGGCGCTTCGGCGCCAAGACGCTCGCGCAATTGCGCGCCATCCCCTGGGTGTTCGGCTGGACGCAGAACCGGCACATGATCACCGGCTGGTACGGCGTGGGCTCCGGCCTGGCCAGATTCGCCGGCGGCCGGGGAAACATCAAGTTGCTGCGGACCATGTTCAGGGAATCAAGGTTGTTCCGGTTGATCATCGACGAGGTCGAAAAATCGCTGACCCAGGTGGATCTCATCATCGCGCGCAAGTACGCCGATCTGGTCGAGGACAGGAATGTTCGCGAGAGGGTGTACGGCCTGTTTGAGGAGGAATATCACCTGACCGTCAGGCAGATATTGCGCGTCGTCGAGGCGCGTACGCTCTGCGAGCGCTTCCCGCGTTTTCGCCGCCGCCTCACCCGAAGGCTCGCGGCGATCAACCAGGTGGGGCTGACGCAGGTCGATCTGATCCGCCGCTTCCGCGCCTTGAAGAAAAAGGATGAAAAGGCGGCCCGCGATTATCTTGTGCCGTTGCTCCTGTCCATCAACTGCATTGCCGCCGGCCTCGGCTGGACCGGCTAGTTATTACATCTGATTGAAATATATAAGGTAATTTACGCATTATTATTTTATTGCAAATAATAATGATTATCATTTATATTTATTAAAGGTAACTCTTCAAATCCCCCCAAGCCACCATGCACCAACACGCAGATCCGGATTTGTTGCAGACAGCGCTGCTTTTCTTGATGACGCAGCACGTGATTCAAGGCGGACGACGCGAATTGGCGCTGGCGGTCATCGATCATCTCGATCAACTTTGCCTGCGCCTTGAAGCATTGCCGCCCAGGCTGGGCAGGGCGATGCCGCGCCTGCGGGAGCAATGGCGCGTGATTGCCGGCGGGCAAGGGCGGTTGGTTCCCGCAACCGGCGGAGACACGCCGAGAGCCTCCAACGCGGCTCGCAGCGCCAGGGTCCTTCGGTTTCCGCTGAACGGGAGGGGGCATGGGCGGTGAAAGGTGCCGGGTGGAGCACCTCGCCAGCGGCGACTACTGCGAAGTGAGTCGTTGCATGGATTGCGGCGGCCTGCATCTGACCATGGGCTCGCTCACGGTGCGTCTGCCGCTGCACGTCGTGAAAGACCTCGCCGTGTGCGTGACCGCCGCGTTGCGCACCCTGGAAGTGCCGGCGGAATGCATCGATCCACGCTTCCAATGCCTTAAGAACTGACATTGCTCGAATGAATGACCCCACAAAATACCAGGAGGGAAAACGTATGATGAGGCTCGTTTCTATAATGGCGACTGCTCTGCTGCTTGCCGCCCCGGCCTTTGCTGACAGCGATGCCAGCCTGGAAGCGCGCATCAATCAATTGCAAAAGCAACTGGAAGGCATGAAGCAACTGCAGAAGGAGGTCGAAGACCTGAAGGCCCAACTGGAGCAGGAGGCCAAAGAATGGCAATCGGCGAAAATGGCCGCCGCCCCTTCCAGTCAGCCCTACGTGGCGCCACCTTCGACGACGGAATCATCGACATCACTCGGCGGCTATGGCGAGATGGCCTATTCCACATCCGGAATCGAACCCAAACCCTCCGACCCGCAGGCCGATCTGCTCAGGTTTGTGATGTTTCTCGGTCATCGTTTCAACGATCAATTGTCGTTTCAATCCGAACTCGAGCTGGAGCACGCCGTGGCCAGCAAGGATGATAAGGGTGAGGTCGAAGTCGAGCAGGCATGGCTGGATTATCGCTTCAATGACGAGGCCAGCGTGAAGGCCGGCTTGCTTCTTATTCCATTGGGGTTTCTGAACGAGAGCCATGAACCGCCGAACTTCTACGGGGTATTCCGCAACTCCGTGGAAACCCGGATTATTCCAACCACTTGGCGTGAAGGCGGTTTGGGGTTGCACGGCACGCTTCACGGCGATTTTCTGTATGACGTTGGCATTACCACTGGTTTCGACGCCGGCAAGATTGATGACCCGGCGTTCGGCATTCGCAGTGCGCATCAGGAACTGCAACTGGCCAACGCAAGCGACTTCAGTGTCTACGGCAGTTTGAAATACATCGGCCATCCGGGATTATTGCTGGGTACCGGTATTTTTTCCGGCAATACCGGTCAGGATGGCGCCAGCAATCCGCTGCTTAAGGGAGTGGATGCCAGAATGACCCTGGGTGAGGCACACGCGCGCTACGCGGCGCATCGGGTCGATCTGCAGGCGCTTTACGCCTTGGGGACGCTCGATGACGCAGCCCGGGTCACGGCGGCCATTCAACAGGCGGCGCCCAAACGCTTTGAGGGGTGGTTTCTACAGGCGGCCTATCATTTGTGGAGCCAGGGGCAGATGGATTTCGCGCCGTTTGTGCGCTACGAGGAATATGACATCGCGCAAGCGGAAGACATCGTCAACGGTCTCCTGAAGGACAGGGCTGCCCGCGACAGCATTGAAACCGTGGGCTTCAGCTTCAAACCGCATCCGGATGTGGTGCTGAAGATGGATTATCAAAACTTCGAAAGAATTACCGGCAGCAGCGGTTTCAACCTCGGTGTGGGGTACGAGTTTTAGCCCTGGGCGGGACCGCGCCGCCAAGGGAATGCAAGTGTTCAAAGATCAGACGTAATCCATGCAACGATATATGAGGGCCGAGTTATTGATCCCGGCGGGGTTCATCGTGCTGGTCGCGCCGGCGCGGGCGGTGACGTATCTGAGCGTTGAGCAGGCCCAGCAGGCCATATTCCCCGGCGCGAAATTCACTCCCGATTTCAGGAAACTGACTGATGCGGAAGTGGCGCGGATCGAGAAGGAATCGGATACGACGGCCTATTCCCGTGAAGTGAAATGCTGGAAGGTGGACGCCGGCGGGTGGTTCATTGTCGATGAAGTCATCGGCAAGCACGAGTTCATCACGTATGCGGTGGGGCTGGATGCCGGCGGCGCCGTTCAGGGTATAGAGATCATGGACTACCGGGAGACGCACGGCGGCGAGATTCGCCAGCCGTCCTGGCGCGCCCAGTTTCACGGCAGGAAGCATGGCGAGGCATTGAAGCTTGAGGATGACATCCAAAACATCAGTGGGGCGACGCTGTCGTGCAAGCACGTCACCGACGGCGTGCGGCGGCTGCTCACTTTTTATGACCTCGTGCTGAAAGGAAGGTAGAGGCGGATGCTGATTCGCGCGCGTCCGCTGCTGGGCACCCTCGTCGAGATACGCGCGGCCGGGGGAAATGCCGCGTCGGTGTCACGCGCCATCACCGCCGCCTTTGACGTCATCGCGGAGGTGCACCGGCTGATGAGCTTTCATGAGCCGGACAGCGACGTCAGCCGCCTCAACCGGCTGGCGCATCGCGAGGCGGTTCAAGTCGACGCGCAAACCTGGGAGGTTCTGGCCTGTGCGCTGGAATTGAGCCGGGGATCGGGGGGGCTTTTCGATTGCGCGATCGCCCCTCGTCTCGTGCGGTTGGGGTATCTGCCCAGGACGCCGGGGGTGGAAAGCGGCGTTGATGCCTCGAGCGCCCACATCGAATTGCTGGCCGGTCATCGCGTCCGCTTTCTAAAACCGCTGGCCATCGATCTGGGCGGCATTGCGAAGGGATACGCGGTCGATCAGGCCATCCGGCGGTTGCAAAACCACGGCATCGGAACGGCCTGTGTAAACGCGGGCGGCGATCTCCGTGTTTTGGGTGATCGAAATTGGCCTGTTCTCATCCGCCTGCCCGCGGCTCCCCGCCGGGCATTCCTGCCAGTCACGATACGCCAGCAAGCACTGGCCACCACCGCCCATTACTTCACCGCCAGGGTTGAAAACGATCGGGTCGTCACCCCATTGATCGATCCGCGAACGGGCCGGTGCCGGACTGAGAACCACAACGTCTCCGTCGCAGCCCCCTCCTGCATGCTGGCCGACGCGCTGACGAAAGTTGTCTGGTTGAGCGGCGACGCCTGGCACCCGTTGCTGGCGCGCCATCGCGCCCGTGCGATCGTGCTGCCCGGGGAGAGGGAAGGGGGGTGCGCCGGTGCGGCATGACATGCCGCGCATGTGTTTCGACCGCGTGTGCCTTGAACGCTGGCACCGGATTGCGATTTACGCGGTGACGGCGCTGACGACCGTTTCCGGGCTGGCATGGCTGTGGCTGCATTATTTTGTCACCACTCCCGGGCGGCCGGCGCGCGCTCCCCATCCGCTGGAGCCGCTGAGCCTGAAAATACACGGGGCCGCCGCCATGCTGATGCTGTTGTGCCTGGGGACGCTGCTTCTGCCCCACATGCTCGGGGCCTGGCGGCTTGGAAGGAACCGTTACCCGGGCGGGTTGCTTGCGATGGTCAACCTGCTGCTGATTTTGACGGGATACGCGCTGTACTATGTCAGCACCGAGGAAAACCACGCATTCATCAGCGCCGTGCACTGGATCACCGGCCTGCTGCTTCCCGTCGTCATGGTCCTTCACATTGTCACCGGGCGGCGCGGAGGCCCGCGTGGCTGAACACTCCACGCCGGCTGTGATAAGCTTGGACGATTCCATCGATGGAGTCGCAGAGATGTCCGGCAAAGATCGCGGGGGAAAGGTGCAGCCGCTGCTTGCCGAGGAGGCGCGGGCCAGGGCGGTGAAGAACACCGGGAAGGATGAATTGTTTTCCGACCGGAATTCCGGCGCGGCGGATTTCCGCTTCGATCAAAAGACCGCGACCGTGTTCGATGACATGGTCAACCGCTCGGTGCCGTTTTACGCCGAGATCCAGCGCATGACGGGCGAGATGGCAGCCGACTTCGCCGCCGCCGGCAGTAATTTGTTCGATCTCGGCTGCTCGACCGGCACCACGCTTTTGTACCTGGACCGCGCGGTCAATCAGGACGTCCGTTTCGTCGGCGTCGATAATTCGGCGGACATGCTGGCCAAGGCGCGGGAAAAGCTGAAGGCGCAGGGCGTGACCCGCGCCTGTGATCTCGTGCAGGCGGATTTGCACCAGGGCGTGCTGGTCGAGAACGCCTCGGTGGCGGTGATGAACCTGACGTTGCAGTTCATCCGTCCGCTGTACCGCGAGCGCGTCATCAAGCAGGTCTTCGAAGGCCTGAACGAGCACGGCTGCCTGCTGCTGGTGGAAAAACAGACGCTGTCGGACAGCCTGCTCAACCGCCTGTTCATCCGCTACTACTACGACATGAAGCGCCGCAACGGCTACTCCGAGGTCGAGATCGCGCAGAAGCGCGAGGCGCTGGAGAACGTGCTCATCCCCTACCGTCCCGAGGAGAACCGCGAGCTGCTGCGCTCGGTCGGTTTCCGCTACGTGGAGGAGTTTTTCCGCTGGTACAATTTCGCCGGCCTGATCGCGGTGAAATAGCACCGATCTTCATGCTGCAGAGAATTGCCCGCATGCCGTGGGTCATTGCCTACGGCAACTGGTTGTTCAAATACCGCAATGCCGTCTTCCCGCTGGTGATGGTGGCGCTGTTTCTGGGCTTCCGGCCGGTATTGTGGCGCGGCAGCCTGGCCGCGGACGCCTGGCTGGACGGGCTGGGACTCGTCGTCGCGCTGACGGGGCAGGGGCTGCGCGCCGCGGTGATCGGCTACGCCTACATCAAGCGCGGCGGGGTCAACAAGCGCATCCATGCCGATCAACTGGTGACGGAGGGACTGTTCGCGCATGCGCGCAATCCGCTCTATGTCGGCAATCTGCTGATCCTCGCCGGCCTCTTCATCATCCACAACCATCCGGCGGTTTACATGCTGGGCGGCTTGTATTTCGTGAGCGCATACATCGCCATCGTCGCCGCCGAGGAGCGGTTCCTGTCGGACAAATTCGGCGGCGCCTACGATGACTATTGCCGGCGGGTGCCGCGCTGGCTGCCGGATCTGCGCGGTCTGCGCGACACCCTGGGCCAGATGGAATTCAACTGGCGCCGCGTGGTGATCAAGGACTACGCCAGCGCCTACACCTGGATGATGACCGCGCTGCTCATCTTCGCCTACGAAGGCATGGCTCCGGCCGGATGGAGGATGCGGCGCGGCTGCCTGGTGCTGGCACTGGCCGCCGCCCTGACACTGGTTTTTGTCGTGGTGCGCGTGTTGAAGAAACGCCGTTTGTTGCGCGAGGCTGCCTGAGTTATGCTTTCAGCGGACTTCCATCACGCCCTCCATCCCCTTGGAGCGGTGGCTGGGGAACATCAGCAACTTGTGGTCGCAGAAGTAAGCATACGTGCCGGCTTTTGCCGGCGTGAATCTGACCACCGCGCTTTTGCCGGCATCGACGTTCTGCCTGACCTGCAAATCCGGATCGTCGATGACGAAACTGTGGGGTATGGCGGTGGCAACGTTGTTGAGCGTGATCTCCACCGGTTTGCCGGCCCTGACGATGATATGCGCGGGTTTGAAGGTGTAACTGTCGAGGGTCATCGTGAGGTGCTGCACCCCGCCGGCGTCCGTCTCCAGGGTCACGGGCGGCGTTGCGGCGGGCGACGGCGGCGGCTCGTCGGCAATCACCGGATTCAGGACCGGAATCATGGCGAGTGCCAGGCCAATGGATGCAAGTCGCATGTGGGGCCTCCTTATTCGACTTCGGAAACAATCCGGGCGGGCAGGCGGATGTCGTCATCCGCGGGCATCGGCAGCAGATGCGTCTTGCCGCTGGCGTCCGCAAGCCACGTGAGCAGCGCGGGGAAACGCCTGAAAAGGGACAGGGCGGCGGCGGCGAGATGGGGGCGCATGGCCAGCTGCGCATAAAATGAAGAGCGGCGCATGCGCGCCGCGAAGTGGCGGCGCCAGGCGAGGTCATAGCGTCGCGCGGCGGCCGCCATCTCGCCGCGGCGGATTTCGGCGCGGTGCGTGATCAGGCATTCCGCCAGCAGCCACGCGCTTTGCATGGCGAGACTGATGCCCTCGGCGATCACCGGATGCGCCTCGCCGGCGGCATTGCCCGCAAGCCAGATCCGTCCGCGGCGCAGGGCACGCCGACCCGGGCGGATGGGACCGGCGGCAAGCCATGCGCCCCGCACGCGTGCGGGGCGGAGGGCCTCGCGCACACCGCGGCAATGGGCCGTGATGTGCGCCAGCACCGCCTCGCCCGCGCGCCGTCCCGGCGCGCGTTCGCGGCAGGATTGCAGCACGTCGCGGCGCACGCAGCATGACAGGCTGACACGCCCGCCGTCGGTGTGCACCATGCCGCCGTACCCGCCGGGAAAGGCGAGCAGCGTCATCAAATCGGGCGGCAGACCGGCATCTGCGAAATGCGCCTTGAAACCCAGGAGCTCAGCGGGCGCCGGCGGCGGCGATCGCAGTTCCGGCAGCAGGCCGGCCTCCCAGGAGCCTTGCGCGACAATGGCGATCGGGGCGGAAATCTCCCCGCACCGCCGCGAGCGGCGATGCGACAGCTTGCATCGCACTTCATTGCCGTCCTGTTCCAGGGAAGTGACCGCCCAGGGTTGGTGAACGGTGACGCCGGCGGCGGCCGCGCGCTGCAGCAGCAGGGTGTCCAGATGCTCGCGTCCCAGCGCCCGCCCCCACAAACAAGCACCGCCGGGCGGCGACGGCATGAGCGCGATGACGGTGTCGTCGCTGCAGAAAATGCCAACGCGACGAATCTCGGGACCGGCCTGGACTTGAAAATTTCGATCCACGTCCAGCCGGCGCAGGAGCGGCAGGGTGGTCGCGGAGATGAATTCACCGCAGACCTTGCGGCGGGGGAAGGGCGATTTCTCCACCAGCGCCACGCTGAAACCCGCCTGCGCCAGGAGCAGGGCCGCCGTCGAACCCGCGGGTCCGCCGCCCACGACGATGACATCGCAACTCACGCCGTATCCTCCAGTGAGGGATGGATCAGGCGCCGGGCGATGAACAAATGCGTGAACAGACCGGCGCCGCGCTCGCTCAGCCGCCAGACATCGTCCGCGGGCCACAACGCCGACAACTCGCGATCCGTGAACCCCGCCCTCACGCTCGCCACCGCGTCGTGACGGGAAACCTCGTTGCAGCCGATGAGCACGAGCGCGCGGCTCCCGGCCAGCGCCGCCGCCGAGCGCCGCGGCTCGGTGGCGATGAACACGCGCGCCGCGCCGGCGATGCCGGCAAGGAGATCGCGCAACGCGCACTCATCGAAATGATGCAGCACCAGATTGGCCATCACCAGATCGGCGTCCCGGCGTTGATGGAACCACGTGAGGATGTCGGCGGTGACGCATTCGACGCGCCAGCCGAGCGCCGTGAACGCGTTCAATGTCGCCGGCGAAACGACCGGCCGGCGATCGATCAGAACGGCGGAGACCCCGCTCCAGCGCGGGGCCAGGCTGCGGGCCAGGGACAGCATCAGCGAGCCGTCGCCGGCGCCGATCTCGATGACGCGGCGGGGCGCGCGCGCGCCGAACAGCGCCGCCAGATTCCGTCGCAGGATGAACCGCTGACCCATCAGCACGTTGACCCGCTGCAAATCGCGTCGTGAACGCAGCGCACGGGGATCATCGGCCGGGAGCACGTCCAGCAGCTCCTCCTCCAGATGCCGCTCCGCCAGCGACATGAGCCGTCAGTTCACCTTGAGCAGCGCGCCGTAGCAGCTGAAACCGGCGCCGAAGCTGGACAGCCACCAGGCGCCCGGCGCTGCGCCGCCGGTGAGGGCCCGATCGAGGGCGAACAGCACGCTGGGACTGCTCATGTTGCCGTATTCGCTTAAGACTTCTGCGCTCCAGCGCGTGGCGTCGTCATCCAGGCCCAGCCGCTCGCGCAGGGCCGAGAGCACATCGCGGCCGCCGGCGTGCCAGATCCATGTTTGAATGTCCTTGCGCGGCAGGCCCTGCTCCATCAACACTCTATCGAGCACGGTTTCGGCGTATTGCGCCGCCAGCCGCGGCACCGGCGGGGTCAGGATGTTGCGCAGCATGCCGCGGCGGTGCTCGAATCGCAGCAGTTCGCGATGCGCCGGCGCGGTCTCCGCGCCAAACCCGATCCATTCGATGCGGCGGCCGCCGTTCACCGGCGGCTTGGGACCCAGCACCAGCGCCGCCGCGCCGTCGCCGAACAGGCAGGCGCTGACCAGCACGCCGGGGTCGTCGTCGAGGTAAAAGGCGGCGCTGCACACCTCCACGCACACCGACAGCACCCGCGCGCAGTCGCCGCCCGAGAGCAGCGCCTGGGCCATGCGCAGGTTGGGCAGCGCGGCGCCGCAGCCGTTGCCGACCAGGTCGAGGGCGATGACATCGGAGCGCAGTCCCAGCCGCTCGATGAGGTAGCTTGACAGCCCCGGGCAGAGATAGCCGGTGCAGGTGCTGACGAGAATGGCGTCGATGGCCTGGACGTCGACCGCCGCGTTGGTCAACGCCCGCAGCCCCGCCTGCGCGCCCAGCGCCGGCGCGTGCTGCTCAAAGCGCCGCTGCAGGGCGTCGGGGTTGAATTGATCGATCTCGGTGATCTGATCGAGCGCCAGATGGCGGCTGCGGATGCCGTTGCCGCCGGCCAGCAGCTTGCGCATGAGCGCCTGGGAGCGCGAATCGAGGCCGCGGTAGACCTCGGTCTGACGCAGCGCCTCGTAGCAGGCGGCCTGTGGATAATGGTGCGCAGGCACGGCCGTGCCGACGCCGTCGATGAACATCCGCGATGCGGACGCCGCGGCCGGCAGCGGAAAGGGGGTGGGGAAAAGCTCGGGCAGATTCATGCGCTCCTGCTCCCGGTGGCTGTGGTTGTCCGTACTTCGCAGTAGAATGATTTTTTCTTGATCGACCCGTCGTGCCGGCGGTTCAACCGCGGCGGCGGGAACGGTCCTCCTTCCGCGGCGCCGGGCCAAAAAGGCGCGCAAAAGACTTCGCGTGGCGGAATTCCCGTCACTGGTCACGTGTAAAAGGCGACGGCAGCCGGCGCGTCAGCGCGCGCCAATGGCCTTGGCGGCCCGCCCGTAATCCCTGCGCTTCACCCACAGGATCATGCCGTAGCGGCCCCTGCCCGCGGCCACGGCATCGGCGGCGGTGACGTTGATATTCGCCTTCGCCAGCCGCGAGATGGGCCGCTCTATGGCGCCGACCTCGTCCCTGCCCTGGATCAGGAACCCCTTTTTGGGACGGCTCAGCTTCCAGCCATGCTGTTTGGCCAGCCGGCGGATGCCGCCGAGCCGCTCGGCGATCAAGTCCACCTGGGCCCTGCCGCCACCCGCGGGAAAGCCGGAGAAGGCGGTCAGACTGATGCCGGCGTTTTTGAGCGCCTTCAAAATGCCCGCCGCGGAACCGGCGCGGTGGGATACGGTGACATAGCAGTAATTTATTTTGCGTGCGGTGTATGCCATGACGGCCCTCCTTTGTGTAAAGGACAGGCATCACATTACTCCCACTCCGCGGCAAATTCGACATGTGGCCGGATCCTCCGACATGGATGACGTCGGGGCCCTTTCCGGAAGACGCCAGGACCTTCACATCGTGTCATCCGCAAGATGAACGCCGTCTTAACGGCAGCCGTCACCATGATATGCCCGGCGCTGACCGGGCACCCATGGACCGCGGCGCATGGCGGGCCGCCGGAAACGGTTCCGCGGCGTCTCCGCCCGATGATTCTTAAAATCAACCGCCGGCGGGTTTGTCAGTGGCTTGCAGCAGCGGCTTCAGCAGATCGATGGGCAGCGGGAAGGCGATGACGGAACTCCGCTCGCCGGCGATTTCGGTGAGCGTCTGCAGGAAGCGCAACTGCATGCTCTGCGGATTTTTCGCCAGCGTCTGCGCCGCCTGCAGCAGTTTTTCGGAGGCCTGCAACTCCCCCTCGGCGTGGATGACCTTGGCGCGCCGCTCGCGCTCGGCCTCGGCCTGTCTGGCGATGGCGCGGACCATGCTCTCGTTCAGATCGACGTGCTTGATCTCGACGTTGCTGACCTTGATGCCCCAGGCCGACGTCTGCTCATCGAGGATCTTCTGAATGTCGGCATTCAGCCGATCACGTTCGGCCAGCATCTCGTCCAGTTCATGCTGGCCGAGCACCGAGCGCAGCGTGGTCTGCGCCAGCTGGCTGGTGGCGGCGTGAAAGTTCTCCACCTGGATGATCGCCTTCTCCGGGTCCATCACGCGGAAATAAATGACGGCGTTGACCTTCACCGAGACGTTGTCCCGGGAGATCACATCCTGCGTCGGCACGTCCATGACGACGGTGCGCAGATCCACGCGCACCATCTTTTGGATTCCCGGGATGAGGATGATCAGCCCCGGACCCTTGATCGCCTGATAGCGTCCCAGAAAGAACACCACGCCGCGTTCGTATTCGATCAGCACATTCAGCACCGTCCACAGGATCAGGAGCGCCAGAACAACCAGAATGGTCATGAAAGTCATGTCATTTCTCCTCGTTTACCGCCTCCACATTCAGGGTCAGGCCGTCGAGCGCGGTGACGCGCACCTTCTGCCCCGTCTTCAACGCCACCGGCGAGTGCGCGCGCCAGACCTCGCCCCGCGCCCGCACGCGACCGACGCCCTCGAAATCCTCCAGCACCTCCCCCAGGCTGCCGATCATCGCCTCGGCTCCGCTCACCGACCGGCGGCGATGGAACTTCACGGCCAGGCCGGCGACGCCCATGAAAAATGCAGCGCTCAGGAGCGCGAAGCCGCCGATCAGTGGCAGTGATATGCGGTAGGCCTCGCCGCCCGCGTCGAAGAGGATGAATGAGCCGATCAAAAAGGCGGTGACGCCGCCCACGCCGAGCGCGCCGAAGCTCGGCACGAACATTTCGGCGATCATGAAGGCGATGCCGATCAGCATCAACGCCAGCCCCGCATAGTTCACCGGCAGCACGTTGAGCGCGTAAAGCGCCAGCAGCAGGCTGATCGCGCCGGCCACGCCCGGCAGGACGTGGCCGGGATTGGCCAGCTCGAAGAACAAACCGTAAAAGCCGAGCAGCAGGAGCATGTAGGCGATATTCGGGTGGGTGATCGCGGCGAGCAGCCGGTCATGCCAGTCGGGTTCGACGGTTTCGATGACGGCATCCTTGAGATCAAGCCGGCGCGATTGTCCGCTGACCCGGACCTCGCGGCCGTCGAGCGCGGTGAGCAGCGAATGGAGATCGGATGCAATCAGATCGATTACATTCCGCTCCAGGGCCTCTTTGGCCGGCAGACTGGCCCCTGTGCGCACCGCCTGCTCCGCCCAGTCGACGTTGCGGCCGCGCATCTGCGCCAGGCCGCGCAGATAGGCCACGGCGTCGTTGACCACTTTTCTGCCCATGGCGTTTGCCGGCGCCGCCGCCGGCTCGTCCTGAACGCCGGGCCCAGGTTTCCCGGCCTCGCCGCCGCCGGCCTTCTCCTTTTTCTCATCGTTGCCGTCGCGGCTGCCGGCGGGTGGTTTGAAAATCGGGAGTTCGCCCAGCGGCACGGGCGTCGCCGCGCCGAGGTTGGTGGCCGGCGCCATCGCGGCGACATGGGCGGCGTAGGTGATGTAGGTGCCGGCGCTGGCGGCGCGCGCCCCCTCAGGCGCCACGTACACGGCCACCGGCACCGGCGAGGCGATGATGTCCTGCACGATCTCGCGCATCGATTCGTCCAGCCCGCCGGGCGTGTCCAGTTCGATGACGACCAGCGCCGCATCTTCCCGAGCGGCGCGATCAAGGTTGCGATGCACGTAATCGCTGACCGCCGGGCCGATGGCCTGGCGTACCTGGAGCACCATGACACTCCCGCGTTCATCGCCCCCGACGGCGGCGGACGTGAGCAGAAGCGCGGGCAGCATACCAATCCACCACCACATCAACGGCCTCCCGAGCCCCCATGACGGAGCTCACTGATGAAAGCATAGTACAAACGGAGTGGCGGAGAGGGTGCTCATGCTCCGGGCTGGGCGTGAACCACCTCAAGGGGAAGGCACTTTGCCGGACTCTAAAGAATTTCTTGTCGGCACGCGACCACCATCGGAAAGCCTGATGTTACTTGGTCGCCCGTAGGTTATTGACCTTTTAGTGTTTTTTAAGTTGAGAGTTGTTCAAGCACATTCCACAGTGTGCCTGTAGGGGGGATTGCCTCACGATTCCCGCAGTCGCGGCGACTGCGGCGCCCTCAATGCCGGTGCGCTCATACCGCCAGCTGCTGCCGCCTCACGATTCCCGCAGTCGCGGCGACTGCGGCCCCTTTGTGAATGATTGACCCCAAAGCTACGGTTTCCGCCTCACGATTCCCGCAGTCGCGGCGACTGCGGCTGAAGCTGAAGCCGTTGCTCACGCTGACCGAAGTGCCGCCTCACGATTCCCGCAGTCGCGGCGACTGCGGCTATAGTGCTTTTAGCACTTCTATCCATTGCCAACTTCCGCCTCACGATTCCCGCAGTCGCGGCGACTGCGGCGCCCGCGCGGTAAAAATTCTCGCCATGCAGGTTGCCGCCTCACGATTCCCGCAGTCGCGGCGACTGCGGCCCCCCCCCTCCCAAACACCTTAAGAATCCAACGCCTGCCGCTGCATGTTGCGAGCACAAGGCGAGATGAGACGGGGGGACACTAGAGAACCGGAAGACGGTGGTCGCCATTCACCTGTTTCTCCAGGCAAAATCGAAGTGCGAGCGTCCATGAGGTTTTGGGCCAGCACTTCCGCACTCGCAACGTCGCCGCATTGTTATAGAGCGCAGTCGTCGCGACTGCGGGAATCATGCCAACCCAATGGCGGAGGGTTGATGGTCGGTGGCCTGTGGCCAAAAAATCAGGCTAATACTTTGGGCAGGAAGTTTCAAGTTCAGAATCAGATGATGGTCACCCGTGAACGCACTTCGTAGGGCAACCCCATTGCGTCGATAATCAGGCTGGCATCACTGCTGTTCGGGCCGAGCGAAACAAATAACACCTGATCCTCGTCGTGGTTAATCAAATCCCAAAGCTCGGCCTTCAGCTTCGCCAGGCGGAGGTCATCCAGCGGACATTCAAAGACCGAGTATTGCAGGCGCACGCCAAAACCCTCCAGTGAACGCGCCACCCGCCGCAGCCGTTTCGGGTCGCTGATGTCGTAACTCACAAGGTAGCGAATCCGGCTCATCGCGTGGTAAATCCGTGATAGGTCAATGCTTCTCCGCGCACAAAACGCCACAACTGCCGCGCCTGTACTTCAAGCATCCGGCGATAAGCCATCTTGTAGCTAAACTCGGGGTGGCTGACCTCCGTATCCAGCCGCCGAAACCATGCCTCCCAGAACGGCCGCCGGCCTTTTTCTGTCAGGAAAGTCCCATTCGCGCTCTTGATGAAATCCTCGGGGCCAAGTTCACCACGATTAATGAGGCTGATGGCGACGCTGTCGGCGATGAGGGGTCGAAATTCCTCCATCAAATCCAGCGCCAGTGCGGGGCGGCCATAACGCGGCTGGTGCATGAACCCTAGAAATGGATCAAGCCCCACTGTATGGCAGACGCCGGTCAGTTCCTTTGCCAACATCGAATAACCGAGAGAGAGCAGCGCGTTCACGGGATCGCGCGGCGGACGGCGGTTGCGCCCGCGCCAGTCAAACTTCCAGTCAGCCCTTTGTTTCAGCATGGCTTCAAACTGCTCAAAATAGAGTGCCGCGGCGCCGCCCTCAAAACCAATCAATTCCGTAATGTCTCCCGCTGATTCCGTGGCGTCACGGAAACCAGCCATCAAACTCAGGACGCGATCCGATGCATCACTGTTACGCATGAGCAAGACGCGCTGGTTATGGATTTTGGCGCGGATTACTTCGCGGGCCAATTGCAGCCGCAAGCCGGGCAGCTCAAACAGCCGATATTGCCCGCGTCGTGCGTCCACCCCGCTGGCGGGCAGGCCGCAGAGCATTCCAAGAAAGCGCCCCGCCGGCGAAAAATAGGCAACCTCAATGCCCAATTCCAGACACGTCTCCATGGCCTGGGCCGTCAGTTGAATTGCACCATAGCAATAGATCGCCCGCACCTGCTGGCCGGGAATTTTACGCACGCTTTCGCCTTTGACGCTGACGATCAATTCGTCGCCGCGCTGGCCGATTTGCGCGCCGGGCGTTTGTACCACCAGCACTTCGCCCTCATCCCCACCGGGGCGTGGTGGCTGCAATGTGGGTTCTTTACCCGTGGATTCCGCGGCAAAATCCAAGGCTTCCAAAATCCGGTCGCTAACTGCATCTTCAGGTTCTTCAGCAAATTCGAACCGTAGCTGGCCCTCTGGCTCGACATTCATGCGCCGTTTTGCCCACCAGAGTGATTCGTTGGGCAGGCATATGGGGTAGGCGGAGCAATAAAGACAACGCGCGTCATTCTTCAGCGGAGGAGGACATTTCCCGCTGGCGGCAACTGCCCGTGCTTCCTCGATGGATTTGCGGACTTTGTCGAACAGCTCCTCAGTGAATTCTACCGGCACACGTCGCTTGTCTGCTGCGTAATAAATCCAGCCGCGCACGGCATTGATCCCATGCTCACGCAATAGCAGTTCGTAGGCGGCGACCTGCACAGCGTCTGGTTCTTTCGCCACGCGGCCGCCTTCGTTATCACGGCGGGCGGAGCCTTTTTTGTAGTCAATGATTTCCGCGCCATCCGGCCCCCCCCTCGACCACATCCACGACGCCGACCAGACCGAGCGATTCGCTTTCCAGGCGCAGGCTGCGGAGCTTCGACCCTTCCGGCAAACCAAGTTCCCTGGGATCATCCAGTTTGGAAGGCGCGTCCACGTTGCGATGAACATGGCTGCCGGCCACCGTGTCGGCGTTTTCCTGAAAAATGTTTTCGACCCATTGGAAATAAAACAGCCGTGGGCAATAGACGAAATTGTTGAGCCGGCGCACGGGCATTGGCGGCTGGGGCTCCAGTGTGCCGCTGACTTGAAGCGGGGCGTCGCTCATGGAGGCTCAAGTTCTCCTGCTCCACTCCTCTGGCGGCTCAATTCCCCATGCCTTCAATCGCGCGGCATTGATGGCCATGCAGTGCCGCCAAGCTTCTTGGCTCACGTAGCCCCAAAGAGCTTTGCCAACGACCAGATGCTTGGGTTGCGGCACGCTAGTAGGTCCGCCTTTCAACGCGGCGGCGTGGTCGTGGATCCATGTGTGCAAATTGGCGATGTCAGCGAAAAAGTTCGGGTGACGGCTGTCACTTGCCTTGGGCACGCTCTTGACCGCTTGCTGCCGCAAGCGGCGCTTTTCCGCTTCGTCTGCGGCCTGCTTAGACTGTTTCATCGCTTCGTCCGCTGTCAGGATTCGGATCTGAATGCGACTCTCCTTGGATTGTTCGCCGAACTTTCGCTTCTCCCTCTCGCTGACAAAGAACGTGTCCGGCTTGATGTCCTCCACGGGGATGACGGCAGCCTGGGTGGCTGCTTTTTTGCCCCGTCCGCGTCTTGGCTGGTGACTCGATAACATTTCCGGTTTCCGCTCGGAGCGAAGTCGCGAATGGATGCTCCAAACGCGCGGGTCGGCCACGGCGCGTAAGCCGAGGTTCACGGCAGCATTGATGTCGGCGTGAATCAGCTTCGGCTCCTTTTGTTGATTTTCCTCAAGCATGACCGGCTCAAATCGAACGATTGGCTCGCCTTTAGTCCGTCGCTCGTGCCCGGCTAAAAGCCTGCTGATTGGTATGAAGATGCTGCCGCCCGCGTCGGGCGCGAGCAATGTGCGCGCGGGCAAGCCTTTGGATTTGGCATCGTCATTGGCGCTTTTCACCTGCTCAAAAAAGAGTTCCCACTGCTTGCGTCGTTTTTCCTGTTCCGTCCGTTCCTCTTTCCTTTCCTCCGGCTTGCAAACGCGCCATCGCCATTTCGGCTCTTGCATTGGATCGCCGGAAAGCTCCGTGGCGCGGAAACCGGCGACGCCGGTTCGCGAGCAGAAGCGCGACGAGTAGGCGGCGGGTGTCTCGACCAACGGCAAACCAAATGGCTCGCACATCTGCTTGAGCTTGTCGCGGATAGCCCGGTGACACCATTTCATCAGGCGGCTGTTCTCCCGCGGCGCGCGACCCTGGCTGGTGCGGTAGCGGCTGAGGTCTTCGATGACGATGAAATCAACAATGCCGCACCACTGGTTGCCTTTCTGGGGAGTGACGGGCTGGCCCTTGATATCCGCCTTCACGTATTCGCCGTGGGTGTCTTTAGCTTGGCGCAATTGGGCCTCGGCGTGGTCTTTCGGCTCGGTCGGCTTCTCGAGCGTCAAACCGAGCGCCTGCGTCAGAATCATGTGGGCCGTCTGATTCCGGCGCTGCTCCTTGATTTCGTCCAGTTTGCCGAGAATCGTCGGGCACGGATCGGGAATGCTTTCATCGCGAGAGGCTTTCGGCGCGCAGCCAATGTCGCGCCGCAACATTTGGTTGAGCGACTGGCAGCGTTTCCGCAGTTCCTCAAATTGCTCGATGCGTTCGATGGAAAGCCCGCGCTGGCCGGCGAGCCACTTTTCCTCCTCTGTCAGCCCGTCGCGTTCATCGGCTGATCGCAGAGTAAAATCCAGCAGGTGACAATCCGGCCTGTCCGGGTGCTTTCGCCAGACCAGCCGCCCGCGTCGAGAGCGGTAGATACGGTTTGCAATCGTTTCCAACCAGTCTGGCAGCTTTTCGACCAGCGACTTCAACTGCGTTTTCAACGCCTGCACGATTTCCGGATGCTGCTCCGGTTCTTCTTCCGCTTTGTCCAGCTGCGTGTTCCTGGCCTTGGCTTTTTCGTGAGCGTCCTTGTTCAACCATTCGTGCGGATCGCTTTCAGCGATTTCCTTAATGGCGATGCGGCGGCGCTTCGCCTGATCCTCGCGCTTGACCTCATCCTGCGGATCGAGAAACCAAATCCAGCGGTGAAGTTTGCTGGCGAAGGACTGCGCGCGGCGGAGGGCGATGAGCAGCTTCGTATTCTGATCCGGGAACGAGACCCGTTCTGACAGTGTCGCTGCATCCCTGATGCTGTCATCCAGCAATTCGAGTTGGTGGAACTCCTTGAGCAAATCCAATGTCTGCTGGCTCTCGGCCTTCGTTGCGTTTCGACCGGCGGACCCGGAAAGCTCCCGGCGGAAATCCTCGCTGCCGGGCACGGGTTTTCCGTCCTTGAAGTCCGGGCGATAGACCTTGGCATCTTCGCCGGGCAATCGTAGCAAGCCGGTCGTGAGCACCCGCGCATACCAGTCGCGGCGTTCTCCATTGTGCTCGGTTCTGCCGATGAAGCGCGCGTTCTTCCGCTCGTCGTCCGACAGGCAGCAACTCACTTCGATGATGGCGTAAGCGCCGGCCTGTTTCTGCCCAAGGTCAACCGAGAGAAGACGGAATGATTTGAGGTCAGGATCGGCGAACCACTGGCGGGGGAATTCCTTATTCCCTTGCACTTTCGACCAGTCTTCGTGAGGCCACCGCAGCGTCGAATCGTGGTCGTCGCCGTTCCAGTTGAACTGCATCGCCCACGGCCATTTCTCGCGTCCCATTTCCTCCCGCACATGAGCGATGAACCTGTCCTCCTTCGGCGTGAGTACGAAGTTCAGCAGCAGTCGGTCGGGTTGGTCATTGCGGCTGCCCGGCTTCCAGTCTGGCATCAGCGAAACGGCGTGCTTCTTGAAGTCGTGCAAATCGTCGTCGGGAATTCCGAGCGCCCGCATCAGCGGCTGCGCCCAGTTCGCGGACTGCAAATCCTCGTTCTCAGACAGCGCGCGCGCCTCATCCCGCAAGAGCCGCGGCGCGGTGTAGTGAATGCGAACCTCCGCCGGGCGATAGAGCACACCAGCGTTGTCGCCGCACTTCACGGCAATTTGCGTGGTGAAGGAAAGGCCGTCGGGGCTGGCCTCGTGCGCGAAGCCGCCTTGCGACGCGCCTTTGAAATCGAACAATCGGCGTGAATCGCGCGCGTCCGCGGGGGTGTATTGCACGGGCCGCTTCTTCTTCTCCAAGTCCTCCAGCACGTCACAATACCGGAGGTAGTCGCGGACGATGTTTGTGGAATAGAGGTTTTTTACCCGCTCCTTCTCCTCGTCAGGAGTGGGCGCTTGCCAGACACACCAGTTGTCCTTCTTGACCAGTTCCTCGAACAGGCGACTGTCGCCCATATCATCGCGGTGTTGGCGCTGGTAGGCGGCGATGCAATGCTTCAGCTTTGTTTCCTTTCCCGCCGAATATGTCTCGCCCGGCGCGACCACTTTGTTCCATTCCTCGCGCAGTTCTTCGTAGCCGCGCAGAGCTGCTTGGCTGATGCCGTAGCGATAGATGGTCTTCGGGTCTGCCCCATCGGCTACGCCGAGCGATTCGTGAATCCGCCGCATCGCGGCGAAGCGCGGGTCGCCGCCGGTCTCGCTAAAGCCGCCGGGAATGAAATCCTCCTCCTCGCCATCATCGGCTTTGCCTTTCTCGCGGGCTTTGCCTTTCTCGCGGCCTTTGCCCTCGTAGAGTTTCTTAAGTTCCTCGAGTTTTTTCGCCTCATTGTCCCGCTCCTTCTGCTTTTGCCGGATTTGGTGCGGTGACTTGATCGCTTCCTCGTAGGCGGCATAGTCGAACTTCGTCCAGCCGAAGTAGCCAGGTTTGCAAGCGCCGCTTGGTTCAGCCGGGTCGCCTTCCTGCGCGAGAAATCCGCACATCGCTGTGAAGCTGGGGAAGATGTAGCCGAGCTTACGTTTGAGCCGGGGGATAAAATCTGTCCTAGCAACGGATGTGACCGTGGGTTGGTTGCCTGATTTGGCTGCGGCTTTGCGGGCTTTCTCCACTTTTTCAGCGGGTTCTTGGCCGTCGTCGCTTCCGCAGAGATCAAACTTGTCAACGAACTCAACATAACGGCGCTTGTCATTCTTGAGCAGCCAACCCGCGTAACGGTCCTTCAATCTGGCCTTGAGCAGGGTCGCTGTGAACTCCGAGCCGCCGTCAAAATGGAACAGCACAAATAATTCGACACGAACATTGTCTTTGCCCGGCCCGCTCCGCTTCCAGTTTTGGATGCGAAAAGTGCTCGCGGATTCGGGATTTTCCTTCCGGCGTTGTTCTTCGTCGTGTCGCTTGGCTTGAATCAGCTCCTGCAGCCGCTTCAGTTCTTTGGTTACGTCAATATTGCTCCCACCAAATCGCTCGAACACAAAACAAAACGTCTTGTCCTTCAGCATTTTTTTCGCGGTGTTCAAACATTGCTCAAGCTGATTGATTGCGTCCTCGCCAACGAGATAGCCCGTGTCGTCGCTGTCTCCGGCCGCCTCGGCGGCCTCTTGTTCGCTGTTGGCTTCCGGCGCGTCGCCATTCTCACCTGAGGGCTCTCCGGCTTCTTCGCCCGCTTCTACACCGCTCAAACAACTGTCTTTGACCGATCGCGCTGATAATTGTCTGAGCGCCGCTGCGTCCGCTTGGAACAAGGCATCCATGAAATCGTAGATGCCCTGTTGGTTGCGGTAAGTTTTTTCGGCGGGAGGTTCGCCGCCCTTGTGTTTCCAGCAGAGCCAGCCAGGGTCTTCGTTCGCCAGCTTTTGGGGCGTGCCCCGGCTTTTCTCCGGGAACAGTTCGCCGATGACGCCGCGAAAAACATCGTGGAGCTTCCCGTCCGCCCGCTTTGGAAACTTCGCAAAGGCGTGGCCGAAAATGCGATCAATGCACTGTTCCCGCGTGATGGATTTCGCGTCCAACCCAAGGGTGCGCGCCAGCGAGTGCTTCAATCCCGCTCGTTTGCCGCCTTTGTGAACGAAGTCGTCCCACCGCCCCTCGATGCAGCCGTCAGCGGTCTTGGGCTTGCCGTTCCCGAACAACTGCTCGGCAAACTGGGCCATCGGTGTCGGTTTTTCCTTTCCGTCCTTATCTTTCTCAACCATCCCGTCCGCCATCGCCGCGAGCGCGAAGGCGTAGTAGTTCACCGCATCCTGAAACAGCGCGTGATGCTCCCACAGCATTTGCTCGCCGAGTTTGCGCGCGGCTTTCGGATCGTCGGCGAGCGATTTGAATCCGCCGTGACCGTCTGCAATTTCGACTGCGCTGACGCGGCCTTGGTAGATGCGGTTCATGTGCCCCCCGTTTATGGAAACGGTTAACTCAGAACTCTAGTGACAGAATTACCCCCTGGTGGGGGTGCGTTTTGATTAAAGCATAGTACAAGCTACGTACGCAGAAAATGCTCATGCAGCATGTTTGGCGGGGGAGGGAGGGGCACAGCGCGGCAAAAGGCGCGGCGAAATGCGCCACGTGCCTCAACGCAGGGTGGTTGAGGGGGACAAATCGACAACCAGATGCTGACGGCCCCGACGCGGGGCCATGGCGTCAGACTGTCAAAACAAGCCGACGATGTTGCCGTGCTCGTCGATGTCGATCTTTTCGGCGGCCGGCACCTTGGGCAGGCCGGGCATGGTCATCAAGTCGCCGCAGATGGCGACCACGAAACCGGCGCCGTTCGACAGCCGCACTTCGCGCACGTTCAGCGTGTGGCCAGTGGGGGCGCCACGCACGCTGGGATCGGCGGTGAATGACATTTGCGTCTTGGCCATGCAGATCGGGAAGTGGCCGTAATCCTTGTTCCATTCGTCGAGCTGTTTTTTCACCGCATCGGCGAAGGTCACCTGGCCGGCGCCGTAGATCTTGGTGGCGATGGTCTTGATCTTCTCGGTCAGCGGCAGGTGATCCTCATAGACGTAGGTGTGCTTTTTCTTCGATTTCTCGATGACATCGATCACCGCATGCGCCAGATCCTCCGCGCCGGCGCCGCCGTGCGCCCAGTGCCTGGCCACGACAAACCGGCCGCCCAGCGATTCGATCTTGTCCTTGAGCAGCTTGATCTCGGCGTCGGTGTCGAAGGTGAAATGATTCACCGACACGACGCACGGCAGGCCGTAGTGATCGCGGATGTTGGTCAGGTGTTTTTCGATGTTGACCATGCCCCTGGCGAGCGCGTCCAGGTTCTCCTTGTTGAGTTCCTCCTTCCTGACGCCGCCATGGAACTTGAGCGCGCGGATGGTGGCGACCAGCACTACCGCCGAGGGATTCAAGCCGGCCATGCGGCATTTGATGTCGATGAATTTCTCCGCGCCCAGGTCGGCGCCGAAACCGGCCTCGGTGACGCAGTAATCGGCGAGCTTGAGCGCGGTGCGCGTGGCGGTGACGCTGTTGCAGCCGTGGGCGATGTTGGCGAACGGCCCGCCGTGGATGAACGCGGGGTTGTTCTCCAGCGTCTGCACCAGGTTCGGCTTGATGGCGTCCTTGAGCAGGACGGCCATGGCGCCGTGGGCCTTGAGGTCGCGCGCGTAGACCGGCCGCCGGTCGACCTGGGTGTAGCCGATGACGATGCGGCCGAGGCGCTCCTTCAAGTCCTTGAGCGAGGTGGCCAGACACAGGATGGCCATGATCTCGGAGGCCACCACGATGTCGTAGCCGTCCTCGCGCGCGAATCCGTTGGCGGTGCCGCCCAGGCCGATGACGATCTTGCGCAGCGCGCGGTCGTTCATGTCCACGACCCGCTTCCACTGGATGAGCCGCGGGTCGATGCGGAGTTCATTGCCGTGGTTGATGTGGTTGTCGATCATCGCGGCCAGCAGGTTGTGCGCGGCGCCGATGGCGTGAAAGTCGCCGGTGAAGTGCAGGTTGATGTCCTCCATCGGCACCACCTGGGCATGGCCGCCCCCGGCGGCGCCGCCCTTGACCCCGAAGACGGGGCCGAGCGAGGGCTCGCGCAAACAGATGATGGCCTTTTTGCCGATCCTGTTGAGGGCATCGCCCAGACCCACGGTGGTGGTGGTTTTGCCCTCGCCGGCGGGCGTCGGGCTGATGGCGGTGACCAGGATGAGCTTGCCGTCCGGCCGCTTCTCTATTTCCCGCAGGTAATCGAGCGAGAGCTTGGCCTTGTAGTGGCCGTAGGGCTCGAGATATTTGCTGTCGATGCCGAGTTTTGTTTTTGCCAGTTCGATGATGGGTTTCATCGTTGCCTTTTGGGCAATTTCGATGTCCGACTTCATGGAAACTCCTCGCTTTTCATGTTGTTGTAGGTTCTATTTCTCCCCGGCAGGCGCCGGGGGCACGCTCAACCCCCACGGTGGAGAACCGTGTTACATGGCAGGGGGCGGGCGGGTAGTCTACCCGGATCATCGCCGGGCGGAAACTCCACCGCCCGGTCGGGTCGATTAAGGTCCGGTACAGTCCGCATCAGCCGCCCGGCGCGCGGCCTCAAATATGGGGAATGAAACCGTTATACTAGGTCCATGAGCGAGGAAGGGCTGATGATTGAAGAAGAAGATTTGACCGTCCGCGCACCGGAACGCACCGATGTCCAGATGGCGGTATTATTCGCGGATCTGGCCGGCAGCACCCGCATGTACGAGCTGCTCGGAGACGCCCAGGCCAAGTTCATCATCACCGATTCGCTCGGCAAATTGACGCAGGTGGTGAAGGAATTTGACGGCCGGGTGGTCAAGACCATCGGCGATGAATTGATGTGCGTGTTCAAGACCGCGCACGAGGCGGTCCTGGCCGGACGACAGATGATCAAGGTGGCCTCCGATCTGGAGGTGCCGCAGACGGCCGACGCCACGGGCCTGCTGCACCTGCGGGTGGGGGCGCACTACGGCCCGGTCATCGAGGAGCGCAACGATATTTTCGGCGACACCGTCAACGTGGCCTCGCGGCTGGTGTCGCTGGCCAAATCCAACAGCTTCATGGCCAGCGAAACCATCGCCAAGGCGCTGCCCGAGGCCTTTCGCTATCTGGTCTCCTTTTATGACACCGTGGTGATACGCGGCAAGACGCGGCCCCTGGACGTGTTTGAAATCCTGACCGACGCCGTCAAGAGCGACGAAACGGCCAGTTTCGCCAGGACCACGGAGATCACCCATGGCCCGCTGGCCAAGGCCAGGCTCAAGCTCAAGGTGCGCAGCTCCAACCAGACGCTGGAGGTCTCCAAGCAGAAGCCCACGGTCACCATCGGCCGGGGGCGCAACAACGACATCGTCCTGGATCACAACATGGTGTCGCGGGAGCACGCGCGCATCGATTACAAACATGGCTCGTTTTACGTGTCCGACTTCAGCAGCAACGGCACCTACATCGAGCTGCAGGGCGGCACCCGCACGCTGCTCAAGAAGTCCGACTGCAACCTCGCCATGAACGGGGTCATGTATTTCGGCGAGGAGCCCAGCCGTAAGGCCAAGACGGCGCTGGAGTTCGTGCTGACCGGCGCGTCGTGATCGCGGCTAGTCCGCCTCGGGGGGCAGGGGCGGCCGCTTCGTCACCAGCATGCCGGCAGTGCCGATGAGCACCGCCCCGGCCGCGGACAGCCAGTCCGGACGTTCCCCCCACAGCAGCCAGCCAATCAGGGCCGCGAACACCACCGTCGAATAATTCAGGGTGCCCACCCGGGCCGCGGGCGCGGTCGAATAACTGTAGGTGAGCAGCAACTGGCCGGCGCTGGCCATCATGCCCGCGGCGGCCATCATGCCCAGCACGCGCAGGCTGGGCGTGCGCCAGGCCCATAACAGCGGCACGGCGGAGGTGGCCACGCTGATGAGGCTGAAATAAAACACGATGCGGAAAATGGGCTCGGTGTCGGCCATGCGGCGGATGTTGGCCATGGCCAGCGCCGCCAGCACCGCCGATATCGCCCCCACCCAGGCCGCCCCCGACCACGGCACGCCGCCGGGCTTGAGGATCAACCCCACGCCCAGCAGGCCCAGCCCGACGGCGACGAAGGTCTTGATCGAGGCCCGCTCGCCGAGCCAGGCCCAGGCGATGAGGGCGGTGAAGACCGGCGAACTGTAGTTCAGCAGCACGGCCTCCGCCAGCGGCATGTGGCCGATGGCGTAAAAGAAGCAGTACATGGCAAAGAGCCCGAACCAGGAGCGGGCGAGGTGGCCGCCGAACCGCCGCGTGGCCAGCACGCCGGCGCCCCGGCGCCACAGGCCGGGCAGGAGAAACAGCAGCCCGAAGCTGCTGCGCAGGAACACCACCATTTCGTTGCCGGTGAGCGGCGCGGTGAGCTTGATGAGGGCGCTCATGGCCGCCATCGCCAGCGAGGCGCCAAGGGCGGCGTAAACGCTTCTGGCCGCCGGACTGGCGGCCGAGAAGTGTGCATGCAGGGTCCGGGGTGTCACGTTACCGGGGCTTGGAAAAGGCGCGGATTGTACAGCGACCGTCCGCCGGTGACGAACGCGCCTTGCGGTGATTGAGAAAAACGGCGGCTTCTGGTAGCTTCGCCCCCCGATGGCAACCGGCTGCGCCGCAGGGTTTGTTCCCCGTCCGCTGCCTGCCCTTCGAGGCGGGAGGGTGTTGAACCCATGACCTCTCCGCACTATGTCTTCATCACCGGCGGCGTGGTCAGCTCGCTCGGCAAGGGGATCGCCGCCGCCTCGCTCGCCGCCATCCTCGAATCGCGCGGCCTCAAGGTCACCAATCTCAAGCTCGACCCCTACATCAACGTCGATCCGGGCACCATGAGCCCGTTCCAGCACGGCGAGGTATTCGTCACCGAGGACGGCGCCGAGACCGACCTCGACCTCGGCCACTACGAGCGCTTCTCGTCGGCCAGGATGCGGCGGGCCAACAATTTCACCGCCGGCCAGATCTACGAGAGCGTCATCAAAAAGGAGCGGCGCGGCGAATATCTGGGCCGCACCGTGCAGGTCATCCCCCACATCACCGACGAGATCAAGGCCTTCATCCGTCGCGGCGCCGGCGACGCCGAGGTGGCCATCGTCGAGGTCGGCGGCACCGTCGGCGACATCGAGTCGCTGCCGTTCCTGGAGGCTATCCGCCAGATGGGCCTAGAGATGGGGCCGCAGGAGACCTGCTACATCCACCTGACGCTGGTGCCGTACCTGGGCGCGGCGGGCGAGATGAAGACCAAGCCCACGCAGCACAGCGTGAAAGAGCTGCGCTCCATCGGCATCCAGCCCGACGCGCTTTTGTGCCGCTCCGACCGGCCCATCCCGGAGGAGGAGCGCAAGAAAATCGCGTTGTTCACCAACGTGCGCCCGCGGGCGGTGATTTCGGTGTGGAACGTCGATTCGATTTACAAGATACCGCGCATGCTGCACGAGCAGCTGCTGGACGAGATCGTCTGCCAGAAGCTGGGGCTGCTGGCGCGCGCCGCCGATCTCAGGCCCTGGAACGATCTCATCGAGGCGCTGGAGCACCCGCAGGGCGACGTGACCGTGGCCATGGTCGGCAAGTACGTGGACCTCACCGACTCCTACAAGTCGCTGAACGAGGCCCTGACCCACGCCGGCATCCACAACCGCACGCGCGTCGGCATCGCCTACGTCGATTCCGAGGCGCTGGAGAGGGATGACGCGGCGGCCTTGAGCGCGCTGCGCGCCGCCGACGCCGTGCTGGTGCCCGGCGGCTTCGGCTCCCGCGGCACCGAGGGCAAGATGAAGGCCATCCGCCATGCGCGCGAAAACCGCATTCCCTATCTCGGCATCTGCCTCGGCATGCAGCTCGCCGTCATCGAATACGCCCGCAACAAGGTGGGGCTCGCCGGCGCCAACAGCACCGAGTTCGATCCCGGCACGCCGCACCCGGTGGTGGCGCTGATCACCGAGTGGCAGAACCGCGACGGCACGGTCGAGCGACGCGACGCCGGTTCGGACTTGGGCGGCACGATGCGCCTCGGCGCGCAGCCCGCCGACGTCACGCCGGGCACGCAGGTCGAAAAGATTTACGGGAGCCGCACGGTGAACGAGCGCCACCGGCACCGCTACGAGGTCAACAATCGCTACCTGCCGCAACTGGAGGCCGCCGGCCTCAAGGTCGCGGCGCGGGCGCGGGCGACGGTGAGCGGCGAAATCCTGACCGAAATGATCGAGCTGCCGGATCATCCGTGGTTCATCGGCTGCCAGTTCCATCCGGAATTTTCCTCGACCCCGCGCGCGGGACATCCCCTGTTCAAGGCCTTCATTGCCGCGGCCATGGCCCACCGCGCGGCGCGCAAACCGGCGCTCAAGCATGCGGCTGTGTGATTTTGAGGCCGGCCCGGATCAGCCGTTCTTCCTGATCGCCGGGCCGTGTGTCGTGGAGAGCGAGACGCTGGTCATGGAGGTGGCCGGCGCGCTCAAGGAGACCACGCGGCGGCTGCGCATCCCCTTTGTCTTCAAGGCCTCCTATGACAAGGCCAACCGCACCTCGCAGGACAGCTTCCGCGGTCCGGGCCTGGAGGCGGGATTGAAGGTGCTGGAGAAGGTGAAACGGCAGTTGCAGCTTCCGGTGCTGACCGACGTGCACGAGGACACGCCGCTTGGCGAAGTCGCGGCGGTGGTGGACGTGTTGCAGACGCCGGCCTTCCTGTGCCGCCAGACCAATTTCATCCAGAACGTCGCCCGCCAGGGCCGGCCGGTCAACATCAAGAAGGGCCAATTCCTGGCGCCGTGGGACATGCAACATGTCGTCGCCAAGGCCAGGGCCACGGGCAACGAGCAGATCATGGTCTGCGAGCGCGGCGCGAGCTTCGGGTACAATTACCTGGTCTCCGACATGCGCGCGCTGGTCATCATGCGCGACACCGGCTGCCCGGTGGTGTTCGACGCGACGCACTCGGTGCAGATGCCGGGCGGGCAGGGGGGAACTTCCGGCGGCCAGCGCGAATTCGTGGCGCCACTGGCGCGCGCCGCCGTCGCCGTGGGCGTTTCAGGCGTGTTCATGGAAACCCATCCGCGACCGGAGCAGGCCTTGAGCGACGGCCCCAATTCCGTGCGGCTGAAGGACATGCCGGCGCTGCTGGCGATGCTCAAGGAATTGGATCAGGTGGCCAAGAAGAAATCAGCGGAATGATTTCGAGGGCCCATATCGATAACCCGTTCGCCCTGAGGTATCGAAGGGCGATCGCCACGCGCTGAATGATTTGGTCGTGCTTCGATACCCCTCGATACCTCGGGACGGGCCTCGGCACGAACGGCTGTTTAAGATGAAGTTGATTTCAATAAGGCAAGGGGGAAGGTGATGTCCAAAATTGCCCAGGTTTATGCCCGCGAGATCATCGATTCGCGCGGCAATCCAACGGTGCAGGCCGAGGTCACCACCAACAAGGGGGCGGTGGGCGTGGCGGCGGTGCCGTCCGGCGCCTCCACCGGCGAGCGCGAGGCGGTGGAGCTGCGCGACGGGAACAGGAAACGCTACAACGGCAGGGGCGTGCTCAAGGCCGTCGCCAACGTCAACGGCGCCATCAGGAGGGCCGTCAGGGGATTGAAGGTCGATGATCAGAAGGGCATCGACGGGACGATGATTGAACTGGACGGCACGCCGAACAAGCGCCGCCTCGGCGCCAACGCCATTCTGGCGGTGTCGATGGCCGCCGCCCGCGCCGCCGCCGCCGAGGAGGGCGTGCCGCTCTACCGTTATTTAGGCCGCGGGCCGTACACCATGCCGGTGCCGATGATGAACGTCATCAACGGCGGCGCGCACGCCAACAACAACGTCGATTTGCAGGAGTTTCTGATCCTGCCGGTCGGCGCGCCCACCTTCCGCGAGGCGGTGCGCTGGGGCGCCGAGGTGTTTCATGCCTTGAAGGCCATTCTGGCCGAACAGGGCATGAGCACGGCGGTCGGCGACGAGGGCGGCTTCGCGCCCGACCTGTCCTCCAACGAGGCCGCCATCGAGACGCTGCTCAAAGCCGTGGAGAAGGCGGGCTACAAGGCGGGCAGGGACATCCTGCTCGGCCTCGATGCCGCCAGTTCCGAGTTTTACCGCGACGGTCATTATGTGCTCGAGTCCGAGAACAAAAAACTCACCAGCGCGGAGTTCATCGAGGTGCTGTCGGGCTGGGTGGAAAAATATCCCATCCTCTCCATCGAGGACGGCATGGATCAGAATGACTGGGAGGGCTGGAAGCTGTTGACGCAGAGGCTTGGGAAGAAGGTGCAGCTCGTCGGCGACGACAATTTCGTGACCAATACGGCGCTGCTGAAGCGGGGCATCGAAGAGGGGGTCGCCAATTCGATCCTGATCAAGGTCAACCAGATCGGCACGCTGACGGAGACGCTGGCCGCCATCAAAATGGCGCACGCCGCCGGTTACACCGCGGTGGTGTCGCATCGCTCCGGCGAGACCGAGGACAGCTTCATCGCCGATTTCGCGGTGGCCACCTCCTGCGGCCAGATCAAGACCGGCTCGCTGTCGCGCTCCGATCGCGTCGCCAAGTACAACCGGCTGCTCGTGATCGAGGATGAGCTGGGCAAAAAGGCGAACTACCCGAAGCGCAAGGCGTTCTACAACATTTAGATGCGGATTGCTGTTTTCCTGCTCATCATATTACTGGGCGCCTTGCAGTTCAGGCTGTGGTTCGGGGAGGGCGGCTGGCGGACGGTGTGGGCGCTCCGTGAGCAGATCGACAGCCAGCGCCAGGAAAATGCCAAGCTCAAGGAGCGCAACCAGGCGCTGGAGGCGGAGGTTCAGGATTTGAAACAGGGCCTGGAGGCGATTGAAGAGCGCGCCCGCAGCGAGATGGGCATGATCAAGAAGGACGAAGTGTTCTACCAGATTATCGACCAGCCCGGCGTGGTGCTGCCGCCGGCGCAAACGGGAACCAGGCCATCGCCGCTGGCAAAGAACAATACTGGGCGGTGATCCCGGCGGCGGGCCTGGGCCAGCGCATGGGCACGGAGGTGCCCAAGCAGTATCTCCCCTTGCGCGGGCGGGTGGTGCTTGAACACACCGTCGAACGGTTCGCATCACACCCGCGCATCGCCGGCGTCGTGGTCGCCATCGCCCCGCAGGACGCGTCATGGGACCACCTGCCGTGCGCGCGCGCGGCGAAAGTGCGGCGCGCGGAGGGCGGCGCGGAGCGCTGCCACTCCGTGTTGAACGCGTTGAAGCGGCTGGCGGAAACCGCCGCGCCCGGCGACTGGGTGCTGGTGCACGACGCGGCGCGGCCCTGCCTGCGCAAAAAGGACATCGACCGCATGCTGGACACGCTGGCTTCGCATCCGGTCGGCGGCATCCTCGCCGTGCCGGTGCGCGACACCATGAAGCGCGGCGGCGCCGGCAACGAAATCACCGCCACCGTGGATCGCAAAAATCTGTGGCACGCACTGACGCCGCAGATGTTTCATCTCGGCATGCTGACGCAGGCCATTGAGCAGGCGCTGGCGAAGGGGGTCATCGTGACCGATGAGGCGCAGGCCATCGAACTGGCCGGCCATCAACCCGTGCTGGTCGAGGGGCACGCCGACAACATCAAGATCACGCACCCGAAGGACTTGAAGCTGGCGGACATTTATCTGCGGTTGCAGGAGGAGGAGGGCGAATGCGCATAGGCCAGGGCTTCGACGCCCACCGCTTTCAAAAGGGCCGCCGGCTGGTGCTGGGCGGCGTCACCATTCCGCATGAATCCGGCATGGAGGCGCATTCCGACGGCGACGTGGTGATCCACGCGGTGTGCGACGCGCTGCTCGGCGCCGCGGGCCTGGGCGACATCGGCAAACACTTCCCCGACACCGATCAAAGCATCAAGGGCATCGACAGCCGCATCATGCTGAAGCACATCGTGAAGTTATTGCATGACAAGAATTACAAGATCGGCAACGTGGACGCCACCATCATCGCGCAGGCGCCGAAACTCGCGCCATTTATTCCGCAGATGTGCGAGAACCTGGCAGCGGACATGCAAATTGCCCGCGACGCCGTCAACATCAAGGCCACCACCACCGAGAAAATGGGTTTCACCGGCCGCGGCGAAGGCATCGCCGCCCTCGCCGTCGCCCTGCTATTGTCTTCTTAGCTGCGTTTCAATAGAACATAGACGGCGCCGGTGCCGCCGTCGACGGGGCGCGTGGAGCTGAAGGCGAGCACCGCGTCGAGTTGTTGTAGCCAGTGGTTCACCTTGCCCTTGAGCACCGGCATGCGGCCCTGCGAACGCATACCCTTGCCGTGCACGATGCGCACGCAGCGCCACCCGCGATCCCGCGCCTGGCTCAGAAAATCCACCAGCGATTCCTTGGCTTCGGCGACGGTCTGGCCGTGCAGATCGAGTTCGCCCTCGATGCTCAACTGGCCGCGCCGCAGCTTGCGGGTCAGCGAGTGCTGTATGCCGGGACGGACGAACAGCAATTCATCGCCGGTCTCAATCTCGGCGCTGTCGTAAAGCCCCTGCGCCATCTCGCGGATGACTTCGCATTCATCTCGCAGGCGCTGCTCTGGTATGGGCGCGCGCTTTGGGCGATCCGGAACGATCCGATCTGATTTCAGGCGGCGGACCTTGCTCATGGCGTCGCGAAACAGGGCGACTTCGGATGGCGTGGGCCGTGGTTCCTTGCTCATGCCGCCAAGATTACACGCAGGCGGCGGCGCAGAAAAGAAACCGGCGAATGTGAGTTGGCAGCCCTTTCGTTCGTCGCAACGAAGCGGTGAAATCCCCCGACCGCCGCTGCGCGTCTGTCCGCCCCCTTTGCAAAGGGGGCGGCGAGTGCCACGAGCAGGGGATTTTAAGTCCCGATATGAGCCACTCGCCGGGGTGGGGAAATCAGGTGGGCTGGGGGACGGTGCGGACGGGCGGCGGCGCGATGCGCCTGGAGGCCGGCACGGGGATGCGCTTGAAGAAACCCGGCACGCGCGTAGCGAGCAATCCAATCAGGATCAGCCCGTAAATAATGGGCAGATGCCTGTCGGCCTTGACCAGCCAGAGGTAGTGCAGGATGACCAGGGTGCCGATGGGATAGACGAGGCTGTGCAGCTTGCGCCATTGCCTGCCGCCGAGCCGCTTCACCATTTTGTTGGTGGAGGTGATCGCCAGCGGCACCAGCAGCACAAACGCCGAGAAGCCGACCGTGACGTAGGGGCGCTTGGCGATGTCACGCGCGATGTCATGGATGTCGAGGCTGTTGTCGAACACGAGCCAGGTCAGGAAGTGCAGACAGGCGTAAAAGAAGACGTAAAGCCCGAACATGCGGCGCAGACGCATCATCGGCTGCCAGCCGGTCAGCCGGCGCAGCGGCGTGAAGGCGAGCGTCATGAGCAGGAAGCGCAGCCCCCAGTCGCCCAGCTCGTGCTCGATTTTCAGGATCGGATTGGCGCCGAGGCGGTGCGTGAATCCCTTCTGGATCAAGAGCGCGAGCGGCACCAGCATCAGCACGAACAGCGCCGGCTTGATGATCTTGATGGGATCCCTGATGGGCACGGTTGTCAAGACCCGCGGAATTGCCGATATCGACCGTTGCCAGGCACGCCAGCTGCCAATCCCCCCTCCCCCCATTTGTCAAAGGGGGGATAAGGGGGGATTTCAACCGGCGTCAGCAAATAGAGCGTGGGGGTCATTTTTGAAATCTTCAATAATATTTGTCGAGATCCATGCCGGCGTACAGCGAAGCCACCTGATCGGCGTAGCCGTTGAACATCAGCGTCGGGCGCTTGAACAGATCGCCGATGCGGCGCTCCTTCTTCTGGGTCCAGCGCGGATGGTCGTGGTTCGGGTTGACGTTGGAGTAAAAGCCGTATTCGTTGGGCGCCACCATGTTCCACGTGGTCGGCGGCTGCGTCTCGGTGAAGGCGATCTTCACGATCGACTTGATGCTCTTGAAGCCGTACTTCCACGGTACCACGAGGCGCAGCGGCGCGCCGTTGGGATTCGGCAGCATCTCGCCGTAGAGGCCCACCGCCAGGATCGTGAGCGGATGCATGGCCTCGTCCATGCGCAGGCCCTCGACGTACGGCCAGTCCAGCACGGAGTTCGTCTGGCCGGGCATGCGCTTCGGGTCGAGCAGGGTGGTGAAGGCGACGTATTTGGCGTTGCCGGTGGGCTCGAAGCGCTTGATGACGTCGGCGAGCGGAAACCCCACCCACGGAATCACCATGGACCAGGCCTCGACGCAGCGCAGGCGGTAGATGCGTTCCTCCAATTGGTGCGGCTTGATGAAGTCCTCGAGCTGGAACGTGCCCGGTTTGTTGCAGGCGCCTTCGACCTTGAGGGTCCACGGCAGCGGCTTGAAGTCCTTCGAATACTCCGCCGGGTCCTCCTTGTTGGTGCCGAACTCGTAGAAGTTGTTGTAGGTGGTGACGTCCTCGTAGGGGGTCAACTCCTCCTTCGTGCTGAAGGGGCTTTTGACAATGCCCTGCAATTTTGTACCCGCCTGCGCGGCGGAGGGTGCCAGCAAACCTCCGGCGAGACCCGCGGTGGCGATGGCGGCTGTCGAATTGATCGAGACGGACAGAAACTCGCGCCGGCGCAGGAACAGGGACTTGCTGGTGATCTCCGAAGGCTTGATGTCCGGGGGTTTCTTGATGAGCATGGGTCACCTGTCGTGGTTTCTGGCCGCCATAAACTTAGCTGACCAGTTAGATGGCTTTCCGGTTCACATGGTTACGGGATGTTTACGCGGTCAGGGTTAATTTATATACTGATTTCAAAGTCGAATTAACCACCACGGCTGTGGGACGGGATACAGGGGGCCAGGATGAACGTACAAGGTATGGGTCGGCGTATCTCGTCATTGATTCTTGGATTGTTTTTTTCAGCCGCCGGAACACTTGTTCATGCCACTTCATCCGTGCCGGATGCGACCGGCTCCTATAGCGGCACGCTGACAGTCAACGAAACCTGCATCAATCAATCACCACCGCCGCCGACGTTCAATAGAACAGAACAAATTCAATTGTCGTTTGCCATCACCCAGTCAGGATCGAATATCACGGGCACGGGCACATTTCTCAACCTCCGAAATGGAAATACAGGCACCATTCAGCTCACCGGCACCATCAGTTCGGGCGGCAACGTCAGCGGCAGCGTGAGCACTGCGCAAAGCGGAGGAGGTTCCTCCTTTTCCGGCAGTTTCAGCGGCACTTTGAGCGGCAATTCACTCGACCTCTCGGTATCCGGCGGCGACAGTTCGTGCCCCTCGCAGAATGGCAGCGGCATCATGACTCGCACCAGCGGCGGGAGCGGGGAATTGACCGTCAATCCGCAGGTCACGCCCAGCAACATCCTGACCGCGCCGCTCTTGCTCGCGACCCAGGTGAGGTCCATCACCACGAACATCGGCACGCGCATCGGCGACGTCCTGCACGGCATCCAGCATCCCGGCCCGCGGGTGTCCAGCAACGGTCTCATGTACGAGAACTCCGCCGGCCTCAATGCCGGCGACCGGATGATCAACTACGGCGCCTGGGCAAGCTACGCCTACTCCGACTACAACAACGACCTCTCCAGCACCGCCTTCGACGGCCACACCCACACCGTGCTGGCCGGGGTGGACGTGGCGCCGTGGGAGAAGGTGGTCATCGGGCTCTCGGCCGGCTATGAAAACAGCGACATCGACACCGGCTTCAACCGCGGCAACCAGCAGTCCGAAGGCTACACCATTGCGCCCTATTTCGGGGCGGTGCTGTCGGATGTCTGGAGCGTCGACTTCAGCGCCGGTTATTCCAACATCGACTACGACCAGTTCCGCCTCGCGCCGATCACGAACGCCAAGGTGACCAGCCATCCCAACAGCGACCGCTGGTTCGGCGCCTTGAACGTCAACGGCCTGTGGACGTATGACAAGTGGATCCTGGGCGCCAAGATCGGCACCCTCTACACCAAGAGCGTGCAGAACAGCTTCACCGAGAGCGACGGCACGCAGGTGTCGCAGACCGACGACCGGCTCGGCCAGTGGCTGCTGGGCGGCAACGTGGCGTATTCGCTGGGCGAATTCGAACCCTTTGCCAGCGCGACCTACGAGCGCGACTACACCCGCACCACCATCACCGTCCTGACCGGTCCGCAGCCCGTCAACGACAACGACGACGTGCTGGTGGGCGCGGGCCTGCGTTATTTCGGCCCCAAGGGCATCACCGGCAACCTGGAGTGGAACAAGCGGGTCGGCCGCGCCAACTTCGACGAAGACGTCGTCACCGCCACCCTACGGCTTGATTTTTAGCGTTTCCGCCTGCAGCAGCAACCGCGGCCAGCGTTCCGGCCAGCAGCAGTGGTGGTCGTAGTCCGCAATGATCGTGAGCGCCGCATGCGACGGCCGGCCCAGCCGGTCGAGATAGGACTCAATGACGGCCGGTGGCACGATTTGGTCGTGCGCCCCGAGGTAATGTTGCTGCGGCACTGATCGCAAAACCGCGGCGAAATCGACGGGATTGAGCGACCCGCGGAGCGGCGGCACGCCGTGCAGCCGGGTCCACAGCGCGTGGTCAAGATTCGCCCCCACCGTGAGCAGCCAGGCCACGTCTTTACGCCGTGCCGCCACCAGCGCGGCAACGGTGCCGCCCCCCGAATATCCCACCAGGCCGATCCGGCGGGCCCCGATCCAGCGGGCCACCGACTCGATGGCGGCGTCGATGGCGGCGACCACGTCTGATGAATAGCGATCGCCGGCCCAATAACGCGAAGGACAGCCGCGCCGGGCTTCGACGTCCAGATACTGGCAGGGACGCGCCACCCACAGCACCGCGTCGGCGGGGTCCCGCAGCGCCATTTCGAGGGCGACCGGATCCTCCGGCGTGGGATCATCGGAAAGCCGGTAACGACTGCTGTAGGCCCGGCCGTCCCCCTCGATATAGACGTGCAGGGTGTCGGCCTGCGGCGGCAGACGCGCGAAGACGGCCAGATCGAAGGCGCCGGCGTGAACGCGGCCGCCGGTGAATTTCTCCTTTTGTGCCTGTTGCAATATCTCCCCGCTGATTCCCCGATCAGTCCCGGGACTGGAACATCCGGAGAGCAGCGCCAGCACGCAGCCGGCCAGGAGCAAGGCGGGGCGGGTGCGCGGTGATTTCGGGGGCTTGTGTGAACTATTCAGCATTCGTTGAGGCGGCCATGTGCTACTCTAATCGAAAACCGGGCATCAGCGAGGAAATCATGCGATCCACGTTTCCCAGGACCTGCCTTTCCATTGTGGCGCTCTTGGTCGCCTCTATTTTATGCCTTGCGGCGCGGGCCGCCGAATCCGTCGGCCGCGCGGAGGTGGTGAACGGCACCGTCACCGCGACGCTGGACGCGCAGACCCGCACGCTGTCCAAGGGTGATCCCGTCTATCAGGGCGATCAACTTGCCACCGCCGCCGACGGCGCGCTGATGGTCATCTTCCGCGACGAGACCAAATTCGTGCTTTGGCACAACACGCGCATGAACGTGGAGCAATTCGCCGACCGGCAGGGCGAGGAGGGATTCTCCGCCCGCATCGTCAAGGGCGCCTTCCGGTTTGTCAGCGGCCTGGTCGCCAAGCGCAAACCCTCGGCCATGCAGGTCAAGCTGGCGGCGACGGCGACCATCGGCATACGCGGCACCCACGTGGGCGGGGAGATTGAGGGTGAATCGGCAACGGTCGTGCTGCTGGAGCCGGAGGACGAACCCAGGGCCACGGCCATCACCGTCTTCAACGACTTCGGCCGCGTGGACATCACCGAGCCGGGGTACGGCACCAACGTCCCCGATGCGCACAGTCCGCCCTCGCCGGTGCAGCGCATGCGCCTGCGCAACATCGAAAACCTGATGCACATCATGCAGTCGATACAGAGAACAAACCTGCCGCATCCGGCGCCGCATCCAAACATCCGGTGACCGGCCGCGGGAGCGGCGGCGCCGGATGACCGCCGGGAACGCCGGTTCCCTTGATTTTTTTTACCTTTTGACGGGGGAACATGCTTATAATGCGAACCACAAGAACCGCTTATTGCGGCCGGCGATAAACTGGGGGTTGGGTGCTGAAGACATTCTGGCGGTGGTTCATGGGAATGTGGCTGGCCCTGGCCGTGGTCCCCGTGGGTATCGCGGCGCCGGCGGATGATGACGTCAGGCAGGCGCGGCAGTTGCTCAAGTCCGGCCAGGGCGCGCAGGCCTACGAACTTCTGAAAAAGCACGTCGACGCCAGGGCCGGCGATCCGGACTTCGATTTGCTGCTGGGCATGGCGGCGATCGACGCCGGCAAGCCCAATCAGGCGATCTTCGCGCTGGAGCGGGTCCTGGACGTCCAGCCCGGCAATGACCTGGCCCGCGCCGAACTCGCCCGCGCCTATTACGAACTGGGCGAGAACGACACCGCCAAGGAGGAGTTCGAAGCCGTGCGCGGCAGGCAACTGCCGCCGTCCATCGCCACCACCATCGATCAATATCTCTCCGGCATCGAGCAGCGGCTGGGCGCGACCCGCACCCGCTATGACGCCTTCATCGAAACCGGCCTCGGCTACGACAGCAACGTCAACAGCGCCACCAGCGACAGCCAGGTGGCCGTGCCCGCGCTCGGGGGGCTGGTGTTCACCCTGAACAACGCCAGCACCGCGCTCGACAGCATGTTGTGGCTCATCAACGCGGGCTTCAACTTCTATACGCCGGTGCGCGAGGACACCACGCTCTTCGGCGGCATCGAGTTCGACAACCGGCTGTCGGTGCATGAAGTCGACTTCACCCAGCACATGTACAACGGCAACCTGGGCGTCAACCTGCGTCGCGGCGCGGATCAATACCGCCTCGTCGGGCAGGCGCAGAAGTTCACCGTCGGCGGCAACCAGTTCCGCGACTACGGCGGCGGCGTCGCCCAATGGCAGCGCGAACTCGATCCCGACAACCAGATCACGGCCTTCATCCAGGGGGCGGTCGTGCGTTTCCCGGGCCAGCAGATTCGCGACGTGGATCGCGTGGCGGGCGGCGCGGGCTGGGGCCATGCCTTCAGCGGCGCCGGCAAGCCGATCATGTACCTCACCGCCTACGGCGGCAGCGAAATGGAGACCCATGACAACGCCTCGAACATCGGGCGCGATTTCGGCGGCCTCATGCTCGGCGGGCAGTACATGCTGGGCGAGCGTCTCTATGCCCTGGGCTCGTTTGCATTCGAACACAGCGCCTACGGCGGCCCGGAGCCCTTTTTCCTCAAGACCCGCGACGACGACTTCTACAGCGTCAGCGCCGGGCTGCGTTACGCCGTGAACAAGAACGTGAGCATCCGCCCCGAGGTGCGCTACTCGCGCAATGACTCGCCCATCACCGTGTTTGGATTTGAACGCTGGGAGGCGATCACCACCCTGCGTTACGACTTTTAAGGAGGTCAGGACCATGCGCAGGACCATCCAGCTTGCATTGTTCTCCGGCATCGCGGCGTGCGCTTTGCTCCCGGCGCAGACCTGGGCCGCGGCCGCGGGCCAGGTCACCTATGCCTACGGCCAGGCGCAGGCGCTCAACGCCGCCGGCCAGGCCCGCCCGCTGGCCAGGGGCGCGGAGTTGCAGTCCGGCGACACCGTGCAGACCCAGCAGGGCCGCGCCCAGGTCACCTTCGCCGACGGCGGGTTCGTCGCCCTGCAACCCAACACCACCTTCAAGATCGCCGACTACAACTATGCCGGGAAGGAGGACGGCAGCGAACACAGTTTCATGGAGCTGCTGAAGGGCGGCATGCGTTTCGTCACCGGCGCCATCGGCCACAAGAACAAGCAGAACTACAAGATCAAAACCGTGGTCGCCACCATCGGCATCCGCGGCAGCGGCGGGCTGGCCATCCTGTGCGTCGCCGGCAGCTGCCCCGGCAAGAAGGACGGGCTTTACCTCACCGGCAATCAGGACATCCTGACGCTCAGCAATGACAAGGACAGCAAGGACGTGCATCCAGGCGAAAGTTTTTACGTCGGCTGCGCCAATTGCGACATCGAGCCCGCCGAGGAGGTGCCCGTGGCGCACGTGGACATTCCCGCCCTCAAGGATTTCCTGGCCGGCGAACAGTGCGCGGGCAACAACTGCGACGCGGGCCTCATACAGAGCGGGTTCGCCAGGATTGTCGGCGCCGTCGGCAACGGCGACGGCATTGTCACCGCCCTGAATGGAACGGCGGGGGGGATCCCCACCAGCGTTCTTCTGCTGAACAATTCCTTCGCCGGCAACAGCAACATCCAGGCGGTGGCGTTCAACGGCGAGGTGGCCGATTCCTTCAGCTTCGCCGACGGCGCCTTCATGTTCCGCTGGACGAACGGCACGCTGACCAAGTTCGGTACGGGCGGAACCATCATCGGCACCGAAACCCTGGGTCCGAACTCCGGCGACAGCTTCATCGTCGGCACTGGCCCGCGCGATCCCCTGCCGGGCACCCTCACCGCGTTTTACGGGTTCCTCCAGGGCACCAAATCCACCCAGGATTCCGGCGCCTTGCTGGGGCAGGGCATCCAATGGGGACAGGTCACGGTGAATTTCGGGAATCCCTCGGAGGTGGGTGTGGATTTCACCGTGCTGCACGGCCAGTATTATTTCGTCTCCGGCGGCGGCATTCCGCTTAACATGAGCAACGGCACATTCAGCAGCTTCAAAGGCGGCACGGTCACCGCATCCACCTTCTGTGAGTGCTACCCTCAGCCACCTCCTGTCCCCACCGATATTGTCGGCAGTCTGGAAGGACACGGCGTGCCGTCGATGGGCAATGCGCCGCAGGCCGTCGGCCTCACCTACCGGATCCATGACAACTTTGGCGGGGGCGCAATGGTGCCGGGTCCGCAGAACTGGATTAAAGGCGCCGGCGTATTCGGCCTCAGTTGCGTGGGGCGGAATTGCCTTGATTAATTTTGCCGGGGCTGGCGCGGGGGCCGGTCCGGTCCGTTGTCCCACGGGCGCACTGGTGGTTTCCCGGCAGGATGCTGAAAAAGTCCGTCCAGGACTTTTTCAGCCCGCCAAGCAAAAAGCGCGGTTTTTGCCTTGCTTCATTTGGCGCGATTGAACAATGGCGGTCGATCCCCCGACCGCACCGCAGGTTGCTGAAAAACGGGTTTTTCGGCAACCTGCTAGCCCAGCCACCGGCGGGCGTTCTGAAATAATCTGAACCATGGGCTTTCCTCCCGCCGCCATTCCGGCGGGAGCCAGGAAAACTGCCGGCGCAGGAACACCCGCTCAGGGTGCGGCATGACGATCATCACGCGGCCGTCGGCGTTGGTGAGCCCCGTGATCCCTAGCGGCGACCCGTTCGGATTGCCGGGATACATCGTCGCCGGTCTCCCTCGATTGTCGACAAAACGCAGGCACACGGCCTGCGCGTCCAGCGCCGCCCGCGCCGCCTGGTCATCTGCAAACAAGGCGCGGCCCTCGCCGTGGGCCACGACCACGGGCAGCCTCGATCCGGCCATGCCGGCGAGGAAGATCGATTTCGACTCCAGCACCTCCACCATGACGAGGCGCGCCTCGAACTGCTCGGAGGCGTTGCGCACGAAGCGCGGCCAGTGCGCCGCGCCGGGAATGATGGCCTTCAAGTGCGACATCATCTGGCAGCCGTTGCAGACGCCCAGCGCGAAGCGATCGCCGTGCTCGAAGAAGCGGCTGAACTGCTCGCGCGTGCGTCCGTGGAACAGGATGGACTTCGCCCAGCCACCGCCGGCGCCGAGCACGTCGCCGTAGGAGAACCCGCCGCCGGCGGCCACGCCGTGGAAATCGTCCAGCGTGACGGCGCCGCTGATGAGGTCGCTCATGTGCACGTCGACGGCGTCGAAGCCGGCGCGGTCGAAGGCCGCCGCCATCTCCACCTGGCCGTTCACGCCCTGCTCGCGCAGGATGGCGACCTTGGGCCGCGCGCCGGCGTTGATCGCGGGCGCCCGGGATTTCACCCCCTCCCCCGTCGGGGGAGGAGGGGGGGGTGAGGGGGAAAACGTGACGTGCAGCGACAGGCCGGGATCGGCGCGGTCGAGCAGGGCGTCGTATTCCTGCCGCGCGCATTCGGGATTGTCGCGCAGCGAGCGCATGCGGTGGCTGGTTTCCGCCCAGATGCGCTGCAAGGCAAGCACATCTTCGCTGAAGATCATTTTGCCGTTGCGGGTGCAGGCAATCCTCAACTCGTCGTTGGGCCGTCCCAGACGGTGCACGCAGCCTTGAAGGCCGGCGGCATGGAATTGCGTGATGACCGCATCGGCGTCCGCGCTTCTCACCTGCACCACCACGCCCAGTTCCTCGCTGAAGAGCGCGGCCAGATCATCCACGGCAAGATCATCCAGCGCAATGGTGACACCCGCACGGCCGGCAAAAGCCATCTCGCAAATTGTGGTGATCAAGCCACCGTCGGAGCGGTCGTGATAGGCCAGCAGCAGCTCCGTCTCGTTCAGCACCTGCACCGTGGTGAAAAAGTTTTTGAGATCATCGGGATGGTCGGCATCAGGGGTTTCATTGCCGATCTGACCGTACACCTGCGCCAGCGCGCATCCGCCGAGCCGGTTTTTCCCGCGTCCCAGATCGATCAGCAGCAGTTCGGTGCCGCCGGCATCCGTGCGCAGTTGCGGCGTCAGCGACTTCCGCACGTCGACCACCGGCGCGAAGGCGGAGACGATCAGCGACACCGGCGCCGTCACTGATCTTTCTTTGCCCTTCCCGGACCACACCGCGCGCATGGACAGCGAATCCTTGCCCACGGGTATGCTCAACCCCAGCGCCGGACAGAACGCCATGCCCACGGCGCGCACCGTGTCATACAGCGCCGCGTCGTCGTGCGCGTATCCGCAAGCAGCCATCCAGTTGGCCGACAGGGCGACGTCGGAGAGTTGCATGATGCGCGCCGCGGCGATGTTGGTGATCGCCTCGGCAATGGCCATGCGTCCGGAGGCTGGCGCGTCGATGACGGCGAGCGGCGTGCGCTCGCCCACCGCCATCGCCTCGCCGGTGGTGTCGAGCAGTGAAGCCGCGGTCACGGCGCAATCGGCGACCGGCACCTGCCACGGCCCCACCATCTGATCGCGCGCAGTCAGGCCGGACACCGTGCGGTCGCCGATGGTGACGAGGAAGCCCTTGTCGGCGACGGCGGGCAGCCGCAGGACGCGCTCCACCGCCTCGCGCAAATCGATGCCGTCGGTTCGCAGCGGCGGCGGTTTTGTTGCGCCATGGCGGGCCTGCCGGTGCAGGCGCGGCGGCTTGCCGAGCAGCACGTCGAGCGGCATGTCGATGGGCGTATTGTCGAACAGCGCATCGGCGACCACGAGTTTCCCGTCCGCCGTCGTCCCGCCGATGACGGCAAAGGGGCACCGTTCGCGCGCGCACAATTCGGCGAACCGCTGCTCGTCCTTCGGCAGGATGGCCAGCACGTAGCGCTCCTGCGCCTCGTTGCACCAGATGGCGAGCGGCGACATGCCGGGCTCCGCGTTCGGAATCCTGCGCAGCTCGATCCGCCCGCCGCAACCGCCGCCGTGCAGAAGCTCGGGTATGGCGTTGGACAGGCCGCCGGCGCCGACATCGTGGATCGACAGAATCGGGTTGTCCTCGCCCAGCGCCCAGCAACGATCGATGACCTCCTGGCAGCGCCGCTGCATCTCGGCGTTGTCGCGCTGCACGGAGGCGAAATCGAGTTGCTCGCTGCCGTGGCCGGCGGCGATCGATGAGGCCGCGCCGCCGCCCAGCCCAATCAGCATCGCCGGACCGCCCAGCACGATCACCAGCGCCCCCTCGGGCAGCGGCGATTTGTTCAGGTGCTCCGCGCGGATGTTGCCGATGCCGCCCGCCAGCATGATGGGCTTGTGATAGCCGCGGATTTCCGCGCCGGCATCGGTGGGAATGGCTTGCTCGTAGGTGCGGAAGTAGCCGCACAGCGCCGGCCGGCCGAATTCGTTGTTGAATGCCGCCGCGCCGATGGGGCCCTCGATCATGATGTCGAGCGCCGAGGCCATCCTTAATGGCCGGCCGTGATCTTCCTCCCACGGCTGCACGAAATCCGGTATGCGCAGGTTGGAGACGGAAAAGCCCGTCAGCCCCGCCTTGGACTTGGCGCCGCGGCCGGTGGCGCCCTCATCGCGGATCTCGCCGCCGGCGCCGGTGGCGGCGCCGGGATGGGGCGAAATGCCGGTGGGGTGATTGTGCGTCTCCACTTTCATCACCAGATGCACGTCCTCGGCGTTGCTGCGGTAGCGGTACTCGTGATCGGGCAGGAAGCGGTGGCCGCGATAGCCGCGCGCCACGGCGGCGTTGTCGCGGTAGGCCAGCAGCACCCGGCCGGGATTTTTCTCGTGCGTGTTGCGGATCATTTGAAACAGCGTATGTGGCTGGGCCTCGCCGTCGATGGTCCATTGCGCGTTGAAGATCTTGTGGCGGCAGTGCTCGGAATTCGCCTGCGCGAACATCATCAGCTCCACGTCGGTCGGATTGCGCTTGAGCCGCTTGAAGCCGTCGAGCAGATATTCGATCTCGTCGTCTGACAGCGCCAGCCCCATGTCGCGGTTGGCCTGTTCCAGAGCGGCTCGACCGGCCTTGAGCAGATCGATCACGCCGGATTTTTCCGGCCGGGCGTGCGCAAACAGGCGTTCGGCTTCACTCGGGTCGTGAATGACCGCCTCGGTCATGGGGTCGTGGAGCCGGCGCTCCAGCGTCTTTTGCGCATCGGCGGACAATGCAGTGCCGGCGGGCAATTCAATCCACCAGCAGGTGCCGCGCTCCAGACGCCGCACCTTGGAAAGCCCGCAGTTATGCGCGATGTCGGTGGCCTTGCTCGACCAGGGCGAAATCGTGCCGAGGCGGGGAATGACGATGCACAGCGGGCCGCCAGGATCGCGCGCCGGCGCCGGCAGGCCGTAATCAAGCAGGGCGTTGAGGCGCCGTTGTTCGTCTCCGGTCAGCGGCGCTTCAAGATCGGCGAAATGCACGAACTCCGCGTGCAGCGCCCCGATGCCGGGGACCATGGCACGCAGCAGTTCACGCTTTTTTTGCAGGCGGAAGGCGGAGTGGGCAAGCGGGCCGCGATAAGTTTCCATGTCAACGACAGCGGACGGGCATCGTGGCCGTGATCATACTGGAAAACCGCACTTTTGTGCGGCACGCCGGCCATGCTGAATATGCGCCCTCGTTCCCTTCAGTCTGGAATTTCTTCGACCTTTATTTGGATGTCGGTGGTGAGGCTGCTTTGGGTTTGTGCGCGGCTCAAGTTGGCGGCGTCGGTGCGTGATGTGCTCTCGTTGACACCGCCGAGCGCAATCCACTCGCCGAGCCGGCCGGTGACGAAACTCCCGGCCTGCTGCGTCTGGATGGCGCCGGTGCGGGGATCGAGGCGATTGCGCTGCGGTGAGATTTCCAGGGTGACCTGATCGTTGTTCAATCGCGGGATGACATAAAACCCCGAGGTGACATCGTGATATTCGGTGCCCTGCTGCACAACCGCGCCATTCGGGCCGACGTACACGCTTTGCTCCGGCAGCGGCACGGCTTCGCCGGTGCTGATCCACGCGGGCTGGCCTTCCAGTCCCATGATGAAATGAACATCGGAATCACTGGTGTTGGATTCCGTGGCGCGGGTTGAATAACGCACGGCGCTGTTTTTGTCTCCCACGGCAACGCTCGCGCCCTCTTTTGAGTGGCCGCCGGAAAGTTTGGCGCTGACGTCGCCGGAGCGTACGCGCGCGGCGATGGCATCCCCGCTCGATGTCGATGATTCATGGCCGCCCTGACTGACGTAGATCTTCAACCGCCGCGGCGCGCGATCCAGCGTGGCGAGCACCTGCTTGATCTGCGCCAGATTCTCCGGCGTGGTCCTGATGATCAACTGGTTGTTCATGCCGGTGACCGTGCCTCCCGGCGCCACCAGTGGTTGCAGGATCGGAATGACGTCCTCGACGGGACGGTGCTGCATGGGGATGATTTCCAGCGGCATCTCCTGCGCCGGTGCCGCGATGGCGAGGCCGCCGCACCACAGGAAAACAGCAACCAGAAGTGGAAGCTTCATATCCTCAGGCGCTGAAAGTTGGGATCGACCTCGGCCTTCATCCACACCTCTTCGAAGCGCCGCATCAGTCCGCCGACGTAGGCCCGATTGTTGAAATTGGCCGTGCCCTCGTAGCGATCCGAGAGCTTGCGGTGCAGATAACCGGTTTCATCGGCCACCAGCATGGCCTCGTTGAGATCCTGGTGATCCGGCCCGGGAACGCGCACCTGGCAGAACGTGGAGAAGGTGCCGGCGAGGGAAATGAGCGCATGTCGGCGCCGGTACAGGGCCTCGGGTTGAATGACGAGCAGGCGCACGCGGCTGTGGCTGCCGCGCGCGATCAGCCTGCGCACGGCCTCGAGAAATTGCGGCCGTTCATATAAATCCGGATCGAGATGGCGGCCGACGATGTCGAGCGTATGCCGGCATTGTTGCGCCAGCGCCAGCGTGATGGCCTGCACGTCCTCGCGGCTGCCGAACACCAATTCCTCGTTGTTGTCCCCCAAGGTGTGTCTGCTCAGATCCAGCATGTTCAATCCTTTCTGCTTGTCCGGCCCTGCATGTGCGGTCAACGCTTCGGAAGGCCCTCACCCCTCCCCTCTCCCGGAGGGAGAGGAGGCGAAATTTATTTTCCAAACATCAGACAGCCGTCGTTATATAACCGGCAGAGCAATTCTGCAAACGCCCCGTTACCGAGATATGGTTTCAACCTTGCGAGGGTCACTTCACGCCGGCCGCTCAACAGCGGCGCGGCGGACCGCAGTGCGGCGGGCAGCGCAAAAACCCCGCCGTTCACAAAAAGCAGCGCACCCCTCCGCCTTCGAATATGGGCGACACGAACACCGGGCGGACGGCGCAGCGCGCGCGCCCTGGCGCAGCGCTTGAGGAAAGCCGCCGGCGTCAGTTTGCGCCGGGGCGCGGGCGGCGGCGGCCAGGGGCCGGGCTCGGTGATGAAACTGCCAAGCCAGCATTCGATTTGCTCCAAATCGAAACGCCCCATCCCCATCAAGCGGTGGATTCGACGCAGGCTTTGGGAAGTAATCTCGCCGGCCTCGCGCTGCAAGGCGAGGTCCGGGTCGGTGTAGTACAGCGTGTCAGAGGCCTGCGCGGTCAGATATTCGTAGAATCGGCCGAGCAGTTCGCGCCGGCTGGGGCTGCGGAAACCGATGGAATAGGTCATGCACTCATCCAGCGCCACGCCGTGATGCGCCACGCCGGGCGGCAGGTACAACATGTCGCCGGGCGAGAGCACCCATTCCCGTTCCGGTTTGAAGCGCCGCAGAATGCGCAGGTCCAGATCGGGAATGAATTCACGCGCGCCGCGACGCCGCGTGTCGATTTGCCAGCGGCGATGGCCGCGGGCCTGGAGCAGGAACACATCGTAGCTGTCCACATGCGGCCCGACGCCGCCATGCGGCGGGGCGAGGCTGACCATCAAATCATCGATGCGCCAGCGCGGGATGAAATTGAAGTGCTCCAGCAGATCGGCGGCCTGCGGCATCAATTTATCCACGTCCTGCACAAGCAGCGTCCAGTGCGTGCGCGGCAGGCGGTGGAATTCCGCCGGTTTGAACGGGCCGCTGATCGCCTGCCAGGGATAATCGCCGCCTTTCTCCAGCACGAGGCGCGATTGCACGCCTTCGCGACCCGCAAGCCGCATCAATTCCCCGGGGCTGAGGAAGCCCTGAAAATCGGGAAACGCCTGCCGAATGAGCAGTGGTTTTTTCTGCCAATGGCGTTGCAGAAACCGGCGGATGCCCAGGCCGCCGAGCAGCGAGGGCGGATCCGGCAGCGGCCCGGAGAGTCGTTTACTTTCCGGCAAGTGCGGCGGCTTGCGCGGCGGCATTGCCGGTGTAGCCGGCCGGGGTGAGTTTCTTCAGCCGGCCTTTCTCCCGTGCCGGCAGCGGCAGGCGGTCGATGAAGGCGTGCAGCGCGGCGCGGTCGATGCGCCGGCCGCGCGTGAGCTTCTTCAATTGCTCGTAAGGGTCTGGCAGGCCGTGGCGCCGCATGACGGTCTGGATCGGCTCCGCCAGCACCTCCCAGGCCGCGTCCAGATCGGCGCGCAAGGCTGCGCGATTCACCGCCAGCCGCGTCAGTCCGTTGAGACAGGATTGATAGGCCACGAGGCCGTGGCCCAGCGCGGTGCCGACGTTGCGCAGGATGGTCGAGTCGGTGAGATCGCGCTGCCAGCGCGAAACGGGAAGTTTCGTGCTCAAGTGCTCCAGCAGGGCGTTGGCCAGGCCGAGGTTGCCCTCGGCGTTTTCAAAGTCGATGGGATTGACCTTGTGCGGCATGGTCGAGGAGCCGACCTCGCGGCCGACGGCCTTCTGCCTGAAGTAATTGAGCGACACGTAGCCCCACAGGTCGCGGCAGAGATCGACCAGGATGGTGTTGAAGCGCGCCAGCACGGCGAAGTACTCGGCCATGTAATCGTGCGGCTCGATCTGCGTGGTGCAGGGATTCCAGCCGATGCCGAGGCCCTCGACCAGCCCCCTTGCGAGCTTCGGCCAGTCCACCTCCGGACAGGCGGCGAGATGGGCGTTGAAATTGCCGACCGCGCCGTTGATCTTGCCGAGGATTTCCTGCGCCGCGAACTGTTTCCGCTGCCGCTGCAACCGGTGCACGAACACGCCCAGCTCCTTGCCCAGCGTGGTCGGCGAGGCGGGCTGGCCGTGCGTACGCGCCAGCATCGGCTCCTTCGCGGTGGAGAGCGCCAGCCTGCGCAGCGCGCTGATCAGCCTGTCCATCGCCGGCAGCAGCACCGCCGCGCGCGCCTCCTTCAAGAGCAGCGCATAGGCGAGATTGTTGATGTCCTCCGAGGTGCAGGCGAAATGGATGAATTCGAGCAGCCGCTTGAGTTCGGCGTTCCCGGCCGCCTTCTCCTTGAGGAAATACTCCACCGCCTTGACGTCGTGATTGGTGCGCGCCTCGATGGCCTTCACGCGTTCGGCATCGGCCAGGGTGAAGCCGGCGGCGATCGCGTCCAGGCGCATCGCGGCCGCGCGGCCGAGTTCGGGGATTTCCTTGATGTTCGGTTCGGCGGCCAGCGCCTTGAGCCAGGCGATCTCGATCTGCACGCGCCGGCGGATCAGGCCGTACTCGCTGAAATAATCGCGCAGCGCCGCGGTCTTGGCGGCGTAGCGGCCATCGAGCGGCGACAGCGCGGTCAGCGGGGAGGAAGCGTTGTTATTGGGTTTTGGCGCCACGAAATAATCATAACACCGCCGACGATCCGGCGCAGTTTGACAGTCGGTTTTGGGAGGATTAGGTTCAGGACATGCTGGCCAGGTTGCTCAGGCGCCCGCGGGCGGATGCCGCATTCCTGCTCGAGGATTTCGAGCCGGCCTATCTGCGCCTGCACCGCACGGGTGAACTTCAAACCCGCGTCGAGACGGGGTTGCATGAACTGGAAGACTGCTGCGCCTGCCCGCGCAACTGCCACGTGAACCGGCTCAAAAACGAAACCCGCGTCTGCAACACCGGGCGTTACGCGCGGGTCGCCAGCGTCTTCCCGCACTTCGGCGAGGAGGACTGCCTGCGCGGCTGGAACGGCTCCGGCACCATCTTCTTCGCCCTGTGCAACCTGCGCTGCGTGTTCTGCCAGAACTGGGACATCAGCCAGCAGCAGGCGGGCGGCGAATATCCGCCGGAGCGCATCGCCGATCTCATGCTGGCGCTCCAGGGGCGCGGCTGCCACAACATCAATTTCGTCACGCCCGAGCACGTCGTGCCGCAGGTGCTTGAGGCCGTGGCCGCCGCCGTGCCGATGGGCTTGAACCTCCCCATCGTGTACAACACCAGTGCCTACGATTCGGTGGAATCGTTGAAACTGCTGGATGGCATCGTGGACATCTACATGCCGGACTTCAAGTTCTGGAATTACGAAAGCAGCCGCCGCTACGCCAAGGCCAGGGATTATCCCGAGCGGGCGCGCGAGGCCATCGCCGAGATGCACCGCCAGGTCGGGCCGCTCAAATTCGGCCCGGACGGGCTGGCGCGGCGCGGCGTACTGGTGCGGCATCTGGTCATGCCGGGGCAGGCCGACGAGGCCGCCGCGATCTGCCGGTGGCTGGCGCGGGAGTTGTCGCCGGACACCTACATCAATCTCATGGCCCAGTATCGCCCGGAGTTTCAGGTGGGCGCAGCAGGTAAAAACGGATCGCCGCAATACGTCGAGATCAACCGCCGGCCCACGCCGGCCGAAATGCAGGCCGCCCGCGCCGCCGCGCGCGCCGCCGGTCTGTGGCGCTTCGACCAGCGCGGACAATAATCATCCCGACTCCCTCCCCTGGGCGGAGGAGGCCCACCTCAAACGCCATCCCTCGAAGGGGCAGGGGGAGAAATCTGCTTTGTTTCCCCCTCACCCTGGCTCTCTCCCGCGAGGGGAGAGGGGATGAAATTTTGGATCTCCGGCGAGGGGAGAGGGGAATTCAACTGACGCGCTCGGCGCCTTCTCTCCGGCGAGGGGAGAGGGGATGAAATTTTGGATCTCCGGCGAGGGGAGAGGGGAATTCAACTGACGCCCTCGGCGCCTTCTCTCCGGCAAGGGGAGAGGGGATGAAATTGTGGATCTCCGGCGAGGGGAGAGGTGGATGAAAAAGATGACTACAATCTCCCGCCCCTGCGCCATCGCCCTTGAGGGAGGGGGAACGAACATGGATCAAAATTCCCCGTTTTCACCCCCTCTCCCTTGAGGGGAGAGGGCGGGGGAGAGGGTGAAGGTTTTTATGCCCCGTCCCTCGCTTTCAAGTTTTTCGTCAAGGGCAGGGGTTGGGATGGCGTGTGTGGACCGCCTCGATTTCGTTGAGCAATTCCGCCGGCAGCGTCATGTCGATGGTGGCGACGTTGGCCTTGAGCTGCTCCATCTTGGTCGCGCCGATGATGGTCGAGGTCAGGAACGGCCGCGAGTTGACGTAGGCGATGGCCATCTGCGCTAGAGTGAGATCGTATTTCTTTGCCAGCGCGGCGTAGGCCTCGGTGGCCGCCAGCCCCGCGGGCGTCAAATAGCGCTTGAATTGATCGAACAGCGTGAGCCGCGCGCCGGCGGGACGCGCGCCGCCGATGTACTTGCCGGACAGCACGCCGAATCCCAGCGGCGAGTAGGCCATCAGACCCACTTTTTCACGGTGCGCCACCTCGGCGAGCCCGATTTCAAAGGTGCGGTTGAGCAGGTTGTAGGGGTTTTGCACGGTGACCAGCCGCGGCCCGCCGGTGCGCCCCGCGATCTCCAGCAGTTTCATCACGCCCCACGGCGTGTCGTTGCACACGCCGATGTGGCGCACCTTGCCGCTCTTCACGCAGTCGCCCAGCACCGAAAGAGTCTCCTCAAGCGGTGTGGCGTCACTGTCGTCCTCGGGCGTGTAGCCGAGCCTGCCGAAGAAGTTCGTCTTGCGATCCGGCCAGTGGAGCAAATACAAATCCACGTAATCGGTTTGCAGGTGTTTGAGACTCCCGTTCAGCGCCGCCTCGATGTTAGCGCGATTGAGCCGCGCGCGGCCTTCGCGGATCCACGGCAGCCAGGTGCTCCTGCCCACCACCTTGGTCGCGAGCACGATCTTGTCGCGATCCCCGCGCCCCTTGAGCCAGCGGCCGATGAACTCCTCGGTGCGGCCACAAGTCTCCGCCCTGGGCGCGACCGGGTAGAGTTCGGCGGTGTCGATGAAGTTGATGCCCTGGGCCAGCGCGTAATCGAGTTGCTCGCGCGCCTCGGCCTCGGTGTTCTGCTCGCCGAAATTCATGGTGCCAAGGCACAGCCGGCTGACCTTGATGCCGGTGTCACCGAGCGGCGCGTATTTCATGATCCCTCCGTTCAAAACGTTTGTGCGCATTATAACCATGCCGAGGCTTTCCTAATCCCCGCCCTGCCCCCACAATAGCGGCATGGAGACGCTGACGCTGACCCGGCCGGACGACATGCACGTGCATCTGCGCGACGGCGCGCTCATGGCGGGCGTGCTGGCGGACACGGCGGCGCGATTCGCGCGCGCCATCGTCATGCCGAATCTGAAGCCGCCGGTCGTGACCGTGGCGCAGGCCCGCGCCTACCGCGATCGGATCATGGCCGCTCTGCCCGGGGGCGCCGACTTCACGCCGCTGATGACCCTGTATCTCACCGACAGCACGCCGCCGTCGGAGATCAAGGCCGCGGCCGCCAGTGGCTTCGTACATGCGGTGAAATACTATCCGGCCGGCGCGACTACGAATTCCGACGAGGGCGTGACCGCGATGGCGAAGGTCACGCCGGCGCTGGAGGAGATGCAGCGCGCCGGGCTGCCGCTCCTGGTCCACGGCGAGGTGACGGATGCCCACGTCGACGTCTTCGATCGCGAGCGGGTTTTCATCGAGCACGTCCTGCAACCGCTGGTGCGCGATTTCCCGGCATTGAAAATCGTGTTCGAGCACGTCACCACGGGGGAGGCCGTGGATTTCGTGCTGGACGCGCCGGCGAATATCGCGGCCACCCTCACCGCGCACCACCTGCTCCTGAATCGCAACGCCATGCTGGCCGGCGGCATGCGGCCGCATCATTATTGCGCGCCGGTGCCGAAGCGCGAGCGGGACCGCGAGGCGCTGGTGCGCGCCGCCGTGAGCGGCAATCCGAAGTTTTTTCTCGGCACCGACAGCGCGCCGCACGCGCGCCACGCCAAGGAATCCGCCTGCGGCTGCGCCGGCATCTACACCGCGCACGCCGCCATCGAGCTGTACGCCGGGGTGTTCGAACAGGCCGGCGCGCTCGACAAACTGGAGGGTTTCGCCAGTTTTTACGGTGCCGGTTTCTATGGCCTGCCGCGCAACCAGGGCAAGATCACGCTGAAGCGCGAAAGCTGGCGCGTGCCGGATTCACTGCCGTTCGGCGAACATACGCTGGTGCCGTTCCGCGCCGGGGGAGAATGCACGTGGAAACTGTCGAAGACCTGATCGAACCCATCGAGCCGGCCAGCCCGCGCACGCCGGTGGCGCGCCGCTTCCGCGGCTTCCTGCCGGTGGTGGTGGACGTCGAGACCGCGGGTTTCGATCCGATCAAGAACGCCCTGCTCGAAATCGCCGCCGTGCTGCTGCGGATCAACGCCAAAGGCCGCTGGGAGCGCGGCGAGACGTTGCATTCGCATGTGCTGCCCTTCGAGGGCGCCAGGCTCGACCCCGAGGCGCTGAAATTCAACGGCATCGATCCGTATCATCCCTTCCGCATGGCGCTGCCGGAGAAGGAGGCGCTGGAGAAGATTTTCAGGCCGGTGCGGCAGGAAATCGAGAAACAGGGGTGCAGCCGCGCCATCCTGGTCGGCCACAACGCCTTTTTCGATCTGGCGTTCGTGAAGGCGGCTGCGGAGCGCTGCAAGATCAAGCGCAGCCCGTTTCACTCCTTCACCACGCTGGACACCGCCTCGCTCGCGGGGCTGGCCTACGGCCAGACCGTGCTGGCGCGGGCCGCCAAGGCGGCGGGGCTGGAGTGGAACTCAGGACGTGCGCATTCGGCGATCTACGACGCCGAGCTGACCGCCGATCTGTTCTGCGCCATCGTCAACCGCTGGGACGCCCTGACAGGTGATCCGAAGACGTAGTGTTTATGCTTTGCAGTAAAGACGGTCGCGCCAGAGATGGGCGGCGGCGGTGATGGCGGGCACGTCAAGAGTCAGAAGTTCGCGTTGTTTCAACAGTTGCCGCCCGGCGACCCAGACGTCGGTGACCTGCTGGCGGGAGGCGGCATAGACGATCTGCGAGATCGGATCGTGCACGGGCTGCGTTTCCGGCGGACTTAAATCGACCGCGATCACGTCCGCCGCCTTGCCGGCCACGAGCGAGCCCGTGAGTTCGTCGATGCCGAGCGCGCGGGCGCCGTTGACCGTGGCCATGCGCAGGGCCTGCGCCGCCGGGACAGTGGTGGCGTCGTTGGCCACGGCCTTGGCGAGCAGCGCGGCGGTGCGCATCTCGCCGAACAGGTCGAGGTCATTGTTGCTGGCGGCGCCGTCGGTGCCGAGCGCGACATTGACGCCGGCCTTGACGAGCGCGGACACGGGGCAGAAGCCGCTGGCGAGCTTGAGATTGGACTCCGGGCAGTGGATGACATGCGCGCCCTGCGCGGCAATCAGCGCGATCTCGTGCGGCTCCAGTTGCGTCATGTGCACGGCCAGCAACTGCGGCGAGATCAGACCGAGGCGCTCCAATCTTTTTAATGGACGCTCGCCGGTTTCGGCCTGCGCCTCGCGGACCTCGCCGGGGGTCTCGTGCAGATGGATGCTGATCGGCACGTTGAGTTCGCCGGCCAGCGTGGCGATGCGCCGGAAGGCGTCGTCGCCGACGGTGTAGGGCGCATGCGGCGCGAAGGCCGTGCGGATGAGCGCATGATCGCGGTATTCATCGTGCAGCTTAAGGCCCTTTTTGAAATACTCGTCGACGTGCGCGGCGTAGGCGGAGGGGAGGTCGATGACGATCATGCCGATCGTGGCGCGCATGCCCGCCTCGGCGGCGGCGCGCGCGGTTTCCTCCGGGAAGAAATACATGTCGTTGAAGCAGGTGACCCCGCCGCGCAGCATCTCGGCGATGGCCAGCCGGCTGCCGTCGCGCACGAACTCCGGGCTCACCCATCTGGCCTCGGCGGGCCAGATGTGGTTGCGCAGCCAGTCCATGAGCGCCCGATCGTCGGCGTAGCCGCGCAACAGGTTCATGGCGGCGTGGGTGTGGGCATTGATGAGGCCGGGGAGCAGGGCGTGGCCGGGCAGGCGCACGGTTTCGCGCGCCTCAAAGCGCTCCGCGGCTTGGGCTTCGGGCAGCAGGGCGATGATGCGGCCTTGATCGACGGCCAGTGCGTGCTGCTCGAGGACGGCGCCCTCCGGTTCGACGGGGATGACCCAGCGTGCGGTCAGCAGGAGGTCGATGGAGTTGGGCGGCATGAGCGGGTATTGTACAGGCTGAAATGAATCGCGGAGAGATGCACGTGGAGCAGTCTTCTGCCGCTCAGGAATCCTTCCGTGCAGTGGAATGGCGTGATGGCGCCCTGCAACTGCTGGACCAGCGCCTGCTGCCGCAGCGCGAGGAATACCTCACCCTGAAAACCGCGCCGGACGTCGCCCAGGCCATCCATGACATGGCGGTGCGGGGCGCACCGGCCATCGGCATCGCCGCGGCCTACGGCGTGGTGCTGGCCGCGCGCGCGGCCTGGCAGCGCGCCGGCAATGGCTGGCGGGAGGCCATCGAGGCGGATTTGGCGCATCTGGCCGCGGCGCGTCCCACGGCCGTCAATCTGCGCTGGGCCATCAAGCGCATGCGCGGCCGGTTCAACGCCATCCAGGGGGAACCGGAGGCGGCGCTGCTGGCGGAGGCACGCGCCATACACGATGAAGATCGCGCCGCCAATTTCAAAATGGCCCGCCTGGGCGCCGGCTGGCTGCCGCCCGATGCCGCGGTGCTCACGCATTGCAACGCCGGTGCGCTGGCGACCGGCGGTTACGGCACCGCGCTCGGCGTCATCCGCGCCGCCCATGCCCGCGGCGCGCTCAAGGCGGTGTATGTGAATGAAACGCGGCCGTGGCTGCAGGGCGCGCGGCTGACAGCTTGGGAGCTGTTGCGCGACGGCATACCGGTGACGCTGCTGGCCGACGCCGCCGCCGCGCATCTGATGGCGACGAGGGGCATCGATTGCGTGATCGTGGGCGCCGATCGCATCGCCGCCAACGGCGACACCGCGAACAAAATAGGCACCTACATGCTGGCGCTCTCGGCGCGCGCGCACGGCGTGAAATTCATGGTGGTGGCCCCTGGCTCGACCTTCGATCTGTCCCTCGACAGCGGCCGCGATATTCCGGTGGAGGCGCGCGACGCGGCGGAGGTGCTGCGCCACGGAGGCCGGCCCGTGGCGGCGGCCGGCGCGACGGCCTGGAACCCCGTTTTCGACGTGACGCCGGCGGGGCTTATCGACGTCATCGTGACCGAAAAAGGCCTCATTGAGCGGCCCGACGCCGCGCGCGTGGCGGCCGTGATCGGAGGTTGAAAATCACGCAAATTTTCAGTGCACGGCGGCCTCGTGCGTGGTAGAATTTTCCCCTTGAAAATGCGCCGTGGAACCCACGGCGCGTTTTGTTTGAAAGCTCTTTAAAATCATGCTGTTAAACTCTCTTACTGCGTTCAAAAATGACCCCCTTGAAATGGCGGGTTGAAAACGGCCCGCATGACTGAGTTCGCCCGACAGCTTCTGCCGGTCAACATCGAAGACGAGATGCGGCAGTCCTACATGGACTACGCCATGAGCGTCATCGTCGGCCGCGCGCTGCCCGACGTGCGCGACGGTCTCAAGCCCGTGCACCGGCGCGTGCTCTATTCCATGCACGAACTCGGCAACGACTGGAACAAGCCCTACAAGAAATCGGCGCGCGTGGTCGGCGACGTGATCGGCAAATACCACCCCCACGGCGACACGGCGGTGTACGACACCATCGTGCGCATGGCGCAGGACTTCTCGCTGCGCTACCTGCTGGTGGACGGGCAGGGCAATTTCGGCTCGGTGGACGGCGACAATCCCGCCGCCATGCGCTACACCGAGGTGCGCATGGCGCGCATCGCCCACGAGTTGCTGGCCGACCTCGACAAGGAAACCGTCAATTTCACGCCGAACTACGACGGCTCGGAGCAGGAGCCCGCCATCCTGCCGGCGAAATTCCCCAACCTGCTGGTCAATGGTTCCTCCGGCATCGCGGTCGGCATGGCCACCAACATCCCGCCGCACAACCTGCGCGAGATCGTCAGCGCCTGCATCGCGGTGATCGACCGGCCGGAGATCAGCATCGAGGAACTGATGCAGCTCGTGCCGGGGCCGGACTTCCCCACCGCCGGCATCATCAGCGGCACGGCGGGCATCCGCGAGGCCTACCGCACCGGCCGCGGCCGCATCTTCGTGCGCGCCCGCACCGCCTTCGAGGCCTATGGCAGCGACGACGACAAGGAGCGCATCGTGGTCACCGAGCTGCCCTACATGGTCAACAAGGCCCGGCTGCTCGAACGCATCGCCGAGCTGGTCAAGGACAAGAAGATCGAGGGCATCCGCGAGCTGCGCGACGAGTCCGACAAGGACGGCATGCGCATGGTCATCGAGCTGAAGCGCGGCGAGGTAGCCGAGGTCGTGCTGAACAACCTCTACAAGCACACGCAGATGCAGGAGGTGTACGGCATCAACTGCGTGGCGTTGTCCGGCGGCCAGCCGAGGCTGCTCAACCTGAAGCAGATGATCGAGGCGTTCGTGAGCCACCGCCGCGAGGTGGTGACCCGCCGCACCGTTTACGATTTGCGCAAGGCCCGCGAACGCGCCCACAAGCTGGAGGGCCTGGCCATCGCGCTCGCCAATATCGACGCCGTCATCGCGCTGATCAAGGCCAGTCCGAATCCAGCGGAGGCCAGACAGGGACTGGTGGCCAGGGTGTGGCCGCCGGGCATGGTGGTGCAGATGCTGCAACGCGCCGGCGCCGATGCCTCGCGGCCCGAGGACCTGGCGCCGGAACTGGGACTGTCCGCCGACGGCTACCGGCTCTCCGAGGTGCAGGCCCAGGAGATCCTCGATCTCAAGCTGCACCGGCTGACCGGCCTCGAGCAGGACAAGATCCTGAAGGAATACGAGGAGGTGCTGGTCACGATTGCCGATCTGCGCGACATCCTCGGCCGGCCCGAGCGGCTGATGCAGGTGATCCGCGATGAATTGAACGACATGCGCGAGAAGTACGGCGACGACCGCCGCACCGAGATCGTCGACGATCATCAGGACTTGAACGATGAGGACCTGATCGCGCCGGAGGAGGTGGTGGTGACGCTGTCGCATGCCGGCTATGCCAAGTCGCAGCCGGTGGACGTGTACCGCTCGCAGCGCCGCGGCGGCAGGGGCCGCATCGCCGCCACCACGCGCGAGGAGGACTTCGTCGAGAAACTGTTCGTGGCCAACACCCACGACATGGTGTTGTGCTTCTCCAGCCGCGGCAAGATTTACTGGATCAAGGTGTGGCAGCTGCCGCAGGCGGGCCCGACGGCGCGCGGCAAGCCGATCGTGAACGTGCTGCCGCTCTCGGAAGGCGAGCGCATCACGGCGCTCTTGCCCATCAAGGAATTCGCCGGGGATCGCTACGTGTTCATGGCGACCCAGCAGGGCACCGTGAAAAAAACGGCGCTTTCGGAGTATTCGCGGCCGCGGCCGTCGGGCATCATCGCCGTCGATCTGCCGGAGGACGACGCCCTCGTGGGCGTGGCGCTGACCGACGGCAAACAGGACATCATGCTGTTCAACAACGCCGGCAAAGCCATCCGCTTCAGCGAGGACGACGTGCGGCCGATGGGCCGCACCGCCCGTGGCGTGCGCGGCATGCGTCTGGCGGAGGGCCAGCGGGTGATTGCGCTCATCATCGCCGAGCCCTACAGCACCATCCTCACCACGACGCAGAACGGCTACGGCAAGCGCAGCCCGGTGGAGGACTACCCCGTGCACGGCCGCGGCGGCCAGGGCGTGATCTCCATCCAGACCACGGAGCGCAACGGCGAGGTGGTGGCGGCGGTCTCGGTCACCGATGACGACGAAGTCATGTTGATCAGCGATTCCGGCACGCTGGTGCGTACGCCGGCCGGCGGCATCTCGGTGATGGGCCGCAACACGCAGGGCGTGCGCCTCATCAACCTGGCCGAGGGCGAGAAGCTGGTGGGCGTGGAGCGCATCGTGGAGCGGATGGAAAACGGCAACGGCAACGGCGATGGCGGCGAACCCCCATCGAACGGGGACGTAAAATCCTGAGCGGACGCGCCATGGGCAAAAATCGCGGCGGCAGCGGTGGTGAGAATCGCAAATTGGAGTCGCTCCGCGCCCAGATCGACGCGGTGGACGATCAACTGCTGGATTTGATTGCGCGGCGCGCGGCGCTGGCGCACCAGATCGCCGGCGTCAAGGCGGCGCAGGGCGAGGCCACGCGCTACCGGCCGGAGCGCGAGGCGCAGATCCTGCGGCGGATCATCGCGCGCAACCGCGGGCCGCTGGCCGATGAGGAAATCGCCCGCCTGTTCCGCGAGATCATGTCGGCGTGCCTGGCGCTGGAGCAGCCGGTGCGCGTGGCCTATCTCGGCCCGGCGGGCACCTACACCCAGGCCGCCGCGCTCAAGCATTTCGGCCACTCGGTGCGGACCGCGCCGCACGCCTCCATCGAGGAGGTGTTCCGGGAGGTGGAGGCGGGCGCCTGCCACTACGGCCTGGTGCCGGTCGAGAACTCCATCGAGGGTGTCATTCATCACACGCTGGACAGCTTCATGCAGTCGCCGCTCACCATCTGCGGCGAGGTTGAATTGCGCATCCGCCATCACCTGCTGAGCCGGGGCAAAACGCTCCGCGCCGTGAAACGCGTGTACGCGCATGCGCAGGCGCTGGCCCAGTGCCGGCACTGGCTGGATCGGGAGCTGCCGCACGCCGGGCGCGAGGCGGTGTCCAGCAACGCCGAGGCCGCCCGCCGCGCGGCCGCCAAGGCCGGCACGGCCGCGATCGCCGGCGAGGCCGCGGCCGAACTCTACGGCCTGCGTTCGCTCGCCGCCGGCATCGAGGACGATCCCTCGAACACCACGCGCTTTCTGGTGATCGGGCATGACAGCGTGCCGCCCAGCGGCGATGACAAGACTTCGCTCCTGTTCTCCACGCCCAACAAGCCCGGCGCGCTGCACCACGTGCTGGGCGCCTTCGCCGAGAGCGGCATCAGCATGACGCGCATCGAGTCGCGCCCCTCGCGGCGCGGCATGTGGGATTACTATTTCTTCGTCGACATCGAGGGCCATGCCGGCACCCCGGCGGTGGCGGCGGCGATCGAGCGGCTGCGCGAACGCGCCGCGATGGTGAAGTTGCTGGGTTCCTATCCCCGCGCTGTTCTTTGAGAACCTATTGCGCTCGGCATGACTGTGTTGCGCAAGGGCTCGAAATCCTCATTGACTAACGGGTCAACTCCGGTTTCTCGCCATTTCGCGCCTTGTCCTGCCTTCGCTCATCACGGTTCTCGATCCTCCGCATGTATCCCAAAGTTACCTCAATGAATTGCGATTTCTTGGAACTGGCCGTGCCCGGCGTGCGCGAACTGCAGCCGTACCAGCCCGGCAAGCCGATCGAGGAACTGCAACGTGAATACGGCATCACCGACGTCATCAAGCTCGCCTCCAACGAAAACCCGCTGGGACCGAGCCCGAAGGCGCTCGCGGTCATTGAAGACGCGGCGCGGGATCTGCACCGCTATCCGGACGGCAGCGGTTTCGCGCTCAAGCAGGCGCTCTCGCGCCACCTGAAGGTCGACGCCGGCCAGATCACGCTCGGCAACGGCTCCAACGACGTGCTGGAGCTGGTGGCGCGCGCCTTCGTGTCGCCGGGCGACGAGGTGGTTTTCTCCGAGCACGCCTTCGCCGTGTATCCGCTGGTGACGCTGGCGGCCGGCGGCCGCGCCGTGGTGACGCCGGCGCGCGATTATGGCCATGATCTGGCGGCCATGCACGCGGCGCTCACCGCGCAGACGCGCGTGGTATTCATCGCCAACCCGAACAATCCCACCGGCACCTGGATCAGGCGCGAGGCGCTGCATGCCTTCCTGCGCGCGCTGCCGGCGCACGTGATCGCGGTGGTGGACGAGGCCTATTTCGAGTACGCCGCCGATCCGGAATATCCCGACAGTCTGCGCTGGCTGGGTGAATTTCCGAACCTGGTGGTCACGCGCACGTTCTCGAAGATTTACGGTCTGGCCGGCCTGCGCGCCGGCTACGGTGTGTCGCATCCGGAGCTCGCCGAACTGTTGAACCGCGTGCGCCAGCCCTTCAATGTCAACAGCCTGGCCCTGGCCTGCGCCGCCGCCGCGCTTGATGATCAGGAGCACGTGCGGAGGAGCACGGCCATGAACGCACGCGGCATGCGGCAGTTGGAGGAGGGCTTCCGCAAGCTCGATCTCGAATTCATACCCTCCGCCGGCAATTTCATCTGCGTGCGCGTCGGCGACGCCGCGGCGGTGTACGAGGCGCTGCTGCGGCAGGGCGTGATCGTGCGCCCCATCGCCAACTACGGCATGCCCGAACACTTGCGGATTACCGTGGGTCTTGAATCCGAAAATGCGCGCTTGCTCGCGGCGCTGCGCAGGGCGCTGGGGAAATAAAGTCGTGAAGACGCCCTTCATATCGCGGCTTGCCATCATCGGCGTCGGCCTCATCGGGGGGTCGCTGGCGCTGGCCCTGAAGCGCGCCGGGGCGGTGGGCGAGGTCGTCGGCTGCGGCCGCAACGCCGCCGATCTGGAAAAGGGCGTGAAGCTCGGCGTCATCGATCGCTGCTCGACCGACCCGATCCAGGCAGTGCGCGATGCCGATGTCATCGTGCTGGCGACGCCCATCGGCGCCATGGGCGCCACGCTGGAAAAAATCCGTGATCATCTGGCGCCGCAGGCCGTCATTACGGACGCCGGCAGCGCCAAGGTGAGCGTGATTGCCGGTGCGCGCGCGGCGCTCGGCGCGCGGTTCGCCGATTTTGTGCCCGGCCATCCCATCGCCGGCACCGAGAAGAGCGGCATCGAGGCGGGATTTCCCGATTTGTACGTGCATCATCGCGTCATCCTCTGCCCGCAGCCCGAGACGCGCATGAGCGCGCTGTCGAAGGTGCAGCGCATGTGGGAACTCGTCGGCGCGCAGGTGGAGCAGATGGAAGCCGCGCGCCATGACGCCATCCTGGCCCGCACCAGCCACCTGCCGCACCTGGTGGCCTATGCGCTGGCGGATGTGCTGGCCGCCACCCGCCCGCAGAGCGAGGTGCTGCGCTTCGCCGCCGGCGGCTTTCGCGATCTCACGCGGGTGGCCTCGAGCCCGCCGGTGATGTGGCGCGACATCGCGCTCGCCAATCGCGAGGCGCTGCTCCCGGCGCTCGATGAATATCTCGCCGCCCTGAACGCCATTCGCACCGCGGTCGCGGCGCGGGATGCCGTGGCGCTGGAGGCCATCTTCGCGCGCGCGAAGGCGCTGCGCGATGCTTTGCCGCCGCGTCAATGAATTCGAAGGTTTACGCGCAGTTCGAAGTTCAGCCGGGTGGAAAATTGCGCGGCATGCTGCGCGTGCCGGGCGACAAGTCCATCTCGCACCGCGCCTTGATGCTGGGCGCCATCGCCGCGGGCGACACCGACATCACGGGATTTCTCGAAGGCGGGGACACGCTGGCGACCCTGGCCGCCTTCCAGGCGATGGGCGTGCAAATCGATCGCGCCGGCGGACACGTGACCGTGCGCGGCGCCGGCCTGCACGGCCTGAAGCCACCCCCCGGCGCGCTTGACCTCGGAAATTCCGGCACCTCGATGCGCCTGCTGGCGGGACTGCTGGCGGGGCAGGCGTTCGACACCACGCTCATCGGCGATGAATCGCTGTCCCGGCGGCCGATGCGGCGCGTGGTCGAGCCGTTGACGCGAATGGGCGCGCGCATTGACACCACGCCGGGCGGCACGGCGCCGCTCCGCATCCACGGCGGCCGGCGGCTGGCCGGCATCGAGTACGCGATGCCGGTCGCCAGCGCGCAGGTGAAGTCCTGCCTCCTCCTGGCGGGCCTCTACGCCGCCGGCGCGACCACGATCATCGAGCCGGCGCCCTCGCGCGATCACACCGAGCGCATGCTGGGGACCTTCGGCGCGGCGATTGATACCGACGGCGCGCGCGTGTCGTTGCGCGGCGGCCAACGGTTGCGCGCGACTTCCATTGCCGTCCCGGGTGACATCTCCTCGGCGGCATTTCTCATGGTCGGCGCCGCCATCGCGCCCGGCTCCGATCTGACGCTGCAAAACGTGGGCGTCAATCCGACGCGCACGGGCATCATCGACATCCTGAAGGCCATGGGCGCCGATCTGCAATTGCTGAATGAGCGCCAGGCAGGAGCCGAACCGGTCGCCGACATCCGCGTGCGCGGCGGCACCCTGCGCGGCATCCGCATCGACGGGCGTCTCGTGCCGCTCGCCATCGACGAATTTCCCGTCGTCTTCATCGCCGCCGTTGCGGCCTCCGGCGAAACCGTGCTGACCGGCGCGGAGGAGTTGCGCGTGAAGGAGAGTGATCGCATCGCCGTGATGGTGGAGGGCCTGCGGCGGCTGGGCGTGCGCGCCGAGCCGGCGGCGGACGGCGTGCGCATCAGCGGCGGCGGCGAGGGGGCGGTTTTCAGCGGCGGCGAAATCGACAGCCGCGGCGATCACCGCGTCGCGATGGCGTTTGCCATCGCCGCCCTGCGTGCATCCGCGCCGATCAAGATCCTCGATTGCACCAATGTCGCCACCTCGTTTCCCGGCTTTGTCGAATGCGCGCGGGCCGCAGGTCTGGCGATCGTGGGGAAGCCCTGAAGATGGACGCCGGGGCGCCGGTCATCGCGGTGGACGGCCCCAGCGGCACGGGCAAGGGCACCGTATGCCGGCGGCTGGCGCAGGCACTGGGCTGGCACTTCCTGGACAGCGGGGTGTTGTACCGGGCGGTGGGGCTGGCGGCGCAGCGTGCCGGGGTGCCGCTGAACGCCGAGCAGCCGGTGGCGGCGCTGGCCGCAAACATCGATCTGCGCTTTGTGCCGGATCCCCATGCCGAATATGGCATGACCGTGTTGCTGGATGGCGAGGACATCAGCGCCGCCATCCGCACCGAGGAGGCGGGCGGGGCGGCCTCTCAAGTCGCGGCCTTTCCCGCCGTGCGGGCGGCGTTGTTGAAACGCCAGCGCGCCTTCCGGCGGCGCCCGGGGCTCATCGCCGACGGCCGCGACATGGGCACCGTGGTCTTCCCCGACGCGGCGCTCAAACTGTTCCTGACCGCAAGTCCGGAGGAGCGCGCCCGGCGCCGTCATAACCAGTTGAAAGAAAAAGGGATTGATGTTAGTCTGCGCGCCCTTCTTGAGGACATCCGCGCCCGCGACGAACGCGATCGGGGACGGGCCATATCGCCGCTCGTCCCGGCCGCCGACGCCAGGCTCATCGACACGACGGCGATGGACGTCGAGGCGGTGGTGAACGAGGCGATGCGGCATGTCCGGGAGCAGGGATTGGCCTGAATCGACAGCGGGCCATCGGGGATTCCGGGGCGCGAAGCGCGCCGGGGTCATGGTTCAACCAACCCGCGGATAACGCGGTTTACAGAGCACAGGACGGGGGCAATGCTCCCGTAATCGAGGTTTTTTGCATGACGGAAAGTTTCGCGGAATTATTCGAGCAAAGCATCAGTGGCGCCAAGATGCGGCCCGGCGCCATCGTCACCGGCACCGTGGTGGCCATCGATGATGAATGGGTCACCGTCAACGCCGGCCTGAAGTCCGAAGGTCTCATCCCCGCTGCGCAGTTTCGCACCGAGAACGGCGGCCTGGAAATCAACGTCGGTGATCACGTGGACGTCGCGCTGGACGCCGTCGAGGACGGCACCGGCGCGACCAAGCTGTCCCGCGAGAAGGCCAAGCGGGCCATGGCCTGGACGCGGCTGGAGAAGGCCGCCGAGGCCGCCGAAACCGTGACCGGCGTGATTACGGAAAAGGTCAAGGGCGGCTTCACCGTGGACATCGAGGGCGTGCGCGCCTTTCTCCCCGGTTCGCTGGTGGACGTGCGGCCGGTGCGCGACACGAGCTATCTCGAAGGCAAGCCGCTGGAGTTCAAGATCATCAAGGTCGATCGCAAGCGCAACAACGTGGTCGTCTCCCGCCGCGCCGTGGTCGAGAGCGAAGGCAGCGCCGAGCGCGAGACTCTGATCAACAGCCTGAAGGAGGGCGCCACCGTCAAGGGCATCGTCAAGAACCTGACCGACTACGGCGCCTTCATCGATCTGGGCGGCATCGACGGCCTGCTGCACATCACCGACATGGCCTGGAAGCGCGTCAAGCATCCCTCCGAGGTGGTGCAGATCGGCCAGGAGATCGAGGTCAAGGTGCTCAAGTTCGATCGCGAGCGCATGCGCGTGTCGCTGGGCCTGAAGCAATTGGGCGACGATCCGTGGGTCGATCTGGCGCGCCGCTACCCGGTCAAGACGCGGCTGTTCGGCAAGGTCACCAACATCGCCGACTACGGCTGCTTCGTCGAGATTGAGGACGGCGTCGAGGGCCTGGTGCATGTCTCCGAGATGGACTGGACCAACAAGAACGTGCATCCCTCCAAGCTGGTGCACGTGGGCCAGGAGGTCGAGGTCATGGTGCTGGACATCGACGAGGAGCGCCGTCGCGTGTCGCTGGGCATCAAGCAGTGCCAGCCCAACCCGTGGGAGGACTTCGCCGGCAAGCACAACCGCAACGACCGGGTCACCGGCGTCATCAAGTCGATCACCGATTTCGGCATCTTCATCGGCCTGGAGGGCGGCATCGACGGCCTCGTGCATCTCTCGGATCTGTCCTGGAACGAGAGCGGCGAGGAGGCGCTGCGCCGCTACAAGAAGGGTGATCAAGTCGAGGCCATCGTGCTGTCCGTGGACGCCGAGCGCGAGCGCATTTCGCTCGGCATCAAGCAGCTGGAGAAGGACCCGCTGTCGAATTATCTCGACGCGCACGAGAAGGGCAGCATCGTCAGGGGCGTGGTCAGGAGCGTCGATGCCAAGGGCGCCGTGATTACGCTGGCGGAGGGCGTCGAAGGCACACTGCGCGCCTCCGAACTGTCGCAGAAGGAGGTCGATGACGCCCGCAAGGTGCTGAAAGAGGGCCAGGAAATCGAGGCCCTGCTGGTGGGCGTGGATCGCAAGAAGCGCAGCCTGACGCTGTCCATCCGCGCCAAGGAAAGCCACGAAGAACAAGCCGCCATGCAGGAGTACGCCCAGGAAAAGGACGCGGTGACCACCCGTCTGGGTGATCTTTTGAAAAAGAAGCTGGATGCAAAGTAATTCCTGACGTCCGGCGCCGCGGCGATGGGCCGCGGCGCCGCGCCATCCGGGAAGCAGGTCAGGTAGAAGGGGGGACGCATGACCAAATCGGAACTGATCGAAATACTCGCCGGCAAGCAGACGCAACTGGGACACCGCGATGTGGAGCTGGCGGTGCGCACCATGCTGGAACACATGGCCAGCACGCTGTCGCAGGGATCGCGCATCGAGATTCGCGGCTTTGGCAGCTTCTCCCTGCATTACCGGCCGGCGCGCGTGGGCCGCAATCCCAAGTCCGGCGAGCCGGTGATGCTGCCGGCCAAGCACGTGCCGCACTTCAAGCCCGGCAAGGAACTGCGCGAGCGCGTCAACATCCCCGCCGCGTCGGCGTAGACGCATCTTTGCGGGCCGCCGGCCTGCCCCTATACTCCCGCCATTGAAATTCACGGCGGAGACGTCCGATCGCTGATCCGCGGGGTGCCCTGATGGTGCGATTGCTGAAACTGTTCGTCTGGCTGCTGCTCGTGGCCGTGGGGTGGCTGTTGTACAGCCGCAATCCCGATGTCGTGACGTTTGACTACTATGTCGGCCGCGTCGAGTGGCCGCTGTCCGTGCTGGTGGCCGCGAGCCTGCTGGCCGGGGCGGTGCTGGCGGCGCTGGCCTCGCTGTGGCCCATATTCAAGCTCAAGCGCCAGAACTGGCGGCTGCGCCGCCAGTTGCTGCGCAGCCAGGCTGCGGTATCCTCATCTCCCTCCCCCGCCCCGACGACAGGCCCCCATGCCCTTCGATAGCATCGCGCTGCTGTGGCTGCTGCTGCCGGTGGCCGCCGCCTCCGGCTGGATGGCCGCCCTGCGCGGTGAACGGCAGCGGCGGACACAGGCGCGTCAGACCCGCCAGCGGCTCTCGCCGCACTACTTCCGCGGCATCAACTACCTGCTCAACGAACAGCCCGACAAGGCCATCGAGGTCTTCATCAAGATGCTGGAGATCGAAAGCGAAATGGTGGAGACCCACCTGGCGCTGGGCAACCTGTTCCGCCGCCGCGGCGAGGTCGATCGCGCCATCCGCATCCACCAGAACCTGATCGGCAACCGCAGCCTGTCGGAGGAGGAGCGCACGCTGGCGATGCTGGAGCTGGGCATGGACTACATGCGCGCCGGGCTGCTGGATCGGGCCGAGGAATTGTTCCGGCAGCTGCTGGACGGCGGCATGCACATCCGCCAGTCGCTGAAACAACTGGTCGACATCTACCAGCAGGAGCAGGACTGGAACAAGGCCATCGACACCGCCCGGCGCCTGGAGCAGGTCTCCGGCCGCAGCCTGCATCCGATGATCGCGCATTTCTACTGCGAGCAAGCCGAGGAAAGCTGGCGCCAGCGGGAGCCGGCGCGCGCGCTGCAGTTCATCGACACCGCCCTCGAGGTGGATCCCAGGTGCGTGCGCGCCAACCTGATGGCGGGCAGGGCGGCGGAGGACGCCGGCGATCTCGAGGCCGCGGTGGAGCGCTACCGGCACATCGAGGAACAGGACCCCGACTTCCTGCCCGAGGCCATGGACCCGCTGCTGCGTTGTTACCGCGCGCTGCACCGCATGGATGAATTCACCTTTTATCTGCGCGGGCTGGCGGAGAAGCACAACGCCATCACGCCCGTGCTGCTCTTGGCGGAACTGCTGGCCGAGCGCCAGGGCATCGACGCGGCGCTGGAATATTTGAGCAGTGCGCTGCACCGCCGGCCCAGCGTGCGCGGCCTGGAGCGGCTGGTGCATTACGCGCTGGCGCACGCCGAGGGGCGGGCGCGCGACAACCTGCTGCTGCTCAAGGAATTCGTCGCCAAGCTGCTGGAGAACAAGTCCGTGTACCGGTGCAGCCAGTGTGGATTCACCGGCCGCCTCCTGCACTGGCAGTGCCCCGGTTGCAAGAACTGGAACACCGTGAAGCCCATCCACGGCATCGAAGGCGAGTAGGCACCGCGAGTCGGCGAATTCCAAGCGATGATTGAACGATTCCGACTTCGTCATACCGCGGCGAAAATCCCCCCCTTCCCCCCTTTGAAAAGGGGGGACGAGGGGGGATTTCGAACGCCGCCGCATGACTGTCGGGTGCGGCTCTTATGATGCTTTCGCAGGGGCCGCGCATCATCGTGGCACTGGATTTTGCCGATGCCACTCAGGCGCTCAAACTGGCGCAACGGCTGGATCCGGAGCGCTGCCGGGTCAAGGTGGGCAAGGAGTTGTTCACGCGCGCCGGGCCGGCGCTGGTGGAGAAGCTGACGGCGGGCGGCTTCGCCGTGTTCCTCGATCTGAAATTTCACGACATTCCCAACACCGTGGCGGCGGCCTGCGCCGCCGCCGCCGATCTGGGCTGCTGGATGATCAATGTCCACGCCGGCGGCGGGACGGCGATGATGACGGCGGCCCGCGAAAGTCTGGAGCGGCGTCCGCGGCGGCCGCTGCTCGTGGCGGTGACGGTGCTCACCAGTCTCACCGCCGCGGATCTCGCCGCCATCGGAATGGCGGGAACTCCCGCGGAGGCAGTATCAAGACTGGCGGCGCTCGCTTTCCAGGCGGGTCTCGACGGCGTGGTGTGCTCGGCACAGGAGGTCGCGGCGCTGCGCCGTGAGTTGCCACGCGAATTCCTGCTGGTGACACCGGGCATCCGGCCGGTGGGCGGCGATGCCGCCGATCAAGCGCGCGTCGCCACGCCGGTGCAGGCCCTGCGCGCCGGCGCGGATTACCTGGTGGTCGGCCGGCCGATCACCCGCGCCGCCGATCCGTTGCAGGCCCTCGCCGCCATTGAACGCGAGATCGAGGATATCTGAGATTCACCCATGAGCTTTTCTGTTTTCGCTCCGCCGCGACCGTCAGGGCCGGGTGAGACGATCAGCTGGCGGCAGTTGCACGGCGGCGCCGAGGCGCTGGCCGTGGCGCAGGCCGCGCTGGCGCAGGCCGCGCCCGTGCTGGTATTGACGCCGGACGCGCTCGCCGCCGAACGACTGCTCACCGAGCTGCAATTCTTCCTGGGCGGCGCCGGCCGTCTGCCGCTGCTGCATTTCCCGGATCGGGAGACGCTGCCCTACGATCAATTCGCGCCGGCACAGGACCTCCTCTCCGGGCGGCTGGCGGTGCTGTCGCGTCTGCCGCGGCTTGAAAACGGCATCGTGGTGACGGCGGCGGCGACCGCCATGCACCGGCTCTGCCCGCGCGATTACGTTGACGGCCGGACGTTCGATCTGCGCCGCGGGCAGCGGCTCGATCGGGGGGATTTCCGCCGGCGGCTGGAGGCTTGCGGCTACCGCGCGGTGCCGCAGGTCACGGAGCACGGCGAGTTCGCCATCCGCGGCTCGCTCATCGACGTCTTTCCGATGGGCGATGCGGAGGCGTACCGTATTGACCTGCTCGATGACGTGATCGACAGCCTGCGGACCTTCGAGACGGAGACCCAGTGTTCCACCGGCACGGTGGAGGCGGTGCAATTGCTGCCGGCGCGCGAATTCCCGCTGGACGCCGCCGCCATCGGCGCTTTCCGGCAGGGCTGGCGCGCGCGGTTTGAAGGCAATCCGGCCGGGTCACCCGTGTACACCGACGTGAGCCAGGGCCTGTGCCCGGCGGGACTGGAATATTACCTGCCGTTGTTTTTCGATCGCACCGCCACGCTGTTCGATTACCTGCCGCCGGGCACCCTCGTCATCGAGGCGGCGGGCGTGAGTGAGGCGGCGCGCCATTTCCGGGATGAAATCGAAGATCGTTTTGAGCAGGGCCGCCATGACGCACGGCGTCCGCTGTTGCCGCCCGCCGATCTCTTTCTGGAGCCGGCGGAGTTTTCCACTGCCGCGGACGCTTTCCCGCTGATCAGGCTGGGCGCGGAGGCCCCGGCGGCCGGTGAAATTCAGTTCGGAACGAAACTGCCGCCGGCATTGCCGGTGGACGTGCATGCCCCGCAGCCGTTTCTGCTGTTGCGGCGGTTTCTGGACGATTTCCCCGGCCGCGTGCTGCTGGTCGCGGAGTCCGACGGCCGGCGCGAAACCCTGCTGGAATTGATGCGCGGACAGGATCTCACGCCCGAACTCGTCGATGACTGGCCGGCCTTCGCGGCGGGCGAAATGCGTCTGGGATTGACGGTGGCGCCGCTGTTCCGCGGCGCATTGCTCGAATCACCGCCGCTGGCGGTGGTGAGCGAGGCGCAGTTGTTCGGCGAGCGCGCCGTGCAGCAGCGCCGCGCCCGCCGCGCCGCCGCGCGTGATCCGGAGGCCATCATTCGCGACCTGGCGGAACTGCGCCCCGGCAGCCCGGTGGTGCACGAACAGCACGGCGTGGGCCGTTATCGCGGCCTCATCACCCTGACCGTCGACGGCATCCCCGGCGAGTTTTTGCACCTGGAATACGCCGGCGGCGACAAGCTGTACGTGCCGGTGGCCGCGCTGCAACTGGTGAGCCGTTATGCCGGCGTCGATCCCGAGCACGCGCCGTTGCACAAGCTGGGCGGCAATGCCTGGGCAAAAGCGCGTCGCAAGGCTGGCGAGCGCGTACGCGACGTGGCCGCGGAGTTGCTGGCGCTGCACGCCCGGCGCGCCGCGCGTCAGGGACACGCCTTCACGCTGGATCGGCACGCCTATTCCATATTCACCGAGGGCTTCCCGTTCGAGGAGACGCCGGATCAGGCGCGCGCCATCGACGAGGTCATCAGCGACATGACCGCCGGCAGGCCCATGGATCGCTTGATCTGCGGCGACGCCGGTTTTGGCAAGACCGAGGTGGCGATGCGCGCCGCGTTTGTCGCCGTCCACGACGGCCGCCAGGTGCTGGTGCTGGTGCCGACGACCCTGCTGGCGCAGCAGCACACCCAGACCTTCAAGGATCGCTTCGCCGACTGGCCGGTGCGCATCGAGAACCTGTCGCGCTTCCGCTCGCGCAAGGAGCAGGCGGCGGTGATGGCGGGCCTTTCCCGAGGCACGGTCGACATCGTCATCGGCACCCACAAATTGCTGGACGCGGATCTGCGCTGCAAGCGCCTCGGCCTCGTCATCATCGACGAGGAGCATCGCTTCGGCGTGCGTCAGAAGGAGCGGCTCAAGGCGCTGCGCGCGGAGGTGGACGTGCTCACGCTGACGGCCACGCCCATCCCGCGCACGCTCAATCTGGCGCTGACCAGCGTCCGCGACCTGTCGTTGATCGCGACGCCGCCGGCGCGGCGGCAGGCGGTGAAGACCTTCATCCGCGAGTGGGACAATGGTCTGCTGCGCGAGGCGTTGCTGCGCGAGATCGGCCGCGGCGGGCAGGCGTTTTTCCTGCACAACGACGTGGACAGCATCGAGGAGATGGCCCGCAAGGTGGCGGCGTTGCTGCCGGAGGCGCGCGTGCGCGTGGCGCACGGCCAGATGCGCGAGCGCGATCTCGAGCGCGTCATGCTCGATTTCTACCACCGCCACTTCAACGTGCTGGTCTGCACCACGATCATCGAAACCGGCATCGACATCCCGACGGCCAACACGCTCATCATCCACCGCGCCGACAAGTTCGGCCTGGCGCAGCTCTACCAGTTGCGCGGCCGCGTGGGCCGTTCCCATCATCGCGCCTACGCCTATCTGCTGGTGCCCTCCATTCGCGGCCTGTCGGGTGATGCCGCCAAGCGGCTGGAAGCAGTCGCCGCGCTGGAGGAGCTCGGCGTGGGCTTTACGCTGGCGACCCATGACCTGGAAATCCGCGGCGCCGGCGAGATTCTGGGCGAGGAGCAGAGCGGCCACATCCAGGAGATCGGCTACGGCCTGTACATGGAACTGCTGGATCGCGCCGTGGCGAGCTTGAAAAGTGGCAAAATGCCGGCGGAGGCGGAGGTTTCATCCGGCATCGAGATCGAATTGCACGCGCCGGCGCTGTTTCCAGCCGACTACCTGCCGGACGTGCATGCCCGGCTCATGCTGTACAAGCGCATCGCCGGCATCAAGGATGCCGGCGGCTTGATCGCGCTGCGCGAGGAAGTGATCGACCGTTTTGGCCATCTGCCGGAACCGGCGCAGAATCTTTTCCGAGTCGCGGAACTTAAATTGCTGTTACAGCCGCTCGGCGTGCGCAAGGCGGACCTGGGCGCGCATGGCGGGCGCGTCCTGTTCCACGAACGCCCGAACATCGATCCGCAGGCGGTGCTGCGGCTCATCCAGCAGCAGCCGCGCTGTTACCGGTTGGACGGCGCCGACAAGTTACGTATCATCAAGGAGCTGCCGGAATTCCAGATCCGCGTCGAGGAGCTGCGGCATCTGGCCGAGCGGTTCGGGATCCGGCAAGCCGCGTGATTGTTAGAAATGCCGCGGACGGTAAATCCCCCGACCGCCGCTGCGCGTCTGTCTGCCCCCTTTATCAAAGGGGGCGGCGAGTGTAATGAGCGGGGGATTTTACGGTGGTGTTCAATGTCCAATTCAATGATGTCTGCCTGATGGATATGACAAAGGAAAATTTCTGGCGGGCGGGATTGCTGGCCCTGGCCGTTTTCATTTCCCCGACGCTGCCTGCGGCGGCGGACTCCGGATATCAGGTGGAGATCATCGTCTTCGAGCGCAACGCCAAGGACGCCGCGGCAATACATGATGAAAGCAACAACAAGCCGCCACCGGACTACTCCAACGCCGTGATTCCCGGTACCGACAACATCGGCTTGCTGACGCCGAAACGGTTCCAGCTTTCGGGCGCGGAACAGAAGCTCAAGCGCTCCGGCCGCACGACGCTGGTGCACACCGGCTGGATACAGCGGCGCAGCGAGTCTCGCGCCGTGCGCATTACCTCAACCGCGACGGAAGCCGGCGACGCCACGCCGAGCGTGGATGGCGCAATGCGCCTGAAGGTCGGCGAGCTGCTCAACGTCGGCGTCGATTTGACCTGCCGCGACGGCGGCGACGTCACCTCGATCATCGAGACGCGCGCCGTCAAGTTCGGCGAGCTGCATTATTTCGACGGCGATCAATTCGGCGTCTTGATGCAGGTCACCCGCACCACCGGCAGCGAATAGCCGACCAAACCAAACGTAGTACGCCCCCTAGCGTTGTTGTTTCCCTACTAGTGGATTAGCATTTGGTTATAAGCAATGTGCCCGCATTGAAAAAGGAAACAAAATTGAGAGTACTGATAATCTTCTGGGTTTTATTCACGACTTCAATATCTTTCGCGGAGGAGCCAACTGAGATCTGCGGAAATTCCGTCATTTCTGTTGGTGATTCCTCCTTCCGTGTAGAAGAACATTGTGGAAAACCGACAGCTAAGGAGACTGTGTCCGGAGGGGGTGACGTAGGAGTTCGAGTTGAACGCTGGTACTACGAAAAAACTTCCATCCGCTTCGGACGAATATTTACAATCGTTGGTGGCAAAGTTGAAAAAATCGAAATAGAACAGTAGCAACACCTAGTCAATTCACGCCACCACACAACACCTGGGGACGCACTGAGGTATACCCGATTTCACGGACACCCAGATAGGCACATAATGCCGGAGGGGGTGTGCGATGAAAAAGCGTCAATCGTTCACGCGTGAGTTCAAGCTCGAAGCGGTGCGTCTACTTAAAACGTCCG